>Ga0335072_10015696_pt1 | contig 10744 bp, 9 predicted proteins | sample Lox_Sample_21_FD_206725 | JGI IMG/M metagenome (GOLD analysis project Ga0335072, IMG submission 206725) | Soil microbial communities from Loxahatchee National Wildlife Refuge, Florida, United States - Lox_Sample_2.1 | ecosystem: Environmental > Terrestrial > Soil > Wetlands | place: USA: Florida... | reverse complement strand
GTATCCGCACAATCCGACGTTTCTGCTGTTTCTCGGCAACCTGAACGCGGAGCTCGGGCGAAACGCGAAGGCGGCGGAATACCTTCATGCGATTCTGGGGCCGCCCGGCGCCGCAGATCCCGATTCGGCGTGCCTCGCTCGGGCACGAGACCTGGCGAATTCGTTGCTTGCCTCGCTGCACGGCGCGCAGTAGGTGGACGAGGCCCGACGCAAGGAGCACCGGTCTTTTCGCGGCCGGCATCTAAGTGAGTGAGAGTCGCCTCGGCAGGCGGATTCGCCCGGGGCCAGGAGGCAGATTCCGTGCGTCTCACTGCGAAGTGCGCCGCCATTCTCTTCGGCGCGAGTTTGCTGGCATTGGCCGTGGCATCGCGCGCCGCCGAGCCGAGTTCGATTCCTGCGGGGACGATCCTCCCCGTGTCGTTGAATTCGACGCTCTCCTCGGCGAGGGCCAAGATCGGGCAAACGATCATCGCGCGAGTCACGCAGGACGTTCCGTTGTCCAATGGTCAGAAGATCAAAGCCGGCGCCACCGTCGTCGGCCACGTCACTGCCGCTACGCCTGCGGCGCACGGAAATCCGGCGCGTCTTTCGGTGCGCTTCGACACGCTGAAGCTCTCGCACGAGCGGATTCCGATCGCGACGAATCTGCGCGCGGTCGCGTCGTTCATGGCGGTGGAGGAGGCGCAGATTCCGGATATGGGCCCGGATCGGGGAACTCCCGAAGATGCCTGGACGACCACGCAGATTGGGGGCGACGCCGTGTACCGCGGCGGCGGCCCGGTGATGGATAAGGCCTTCGGCAGAGTCGGTGAGCCGGTGTATGGAGGCGTGCTCGACCATTTGAACGCGAATGCGGATCGAGGATGCCGCGGCGCCGTCGATTCGAATGGCGCGGCGCAAGCGCTGTGGGTCTTTTCCTCGGATGCGTGCGGAGCCTACAGCCTGCCGAATCTCAAGATCGTGCATTCCGGGCGGACGGATCCGATGGGCGAGATCAGCTGGGAGTCATCCAGGGGCCAAGTGGAAATTCACGCCGGTGCGGGAATGCTCCTTCGCGTCGACACCAGTTCTAGTCAGTAGCGAATTTGGACCTGTTCGGAGCCGCTTTCGGGCGTGAAGATTACGCTCTCGCGGATTCTTCCTGTTCGAAAGCGTGGTAGGACGAGCGGACGAGCGGCCCGGATTCCACGTGCTTGAATCCCATCTGCTCGCCGAGTCGCTTGAATTCGGCGAATTCGTCCGGGTGGACGTAGCGCTCGATGGGCAGATGCTCCCGGGTCGGCTGCATGTACTGTCCGAGCGTGAGGATGTGCGTGCCCTGCGCGGCGATCTCTTCCATCGCCTGTAAGACTTCTCCGCGGGTTTCGCCCAGACCCAGCATCATTCCGGTTTTCGTCGGCGTGTCCGGGGACATTTCGCGTGCGCGGCGCAGCAATTCGAGCGAGCGCTCGTAGACGGCGCCCTTGCGGACGCGGCGGTAAAGCCGCGGAACGGTCTCCATGTTGTGATTCAGGACGTTCGGCTGCGCGGCCATCACCGTCGCGAGCGCAGCCCAATCACCGCGAAAATCGGGGATCAGCACTTCGACCCGGCACTCGGGGACGCGCCGGCGGATTTCCGCGATCGTGCGGGCAAAGATCGCGGCGCCGCCGTCGGGCTGGTCGTCGCGGTTCACCGACGTGACCACGGCGTAACGAAGGCCCATTCGTTCGACGGCTTCGGCCACGCGCTCGGGCTCGTGTTCGTCGGGCGGACCGATCGGCTTGCCGCTGGGCACCGAGCAGAAGCCACAGGCGCGCGTGCAGATATTCCCGAGAATCATGAAGGTGGCGGTGCGATGATCCCAGCACTCGCCCATATTGGGGCAGCGCGCGCTTTCGCAGACCGTGTGCAGGTCGAGCGTGCGCATGATGCTCTTCAGGTCCTGGTAGTTGGAGCCGCCGAAAAAGCGAATGCGGAGCCAGTCGGGACGCGGCGCGCGAGGCGCAGGGCCAGGCCCTGATTTCGGTGCGTTCGAAATGATGTTAAACGGGGAAGCCATCGGCGAACTCAGGTCCATTCTACGCATTCAAATCCCGCGAGACAAATGGCGCGGGAGGTTGGATGCGAGCCGAGCACTCTCGCGAGTTGGCCCAGAAGGGAGGATGGTGTGGCCCGATCTCGGAGGGCGCCGAAACGACACAGGCGAAGCGAGGCGTATGTTGTATCGATGCCACACTTTTGAGCCCTCCTAAGGATTTCATGTTGTAAGCCATTGGAACTAAAGAGAACAATTTGGTTGACGGGAGAGCAGAAGTGCCCTGTAAAATAGGGACAGTCGGGATGCCGTATCAAAATACAATTCAGCGCCCCGTCGAAATCGAGGGAGTGGGGCTTCACACGGCGGTACGTAGCCGTGTTCGCCTGGCGCCTGCGCCTGCGAACACGGGAATTGTGTTCCGTCGGACCGATCTCGAGAACTTCGAAGTCGAGGCGCACGTCCGCAACGTGGCGCGCGTCAGCTACGCGACGAGCCTGCTGCGGCAAAGCGTCCTGATCTCGACGACGGAGCATCTGCTCGCGGCGCTCTACTGCTGCGCCATCGACAACGTGTACGTGGAGCTCGACGCGCTCGAGCTGCCGATCCTCGACGGATCGTCGAAACCGTTCATCGACTTGCTCGGGCGCGCCGGGACGCGCCGGCTGCGCCGCCTGCGCCGCTATATTCGCGTGGTCAAGGCGCTCGAGTTTTCCGACGGCGACCGCCGCATCGGCATCTACCCAGCGGATGAATTCAGCATTCACTGCTTCGTCGATTACAACCACCCGGCCATCGGACCGCAGGACATCGAAATGACGGTCGATCGCGAGACTTTCAGCCGGGAGCTGGCGCCGGCGAGGACGTTCGGGTTCGTGAAGGATTTCGCGCAGCTCCAGGAAATGGGACTGATCCGCGGAGGATCGCTGGCGAATGCGCTGGTGCTCGACGATACGTCGGTGATGAACGGCCCGCTGCGCTTCCCCGACGAATTCGGGCGGCACAAGGCGCTCGACCTGATCGGCGACCTCGCGCTCGTGGGGCGCCCGCTCCAGGCGCGGATCGTGGCGCACCGCGCGGGTCACGCGCTGCACACGCAACTGGTGACGCGACTGCTCGAAGACGAAACGCTGTGGATCGAGACGACCGCGGGGCCGGGCATGCCTGTGACTGCGGCCGTCGATTCGATTGCTGAGACGTCTTCGGTAGAGGCCGATTAGAGCGCCGTCGAATTTCAGATTACAGAACCGAGATCGGAAGCAAACGCCTTCGCCAATCTCGCGACTCCTCCGCAACCGCTTCCCGCATCGAAAACACTGGCAAATAAAATACCGAAGGGGGCCACAATGCGAATTTTAGTGGTCGGCGCGGGAGCTGTCGGCGGGTATTTCGGCGGGCGCCTGGCGCAGGCGGGGCGCGACGTCACGTTTCTGGTACGGGCCAAGCGGGCCGAGGAGTTGAAGGCGCGGGGGCTCGAAATCATCAGCCCGTACGGAAATCTGAACCTGCAGCCGCAGACGATCACGTCCGACCAGATTGCCGGCCCGTACGACGTGATCCTGCTCAGCGTGAAAAGTTACGGCCTAGCCGGCGCGATGGATGATTTTGCGGCGGCCGTTGGGCCGGAGACGATGATTCTTCCGGTGCTCAACGGAATGCGGCACATGGATCTTCTCGCCGACCGATTTGGCAAACGCGCCGTTCTGGGCGGCGTGTGTATGGTGGCGACGGAAGTGGACGCCGAAGGACGCATCCGGCAGCTCACCAATTTCCAGAGCCTGGTCTACGGCGAACTCGACGGCCCGGTGAGCGCGCGCCTGCGAAGATTCGATGAGACGATGCGCGGGGCGGGGTTCGACGCCGGTACCTCCGAAAACATCCTGCGGGATATGTGGCAGAAGTGGGTGCAGCTCGCCACGCTGGGCGCGCTCACATGCCTGTGCCGGGGAACCATCGGCGAAATCGCTTCGGCCCCGGGCGGAGCCGAATTTGCGGTTGCCGTGCTCCATGAATGTGCGGCGATCGCCGGCGCTTGCGGCTATCCGCAATCGGATGCCTTTCTCAAGGGCCAGACTGCGATCCTCACAGCCAAGGCCTCGCAGCTGACCTCGTCGATGTATCGCGATCTCAAGAAAGGCGCGCCGGTCGAAGCGGAAACGATCGTGGGCGATCTTCTGGAGCGCGGCCGACAGCGAGGGGTTGCGGCTCCGATCCTGCAGGCAGCGTACGTCAGCCTTTCGATCTACCAACGCAATCGCGAACGGACGAGCGCGGCGGCGAGCTGAAATCTTCCGCTATTCAAGCGGGGCGCTGTCGGCAGTGGCGGGCGCGGCGGTTTCGAAGCGAATCACCCCGGTCTGGTCCGTGTAAAAGCTGCGCTGGCCGCTTGAGTTGCGCATGATGGGATCGGCGTGGGCCTCGAACGAGCTCGAGCCCGGAACCGTGCAGCCGCGGGCTTGGGCATCCTTCCCGAGAGCTTGCGTGCCGGTGGGCAGGTAGGCGAATTCGTAGCCGTCACGGCGCCCCGAGGCAAGCGTGGAGCCGATCAGCTGCGCGTGATCGCACGTGGGGCCGCCGCCTGTGGAGCCATCGATGGATTCGAGGCTCGGCGGGAAGCCGTTGCCGTAGGTGGCCGAATAGGTGATCGCGGCGGTGTCGATCGTGCGAAGCGACCCGACAGCGGAGGCTTCGTTGGCCGCCATCCGTGCGCGGAGAAGATTGGGAATTGCGATCGCGGCGATGATCAGGATGAACGGAATGAAGAAAAGACCCGCATAGCCGAGGACAAGACCTGCGATCGCGATGCCGCGCCCTTTCAACCTTCCCGCCGAGCGGTTGATTTCGGAAAGCGAGACGTGGCCGAGAATGATCGCCGCAACGGCCGCCGGAAACAGCCAGGTGAAAAAGCCGCAGATCAGGCTGGCGATGGCCTTGCCGCTGTTTTCCGCGGGAATTGCGGGCGGCGGAGGCGGCAAGGGTTGCAGCACCCTCGGCTGGGAGAGGCCGAGCATCGATCCGGCCGCAGCCGGAGGCTGCGGACTGGCGCCGGCGGGTGGCGCCTCGGCAGGCACGGGCGAGCCACACCGGACGCAGAACTTGGTGCCGATAGCGTTGGATTCGCCGCAGCGTGGGCAGAGCATGCGCCGCACCTCCCTTGGGCTTTTCGCCGCGATGGGGCGTTGCTTATCGTGCCAGCCGGGAAAAGTCAACAAATCACTGATTGCAAATTCGCGAAGGGCGAGTAGAGAATACGCGCAGTGGCCGCAACCGATACTTCCATCGTCATCCTGGCGGCGGGCAAGGGGACGCGCATGCGTTCGGAGCTCGCCAAGGTGCTGCATCGAGCGGGCGGACGCACGCTGATCGAACACGTGATCCGCGCGTGCCAGCCGCTGAAGCCGGCGCAGATTCTCGCCGTGGTTGGGCATCAGGCGGCAGAGGTGACCGCGGCGGTCGAGACGCTCGACCTGCCGATTCCGGTGCAGACGATCGTGCAGCAGCCGCAGCGCGGCACCGGACACGCGATGCAGGTGGCGCGACGCGCGATCCGCAGGAGCGCAAAGCTCGCGGTGGTGCTGCCGGGCGATGCGCCGCTGCTGCGAGGCGAGACGCTCGCGGCGCTCGTCGATACGCACCGGCGCGGAGAGGCTGCGGCGACGATACTCAGTGCAGAGCTGGCCGATCCGGCGGGCTACGGCCGGATCATCCGAGATTCCGAAGGACGCGTGCAGGCGATCGTCGAAGACAAGGCGCTCACGCCGGAGCAGCGCGAGATTCGCGAAGTGAATTCGAGCATCTACTGCTTCACACTCGGGAAACTGTGGCCGTGCCTCGGCGCGCTGCGGCCTGAAAATGTCCACCACGAACTGTATCTGACGGATGCGATTGGGCTGCTGCGGCAGCGCAACGAGCGCGTGCTCGCGTACGTGGCGGCCGATCCGAACGAAGTGGCCGGCTGCAACACGCGCGCGCACCTTGCCGATGCGGACCGCGTGTTTCGCGCGCGTGCGGCCGACGAGTTGATGGACGCGGGCGTGACGATCTATTTGCCGGAAACGGTGGCGATCGATCCGGGCGTGACCGCGGGGCCGGACACGGTGATCGAGCCGGGCGTGCGGCTGCTCGGCAAGACGCGCATCGGCGCGCGCTGCCAGATCGGGGCGGGCAGCGTGCTGATCGACATGCGCGTCGACGACGACGCGGTGATTCTGCCGCAGACGAATCTCGTTGGGTCGCGGGTGGGCGCGAAGGCGCAGGTGGGGCCGTTTGCGCGGCTGCGTCCGGGATGCGACGTCCGCGCGGGGGCGCACGTCGGCACGTTCGTCGAGATGAAGAAGACCACGCTGCACGAGGGCGCAAAGGCGCCGCACCTGAGCTATCTTGGCGACGCGACGATCGGCGCGGAAACGAACGTCGGCGCGGGCACGATCACGTGCAACTACGACGGCTTCGCGAAATACGAAACGAAGATCGGCAAGCGAGTCTTCGTCGGCAGCGATTCGGCGCTGGTGGCGCCGGTGCGGATCGGAGACGGCGCGTACGTGGCGGCGGGGTCCGTGATTACGGAGAATGTCCCGCCGGACGCGCTCGCGATCGCACGAGGACGCCAGGCGAATAAGCCCGGCTGGGCGCGGCAACGTCGTGCTGAGATGAAGGGCGCGAAGCCGGAATCCAAAGCGAAGCGGAAATCGAAGTCTCGCCCGAAACGCACGGTCCGCAAGAAATCCCGCCGCTAGCCTCGGAGCGGTCCCCCTAAGATGCCGGGCTAAGGATCCCGGCGCTCCCTCTAGACCTAAGCTCCAAACCAACCAGCTGGCCGAGGAGCACCAAGGGTGCGCGAAAACCACCACCGCCTCAGGCCTATCCCCGGCTTGCCTGCTAGCTATGGAGTGCCTGTAACCGACAGATAAGCGGGCCGTTAGAGGATCGCTCCCCTCGCCATTGCGCTTTGGCAATGGCTGTGCAATCCATGGAGGCGAAGTCACGAAGAGAGTGACCCGAGTTTGAGATCGGATTTGGATCTCGGGAGGAGTTGAGATGCGATATCTAAGGATTGCAGCTTTGGCGTTGCTGGGGATTGCGCTTGTTCCGGCGGGATTCGCGCAAGCGCAACGCGTGTCAGTTGGCATCGGCGTGGGAGTGGGACCGGCGTATGTCGGTGCGGTGGGGCCAGCGCCCGTTTGCGCTTACGGCTACTACCCGTATGCCCCGTATGCGTGCGCGCCGTATGGCTACTACGGGCCTGATTGGTTCGTGGGCGGCGTGTTCATCGGCGCGGGTCCGTGGTACCACGGGTTCGGTCATCCGGGTTGGGGACGTCCGGGATGGGGGCATCCGGGCTACGGGCCGGGTTTCCGCGGATTCGGGCCAGGGCCGGTGGGCGGATTCCACGGCGGAGCGGTTCATGGCGGGAATAGCTTCCACGGTGGCGCCGTAGGTCACGGTGGCGGCAGCTTCCACGGTGGCGGCGGCTTCCATGGAGGCGGAGGGTTCCACGGCGGCGGGCGCCGGTAAGTTTCATACCTCAATTCATACCCGCGGATCGAACGGCCGGCAGGAAACTGCCGGCCGTTTCGTTCTTGACGGGCGCTGGCGCGACGCCGTGCTGCTCGAGCCGCGAAGCAAAGTCGTTGGTGTGTGAGATAATTTGGTGATCGAGGGCCAGGCTATGCACGCGCGCCGAATCATGTACATCGAGAATAAGTCCGCGCAGCCTCCAGGGCGTGGAGGTGTGTCTGGTCCGGCCAGGATCGGATGGGTTGTTTTCTCCAAGACGCGACAGAGTGTCCGTTACAGCGGCAAAACACTTCAGCGTAGCAAGTCAGGCTACAAGTGGAACCACTTCGACGTGGAAAACGGAGATCTATATTGGGTTTCCGGTCCGCGGCGTGACGGCCAAGATGGACTCTACGGCTATCGGGCAACTCCGATCGACGAAGATGCCCGCGAAGAATACTGGACGTCGATTCGCTGCCGACCCCAGCTTAAAGACCGCAAGTTTAGTTAGATTCTTTGGCCTCGGCCGTATGACGCAAAGTCGTCGGTGTGTAATCGCGCATGTGCTAAACTGGCGCTTCGGAGATCCCCGCGATGAAATTCGGAGTCGTAGTGTTCCCCGGGTCGAACTGCGATGACGACGCCCACCATGCCATCGCATCCGTAATCCAACAGCCTGTCGAATTCGTCTGGCATCAATCGGAGCAGGTATCCGGCTTCGACGCGATTCTGCTGCCCGGAGGATTCGCTTTTGGCGATTACCTGCGGACCGGCGCGATTGCGCGATTTTCTCCTGTGATGAAGGCGGTCAGCAAGTTCGCCCGCTCGGGCGGGCTCGTGCTCGGTATTTGCAACGGATTCCAGGTTCTGCTCGAGGCGGGATTGCTGCCGGGCGCGATGCTGCGAAATCAGCGGCTGCGTTTCTTGTGCCGGCAGGTGCACCTGCGCGTGGAAAACACCGACACGCCGTTCACGTGCGCGGCGCGGCCGGGGCAGATCCTGAAAATGCCGATCGCGCATATGGAAGGAAATTATTTCTGCGATGCGGCGACGCTGGCGGAGCTCGAGCGCAATCGCCAGATCGTGTTTCGCTACGTCCACGCGGATGGACGCGCGGCCGGCGTGGACGATTTCGAGGCGAATCCGAATGGCGCGCTTGCGGCGATCGCAGGGCTATGCAATCGCGAGCGCAATGTGGTCGGGCTGATGCCGCATCCGGAGCGCGCGGTGGAAGCGGCGCTGGGATCGACGGACGGGCTCGTGATTTTCCGGTCGATGGTCGAGTATTTGTCGCGCGCCGAGCAGAAGGCGAAGGCAGCGCCGGCGGTAGAACGCGTTCCGGCGTAGTGCGCCCTGCCCTTCGCCGTCGAGGGCAGAGCAGGCGCGGAGGACGGGTGCGAAGAAATTCTGCATTGCGAAGCGGACGGGTTTGAATCCCGCCCCTATAAGCTGTAAATCACACACGCGAGATGATCGAGACAGAAATTAAGGTTACGCCGCAGATCGCGGCCGAGCACGGCCTCACTCCCGACGAATACGCGCGCATCCAGAAAATCCTGGGGCGCGATCCGAATATCACTGAGCTGGGAATTTTCAGCGTGATGTGGAGCGAGCACTGCTCGTATAAATCGTCGCGCGTCCATTTGAAGAAGTTGCCGACGCGCGGGACGCACGTGGTCCAGGGGCCTGGCGAAAATGCGGGTGTCGTCGATATCGGCGACGGGCTCGTGGCGGTGTTCAAGATCGAATCGCACAACCATCCGAGTTTCGTCGAGCCGTTTCAGGGCGCGGCGACAGGTGTGGGCGGGATTCTGCGCGACATTTTCACGATGGGCGCGCGGCCGATTGCGGTGCTCGATTCGCTGCGGTTTGGGCTGATTACCCCCGGGGCTAAAGCCCCCAAAGAGGAGGGGTCGCTAACGGCGGGGCTGAAGCCCCGCCCTTCCACGGAAGAGCTCGAAAGCAACAGCAGATTCCTCGCTACGTCGCGCGACCGCGAAAACCGCGGGGAAAGCAAAGACGCGCGCGACTCCACTCGGAATGACAGCTCGCAGGATGTGAGCGCAGGAGAGATGGCGCGGAATCGGCGGATTCTCGACGGCGTGATTCGCGGGATCGGATTCTACGGCAATTGCTTTGGGGTGCCGACGGTGGGCGGCGAGGTGATGTTCGAGCCGTGCTACTCGAATAATCCGCTGGTGAACGCGCTGGCGCTCGGGATTGCGCGGCGGGAGGAACTGTTTTTCGCGAAGGCGAGCGGCGTGGGCAATCCGGTGATTTACGTCGGCGCGAAGACGGGGCGCGACGGGATTCACGGCGCGTCGCTTCTGGCGTCGGCGGAATTCAGCGAGGAGTCGCAGCAGAAGCGGCCGAACGTGCAGGTAGGCGACCCGTTCATGGAGAAGCTGCTGCTGGAGGCGTGCCTCGAAGCGATGCGCACGGGCGCGGTGGTCGCGATCCAGGATATGGGCGCGGCGGGGCTGACGAGTTCGAGCGCGGAGATGGCGTCGCGCGGCGGACTGGGCATCGAGATCGATTTGGCGCGCGTGCCGCAGCGCGAGACGAACATGACGGCGTACGACATCATGCTCAGCGAATCGCAAGAGCGGATGCTGCTGGTGGCCGAGCGCGGGCGCGAAGGCGAAGTGTTCGACGTGTTCCACAAGTGGGGGCTCGATGCGGTCGAGGTAGGGCGCGTGACAGACGATGGCAAGCTGCGCGTGTTGAATCACGGGAAGGTGGCCGCGGAAATTCCGGCGCACGCGCTGGCGGAAGAAGGACCCCGCTACGAGCGTCCGATTGCGGCGCCGGCGGCTGCGAAGGCTGCTTTTGCGAAGGGCGCCGAAGCGGCGCGAATCGACTTCGCCCCTGCGGGCACTGACCTCACCGGAAATTTCCGGCGGCTGCTGGCCGCGCCGGACATCGCGTCGAAGGAGTGGATCACCGAGCAGTACGATTCGATGGTGCGGACGAACACGGAGTTTGGGCCGGGAGCGGGCGACGCGGCGGTGCTGCGGTTGAAGGAGACGAAGCGCGCGCTCGCCATCAAGACGGACGGCAACGGGCGCTGGGGATTTCTTTCGCCGAAGGTGGGCGCGATGCATGCGGTGGCCGAAGCGGCGCGAAACGTGGCGTGCACGGGCGCGCGCCCGATTGCGGCGACGAATTGCCTGAATTTCGGCAATCCGGAAAAGCCCGAGGTGATGTGGCAGTTTACCGAGGCGATCGACG
>Ga0335072_10015694_pt1 | contig 10744 bp, 10 predicted proteins | sample Lox_Sample_21_FD_206725 | JGI IMG/M metagenome (GOLD analysis project Ga0335072, IMG submission 206725) | Soil microbial communities from Loxahatchee National Wildlife Refuge, Florida, United States - Lox_Sample_2.1 | ecosystem: Environmental > Terrestrial > Soil > Wetlands | place: USA... | reverse complement strand
CCACCTCCGACCTCGGCTACGCGGGGTACCTCCATCACGCCGCAAGCGGCCTTGACTTCGCACTCTACCGCCCCTACGACCCCACCCACGCACGCTGGCTCAATCGAGATCCCATCGCAGAGGCAGGCGGCGTCAACCTGTATGCCTACGTCGCGGGCGATCCGATTTCTCTCGCAGATCCCCTGGGGCTGCTGTGTCATCCTGATTGGTTCGCGTACGGAACCGGAGTCGCGGACGGGTTGAGTTTTGGCGTCGGTCGTCTTATTAGAAACCTGACACCTTATGCGAACTCCATTGATACTAACTCGTCTTCGTACAAGGCGGGTGCATACACAGGTGCTGCCGTCCAGGCTGTGACTGGGGCGGCGGCAGCGGCCACGGCGGCGGGGGTGCAGTCGACGGCGCAGGCACTCTATGTCGCCGGACAGCTGGTTGTTGGCGATGCATCTCTTACGGGTGCGGGCGAACTTCCCCCGGTAGTGCAAGCTCTTTATGATGCGGGGGAAGCCAACTCCGAGCAAACCATCGAAGCAACTCAACGGGCTATCCAAGCTGCGTCCGTATGGGTGCGATCGTACGTCATACGGTATTAAGCAGGCGAAATCATGAGTCAGGCTCGAACATCAGTTGCACTAATTGTGTTGACAATTGGGATAGTGATCTGCGCTCTCGTCTTCTCGGAACTCGAAATTAGAGATCCGGAACTACGGTCCGCTGTTTATCTAGTTGCCTCCATAATCGGGGCCGTGGTGATTGTTATTCTGCTAGTACTTATGGCTAACGCTGCTGTCCTGAGTCGCCTAAAGGCCAAGGCGCCGCACTTGTACGATGGATACAGGAATTTTGGCAGAATACTAGCCGTCGCATTGATGGCGACCATTGGTCTGGTGAACTTTTTGGTATTCGCTTTTGAAACTTCAAGGCGTATCGACTATTGGTCACTGGGAATCGCGGCAATTTTCGGTGGTCTTTTGGCCTTCTGTTTGCGATATGTCTTGAAGGTCATGAAGGCATACCGACGCTTGCAGTCTGGGCGTTAATTTAACTATGCCTACGTTCGGGACAACCCTGTTAGCCTCGTCGATCCATATGGTCTGGCATCTTGTGGTGCACATAGGCCGTCCTTCAGCTCCTGCTGGGCCTCCTGCATGGATGAGATGAGGTGACACCCGCGAATAGTACGGCGAAAGAGTAGAGTCCGCCCACAATGGGAGCGGACGATGAAAGCGAACAGATCATTGCGGTGCTGAGAGAGGCTGAGGCGGGGGCGAAGACCAAGGAGCTGTGCCGGAAGTACGGGATCTCCGAGCCGACGTTCTACAACTGGAAGGCGAAGTACTCGGGGATGACGGTCTCGGATGCCCGGCGGCTGAAGGAGCTCGAGGCGGAGAATTCGAAGCTGAAGAAGCTGCTCGCGGAATCGGAGTTGGACAAGGCAGCCCTGAAGGATCTGCTGGGCCGAAAATGGTAGGCCCGCAGGTGAAGCGCCAAGCAGTCGATGTACTCAAGGAGGAGCGCGGGTTTGGAATCACGCGCGCTTGCGGGCTGGTCGGCATCTCACGATCGGTGTACGGGTATCGAAGCTGCAGGCCAGCTTCCGAGGCTCTGCGAGCTCGCATCGGTGAGCTCGCTGGGGAGAAGCGCCGGTACGGATATCGGCGCATCCACATCCTGCTGCGGCGTGAGGGGTGGCAGGTGAATCGCAAGCGCACCTACCGGCTGTATCGGGAGGCAGGGCTCGCAGTGCGTAGGCGAAAACGCAAGCGAATCGGCCTTTTTGAGCGCAAACCGCTGCCCAAGCCGACTGCCGTGAATCGCAGCTGGTCGATGGACTTCGTCGCTGACGGGCTGATCGACGGTCGCAAGCTCCGGTGTCTGGTGGTCGTGGACGACTACAGCCGCGAGTGTCTGGCGCTCGAGGTCGATACATCGATCAATGGGCGGCGAGTTGCCGCGGTGCTTGGCCGACTCGGTGATCTGCGGGGGCTGCCGCTGTCGATTACGGTGGATCACGGGCCGGAGTTCGAAGGCCAGGTGCTCGATGCGTGGGCGTATGAGCACGGAGTTCGCTTGAGCTTCATCCGCCCGGGCAAGCCCGTCGAGAACGCGTACGTGGAAAGCTTCAACGGCAAGTTCCGGGACGAGTGCCTGAACGAGCACTGGTTCTTGACGATGGCACATGCGCGGCGCGTCATCGAGCACTGGCGGATCGAGTACAACACCGAGCGGCCACACAGCTCATTGGGCGATCTGACACCTGAGGAATTTGCCAAGAACGGACCGGAGCTTCTCCCGCCCTTCGGGCGTGAGACTGCACTGCGGGGAAGACCTTGACGAGGACCGAAGAGAGGGCGAATTATCAACCGCGGACTTAAGCTCCCGGCCGTACTAAAACGGGGAGCACCTCACTCAGACATCAGGTTGGCAGAAGAGGGCCGTATAACGTTGCAACCAACAGCTGCCGTACGTTTTCGAATAACGAGTTCAATCAGATAGAGGAACAGTTAGAGGGGCCTTGGTGGGAGCGCCTCCTATTGAACCTGTTCAGCTTTGGAAACCCCGCCTACTGAGGGTACTCAGACCATGAAGGCAAGGAGTCGGCTGGATAATAGGTTGTGGTTCCCGGTCGCCATCATCATCTGCGCCATCGCTTCGCACGTCTGCCGCGGTGAGGCGTTCAGCATTTCGTCGCTTCCTCCAAGCTTTCGGTACTATAGATATAGCGATGGTCACATTGTGCAGCAGAACTCAGTGATTCACGGAGATCACGTGTATGACGCGTTGGCTTCGTTTTTACGCACTCACCGGACCGTGTGGGCTGCTGACGTTAACACGTACGCGCCGCTCTTTTATTTCGCATCGAGAAATCTCACAATCAACTGCAGGAATGACGCCGTTATAGTCAATGTCAAGGATAAGACGTCTGGTCGGTGGAGACAGCTTTCAAGTGTCATCCCCGGATGCGCGATGGCTATCTCGGGTTAGAATTTTCGCTGGCTCTGCACGCTAGTATGCCTATGCCAACGGCGACCCGATCAGCAACATTGATCCGCTCGGGTTGTTTGATTGGCCGTCGATACCTGGCTGGCTATATGACCCTGCAGTAGGCATTGCGGACGCCGCCTCGCTCGGCATTGGGCCGCTTCTACGTCACGAGTACGGAATCAGCGGGCCTGATACCTGTTCGAGCGGCTACCAAGCCGCTCAGGTTGCTGGGATTGTCGGGACTTTCCTAACTGGTGACGGTGAACTGAATATCGCCTTCAAGACCTCCCACTATGCCGCAGACTTGATTGAGGGCGGGGTTGATGTGGGTGCAGCCGAGCAAGCCGTAGCGGCAGACATACAAGCGCTTGAGGAGGCCATAGAGGAAGGAGAGTGGTTTAAAAGTCAAGTGAACGTCGACGGGCAGCTATTGAAATATCGTGCATATGGCCGGAACAATTAGCGTGGGGACAATCCATGTTCCTCCCGGGTAGACGTCAATGCGAGCACTAACTGACGACGAACGAAAAGTCGTTTTGCAGCTGGCTGCGAAAATCGCTTCCGAAGCGGAGCGGAATCAGGTAATAGCTGATCTCGATCATTGCATGGTGGAGGAAAAGGTCCCCGATGGCTCCCTCTTGCGAGTTGCTATCGAACACTACCAACGCCCTTCTGGACATGGCCGCGGTCTATATCGTGCCAGGGATGACCCCGAGGTCACGGGTATTGTGAAGGAAACGATGGCGCAGAGATGGAGGTGCTGCTCCTTGCGGACGCAAATCATCGGCTATGGGATATCGAGATCGTTCGGTACCATCCTGGACCCCTGATCAAGCCTGACTGGAGCACATTCAAGGTGAGGTGAGTTCGCGATACGAAAGTGACTTCTGCGTGACCGCCATGGGGGACACCGTTCGGTGGTCGCAAGGTCGTGCTTGGTGAGCTTGCCCTGCCCCAGATCAAGCATCTCGCTGGATTCGCACCCCTCTTCCACTTGCGCTCGGCAGCGGCATCTTAGTCGGGATGGTGTTGTACAGACGCTGTAAAGTTCCGATGCTCGACGCCACCGGATGGGTCGTGGACGAATGATCCAATGATCCTACTCCTCTCGATTCTATTTCACCCTCTCGAATACGCCGATCGGGACAACGTGCTAGATGTCTCCTCGCGTCCGGCGGTCGGTTGGGGTGCCCGTCGGGGAATGCTCATACGACGCGGCCAGGCACCTGGGTTAGTCAAACGTTTCATGGCTCCTTAAGTAACGGCAGTCGCGCGGCTCTGGCTCAGCGAATCGCTCAAGAGCTCGAGACAACTTTCCGCGAAGTAATCGTGGAATCCATTGTTTCTAAAGGCTTTGCACTTCTGCAAATGTCAGTCCCACGCTTGAACTATCGAGCCCGCCCGGACAATCATCGGGGCAGTGCGTACGACGGACCCATTGCACGAATCACCGTATGTTGCCGCATCGGCGCGAGCTGGCTTTGGGCGCAGATTGGCCGCCCGCTGCGGAGTTGATACACAGGCTGACAGAGAAGCCAAATCCCCGCAGCCTGCAGGCGAGATTCACGGCGCTCCCGGTGACACAGGCCTTCAGTGCCTCTTGATCCTCGCCGGGTTACAGGATGTTGAGGCCGAGGAGGCGGCTCTACGCCACGAGTTCGGCGACGCTCCTTTCACGACTCAGTCGATCCGACTTGCTGCAGAGCACATCGGCATGTCCGCGCGCGTGGTGCGGCAGAATCGGCAACGCTGGCCTCAGGCACCGCTACCTGCTATTGCCATCGAGCGGGACGGCAGATATTGCGTCGTTGCTAAGTATCTGCATTCGGCGGGGCCTAGACTGCTCATCTACCGACCGACTGCCGCCCCTCAGATCCAGGCGCTCGAGGAGTTCGATTCGAGCTGGTCCGGAGAGCTCATCTATGTCACCTCGCGCGCTTCCGTAAGACACGATAGCACTCGGTTTGATTTCAGCTGGTTTATCCCCGCAGTGGTGAAATACCGCGGACTGCTTGCCGAAGTGCTCGTGATGTCGCTCGTGCTGCAGATCGTGGGTCTCGCCACGCCTCTCTTCTTTCAGGTTGTCATGGACAAGGTCCTGGTGAACCACGCGGTTGCAACCCTCGATGTGGTCGCGATCGGCCTGCTTTGCGCCATCGTCTTCGAAGCGGCGCTCAGTGGCATTCGTTCTTATGTCTTCGCCCACACGACGAGCAAGCTGGATGTGGAACTTGGCGTGCGCCTGTTCCGGCATCTCCTTGCACTGCCCATCAGTTATTTCCAATCCCGGCGCGTGGGGGATTCCGTCGCTCGAGTTCGGGAACTGGAGCAAATTCGCGCGTTTCTCACCGGTAATGCGCTCACGGTCGCACTCGATCTCGCGTTCTCGTTCGTATTTCTGGGAGTGATGTTCTGGTACAGCGAGAAACTCACCCTCATTGTCGTGCTTGCCATTCCGGTCTATGGAATTCTGTCGTTAGTGTTTACCCCGGTCCTACGGACTCGGCTGAACGAGAAGTTCAACCGCGGCGCCGAGAATCACTCCTTCCTCGTCGAGACGGTGAGCGGCATGGAAACGGTGAAAGCCATGGCCGTCGAACCGCGGTGGGCCCAGCAGTGGGAGAAGCAGCTCGCCTCCTACGTAACCTCGGGGCTATCGGCGACGATGATCGGGCTTGCCGCGGCCGGCGGGGTAAGACTCGTCAGCAAGCTGGTGACGCTTGCCATCGTGTGGGCGGGAGCCTGGTGCGTGATGAAAGGCCAGCTCACGGTCGGTGAGCTCATCGCCTTCAATATGCTCGCAAGTCAAGTTGCAGCTCCCATTCTGCGCCTCGCCCAGTTGTGGAACGATTTCCAGCAGGTCGGGGTCTCGATGCAACGCCTCGGGGACATTCTCAACGCACGCGTGGAGGCTGTCGGGCGCCGCGCCCAGCTACCTCATCTTGAGGGTAGCGTCGAGTTCGAGAACGTATGCTTCCGGTACCGCCCCGACACCGCCGAGGTACTCCGAGGCGTGAGCTTCCGTGTGGCACCAGGTGAGATCCTGGGCATCGTGGGTCGTTCGGGATCTGGCAAGAGTACCGTCACCAAGCTCATCCAGCGTCTCTACGTCCCCGAGCGGGGGCGCATTCTCATCGACAGTCATGATATCGCGGTCATCGATGCCGCGTCCTTACGCGCGCAGATCGCAGTCGTCCTGCAGGAGAATGTGCTTTTCAACCGTTCGGTACGTGAGAACGTCGCGCTAGCAAACCCCATGGCTTCACTCGACGAGGTGGTCGCCGTGGCAAAGCTTGCCGGCGCCCACGAGTTCATCTGCGAGCTGCCCGAAGGCTACGACACCCTCGTCGGGGAAAATGGTGCCGGGCTATCCGGCGGCCAGCGCCAGCGTATCGCGCTCGCACGGGCGCTTCTCAAGAACCCCCGGATCCTCATCATGGATGAAGCCACAAGCGCCCTCGACTACGAGTCCGAACGGATCATCCAGGAGGGGATGGACCGGATCTGCCGTGGGCGCACTGTCATCATCGTCGCCCATCGGCTTTCGGCGGTCCGCAATGCCGATCGCATCCTCGTCATGGAACGTGGCGAGATTGCCGAGGCCGGCTCGCAGGAGGAGCTCCTGAGCCGCCCTGCCGGGCTCTACGTTCGCCTGCATCGAATGCAGGTGAAAGGCGGACTTGCGAGTGCCTGCGGAACATGAGCAACCTGGTAAGAGGTCATCACATCGCTCTTCTTGCGCGATTCCGAGAGGTGTTCGCGCAGGCCTGGCGCGAGCGCCACGAGAGCGCCACCCTCCTCCTCACGGCAGACGAGGCACAGTTCGCCCCACCTGCGCTTTCTCTGACTCAGCGTCCGGTCTCCCCGACACTGCGACTCACGGCTGGCCTCCTCATTGGGCTCGTGATGATCGGGCTCGCTTGGTCGTCCTGGGGGCGTATCGATATCGTTGCCAACGCGACCGGTCAGGTCATCCCGAGCTCACGGACCAAGACGATCGCCTCGGTAGACACCGCTGTCGTGCGAGCTATTTACGTCAAGGAGGGCGAGTCCGTGAGGACGGGTTCGGTGCTACTCGAGCTCGATGCGACGACCTTCCAGGCGGATCTGGCCAAGGCGACCCAAGAGGAGCACGCCGCGGAGCTGCAAATGGCGCGCTCCCGCGCGCTCATCGCGGCGATCAGATCCCATCGGCCGGCCCGACTTGCGGCCGTACCCGGAGTCTCGGCCGAGCGCTTGCGCGAAGCGCAGCTGCATGTCAACGGTCAGTACCTCGATTTCACGGCGAAGCTCGCTCAGCTCGACAGCGACATCGATCGCTATGCGCGGACTCTCCCGGTCAGCCTTGAGCGAGAGCGGATCTACGGGGAGCTGCTTCAGACGCACGATGTCTCGCGCGACGCCTGGCTTCAGAAGGAACAGGAGCGCATCGATCTCGAGGGGCACCTTGCGGATGCGAAAAGCGCCCGCGCGGCCCTGATCGCGCAGACTGAGCGCGAGGCCTATGACGCGCTCACGGACGCTACGAAGTCGGCCGCAACCGCGCGGGAGGATGCCGTGAGTGCAGCTTCGCACGCCGGATGGCTCACGCTTCGTTCCCCCGTGGACGGGTCGGTGCAAGAGCTCACCGTGCACACCGTTGGTGGTGTCGTTCAGGGCGCACAGCCGCTGATGTTGATCGTGCCCGCGGAGAAGCGCGTGCAGGTGGAGGCATTCCTAGAGAACAAGGATGTAGGCTTCGTGAGGCCGGGACAACCCGCGCAGGTGAAGGTCACAGCTTTCGACTATGCGAAGTATGGAACGATTCCCGCACAGGTGGTCTCGGTCTCCAAAGATGCTATCGAGGACAAAGAGCCTCGCCAAGAAATCGGCCCTGTTCAGGCCGACGGGGCGGAGAATATCAGGAACAACGGCCCTAGATACCTCGTGCGAATAGCACTCGATCGATCAACCGTGATCGTTGATGGTCACACCGAACCGCTCATTCCGGGTATGTCGGTCAACGTCGAGATCAAGACGGGCAGGCGACGCGTCATCGACTATGTGCTAAGTCCGATTCTGCGCCGGAGCGGCGAAAGTCTTCATGAACGCTAACGGCGCCTCCGGTGCGCGGGGCTTGAGGCTCGCCATTGCGCTCTGCGTCTACGTCATTCCAGGTCTCCCCTGGGGAGCACCACTACCAGCCGGTCAGCCCAACGAACCCTATCCGGCAGTGCTGCCCGGTGACTCCGCCAGCGTTACCTGTCCCGTAGGGTCCGGTCCAGGCACAGCACTTTCGCTGGCCAATGCAGTCGATCTCGCCCTTTGCAACAACCCGCAAATTCGCGCCGCCTGGGCCAACATCCGAGTGCGGGCCGCCGCTGTGGGGGTCGCCCGCGCAGCCGACTGGCCGACGCTCTCGGTGAGCGTGAGCGAACTGAATGACCGAACCGCCTACTCTGGCGCTCAAAGCCCGGCCACGGACACGACCGGCACGATGGTGGTCGGAGAGTTCGACTGGCGACTCTTTGACTTTGGCGGCCGTTCCGCGATGCGCCATGCCGCGCAGGCGCTGCTCGAAGCCGCCGTTGCGAGCCGTGACGCCACGATCCAGAAGATCCTCGGTGCCGTGGTCCAAGCGTATTTCGGTGCGGTCACCGCGAAGGCCGCGGCCGACGACAGGACTCAAGATGAATCGATTGCCCGCGAGACGCTCGCCTCCGCCAAGCGCAGGGAGGCCAAGGGTGGCGGCTCACACAATGACACACTGCAAGCCACCACCGCACTCGCGCGGGCTTCTCTGGATAAGAACCGTGCGAAGGGCACCTACCAGAAAGCCCTCGCAGTGCTCCTGTACTCCATGGGGGTGCCAGCCGGAAGGCTGATCAATCTCGCGGGCGACGTCGATTTGCGCACCGGCACCGAGGAAAACGATCTCTCGGGCTGGCTCAAAGATACCGAGCAACGCCATCCTGCGATCGTGGCAGCGCGCGCGGCCGTCGCGGCTGCAGAGGACCAGGTGGTGGCGGCTCGCTCGGCCGGCAGACCCACCATCGACCTGACCGCCAACTACTACCAGAATGGCTTTCCGTATCAAGGTCTCACCAGCACCAACACGCGAGTCGCGACCGTTGGAGTTACGGTGACCGTTCCCTTATTCGATGGGTTCGCAACGCACTACAGCGTCGAAGCCGCACAAGCCACGGTCAGGGTGCGGGAGGCCGAGCTCGAGGACACGCGAGAGACTACGCTCATGGAGGTCGTGCAGGCCTATGCGGATGCGCACTCCTCGTTACTCAATCTCACCGCATCGGGAGACCTACTCACTGCAGCCCAGGCGGCTTTCGAGAGTTCCGAGCGTCGCTACGCGGAGGGTGCAGCGGACATTCTAGAGATACTCAGCGCACAGTCGGGGCTCGCCGATGCAAGGAGCGAACGTACCCGATGCCTTGCCGAATGGCGCTCGGCGCGTCTCAATCTACTTGCTAGTGCAGGGATTTTGAACGCATCAGATCTGAAGGATTGATCCGCCTCCCTCGGGCACGTTCCGTTCAGTGGGCGCACGCTCCGGTTCCACTTCGCGTTATCGTGCCGCTGGGTCCGCATGGACGTCGCAGGAGTGGATCGGGGCACACCGCAGCCCGATGGCAATGCCTGCCGATCAGAAAGCGCTGCCCAAGATCAGAGTACTCGAGCACTCGAGCGAGCGAGCACGCCCAATGGAGCTGCACGCTCGGAGTCTCGGTACGGACTCGGGCCATCATTCCGCGCCAGCTTTCCACACGCAACTATGGAAGCCTTTGTTTTCGAAGGTCTTCTGGTCACCTTCCTCTGCAGTCTCACTTGAACGACCGATGTTGAGGGGCCAATGATCCGGATGCGAGCAATGCGATGCGCTTCCCTTTGGTTTGTGGCGCCCTGCTGAGGATGACGGATCAGTCTCGGCTTTTTGGAGACGGGAGAGTGATGCGTGGAGCAAAAAAAAGGGGGCCAATGTCGGGTGGTGTCTGAGAGCGACGATCGCTGGTTCTACATCAGGCGCCTGCAGAGGCTCTGTCTCGAGTACTCGGGCGTGATCAATCCGTTGCCTGAGAAGTCTCTGAAAGCGATTGGCACAGTGTAAGGCAATACCGTTGGGGCTGACTGCGTTCCGCTCGCCACATATGGACCTATAGCCCGCATGAGACCCGCTCTGTTCGGATGAAAGGATTAATCACATGTCGACAGTGAGCAGCGGTCAGACACAGTTCGTTTCGTCCGGACAGACCATCAGCAGCACCATTGTCCTCAACGGAGGGACCCAGTACGTGTCCTCCGGTGGGACCGCCGATGCCACGGCCCTGAGCGGACTGATTGATGACTACGGCATCACCAGCGGCGTCACCATCTACAGCGGTGGTGCAGAGGAGGTCTTCTCTGGCGGTCTTGATACCGCCACGACCATCTCTCACGGAGGAACCGAGTACGTGTATGCCGGTGGCGAGGCCAGTGGCACAAGCGTTCTGAGCGGCGGCCTACAGTTCGTCTCTGGAGGCAGCACCGTCTCGACCAAGCTCAGCGGGAGTGCCTACCAGTACGTCTCCAACGGGGGCAGCACCACCGGCACGATTCTCACCAGCACCTACAGCAGCCAGTTCCTCTCAAGCGGTGCCAGTGCCACCGGCACCGTACTCAGCGGGGGCGGCGACGCGCAGTACATCTACAGCGGTGCCCTGGCACTCAACACCACCGTCTCCGGGGTTGGCGGAACAAACTACCAGTACCTCTCCGGTGGCACCGC
>Ga0335072_10015693_pt1 | contig 10745 bp, 6 predicted proteins | sample Lox_Sample_21_FD_206725 | JGI IMG/M metagenome (GOLD analysis project Ga0335072, IMG submission 206725) | Soil microbial communities from Loxahatchee National Wildlife Refuge, Florida, United States - Lox_Sample_2.1 | ecosystem: Environmental > Terrestrial > Soil > Wetlands | place: USA: Florida... | reverse complement strand
ATGGTGGTTCGATTATTGTTGGAGAAGAAGGCCGACGTTGGCGCAGAGGATAATTATGGAGGAACGGCGTTGCATCGTGCGGCTAAGAACGAGCAGGAGGCAGTGGTAAGGTTACTACTAGAGATGGGGGCTGACGTCAGCAGGAAGTATAATTTTGATGTGGTAGCGCGGCTGTTGGTAGAGAATGGGGCTGAAATTTTCGAGGAGATGCAACAAAGGTCTAAATCATACAGTCCTAGAGCCCCGAACACCTTGGTCAACACAATGGCGCGGCTAAAGAAGGCCGACACTAAAGCGGGGGAGCTCTATGGAGGGACCGCACTTCATGAGGCGGCTGAGAAAAGGCACTATGTAGTGGCGCAGCTGCTGCTAGAGATGGGAGCCGACGTCGATATGCAGGATAACTATGGAGGACTGCGCTGCATCGGGCGGCCAAGAAGGGGCACAAAGAAGCGGCATTGCTGCTGCTGGAGAAGGGTGCCGACTTTAACAGGAAGTATAACTTTATGACGCTGGCACAGCTGCTAGAGGAGAAGGTGGTCTTTGTTCAGGCGGAGTATAAGGCTAGCGAGAGGACCTTAGTTAATAGGAAGTGTAACGTTAAGGAAAGGTTCCTTTTTAATAGGGAGTATAACGTTACGGAGTTGATGGGGCTGCTAGCGATGGTGGACGACGTCAATACGAAAACTAACGGCGGAGGAACGGCGCTACACGAAGCAGCCAAAAATGGCCACGAAGAGGTCGTACGGCTGCTAGAGGAGAGGGGGGCCGATGTTAACGCAAAGGATACCTATAGATGGACGGCGTTGCACGAAGCAGTTGGTAAAGGCCACGAGGGGATGGTGCGACTGCTTGAGGAGATGGGAGCCAACGTTAACGCAAAAGATAAGAAGGGGTCCACCCCATTACAATGGGCAGCTTTTAACGGTTATGGGGTAATAGCGCAATTGCTACTGGAAAGGGGGGCTAACATCAACGCGAAGGCGGACAATGGATGGACGGCGCTTCATCAGGCTGCTGCGAAAGGTCACAAAACAGTAGTATGGCTATTAATAGAGAAAGGAGCTAGTGTTAACGCACAAGATAGTTGTGGATGGACAGCGCTACACTTGGCAGCCGTTGACGGCTATGAAGCAATAGTGGAACTATTGATGGAGAAGGGGGCCAATGTCAAAGCGAAAACCTACACTGGAGAAACGGCGCTACACTGGGCGGCCAGTAAGGGTTATCAGACCATAGCGCGATTGTTAATCGACAAAGGGTCAGATATTGACGCAAAAAATGACTGTGGATGGACGGCGCTACATCAGGCGGTTAATAGCGACTGTAAAATGATAGCGCAGTTCTTAATAGAGAGAGGAATGGACGTCAATGTGAAAGATGGACAGGGACGGACAGCACTACACCTAGCGGTAACAGACTGTAATGAGACGATGACGCAGCTAATAATAGAAGAGGGGGCGGATATAAACGCAGAAGATGAAAATGGACGGACGCCACTGCATCTATCAAGAAACGAAACGATGATGAAGCTGCTGAAAGAAAAACAGGCGGCTAGCGTAAAACGGAGGTCACGTGGAAGCTACGATTCTGTTGATTACGGCGGCCAATAGGTGACTCCAACTGGTGGCTCCTCCGGTCAGTGAAGCTCCCCCTTACTGTATCTACTACCGCGGCGTGAGCCCCCAGCCCCTCGCACGCTCTATTTTACTGATGCTCTCCTTTTTCAACCGAACGTCCACCAACTTTAACATTGTCAACTAAAGTAAGCATTTCAACAGTGCATCTACGTCCCTTTAGCTAACTACTTGACAATTTTACTTCGTTGTTTGCTGCTCGCACAGATAACTCGCAGTGTAGGAGGGGCAGTGTGGGTGAGGAACTTCATTCTGAACATAGCCTTAAAGGAGGTCTTTCGTCTAAACCGGGTGAGGCAGATTCAAGCGGATACATCGCCGACCGACTGGGAAGAAACTAGCTTGGATTCCATAAGTCATCCGGGCGAGGCAGATTTTATGAGAACATAAGCGTTGATGACGAAGGGGAGAAACTGGCCTAGATGAGCTATCCGAGGCGAGGCGGATTTCATGCGAACTTGGCATTGACGATGAGGGAAACTGGCTGGGACTCTAAAGAGCTAGCTAAGCAAGGTGGATTCATATGGATGCGACGCTGGCTTGGACTCTATAAGTTGCAAGTTTAAGTGGATAGAACGCTAACGACGAAGGGGAGAAACTGGCCTAGATTCTAGAGCTAAGCAAAGGCAAATCCATGCGGAGACGGCGTAGATGAGAGAAGCCGGCATAGTATCTAGTAAGCCTGTCTAAGCAAAGTGAACATAGTGCTGATCCAGTGGGGAGGGCTATCTGAGTAAGGCAGATTCATGCAGACATAGCGCTAATAGCGAATGGGACAGGCGTTGGAGCGAAGGTGGATCTTATGCGAACGTGGTGCTAATAGCCAAGGAGACAAACTAGCCTAGACCCCACACGTTTTTTTAGGTAGATTCATACACATAGGAATGGGAGAAACTAGCCTAGTTGGTGTCAAAGGGAGAAATAATATAGTAGTACTACCCTCGCTGTAATCGAGTGGCGTAGACTGTAGAAGACTTAGAAATCAGGGGAAAATCTATTAGTGGTGATGATTTTAGGCATAATCTAGCAATGCTACTGCGCTTGTGTTGAGAAACAAGAGCACTTTAGAAGGCAATTAACAAAAGTGAAAGTATTCTTGTTAAGGGACATGCGGGGATATAAAGCGCATTGTCGGCGGTGGTCCACTACTCTTAATGCTGAAAGGCAACACGTGATGTGGATTGCTATTCGTCACATGCTAATTGTGGGTGAAGGGATGTGAGGCAAGTCTCGGTAAAATTGTACGGCCGGGTAATATTCCTAGCGGGCTCATGACTCCTTCCAGTGCTTAAGTACACCACCTCCGTCAGCTTAGTGCTCAGCGGCGACATAAATCCATTTCATCCTCTCCCCCTCCATCGACATGGCTCCGCGTCGAGCAAAACCAAGCGCTAGAAAGATTAGGCAGCAACTCTCAGTGCGAAAAGACCAAGGTAAGCTATTCATATCCCTGGAACGAGCACTTAATTCTTCCTTGCTATTAATTGAATGTTAGTATACGGCAGCAAACAAAGCAAAGAAAGGGTGCTCTACCTTCTTATCTACTTAGGAGGGTACTTGACGGTGCTTGGGCAATTCGTGGTTGAGCCGGTGTTAGTTGTAGGCACAAAAGTGCCCTTTTGCAATGAGCCCTGGATGTTAAAAGCGTAGTAGATCTCGTATACTACATTATTGTCTTGGCAGAGGAGTATAACCGGTGCGCCAAATGCGGTTTCGAGGGCTTTGTTCATAGCTGACAAGCTGTAGGTTTTTGATGAGGAAGGGTTTATGCCGGCGTTTGCGAGCCACTAGAATGCATTTTACCTTTAGCTTGGTTCTGTGGTGTAGGTAAGTACTAGGCAAGCAACGTACAGTGTAAGTTGGAAGCGTCTGAAACAAGCTCACAACTCTGGTGAAAAAGTCGACTGCCTCCTCGCCAGGAGTATAGTCTGTGTAACAGCTTGGCTTCAAAGTCGAAATACAAGTCCCATGCGTCTCCCACTCATGGTCCCAGAACGCTTCATTACTCTCGTCGTCTGACACCCAATAAGTCTGCATATAACTCAACACACTGGTCTGGCCAGCAGCCTTAAGAAGTTGCGTGATGTTAGTGTACGCGCGTGACTCGTCACAGTCTTCGCTGTAGGTACCGTCGCAGTTGTTAGGCCAGAGCCCATGGATTGTCCAGGACGAGGAGGGGCCTGTAGCTGGGTTCGTGTCCCAGAACTGGACTTGCTGGAAAAGGCCCCCGGGACTGTTGTAGCAGCAGGTGTTTGTGGACGAGCCGTGGCAGGAGAGCTCTGTAGCGTTGTTGGAGCAGTTTTGAGGCGTTCCGGCGAGAGTGAAGGGGAGAAGAGCTCCAAGTGTGGCTCCGGCTGTTTTGGAGAGGGAAGGCATAGCGTAAGCTAGTACAAGAAGCAGTAAAGAGGTAAGAAGTTTATAGAAATCAAGTGAGTGAGCGAGTAAGTTTATATAACGTTTTGGAGTTATGTAGCGCTGAAAACCGCCTACGTATGCTACGCTGCGATAGGAAGGTATTCCTGCATGCACATTTAGTGGATATTATGATATATTAACTACTTGTTGACTTCAAGGACAACGGCTAAGTAGTCACACGAAGCAATCTATGAATCAGGTATTGGTCGATACAAAGTGAAATTCATCACATACCATGTGCTTAAAGCACGGTCGCTATTTGGTGGGGAAGTAACAACGCTAGCACGTAGCGTAGCGGTTGTGCCGCCATTTCAAGAAGGTCCCTAAAAAGCTTGATTTGCTTATTCCAGATACGGTACCGTAGTACGGAATACCTGTTCGTGAGCTGCAAAAGGCCGAAAGTAGCTATACTACGTAAGGAAGTTACTTTACTCAAATGCTTCTTGTATTACGCGGTCACCAAGCCGCCATGCACATCGTCATCACGCGCCGCTTTGCTCAACCTCATCTCTCGCTCAAACCTCTTGCCCATTTCTTTCCCCGGCTTTACTAGCGCTGTGGTTATTTTGGTTGCGATAAGGTTAAAAAACTAGCATCTCCTAACGAAGAGGATCAACTTCTCGAAGCAGGGAGTTTCTTCTTACGTCACATCCTTGATATGATATTGATATCAGCCTCGTAGTAAGCCTGCGTTTATTATAAGAGCTAGCTGCATCCTCGGCTTTGATAAGGGATGCGATAGGATTTGAGCTCAGGAATTGGTTTTCCGAAGTATAAGTAAAGGAAGCGTAGTTATCGTCTTCAGCGATGAACTCGCAGCATAGGCGTAGGATTTCCATTGGGTCTGTGCCTTGTACTCGTAATTAAGAAGGTGGCGACCAGTTCTGAAATATACAGACTTTACCTGTCTTATATAATGCCCCGTGCCGTGCCTGTACCGTAGCCTCTCTGTCTAGCCTCCTACTGCGTGCCCTAGGTAGCGCATAGCCTGACAAGTTGTAAGCAAGTAGCAAGTTTTATAGGTAGAGCAGCTTAAATTACAACAACAACAACAACAACAATTATACAGCAAAAATCTTCCACGTGGGTCCTCCTAGCACTCAGTACGAAGTACACCTCTTATTTTAACCCGAAGGCCTCAAACAAGAGCTATCCGAAAGAAAGTAGTCACGCAAACGTTAATGCCTTTATGTTTGTACTGATTCTTAGTTTTAATTCTCTTATTTAAACCATACAGTTTTAGCCCAAGAGACTGTAGTAGAGTCTTGAGGGACATAGCTTCGTAAGCAGAATATTACAATAAACACTGTGATTCGCAACTATACAGAAAGGGATTGTAGCTTTTCAGTATTTTCTTGATGTGTGACATCTACATATACAGCTATAATCAATTCATCAACTTTTGCTATTTGCGAGGGGACGACAGATATAAGTTCAAGACATACTTGGCGTGTACTCAAAGTTTTAACGAGGCGTAGCCAATCCCAATCATTTAACGGACCAGAGGACGTAAATGACAACATTGGCCTAATATTTATCTCTGGCCCTTCCGGATACATTTCTCCGATGGGCTGAGGGGAACTTTGGCAAAATTCCGCCTACTTGATGACTTCTTTGTTTGGAGGGTCGTTAGCATTACGCTCCCAAATGATTTTGCCCATTTTGACTCCTTTGCTCTCCATTGGCAAACAACAACCTCTTGCACAACAACCTAGTGCACAACAACCTGCTACACAATAATCTGGTGCACGCCAACCCACTGCATACCAATCTGCTGCGCACCAACCTGCTTCACAGTAACCTAATGCACAACAACCTGATTCACAGCAACCTACTGCATACCAACCTTATGCACAACAACCTAATTCACAACAACCTAGTACACAACAACCTAATCCATAACAGCTTAGTCTACAACAACCTGGTTCACAACAACCTATCACGACGACTTGTAGTGTAACAGCTGCGCATTCGGATGCCTTACGGGTGCGTACTACACTTTACAGATTGGGGAATAACCCCGTAGGGGACCCGTAAGCTGCTTAAGAGCAGTTTCCCAAACATTTCCTTTCTTTCCTTCCTTAGCTTTCGATTCTTGTATTTAGAACTACCAATTGATTATGCCTTACGTGTTACCACCCGTTAGCTAACGCACGTGACCAATCACCCCTTTAAAAGCCGTCTTTCTACTGATCCTTCTTCTTCTTCTTCTCTCCTCCTCAGCTTTAGATTCTCGTATATAGAAATACCAATTGGTCTGGTTTTGCACCTCGCTGCCGCATCCCTGGTCCGATTGACTGAGTTTGTGGCAAAGGTTGCCTTTTATACTAATTGATAGACCTACTGATCCTATAATGCTATTATGCGATGGTAATTATAGATTATTCCTAGCTGAAGTTCTTTCTTGACTTCTTCTACATTGATGATATATTTGTTACTCTTAGAGCCTCTCTTACGAGTTTGCTCGAAAACGTCCTTAGCTGACTTTGACCTTGGCATTGCGGAGTGGAAGCATGGCGGAGAGAGCAAAAGAGTCCAGAAAGCATATTACCAATGAATAGAGAGACTAAAAGACGAGGTATTTAAGGATAGTCACTTAGACAAGGAAGAAAACGGAGGGTATTTATGCCATGGCAATGTGGTAGGAGCACTACATCTTGATGAGGGAATCCCCTCCGTGATCTGAATATGGGCGAAGGTATAATATGGTTTCTTATTTTTGGTGGGGATCCATTTTGGGCTCCCTGGGGTCGAAACAGGCCCTTTGAGCATCGACTTCTGAAGTTGACGAAAAGTTTAGTTCATAAGAATGAGGAGAAGAACATGACTGAGCAGGCTTGAGTAGCACCCTGAGTAGTGGGCGAGCAACATGAGCAGAGGGTGAGTTGAGGGTGAGCAGCCTGAGCAGCGGGTAAGCCGAGGGTGATACTGTAAGCACCTGAGTAAAGGTGGTGATGCTTACTAACCGAGTCAAGGCCTCAAGGAAAAATTCTCATGCCATAATACCGTAATAATTGTTGAGTTTGCAACTGGTCTTGGGCGGTTGCGGATAATCACACAGTCGAAGGTGCCGAGGGCGCAGTTACGGAGCTGGGAGACGGTCCCGCGTAGAATGCGGGTAGGGGGCGTCAAGTTGGTGTACTGTAGGAGGGGTTAGCAGAGGGAGAGGCGGAAGCGCTAGAGGTATACGTGGTCGGAGATATCTGGGAGGTTGTTAGGACAGGAGAAATCGTTTATGCTTTTGAGCAGGAATCAAGTCCTGAACGGAAGACTACCCCCTTTTGCATGAAAATAATTGCTCTGACAATACGAGAGCTCCCTGGTAAAACACAGACAACTCAATCGTATTTCAAGAGAATGAAATCACATACTAGGCGCACCTGCAGCTTCAAATAAGATAGCATCAAGCTGCCTCATCTGGTCCAAATGCGTCGTCGGGTAAACATCCCATCCTTTCTGTACTAATCGCTACTCCATTCCAAATGTGTGAAATCCAAGTCAAATATATTGGGGGTAGCAGCAAGTTTTTTCCATACTTGGATACCAACTGATATCACCTCGAGGCCTATTCCATCTGCTGGAATGGAGGCAAATTTGTACCGGGATCGGGAGAGGTGGGAATTGGAATTGGTTGTGGAGATGGCGGTCGGTGACAGAGTGAAGTACGGGGGTTGGAGTTGGCGATGTGATTATTGAGTTTTATGGATTACCCCGTGAATGCATGGGAATTTGAATCTGTAGGAGAAACTGATGGAAGGCGGAGACAAGATTCCAAATATCTAGCATCAAGACGTTTATGTTGGGGATAATCGATGTGGGGTAAATTTGGAGATGTGACAGGGAGAGTCGTCATTGTCCAGGGAAATTCTTTCAGGGATCCTAGCATTACTTATTATAACATGTGATACAATGCGGAACAGAGTCGACCTATCCATTTCTCTCGATTTCTCACAGGAGCAGAAATGCTACATTTCTCCATGTGTGGTTGGTCAAGGCTACGTCAGTTGCAGCCTCGCGCTAATGCGATCGACATGAAACTTGGAATCGCCCAGGCGACGCGCCAGCTGACAGCGAAGATGGTGTTGGAGTAATTTCCGGACAACGACCCTGCCAGCGCCTCGCTGCTCGTTATCTATTCTAGCGCATTGACTTCACTCGAGCTCTGTATACCGGCCTATATACTAAATAGCAGAAGATGGTGCAATGGGCCAAGCTCGTTGGCCTCAACGGCCTGAGCAGTATCGACAGCCACGCAATAGCTGAAGAAGCTCGAAGACGTATGAAATTCTACCTCCTTCCTCAAGGTTGTTACTGACTAGATGCGCAGTGCTTCCTACATATCATGAAGAACAAATTCCATCAGCCATTGACCCCGTGGAGGTCACGAAGGTAGCTTTACGACTAAAATATCTGATTGAGCAATGCGTTCCCTGTGAATTAGAAGAGGAAATGATCACGAAGCCGCACAGTAGGATTATAACACCGAAAGTTCTACAAGCTGCAAAAGAGGCTGGCGGAGACCAGTTTGGTGCCTGCGTTGTATATTGTTTGCTTGTGAATAAGAGGTGGTTCAATCGACTGGCTTTGCTTGAGATATGGGATGCAAACCTTCACAATGTCCGGGCTGTTGCGGCGGAGATGATTGCAAAGGGATTGTGAGTGCTAACCCCTCAAACATCTTTTCATTGGTAATCTCGATGCATTAACTGATGCATTACAGAATTGAAGACGAAGAACGCCTAGACTACCTGATGCAGTCTGTCCTCTTGAAGCGCTACGCAACAACCCGCGATGGCGAACCTACGAGCGTAGCTAATGCACTCGAGGCAGCCGTGGACCTCCATGCGGTCCACGTCATAGGATCTTCGGGATATCAAAAGACAGTAGAATATATTTGGAAGGGCTGGCTAATTGAGGACGATGAGGACCCAACCAGATTTGTTAGCTACAAGGAAAAGACCAACACGCATTACTTTGTGCATTTCGACCCGAATAGGATGCGCGCACCAGTTTACCAAAATGCAGCTCAAGTCCTTTTATCCCTAATCTATCTTGGTCTGTATACAATGTCCATCAATACAGTCGACGCTAGCGCAGATCTGGACACCACTGAAGGCCTGCTTTATATCTTCACATTGGGTTTCGCATGGGATGAATTGAGCAAATCTTGGCAGGGGGGACGTCACTATATTGGGTTTTGGAACATATTCCATTTTGTTCTCTACGGCCTCTTAGCCACTTCGCTGATCTTCCGATTCGTCGCACTTGGACATCCTTTGACTGACAACGACGGCCTGCGCGAGAAGTATAATATTCTCAGCTATAACTTTCTTGCCTTCTCCGCGCCCATGTTCTGGATGCGTCTTCTGCTTTTCCTCGACACATTCCGCTTCTTTGGCTCCATGCTAGTCGTCTTGAAAGTCATGATGAAAGAATCCCTCATCTTCTTCGCTCTACTCGTTGTTGTCATGGTAGGCTTTCTTCAAGCGTTCATCGGAATGGATAACGCCGACAGCCACAGCGAAGCCACCATCTTCATCCTGCAAGCAATGATAAATGCAGTCATGGCAGCACCCGACTTCTCAGGGTTCGACACTTTTGCACCGCCTTTCGGCATCATCTTGTACTATATATTCACATTTGTGGTCATGGTTTTACTTCTAAATATCCTCATCGCTCTCTATAACTCAGCTTATCAAGATATCACCCACGACGCCCTAGACGAGTACATGGCGCTTTTCGCCCAGAAAACAATACAATACATCCGTGCACCGGACGAGCACGTCTTCATCGCGCCTTTCAACCTCGTTGAGATCTTCTGCCTCATTATCCCCTTTAAATGGTGGATGCCGGCACACACGTACGCACGACTAAACGACTACGTAATGGCGTTCCTATACTCGCCCTTGCTAGTAGTCGCGGCATTTTTCGAGGCGCGGTCAGCGAGGGAAGTCATCAGCAACCGTAAGCGGGGCGAGCTAGATGATGATACGATAGAGGAGTGGGAGCAGATGAGCGATCAGCTCAATTTTGAGAGTGAGGGGTGGGCAAAGAAGGTTGAGGCGGCGAAGAGTAATGTCGAGGATGATCAGGCGACGCTGGAGGTTAGGGAGTTGGGGAATGAAGTGAAAGAAATGAAGGAGATGTTGCAGATGCTTTTGAATGTGTCGTTGAAAGGGAAGGAAAAGGAGAATAAAATTTCTTAAATTTGCTATGTGTAGGGAAATATACATGGTTACTTTCTGTTCTGTCTTGGCTTGGCCTCGTTCGGAAACTCATGTAGTTCCTGCTAGAGTAACGTGCTTTAAACAAAGCTGCTACTTATGACCTCGAAGACGCAACAGGTTGGCGTGCTCAGCGCAAATAGTAGGCTCGTGGCAAAGGAGCAAGATGCAGGTGGTGTTTATCACGGCAAAGGAGTAATTCCATAGAGAAGGCGCCTAGCTAGTGAAAACTGACCTAGTCTCCCTAAAGAAATCATCCACTCTGAGAACTTTTTGGCCCCTTCGTTTATCCCTATTATTGCTGGTAGTTGAGTCGTCCGTTCATATAGAGGTGCTAGCGGCGCTCGGTTTCTTCTGTGCAGTAGAGAGCCATATGTTGGGGTGTTCCCTCTCTGGCGCTGCATCTGCACTTTGCAGACTCTATTCTAGGCGCTTTGTCATTGTAGAGGAACTTTATAAACCCAATGTG
>Ga0335072_10015692_pt1 | contig 10745 bp, 8 predicted proteins | sample Lox_Sample_21_FD_206725 | JGI IMG/M metagenome (GOLD analysis project Ga0335072, IMG submission 206725) | Soil microbial communities from Loxahatchee National Wildlife Refuge, Florida, United States - Lox_Sample_2.1 | ecosystem: Environmental > Terrestrial > Soil > Wetlands | place: USA: Florida... | reverse complement strand
TCCCGCCGCCAGGACCTGGATCGCCGCCGCGTACGCGCTGCTGCCGGTCGCCTCCGGTGCCGTGGCGGCCGGCCGGCTCGGCACGGCGACCGCGTTCATCATCGCCCCGCTCATCGCCCGGGCAGCGGGCCGGATGCTGACCGCCCCGCCACGGGCCGCGCGCAGCGCCGCGTGGGCCACGGGCCTGCTCGTCGGCATCGCCGCCGCGTTCGTGCCCCTCATCTGGGTGGTTGCCGCTGGCCTGGTGCTCGTCGCGCTCGCCCTCCGGCGCTGGGCCTGGCCGGTCTCGGCGGTCAACGCCGCGATCGTCGCGGCGACCCCGGTCGCCGTTCTGTTCCCCTGGTCGGTGAAGCTGCTCGCCAGCCCGTCAGGCTTCCTGCTCGAGGCCGGGATCACGCCTGCCGGGCTCACGGCCGCGAACCTGCGACCAGGCTCGCTGCTGCTACTCAGCCCAGGCGGCCCGGGCCTGCCCCCGGCCTGGATAACCGCGGGATTCGGCTTGGCGATCGTCGGCACGCTGCTGCGCAGGCGAGTGGGACTGGTGGTGGCGGGCTGGTCGGTCGCCGTCGCGGGCTTCGCGGCGGCGCTGGCCGTGAGCCGGTCCACGGTCAATGCCGGGAGCACCGGGGCCGCCACCAGCGCGTGGCCAGGCACTGCCCTGGTGATCGCCGCGATCGGCCTGCTGATCGCCGCCGCGCCCGCCGCCGACTGGCTGGCGAGCGGGCTGGCGGGCAGGCAAGACGACAGGGCGGCAGGTTCCCCCCACCGGGCCGTGGCGATCCTCTCGCTGGTCGCGGTGGCCAGCGCTCCGGTCCTGGCGGCCTGGTTCTGGATGGCTGACGGCGTCCGCGGACCGGTGACCACCGTGAACTCACCCGTGCTGCCCGCGTTCGTGGCCGCGTCGTCGACCTCAGGGGCGCGGGAGCGCACGCTGGTCCTGCGGCAAAACGGGGGCGTCCTGGACTACGCCATCGACCGGCAGGACGATCCGACCCTTGGCGAGCCCGAGCTCGCCGGGTACGCGCCCGCCGAGCGGGCGCTCGCTACCCAGGTCGCGGCGCTGGCGGCCGGAGGCGGCGATGGGGGAGACCCTGGCCAGGCCCTGAGTGATTTCGGCATCGGATGGGTGCTATTGCCAAGCCCCGTTGACACGGCACTCGCCCAGCGGCTGGACGCGTCGGCCGGCCTCATCCTGCGAAGCAGTGCCCCGGCCTATGACCTCTGGCAGGTGACCGGGCCGGTGGCCCAGGTCCGGGTCGTTGGCGCGGGCACGGACGGCGCCGTGACCCCGCTGTCCTCGCAGGCGGTCGGCATGAGCGCGGTCAGCGCCCCGGCAGGCGGGGGCACGCTCGTGCTCGCCGAGCCCTACGGGGGCTGGACGGCGAGGCTCAACGGCCGCCCGCTGACGCCCCTGCCCGGGCCGGTCGACGGGTGGGCCCAGGGCTTCACGCTGCCATCGGGCGGTGGCCAGCTGACCATCAGCCGGGACAACGTGCCACGTAACCTGAGCCTGATCGTCGAGGTCGTCGCGCTCATCGCGGTCTGCGTGCTCGCCATCCCGGGCAAGCGCGAGGATCTCGCAGCGGCAGAAGCGGTCCAGGCCACACCCGAGCAGGCGCGCCGCGGCCCGCGGGCCGGGCGCGCTGGTGCCCATCACAGCGGCGCCCATCACAGTCCCTTCGGTGGCCTCGTCCGGCGGCGGGCCGGGCAGGGCCAGGACGGCGGCTCTCGCGGCACTGGGCCGCTCGCTTCGGCGGGCCGCGATGCCGCCCCGCAGGCGGACGAGAATGCCGGGACGCAAGCCGGCGTGCTCACCGAAACGGCCGAAGGCGCCCCTGCGGACAGCGCTTTCGCCGACCCGGCCACCGCCACCCTGGCCGTCACCGGCTGGGATGACGTCCTCGCCGAGCGGGACTCAGGCGGCTGGCCGATCCTGCCCGCGGACACGCCCGCCCGCGGTACCCCGGTCCGCAGCCGGGTCACCGCGGCGGACCCGGCCGTCGGCTGGTCACCGCGGGCCGACTCCGGCTGGCCCGGACCAGAACGGGCCGCCCCTCCCACGGCCTGGAACACAGGTCAGCCCGCGGACACGAGTACCGGCCAGGCAACGGGGCCAGGCCGCCACGCGCATTCAGGATGGCAGGCGGCCCAGCGCACGGGTGAGAACGCCGGCTGGACAAATGATCCGGGTAGCGGCTGGGACACCGGTGCGCGCGGGACAGCGCCGCACGGGACGCTGCCGGATGAGACGGCGGCCATCCAGCCCTGGGAGCCCATGGTGGCCGCCCCGGACGAGCCTGCCGAGCAGCGCAAGCCCATGGAGCGCCACTCGCACCGGGCCGGACGGCATGGGCGCCCCCCGCGCCGGCCCTGGGACCGTCTGGGCAGGGACAAGGACGAGGAGTCGTGATGAAGCGCCTGGCTACCTTTGGCGTGGTCCTCGTCGCCCTTGCCGTGCTGTACGTGGCCGCCTGGCAGACACTGCCGCGGACCGGATCGACGGTCGCGGCGGGCGGCGCCACCAGCATGGCGGGCTCGACCGCCGTCGTGACCTCGGTAAGCAGTGCCTGCCCGCCGCCGGGCCCGGGCACGGGCGAGGCCCATGTCGCGATGGTCGCCGTGCCCAGTCAGGGCACGACGACCGCCGGGACGGCGCAACTGAGCGCGATCCCGTCCGCCCCGGCCGCCGCTCCGGCAGCGTCGCCATCAGGGAAGCCTGCCGGGAAGACAGCCGGCAAGACGGCCGGGAAGACGGCCGCGAGCCCCGCGGGCGGCGCGGGCGCCGCGGTGACCTTTTCCACGGCCGACCAGCTCACGGTCCTGGCCGCCCCAGCCGCCACTCAGGACGGCGGCACCGAGATATCCGCCAGCGGCGCCATGGCCCAGGGTTTTGAGGCCGAGGAAGCGACGGCCGCTGGCCTGGGGACGCTCAGTTGCCCCCACGCCGGGGCGGACATGTGGTTTGTCGGCGCGGGCACGTCCGCCGGAGCGCCAGTCACCCGGCTGTACCTCATGAACCCGGGCGCCGTGGCGGCGAGCGTCGAGGTCACCATAATCACCGACTCGGGCGTCCAGCAGGGACTGAACACCGCGATCACGGTCGGGCCCGGCCAGTACGTGTGGGAGAACGTCAGCCAGTACACCGCCGGATCGGTGGTCCTCGCGCTTCAGGTGCAGACAAGCTCGGGGCAGGTCGCCGCCGCCGTGTGGCAGGGCCCCGCGAGCGGGTCGGGCGGCACCTGGCTGCCCCAGGCGTCGGCTCCGGCGACGCGGGTCGTCATACCGGGCCTGACCGCGTCCAGCAGCGCGGCCCGGCTGCTGGTGGTCGTGCCCGGCTCAGCCAACGCGAAGGTCAAGGTAGAGGCGCTGACCGCGCACGGCCCGTTCCTGCCGTTCGGCCCGGCGCCGGAGGACGCGCCGGCCGCGGCGTCCTCCTCGTTCGCGCTGACGTCGCTGGGCGCGTCCGCCGCCGCGCTCGTCCTCACCTCTAACGTGCCCATCACGGCGGGCATCGCCGTCTCGGGCAGCGGAGTCGGGTCCTTCAGCGCGGCCGCCGCGCCGGTGACAGGGCAGGGCGTCGTCGTCGGCAACCCGGTGGGCGGGCAGTCGTCCGTCGGGCTGGTCCTGTCCGCACCGGGCAGCGCGGTCACGGCGACGGTCACGGTGCTCCCCGAGGCCGGCGGCCAGGCGCCGGCGCCGGAGGTCGTCCAGGTGCCGGCGGGCAGCACGGTCACGGCGACGGTCAAGCCGCCCGCCGGCAAGCAGCCCTTCGCGATCGTCGTCACGCCGGGCCAGGGATCCGGGCCACTGTACGCCGCCCGCGTGGTGACCTCCGGCAGCGGGCTGTCCGGCCAGGTCATGTCGATCCTGCCGGTGCCAACCGCCGCCACGAAGATCACGCTGGCCCCGACCCGGGACTCATACCTGGCGATAATGCCCTAGCAGGGTGCTGCTTGGGGTGGTGGGCGGGGGCTAGCAGGGTGGTGGGCGGGGTTTAGGGGATCAGTCCGGCCCCTCACCGTAATGCGGGTCGATGGTGTCGGGGTCGATGCCGAGCGCGCGGGCGAGCTCCTCGACGACCACCTCATAAACGAGATCGCTGAGATCGTCGTCGTTGTCGGCCCGCGCGAGCAGCGGGCGCCGGTACACGACGATGCGCGTTGGCGTCGCCGGGCGGCCCGGTTCGCCGCGGTCCGGTGTTCCGGGGATGACCCGGGCCAGCGGGATATCGCCGGAATCATCCGCTAGTTCCTCGGCCTCCGGGACCTCCTGGACCGCGAATTCCACGCTGGCCAGTTCGGCCTCCCAGCGCGGCTCCAGGCGGGCGACGGCGTCGAGGACGATGTCGTCGAATTGCTCTGACCGCGTCCGGTACAGCGGCACGCCTGGCGGGATCAGCCTGCCGCGCATGCCCCGGCCGTGCCGGTCACGCCGCCGGATCCGGGAAGCCGCAGGCCCGTTCTGGTCGCTCTGCACAATCACCCAGCGTAGCGCTCCCCCGAGGCCGGGCGGGCGGGGAAAGAAAGCACGCGCAGTGGCAAGCAGGAGGGGCGGCCGGGACGGCAGTTATGCGCCGAAACGACACGATCGTCAACTGTGGCCCGGTGGTGGCGTAACGGCCGCGGGATAGGTACCGTCAGCCGTTGTGAGCGACAACGAGACCGGGCTGGCGAGGCGGGGGGTCCTGGCACCGTTGTCATCGGGCGGCGCTCACACGAGCAGGTCTTTTACGCGAGCCGACGGAGGTCGCGCTGCTATCGTGGCCTCTGACGATCTGGTGAGCGAGGTGGGCGAGTGAATTTCCGTTGCTGCTCACGTACGGCGTGCAAGCAGCCTCCCGTCTACACGCTCACGTTCGTGTACCGGGACTCGACGGCCGTCCTCGGGCCGCTGTCCGCCTACGAGGAGCCAAACACGTACGACCTGTGCGAGAAGCATGCGGCCCGGCTCGTCGCGCCGCGCGGCTGGGACGTCGTGCGGCTGCCGCGAAGCCCGGAGCAGGAGCGCCTGGACGACCTTGAGGCGATCGCCAACGTCGTCCGTGAGCCTCGGGTGGCTGTTGACCGGTCCGGGCCAGGCCCGCGTCCCGCCGCCGAAGCACGGGGCGCTCCTGAAACACGGGGTGCTCCTGAAGCCCGGCCAGTCGCTGACGCACGGGCCGCGGGCCGCCCTGGCGCGTCGCGTCCCGCGCAGGCCGAGCCGGTCGGCCAGGGTGTTGAGGTGGGCCGTCGCGGTCACCTACGCGTCCTGCGCTCCGCGCCGACAGTTCAGCCCGAATAGATTCCAGGAGCGGGGTGGCCAGGTCCGCTCTCGGCGACCGATAAGTTGGTTCCACCGATTCCCACGAACGGCGGATCACGAAGCGGAGCCTATGTGAGCGACCTGGACAAGATCTTTAAGGCGTACGACATCAGGGGTGTCGTGCCCGACCAGCTTGACGATAGCGTCGCCGAAGCGGTCGGTGCGGCATTCGTTCGCCTTACCGGAGCCGGGCAACTGGTGGTCCTGCACGACATGCGAGCCTCTAGCGCGCCCATGGCGGCGGCGATGGCGCGCGGTGCCGCGAGCCAGGGCGCCAACGTGATCCACGGTGGCCTCGGCTCGACCGACATGGCCTACTACGCCAGCGGCTTCCTGGACGTGCCCGGCGTGATGATCACCGCGAGCCACAACCCCGCGAAGTACAACGGAATCAAGCTCTGCCGGGCGGGCGCCAAGCCCGTCGGCATCGAGACTGGGCTGGCCGAGCTCAAGCAGATGGTGGCCAGCGGCGTGCCCGCGAGCGACAAGCCGCCGGGCACCGTGGCCGACAAGGACCTGCTCCCTGGCTACGCGGCCTACCTCAAGAAGCTCGTCGACCTGTCCGGCATCCGGCCGCTGAAGGTCGCGGTTGACGCGGGCAACGGGATGGGCGGCTACACCGTGCCCACCGTGTTCGAGGGCCTGCCGATCGAGCTCATCCCGCTGTACTTCGAGCTCGACGGGACGTTCCCGAACCACGAGGCGAACCCGATCGACCCGGAGAACCTCCGCGACCTGCAGAAGGCCGTGGTCGAGCACGGCGCGGACATCGGCCTGGCCTTCGATGGTGATGCCGACCGCTGCTTCGTCGTCGACGAGCGTGGCGACATCGTCAGCCCGTCCGTCCTGACCGCGATGGTCGCCACCCGCGAGCTGGCCCGCGAGCACGACGCCACGATCATCCATAACCTCATCACCTCGCGGGCTGTCCCGGAGATCGTCACCGAGCACGGTGGTACCCCGGTGCGCACCCGGGTCGGGCACTCGTTCATCAAGGCGAAGATGGCCGACACGAACGCGATCTTCGGCGGCGAGCATTCTGGGCACTTTTACTTCCGTGACTTCTGGTACGCCGACTCGGGCATGCTTACCGCGCTGCACACGCTGGCCGCGCTCGGCAGCAGCGACCGTGCGCTCTCGGAACTGCTGGCCGACTACTCCCGGTACGCGCAAAGCGGCGAGATCAACAGTGAGGTCGCCGACCAGGCTGCCACCACGGAAAAGATCAAGGGCATTTATGCCCAACGGCCCGGGGTGACCTTCGATGAGCTCGATGGCCTCACCGTTACCGGTGACACCTGGTGGTTCAACCTCCGGCCGTCGAACACCGAGCCGCTGCTCCGGCTTAACGTCGAGGCGAGCAGTGCAGAAGAGATGTCGGCCCTGCGTGACGAGGTGCTTGGCTTCGTGCGCGGGACTACGGAGCGTTCGGAGTACTAGTGAACATTGACGACTGGCTGCTTGAAATCCTGGCCTGCCCGCAGTGCCGGGCTAGCCTGCGGACCGACGAGTCGGCGAACGAGCTCGTGTGCACGGGCTGCGGACTGGCGTACCCGGTGCGCGACGACATCCCCGTGCTCCTCGTCGATGAGGCGCGGCAGTCATCATCACCCGCCCCCGCCGCCCCCGCCGCCCCGTCCGGGGGGCCAGACTCACCTGGGGGTAGTGCCGGGTGAACACGCCGCACGGCGGGGCCGCGTTTGCCGCCTACCGGCTCGATGACCCGGAGCTCGTCGAGACCGGGGACCCGGGCGGGATGCTGCGGCAAGTCGCCTCATCCGCCGCGCAGGTACGTACCGCGCTGCGGGCGGCCCAGGAGAGCGACCTCGGCTGGCTGCGCCCCGACGCCCGGCCCCGCGCGGTCATCGTGGCCGGGGCCGGCGTCGGCGTGCTGGCCGGAGAGATCCTGGCCGCCATCGTCGGGCAATCCTCGCCAGTACAGGTGCTCACGGTCAGCGGTGACTCGCTGCCGGGCTGGGTGGGCGCGGCGGACATGGTGATAGCGCCGTCCAGTTCCGGGCACACTGCCGAGGCGCTCGCACTGGCCAAAGAGGCGGCCCGGCGGGGCTGTGACCTGGTGGCCGTCGCCCCGGCGGTATCACCGATCCAGGAGGTCGTCACGCAGGCGCGCGGCGTGCTGATCCCGGTAACGTCGGCGGGCACCGCCCGGTCCTCGCTGTGGACGCTCACGGTGCCGCTGATCGTTGTCGCCGAGCGGCTTGGCCTGGTCACGGTGGGCCCGGGCGGCTATGAGGCGGCCGCCAGCGCGCTGGAGGACGTGTCGCACCAGTGCCGGCCGTCCAGCGAGTCGTTCGTCAACCCCGGCAAGTCGCTCGCGCTTGACCTCGTCGGCACGCTGCCGGTGGTCTGGGGCGGCTCGCCGCTGGCGGTGGCGGCTGCCCACCGGTTCGCCGCGCAGCTCGCGGCGAATGCCAAGTACCCGGCGCTGCAGGGCGCGCTGCCGGGCATCGGCCGGGATCAGGTCGCCGTCTTCGACGGGGCGTTCGCCCCGCGTCCCGAGCCGGACTTCCCCTCAGTCGAGGATCCCTTGTCCGACCCGTTCGCGGACTCGTTTGACGAGCTGGACACGCTTGAGTCCCTGGATTCCCTGGACAGCGCGGCCGGCGGCGCCGCCCTGCGGCTGGTGCTGGTCGCCGATGAGGCCGCCGAGCACCCCCGGGTGGCCGCCAGCCGGCGAGCCGCCGCCCTGCTGGCCGCCGCGCGCGGCATCGACGTCTCGGAGCTGGCCATGGACGGTGACCAGCCGCTCCGTAAGCTGGCGGCCGTCGTGCAGATGGCCGACTACGCGTCGGTCTACCTCGGGATCGCCTGCGGCGTGGACCCGCTCGCGATCGCGGCTATAGGGGATCTTAAGGATTTGACGGAGCAAGCGGGATAAGCTGCGTTGCCATGCGGGCAGTCATTGCGGCGCTGGCTGCCAACCTGGCAATCGCGGCGGCCAAGTTCACCGCCTTCCTCCTCACCGGTTCGGCGTCGATGCTGGCCGAGTCGGTGCACTCGCTGGCCGATACCGGCAATGAAATCCTGCTGCTGATTGGCCGGGGCCGCTCACGGCGGGCGCGGACGGCGGAGCACCCGTTCGGCTTCGGCCGGGAGCGGTACTTCTACGCGTTCGTCGTCGCGGTGATGCTGTTCACCGTGGGCGCCGCCTTCTCGGTCTACGACGGCGTCCACAAGATCATCGATCCCGGCCAGCTGGACAACCCGCTCGTCGCCTACGTGGTACTCGGGGCATCGGCGGTGCTCGAGGGGTTCTCCTTGCGCACCGCGATCGGCGAGGCCAACGCGGAACGGCATGGCCGGCCGTGGACCGATTTCATCCACTTGACCAAGATTCCCGAGCTCCCCGTGGTCTTGATGGAGGACACGGCGGCGCTGGTGGGCCTGGTGTTCGCCTTCCTTGGCGTCCTGCTGTCGCAGCTCACCCATCACGAGCAGTGGGACGGCGTGGGGTCCGTCGCCGTCGGCGCACTGCTGGCCTGCGCCGCGTTCATCGTCGGCTACGAGACCAAGAGCCTGCTGATCGGAGAGTCGGCTTCCGAGGAAGTATCCGGGCAGATCATCGCGGCCCTGGAAGCCGGCCCGGAGGGCTTCAGGGTGATCCACCTGCGGACATCGCACATCGGCCCGGAGTCGTTGCTGGTCGCGGCGAAGATCGCCGTGCCGCCCGAGCTCACCGCCGCGGTCCTGGCCGGGCAGATAGACGCCGCCGAGTCGCGAATCAGGGCGGCCGTCCCGATCGCCGAGACGATCTACCTGGAGCCCGACATCTATCACGCCGACGCCCTGGACAACACTGACCCCGCCGTCCAGGTCGTCACGAGAGCGCGCCCGCGCCGCGCCCGCCGCCCTCGGTAGCTCCCGGGAGCCGTTCCCCGGCGGGTTGATCGCGCGATCGTGCCTTCGGCGTGGTGGCCCCTAGCGACGACACCGTTGGCGGCAACGCTGCTGCCGGATCCGGACCGCGTTGCCGCCAACGGGTGCCTGTGAGGGACGCGTTGCCGCCAACGGGTGCCAAAACCCGCGACACCAGCGCCGCCAACGGGCTCGGGCGCCCGGCCCGCGGCGTGATCAGGCCGGCTATATAGCGTGGTCGATCGCGCGAGTTCCGCTAAGCGCTTTACCGTGGGCGTGCCGAGCCAGCGCAGGGCGCGCTCCTTCTCGAAGTCCAACGCCCGCCCAGGGGTCGCGGGGACGTGCCCCGTACGGCGGCCCAGGTCGGCGACGGCCGCCCGGACGGAGGGCTCGGTGAGCACGCGCAGGCCGAAGGCCAGGGCGGCCGGAGTAATGTCGTAGCGCTGTTCCAGGCGCAAGGCGGCGGCGATCGTCGCCAGGTCCTCCTCGGTGTACTGGCGGTGCGCCGGGCCGCGTGCGCCACGCCGGGCATTCTGCTGCTCGCGCACCGGGAGGAGGCCGAGGACCTCACGGTAACGGAGCATCCGGGGGGACATGCCCAGCCGTGTAGCGGCCTCCGAGATGCGCATATGGGCAATTCTAACAATCTCTTGTCAAGAACGGCCCGCTCGGCGTGCGCGAAGCACCTAAATCCCGTAGCGTCTAGCGCATGAGCACTGATTACAAGGTCGCCGACATCACCCTTGCCGATTTCGGGCGCAAGGAGATCCAGCTCGCCGAGCACGAGATGCCTGGCCTGATGGCAACTCGCGCCGAGTACGCGAAGGCCCAGCCGCTGCGCGGCGCCCGGATCACCGGCTCGCTGCACATGACGATCCAGACCGCCGTCTTGATCGAGACCCTCGTGGCCCTCGGCGCCGAGGTTCGCTGGGCGAGCTGCAACATCTTCTCTACCCAGGACCACGCCGCGGCCGCCATCGCGGTCGGCCCCGACGGTACTGCGGATGACCCCAAGGGCATCGCCGTCTTCGCCTGGAAGGGCGAGACCCTGGAAGAGTATTGGTGGTGCACCGAGAAGGCGCTGACCTGGCCGGACGGCAAGCTGCCGAACATGATCCTCGACGACGGCGGCGACGCCACCCTGTTCGTCCACAAGGGCGCCGAGTACGAGGCCGCCGGCGCCGTGCCCAGCCCGGCCGAGGGCGACTCCGAGGAATGGCTGGTCATCCTCGACCGGCTGCGTAACTCCCTGGCCGACCACCCCGGCAAGTGGACGCAGACCGTCGAGTCGATCAAGGGCGTCACCGAGGAGACCACCACCGGCGTGCACCGCCTGTACGAGATGCACCGGGACGGCAGCCTCAAGTTCCCGGCCATCAACGTCAACGACTCGGTCACCAAGTCGAAGTTCGACAACAAGTACGGCTGCCGCCACAGCCTCATCGACGGCATCAACCGTGGCACCGACACCCTCATCGGCGGCAAGGTCGCGGTCGTCTGCGGCTACGGCGACGTGGGCAAGGGCTGCAGCGAGTCGCTGCGCGGCCAGGGCGCCCGGGTCATCGTCA
>Ga0335072_10015691_pt1 | contig 10745 bp, 10 predicted proteins | sample Lox_Sample_21_FD_206725 | JGI IMG/M metagenome (GOLD analysis project Ga0335072, IMG submission 206725) | Soil microbial communities from Loxahatchee National Wildlife Refuge, Florida, United States - Lox_Sample_2.1 | ecosystem: Environmental > Terrestrial > Soil > Wetlands | place: USA... | reverse complement strand
CCCCTCGCACGCGACGCTGCGATCTTCGAAGAGCGTCGCGACGTACCCGTGTCCGTCTTCTTTGGAACGATCGTCGGGCTCGCGATAGCGCACGAAGCCGTCGACTTTGTAGATCGGCTTGTACGTCTGCACGTACGCGAGGAGCGGCGCGACCAGCACCGCGATAAAGTAGCCTAAGAACACGATCGCCCCGATCGCGAAGATCCACGCGATCTTAATCAAGGTTCGCTCGCTGGGCACGTGTTCGGAGCGATAGACGATGCCCCAGGTGAGGAAACTCATGAAAAGCAGGCCGAGGAGCGGCTCGATCGCGATCGCGAAGCGCCCGGTGAGCCCACGCCAGACAACCTTGCGCTCCGCCTGCGTCCAGGAACGGTGCGCGAGCTGCCGCGTACGCCGGTCGAAAAGGCGAGACTTCATGCGCCCGCGCGCGCGACCTGCGTTTCGCGCGGCGCCGCGCGGTCGACGATTGCTCGCAGCGCGGTTTTGATGGGCAGCGTGCCGATGGTGCGGCCGCTGCCGGGCGAAACGCGGCTTGCGATAAAGCAATCGCTCACGTAATTCGGGGCTGATTCGAGCAGTAAACTTGCTTGCCAGAGGATGGCCATGCGTTCGACCAGCGTGCGCGCGCGCCACTCCGCATCCTCGCTGCGCAGGTCGGCGCGCAGTTCGCTTGCGGCGGAGGCGATGCGCTGATCCTGCATCGCCGGTTCCAATTCGGCGAATAGCGCCTCAACGGCGACGGGCTGCTTTTGCACGATGCGCAGCACATCCAACGCGTTGATATTGCCGCTTCCTTCCCAGATAGAGTTGAGCGGAGCTTCGCGATAGAGCCGGGGCAGGATCGACTCCTCGACGTAGCCGTTGCCGCCCAGACACTCCAGCGCCTCGGCCACATACGCCGGCGCGCGCTTGCACACGTAGAACTTTCCGACCGCCGTGCCGATGCGTTTGAGCGCGCCGGCATGAGCGCTCACCGGCGCCTCGTCGACGGCGCGAGCAAGGCGCACGAAGAGCGCGGTCGCCGCTTCGGATTCGAGCGCAAGGTCGGCAAGCACGTTTTGCATCAGTGCGTGGTCGACCAGCGGCGCGCCGAAGGTGCGGCGGTGCGTCGCGTGATGAATCGCCTGCGCGAGGGCCGCGCGCAGCAATGCCGCGGAACCGATGATGCAATCCAGGCGCGTGCCGTTGACCATCTCGACGATCGTCTGGACACCACGCCCCTCCTCGCCGACGAGCCACGCCAGCGTTCCGCGAAACTCGACCTCACTCGACGCGTTGCTGCGATTGCCCAGCTTGTCTTTCAGACGTTGGATTGCAAACGGATTTCGCGTCCCGTCCGGGAGCACGCGCGGAAGCAGAAAGCACGAGAGTCCGCGTTCGGCTTGCGCGAGCACGAGAAACGCGTCGCTCATCGGCGCCGAGCAGAACCACTTGTGGCCGTCGAGGCGGTATTCGCCGTCTTCGCCGGTGCGCTGCGCTCGCGTCTCGTTAGCGCGCACGTCGCTTCCGCCTTGCCGCTCGGTCATGCCCATACCGCAGATCGCACTCGTCTTTTCGGAAATCGGCAGAAGACGCGGATCGTAGGCACGCTCGGCGAGCTTTCCGACCCACTGAGGAGCGAGCAGCGGCGCCCGTTCGAGCGCCGGCACCGCCGCATAGGTCATCGAGATCGGGCAAAGGTGACCGCCCTCGACTTGCGACCACATGAAAAATTTTGCTGCGCGCCGCAGATGCGCGCTCGGCTCACGGTCGAGCCAGGGTGCGGCGTGCAAGCCGCTGGTCGCGGCGACGCACATGAGCGCATGGTATGCCGGATGAAAACTCACCTCATCGCTGCGCTCGCCGAAGCGGTCGTGCGTGTGCAGCTCAGGCGAATGACGGTTCGCGTCGAAGCCGAGTTCGATCGTCCCGCCCTCGCCCGCCAGTGCGCCTAGCTGCATGAGCTCGGTGCGGTCGATCGCGGGCGCGGCGCGCTCGAGCGAGTCGAGCAACGCGCGATCGGACGAGAAGAGGTTGTAGTCTTGGAGCGGCGGCGGCTGATTGTTCACGCCGCCTAAGCTTCGAGCGGACGCACCTCTGCGGCCTGCGAGCGCTTCTCGCGCTCGCGCGTGTTGAGCGTGGCAGCGATTGCCAGCGCTGCTAGCGCAAGCCCACAGAAACACAAGTAGGCGTCGCGATAGCCGAGCAGCTCGCTTTTGGCAAGTCCGATGACGCCTCCGGCGAGCGAACTGCCGAGTATTTGTCCGACGATGAGCGCTTGGCTGAGCAGCCCCACAGCGGTGGAGCGCCGCGCCTCGCCGGCCTCGTTGGTCACGATGTAGCGCGTCGGCGCGCCAAGCAGTGCGCCGAATCCGCACCCTGACACGATCATCGCGACGAGCGTGAGCGGCAGCGACTGGAAGCCGACCGCGAAGATCGCGAGCCCGACCTCGGTCAATATCGCGCCCGCTAGGAGCACGTTTCGGCTCCCGATCCGGTCGAGTGCGCGCCCCGAAACGGGAATCACGAGAACGAACATGAGCGCGCCGAGCGCGGCGATCAATCCGGCAGCCGCGTATGAAAGCCTCTGCGCGCCCACGATCACGGTGGGAATGAAGAACAGCGATCCCTCGAGTGCGCCGATCGTGATCTCGAGCAAATACGTTTTCGCAAGCTGCGGTGCGGTAAAGAGCTCGAGCGGAACGATCGGAAACTCCGCGTTACGCTCCCACCAGACAAAGCCGGCGAGGAGCGCCGCACCCAGCAGCATGCTCGCGAGGCGCGCCGTGGTTAAGCCGTCCATCAGCAGTAGAAGCCCGGCGCACAAGAGCGAGAGGCCGAAGCCGTCGAGCGGCCCGCGCACGCGCGGCGCGGAGCGCGGAAGATACCGGTAGGCCAGAAGCAGCACGACGGCCGCGAGCGGAAAGTTCAGGATGAAGATCCAGCGCCACGAAACGAAATGCGTCACCAGTCCGCCGAAGACGGGGCCGATGATGGCGGCGAGTCCCCACGTGGCCGCGACCAAACCAAGCGCGCTCCCGCGACGTTCGGGTCCGACCACGTCGCCGATGGTCGCGGTCGCCACCGGAAAAACACCGCCGGCGCCCAGCGCTTGCAGTGCCCGCGCGAAGAGGAAGACGCCGTAGCTCGGTGCCAGAACCGCCACGATGCTCCCCAAGGCGAAAAGAGCGATACAGCTCATGTAGACGGCGCGCCGTCCGAGCCGGTCGGCAAGGGTGCTGGCGATCGCGATCGATGCGACGGTCACGAGCAAATAGAGCGTGAAGATCCAGGCGAGATCGCCGGTTGGAACCGCGAACTCGCGCGCGATCGCCGGCAATGCGGGCGAGAGTACGCCCAGATCCAACGCGCCGGCGAAGACACCCAGTGCCAGCGTCAGTAAGAGGTTGCGCGTATTACGCAATGATACGATCGATGACCATGACCAAGCACATCAGCGCGAGGTACAGCAGTGAGAATTTGAAGGTGCGCCGCGCCCAAAAGGTGCCCGCGTCCTTCCACGTGCGAATCGTATCGTACAGAAAGATGGCGCCGAGCACGGCGGCTGCCGCGGTGTACAGCGCGCCCATCACGTGCAGCGGATAGAGCAAGAGCGAAGCGACGACCAGCAAAATCGTGTAATAAATGATCTCGCGCTTGGTGCGTTCCTCGCCGGCGACGTTGGGCATCATCGGCACGCGAGCTTTGTCGTAGTCGGTCTCGGTCATGAGCGCGAGCGACCAAAAATGCGGCGGCGTCCAGAGAAAGATCAAAGCAAAAAGCCCCAGCGCGGGCCCGCCGATATGGCCGGTAACCGCGGCCCAGCCGACGAGCGGAGGAACCGCGCCGGCCGCGCCGCCGATGACGATATTGAGCGGTGTCGTGCGCTTGAGCCACATCGTATAGATGCCGACGTAAAATACGTTTCCGGCCAGCGATAGCCACGCCGCGAGCGGGTTGACGAGAAGGTACAGGATCGCGAACGCGGCGACTCCCAGGGCGACCGCATAGATCGTTGCGTGCGCCGGTGAAATGCGGCCCTGAGGAATCGGCCGCTCCATCGTCCGTCGCATCACGAGGTCGATATCGGCATCGAAGACGCAGTTGAGCGCACCGGCGGACCCCGCGGCGAGCGCTCCTCCGAGCAGCGTCCAGAATGCGAGCGCCAGGGGAGGAATTCCACGCGCGGCCATGACCATTGCCGCCGCCGTCGTGATCAAGAGCAGCACGATGATGCGAGGCTTAGCCAGTTCGAAATAGTCGTTCAGTGTGGTCACGTCGTCGTACGGCTCGATTCAAGGCGAAGTGCGCGCGCATCAAGCGCCGCGAAGAGCGTTGCAATCACGAACGCGAGAAACACGAGCGCGGCGTTGAACGCATGGGCTTCGCGCAGATCCATCGGAAGACGCAGTGCGACGTTGAGCAGACCGAGAATGACTTGTACGAACACGAGCCCCAGTCCCACGCTGACCGCGACGCGAACGCGCGTCGATGCCGGCCGAATCCACGCGAATGCGAAGCTGGAGACGGCGCAGAGCAGGGTGGCGGCAGCGATCGTACGGTGAAGCATTTGTGCGTATTGGCCTTGCGTGTATACGACAACGTGCCCGGCACATCCCGGAATCGAAAGGCAAGCAAGGCCGTCGCCGCTCGAACTGACATACGCGCCGACACACATGGTGACGAAGGTCACTAGCGAGGTTCCGGCCAGAATACCCGAAAGCGCGATCTCGGCACGCGGTGCGCGTCCGCGCGCGCGCGTCTCCTGGGCATCAGCGGCAAAGAGCATCATGGCGCACAATGAGGCGATGAACGCCATTGCGGTTCCCCAGTGCAACACGACGGACATGGGGCTGTTCGAGAGGTGCACGGTCGCCGCGCCGAGGATGCACTGCACCACGAAGAGCGCGCCGATGACGCCGAGCGTGGGCGTGATCGAACGGGCGCGGTCGCGCACGCGCCATGCGGCGATCATCACCGCGATCACGAGCGGCGCGACGCAGAAAGCAAAGAGGCGGTGCGTCCATTCCCAAACGGTGCCGTCTGCCATCGACGGCACCAGCATGCCGTGACAAAGCGGCCAGTCCGGGCAGGTCATGCCGGCGCCGTTGATGCGGGTCCAACTTCCCAGCATCACCGTGCCGAGTGCAACAATCACCGACGCGGCTGATAGACGTCGCAGGGTTTTCATCGGGACCTCAAGCGTACGCTGCCAGGCGATGCGTGGCAACGAGTATAGTAGCCGAGCCGTGCGAGGCGGCCGGACCGCCTAACAGTGGTCCGCGGCTAGCTCGATATGGCCCCCCGCCGTCGCTTCGTCCTGCATGACCGCCGGCATGCGGCTCTGAAAATCTTTGGATGCGGCCTGGGACATCGAAACGTCGTCCTCGAGCGATTCGCTCCCTACCAGCAGCGGGGGATGGATGAGCGCGTTTTGCGTCGCCGGCAGCCAGAACGCGGTCGTTTCGGCCGGCAGCGCACCGGGCATGTCGAGGGTCATGGGGTGCCGCGGGCCGTCCGCCATGTCGTCGGTCATCATATCCGAGGCTTCTAGAAAGGCGACGAAACCGTCGAGGTCGCGCTGGATGAGATGCTGGCGATAGAGCGCTCCGCCCAGAGCGTCGGCCGCAGCCTTCAGTTCGGCCTGTTCGTCGGGGTCGGTTGCTTGCTTTGCGAGATCGCGGAGCTGATTCACTTCACCGAGGCCGGCCCGGTACTGCCGGTAGATGCTGTCGGCCAACGAGCTCAGCCGGTGTATCTCGGCGTAGCGGTCCATGGTCGAGCCGGCCAGGTCGTCCGAGCGCAGGGTCGCGATCGTCGATCCCAGGGTCCGGTCGTTCTGGATCGCCGAGCCGATCGCCGCATTGGTATGCGTAGCGAACGCCCCGCAAAGCGGCGTCGATTTGACCGTAATAATCGTTTTAAGCAGCGGGGTCGGTGACGGGCTCGGTGAGACCGTCAGCGCCGCCAGTACGATTGCCAGCATGACTTATTCTACAACGCCCGCGGAGAGAAGGTGGTGACAGAAGGAATGTCTGACGCTCGAACGCGCGAAAGCGTGGAGCCGTGAAGCGCTGGATAGCCCTCGTGGCGCTGCTGCTCTTGACCGGCTGTCGTGAGGTGCGCGTCCAAACGCTCGCCGTCGGGACGACGGCCGAACCGGGCGGCAATCAAATCGTCGTGGTTCGAGATCCGGCCGCGCTTGCGCGCCTGGGAATCAAAGCTCCGGTTCGTTTCAAGGGCGAGTTCGGTGTGATTTTGCTTATGGGTCCGCACAACCGTAGCGGCTACCGGCAGGTCATCGAATCGATCCGTGCCAGCGACCAGCGTGTACGCGTCGTCGCCTTCGAACAGCCGCCCGCCGACGGCGGACAGCCGTCGAGCGATTATCGCACCTTCACCTTGTGGATCGTGCCGAACTCGGTGTATCGCAGCGGAATTCACGTGGAAGTCGTGACGCCAAGCGATGACCCCATCGCACAAACGGTGCTGCCATAATCGACATACAGGCAAGCGTCGAGCGGCTCGGACCGGTTCTCTCGCCCGACGGTGATCCGCGCGAATTGGAGGGCGTGCTCAATCCGGCGAGCGCGCGCACGCGCGAAGGCACGCTGTTGCTCTATCCGCGCGCCGTTGCGAAAGGAAATATATCGCGCGTGAGCCGCGTGCGCGTGACGCAGAGCGAGAGCACGTTCATGACGGATCGCGAAGGCTTCGCGCTCGAACCCCAAGCGGAGTACGAGCGGCGTCCCTCGCCGGGTTACGGGTGTGAAGATCCACGCGTCACCTTCGTTCCGCTCTTGGATCGTTACGTCATGGCCTACACGGCATTTGGTCCAAAAGGTCCGCGCATTGCGATCGCCCTCTCGCGTGACGGCTACGCGTGGGAACGCCTCGGCCTGATGCGATTCGAACAGCCGGGAATGATCGACGGCGACGACAAGGACGCGGCCTTCTTTCCCGAGCCGGTGATCTCGCCGCGCGGCGTGCGGGCGCTGGCCTTTTACCATCGACCGATGCTGCATCTTTCGGCGGTCGACGGGCGCGCCGCGATTCCCCTGATCGAGCGTTTGCCGTATGAAGATCGCGAGTCGATTCGCATTGGATACGTTCCGCTCGAACCCGCGCTGCGCGACCCGCAGGCTTTGCTCGACGTCGCCGAAAGCGTGATCGTTCTCTCGCCGGACGCGCAGTGGGGGCCGATCAAAGTTGGTGCGGGAACGCCTCCGGTAAGGATCGAGGAGGGATGGTTCTCGTTGTTTCACGCGGTCGATCTGATCGACAACAGCGGCGCCAAGCCGAAGTTCCGCTACAGCGCGGGCATCGTGATTCACGATTACGAGCGGCCCGATCGCATTTTGTATCGTTCGCCGGCGCCGGTGCTGACGCCGGAGACACAGTACGAGCGCAAGGGCGTCGTCGACAACGTGGTCTTTCCGACGGCGATCGACGATCGGGCGGATTTGGGCTCGCGAACCTTCGACGTCTATTACGGAATGGCCGACTATGCGATCGGTGCTGCGCGTCTGACGTTGCGCTAGACGGTATGCTTCGCTACTTCGCCATCGCCACCGTCATCGTGCTCGTCGTCGCCGTTATCGTTACCGCGCGCAGCTACGGGAGCTTCATGCGCTTTCGCATGGCGGCATCCAAGCAGACGACGCCGCCTCAGCATCTGCGGATCTCGGGAGGCGCTCCCGGTTCGTCGGACCAGGCGGTGACCGGCGATGCGCCGTGGGCGCTCTCCGCCTTGCCGGATTGCTTCGAGCAGACGTCGGAGACGACGGGGAGCGTCGCGTACGTCCACGCGGCGATTCCCGCCGGCGCGCAACCCATCCCCGACGGAACGCGTCTTTCGTTTGGGCCCTGCACGATTTTCGTGCGCAAGAGCGAACTGCTGGTCGACCGAGGTTCGGATCGCCTGCGCGTGCCGCCGCGCGCGGAGTTGTATACCTCCGGACGGTTGCTCGTGCTCGTGCGCACCAGCGGAAAGTCGGCGGTGCTGCGAACCTACGACATCATAACGGACCACGAATGAGTATTATCGAGGAAGTTAGCCGCCGGCGCACGTTCGCCATCATTTCCCATCCCGACGCGGGGAAGACGACGCTCACCGAAAAGCTGCTGCTCTACGGCGGTGCGATTCACGTCGCGGGTCAGGTTTCGGCGCGAAAGCGTCAGCGCGCGGTGACCAGCGACTGGATGGAGCTCGAACGGGAACGTGGGATTTCTATCACATCCACGGTGCTGCAGTTTCCCTACCACGGCTACACGGTCAATCTGCTCGACACGCCCGGTCACCAAGACTTCGGCGAGGATACGTACCGCACGCTGCTTGCAGCCGATGCGGCGGTGATGCTCATCGATGCGGCCAAAGGCGTCGAGCCGCAGACCAAAAAGCTCTTCGCGATCTGTCGCGATCGCAAGATTCCGCTCTTCACGTTTATCAACAAGATGGACCGGCCCAGCCGCGATCCGCTGGAGCTCCTCGACGAGCTCGAGAGCGTGCTCGGCATCGGGACCTATCCGATGAATTGGCCGCTGGGAAACGGCGAGACGTTCAAAGGAATCTACGACCGCCGAACGCGCGAACTGCAGCTCTTCGAACGCAGCGCGCACGGCGCGACCAAAGCTTCGATGCAGACGGCGGACGCGCGCGATCCCAAGCTCAAAGACCTGGTTGACGAGGCGACGTTCGACGCCTTCGTCGACGGACTCGACTTGCTCGAAGGCGCGGGCGAGACGTTCGATCGCGAGGCGATGCTGCGCGGCGAGATCACGCCCGTCTTTTTCGGGTCCGCGGTCACCAACTTCGGCGTGCAGCTTTTTTTGGACGAGTTCATCGCGATGAGTCCGCCCCCAGCCGGCCGCGGCGTGATCGATCCGAGCGAAGAGCGCTTTACCGGCTTCGTCTTCAAGATCCAAGCCAACATGGACCCGCGTCACCGCGACCGGATCGCCTTCATTCGCGTGTGCTCGGGAAAATTCGAGCGCGACATGATCGTGCGCAACGAACGCACCGGTAAAGACGTGCGCTTGGCTCGCGCAATGAAGCTCTTCGCCGACGAGCGGGAATCGCTCGACGCGGCCTACGCGGGCGACGTGGTGGGCCTGGCCAACCCCGGCGTGTTCGCCATCGGCGATACGCTGTACGAAGGCGCACCGGTCGTTTTTCCGCCGATTCCCTCGTTTGCCCCGGAACATTTCGCGTCGGTTCGTAGTATCGATACGTCGAGCTACAAATCGTTCGGCAAAGGGGTAGCCCAGTTGCGCGAGGAGGGCGCGGTTCAGATTTTTTACCCGTGGGGCTCGACGCGAACCGAGCCGATCTTCGGCGTCGTCGGTGAACTGCAGTTCGAGGTGGCCAAGTTTCGCTTGGAATCGGAATACGGAGTGAAGACGCATCTATCCACGCTGCCGTTCGCGCTCGCGCTGCGCGTCGGCGGCGATCCCGAAGCGGCCGCCCGAGCGCAATTGCCCACGAACGCCAAGCTAGTGGAAGATTGGGAAGGGCGACCGATCGCGCTGTTCGAGAGCGAGTGGAGCGTGCGCCTGGCCCAAGACTGGAATCCCGCGTTGTCGTTTCTGCCGTACGTTACCCAGGAGGTTGTATCAACGTGAAAGCTCTTTCCGCTGCGGTGGCGCTCGCCTGTGCGGCAGCTGTGCTCGCCGGATGTTCGTTCGAAAACAAGTACGAGCGTGAAGCCGATAAGATCACGCGCGCGGTGATGAACAACGATCTGGCCCCGGTAAAGAACGACCTGACCCCAGGTCTAAAGATTTCGCGCGTCCAGATCGCCGAGTGGTCCGACGAACTGAGTGCGCAGGGCAAGCTCGAGTCCATCAAGGAAGACGATACGGGTTGCACGCCCGGCTTTCACTGCTTCGACGTGAAATTCGAGAAACACAAGTATTACGAAGAGCTCGCCATGGACGATCAAGGCAAGGTGACGCAGTGGCGCTTCAAAATGGCCGATGCCCCTTAGCTTCGCCGACGTTATCGAGTCGGCCGAGCGTATTCGTGGGGTTGCCCATCACACCCCGACGCTAACCTCGCAGACCTTCGACGAACGCACCGGCGCGCAGTTGTTCTTCAAGTGCGAGAATTTGCAGCGGATGGGCGCGTTCAAGTTTCGCGGGGCATACAATCGGCTGGCGCAGCTTTCCGCGCAGGAGCGCCTCGGCGGCGTGGTTGCCTATTCCAGCGGAAACCATGCGCAGGGCGTCGCGCTCGCGGCGCGGTTGCTCGATATTCCGGCAACGATCGTGATGCCGCGCGATGCGCCCGACAGTAAGCTCGCGGCGACGCGCGGGTACGGCGCCGAAGTCGTGCTCTACGAACGTTCTGAAGAAAATCGTGCCGTCATCGCACAGGGGATTGCCCGCGAGCGCGGCGCCACCATCGTGCCGCCGTACGACGACGAACGCATCGCGGCCGGCGCGGGCACGACGGCGCTCGAGCTGCTGAACGACGTGGGCCCGCTCGATCTGATCGTCACGCCGCTGGGCGGCGGAGGGCTCTTTGCCGGTTGCTGCATCGCGGCGCACGGCATCGATGCAGACATCGAGATGTGGGGCGTCGAGCCGCAGGCCGGCGACGACGTGAAGCAGTCCTTCGAGCGCGGCGAGCGGGTGCTGATCGAGGTTCCCCAGACGATTGCCGACGGTTTACAAACGCAGTCTCCGGGCGAAGTCACGTTCCCGATCATTCGCGAGCACGCGAGCGGCATCGCGACGGTAAGCGACGACGAATTGATCGAAGC
>Ga0335072_10015689_pt1 | contig 10746 bp, 7 predicted proteins | sample Lox_Sample_21_FD_206725 | JGI IMG/M metagenome (GOLD analysis project Ga0335072, IMG submission 206725) | Soil microbial communities from Loxahatchee National Wildlife Refuge, Florida, United States - Lox_Sample_2.1 | ecosystem: Environmental > Terrestrial > Soil > Wetlands | place: USA: Florida... | reverse complement strand
GCCGGCCGGACCAGCGTATCGGCACCACCCCCATCAGTGAGAGCCATCGCAGGCCGCTGGTCTTGACGAAGTGTCCTTTGGAGGAGCGCACCGGATCGCGATAGATGCCGCGCGCCTTGATCTTCGCGCCTCGCCGGCGCTCGATGGTGTCGTCGATGCCGATCACCACCGGCCCGCTGGGCAGCAGCCGGTCCAGCAGATGCAGCAGGAGCTGCCGTGCCAAGCCGCGTGCATCCCAGCGCGCGCGGTTCAGCACCTCGTGGTAGCGGGCGAAGCCCACGTCGTCTGCCAGGTCCATGACCCGCAGCACCTGGGTGACGGTGCGCTTGCCGGGCGCCAGGACGGCGCCAGCCACCAGCACCAGGACGTGCCGCCAGGTCGGGGCGGTGAAGTACGGTCGGAACACCGCGAGCCAGCCGGCGAGGACCGGCGGGATCAGCGGCAGGTGGGGGACGGCGGCGTCGCCGGCGGGATGCGTTGGCATCCTCGTTGTCGAATCGAGTCGCGGCCGATTCGCAAGGGTCAAGGCGCGACAGCGCGGCGCGTCGGCGGTTACTCTCGACCCATGGATGATCCTATTATCGAACAGATCGACGCATTCCGCTGCCGCAGGGGCAGCCTGACCGCGGAACGGCGCAACCGCGGCTATACGTTATACAATGCCCGATCCGGCGCACCGGTCGCCCGGTTGCGGCCGACCGATACCGAAGGCCGCTTCCACGTGCTTTACTGGTCGCTGTGGAAGGAACGCTGGGTCGCCGGCGGCCCACTCGGGCCGGCCAAACTCTCCATCGATCGCGCTCTCGGGTTCATCGCTGCCGAGGATATCTTCTGGACCCAGCGCTGAGCTATCACCCCACCGCGAAAATGCGCAAAGTCGAGCTAACTTGCGGCTGGATATTGGCGCAGAATTTTAAGCTCATCGGTGAGTATCAACGAAGCCTGGCGGAATACCCCAACATCAAGGTCGGCGAGGACTTCAAGGGCTATAAGAAATGAACGACGAAATCGGAGTCATTGCGGTCCCGGGATGGTAAAATCGGCACGGCGTCATCTCAGAAGCATCGTTAGGGGCTTCCTGACTCACCAGGAAATCGACTGTTTGGCTAGCGTGCAGTTCTGAACAGATCGTGTGGCAACCCCAGGTACGCCCTTCCGCAAGAAGGCTCGTCCTTGTGCGTAAATCAAGCTGACCTCGCGAAAATTAAACGGTCGGCCCACATAGTTCGAGATATTGATCTCCCAAAGGTTGGTCGGTGAGTTCTGTGACCATTCCGCCCCGATAGACGTGGTCTTTCCACAGGCCGTCTCTATCGAGGAAGTGGGTCTCGTTTCGCATCTCACGGTAACCACTTGACCGGTATGTGTCCGGGTCGATCGCAAACAGGATGGCAAATTCGATTGACTGCGTTCTAAAGTAATCGTGCGCTTCCAGAATCATCGCCTTGGCATAGCCGCGCCGACGATGCGTCTCATCGACGACGACGCCACCTATAAGCCCTAACTTCAGCAGACGCTGCCCAATAAACGCCTGGTGCACATATGTCGCCAAATGGCCCACGACGGTTTGCTCCCTGACACAAAGGATCAGCAGCGAAGGCATTCCCGTTCGCTGATCGTATGCTCCTTGGTCGTCTAGAAAAGCATCGCGCGTGAGCGCATGAGCTTGCACTTTGAGTTCATCCGGAACTTCATCCGGTTTTGCTTTCATCAACCTCATGTGAGGTCTCCGCGCCTGAGCAGCTTGGAGAAGGTAACCGCCTTGATTGTAGATCGCCAGAGCTGCAAGGCCTACTGCTCCGCCGGTCACGCCTGGCACAGCACATTATCATAGATAGCTGCGGCACCCCCTTCCTGACGAGGAGGGGGTTGCGATATGAACCTGGGTCCATGCAGTGGCTGCGGTAACAAACCGCCTTTCCGTACGGCCTTGTTGCATTATCCAGCTCAATATATTGCTGCCGTCATCGGTTGCGCCGGAGGAGGCGTAAACGCTATGGATAGCGTCACCCAGGCGTTCCACCCGCTGGGCCGGTCGTGATTGTCGAATTCCTTGTAGGCCTTGAAACCGAGATATACCTGCAGGGATCCGATCGGAAAGATGAAGCCGAACTGCGGCCCAACGCCAATCACCCGCGACTCGACCGGCCCCACGATCGGGAGCGATCCTGTGTCGGCATTAAGCTGACCGTAGAAATAGCCGACGGCGCCGACGAAGGCCGTCTGAGAAAGAAATTGCGAAGCTCCCCAATCCACATGCCAATCGAGCCCATTCTGGTAGTTGGTGCTTGGATTGACGAAGTTATGGGTCAGGCCGCCCACGGCGGAAAATTCTTGTCCCCCCTTCTGGTCGAAATAGGTATAGCCTCCACCCCAATCGATCGCGCCGTGGCCGATGCCGAGATTGGCGAGACGGGTCGACGAATACGCCCCGGCGGGAATGTCGCCCGTCAGATAGACCATGTAATTATTGACGCCGGCGTTCCAGCGCATCGACGCTCGCGGGTATAAGTCGCCGAAATTCGTGATGGCGTCGGTGATTCTGCCTGATCGTGTCGCTGTTATCCGTCCGATCGATGCAGTCAGAGTTCCATCTAACTTCGTGCTGTTGTTACCGACCACACCCGCCATATCCAGGCTCAGTTGGCCGCCTAAAATGGGAGACGCGAACGCATAGCTCGGATCGATGAAACCCAAAGGCGCATGAGCAGTCAGCTTTACGTTGAGATTCGCGCTTGCTGCACGACTGAAGTTACCCAGTTCGAACTCACGCTGCGCCGCAATCCCGCCCGACGCGTTCACCGACGTATAGTAGAAGACACTGGCCAAGGACCAGCCGGGGCTGGCAGGGACTGCAGCAAGGCTGCCATAGTTCCCTGGAACCCAGAAGCTGACGCCGCCTTCATCAGCGCGGGTTAGCGAGGACGACATCACGCCGATTGCGGTAATCCCAGCGGCAGTCACCAATCTTAGCATTTTTCGCGCAGCGCCGATGGTTTCATAAGCGCGTTTTACCATCGCCGGCCCCCCCGGCCACAAACAACGCGTCAGCCGGTAGCCATGAAACGGGTTATGTTGGGCGCCGGCGGGTTGGGATGCTCTTTGACGGACCGTTCGTAAGCCGAAATACCCTCAAAAACCGCGCTCCCGATCCAGCCGAACAACGCTGCGACATTCAGCTCCTCGCGCGGATCCATTTCGATGTTGTAGACCCTGGGGTAGCCATTCATCGGCGCGCTCGTCGCTCCGAGGCCGGTCAACCGTTGTGACCCGCTGCCGGTCGGCTGCTGGTCGGTGAAATAGATGCGCCACTGCTTCCAACGCGCCGCGACAATCTCCGGCCCGACGAAACTCAGCAGATATTCGCGGTTACCGGTTGCGCTCCGGCCGAACAGCACGTCGCTTTGGTCGACGCCATCAATCGGTCGGTCGTTCGGTAACTTGCCACCCACGATGCTTGCAAGGGTGGGTAGGAAATCCATCATCGAGAACATTGCGTAAGCGCTGGTATTAGCCGTCACGCGGCCGGGCCAGCGGACGAAGGCGAAGGTCCGAATTGAACCCTCGCTCGCATCGCCCAGCTCGCCGCGGAACGGGCCACTATTGCCCATGTCAGGCGTCCCGCGATTGCCGATCTCGCGGACCACCGCCCCCTGCGGCCCATTGTCAGAGCAGAAAATGACGATCGTGCTGTCATCGATGCCCAGGTCTTTAAGCGCGTCGAGAATCTCGCCGACGTGGTAATCGCCCTCCATTATCTTGTCGCCGAAGTTGCCAATTCGGGATTTGCCAGCGAACTCCTTGGCTGGAAGATTTGGAAAGTGGCCCATCGAGAACGGCAGATAAAGGAAGAAAGGTTTGGCTGCATCTCGTTGCCGCTTCATAAAGTCGATTGATTTGCCAACGAGTTCGTTGTCGATTTCTGCGCGCACTTCCGGGGTGAACGGTTTGACCTCGCGGAGCGACTCGCCGAGCGTCGCCTCGACGACGTGCGGTCCCTTGGCCCGCAGCGCGTCAAGCGGCTGGTTGATCGACTGAGTGAGGTGCATGGTTTCCACGTAAGTGCAGGAATCCCATGATAGATCAGGTGGAATGCCGTAGAACTCGTCAAATCCGTGCGCGGTGGGCAGGCTCTGCGGCTCAGCCCCAAGATGCCACTTCCCGAAGATCGCGGTGGCGTAGCCGAGGCCGTGGAACATTTCACCCATGGTGAAAGCGTTCGGCGATAGCGTGTTTGGACTGCCCGGAACAATGACCAGCGAAAGGCCCTCGCGAACCGAATATCGGCCGGTCATCAGAGCTGCTCGTGACGGCGTGCAGCCAGGCTCAACAAGAAACTGCGTGAGCTTCATGCCCTCGCGCGCGAGTTGGTCGATCCGCGGCGTCGGCGCGCCGCGCAATTCGCCGCCTCCATAGGGTCCAAGATCGCCGTAGCCGACATTATCGGCGAGGATGAACACCACGTTGGGCTTTCCGCTGGGCGCTTGCGGCGCGGATTGTGCCTGCGCCGCACTGGTAACAATGTTTGCCGCGGACGCCGGTGCGACGGCAGGCGCCGCGCCGGCGAGCAAGATGTTGCGTTGGCCTAAGCCGACGTCTTGATCGATTCCATTCTTGTCGCTCATGGCTCTCTCCCTGGTCGAGCGACACATCGAAATCCGACGTGGCTCGCAGACGTGTCCACGGCCTCCGCCTGGCGCGCGGCCGGGCGGTAGCGGCGGCAGTAATTCGGTGCGCAAAGATGCGAGCCGCCTTTGACGACCTTGCGCGGAATCCTGATTTCAGGTTGGGCCGGGTCGTAGCTCGCCGTCTCCGGACCGCCGCGGGGATTTCGTGGGACGCAGCACGCCTTTTGCGCGTCGGCCGGGTGCTTCTCCGACCACCAGTCAGTCGTCCATTCCCAGACGTTGCCGATCATGTCGTAGACGTCGAAGCTGTTCGCCGGAAACGCCACGACCGGCGAGGTGCGGTCGAAGCCGTCGTCGCGACGGTTCTCGTGCGGGAAATTTCCCTGCCAGGTGTTGGCGCGATGCGCGCCGCCAGGCGTGAACTCGTCTCCCCAGGCGAATTCGGCGCCATCGAGGCCGCCGCGCGCCGCGTATTCCCACTCCGCCTCGGTGGGCAGAGCCTTGCCCGCCCATGTCGCATAGGCGAGTGCGTCGGCGTAGGTAACGTGCCCGACAGGATGATTGCCCAGTGCGTTGATATTGCTTTTTGGGCCGTAGGGATGGCGCCAATTGGCGTGCTTAACGAGCGACCACCACTCGCCCCAATATTTCAGGTCGACCGGGCGCTTCGGCGGGGTGAACACCAGCGAACCCGCGTAGATCATATCCGGCAGCGCGCCAGGATAGTTCTTCGGATCAGGTTGCGTTTCCGCGAAAGTCCTGTGTCCGGTGGCGCGGACAAAATCTGTGAATTGCCGGTTGGTTACCGGTGTGCGGTCCATCCAGAAGCCGTCGACGCTCACGCGATGGACCGGCGCTTCTTCCGGATAGTGTTTGTCCGATCCCATGCAGAACGAGCCGCCCGGGATCCACACCATATTCGGCGGCGCTGACGGATTCGCTCGATCATGCGGCGAAGGTACGACTTCGCTCCTGAGCATCGGGACCCCTCCCTTCAGGCCGTACCGACTTTTGGTGTTTCTCGGGCAATAGATACACGACTGGGGTTCCGGAGCAGTACCGCTGGCGATTCCGTGTTAGTGTCCCTCAATGGCGTAACCCGCGTCGGAGGCCCGGATAGCTCATAGCTCCGATTTCGGCCAAATTTCAGAACGTATCGTGAAATGGCGGAGCGCCAGGACTCGTAGCCAACCACCCTACCTAACAAAGTTCGCTGTTGCGCAAACGAACGTTTGAGTGGCAGCCAAGGCCAGTGAGGGAAATCAGAGGCTTGGCTGTCGCACAATCCTGTTGCCGTCCCTTCGAGAAAGGTAACAGACTTCTGCAACAGACTTGGTGCCCGAATTGGCCATAGGGCGGCCGACTCGCGCCCAAATACGGCTTCGTTCGCCATATGTTCGAAAATTTGGCCGAAAATGAGCCTACGAGGTGATTGGGCCAAGTTAGCCGCACAGTTCTCGTTCGGAAATTCTGATGTCACAGACCCCGACTTCTCCAGTGCCGTCTCAACTTTGACATGCTGACCAACGCCGCGCTGGCCGTAGACATCCATCGGCTGGACGCGCGGACTGCTCGTGCGTCGATATGACCGAGATTGGCTCGGCCGTGCCGCCCGCAATGACACGGGTGGCGGCCGCTAGCGCAGCCCCACGACCTCGGCCACCGCCTCCACTTGCCCCGCGAATTGCGACACAGGATTCAGCAACAGATGCGTGGCACCCATTGCAATTACTTCCTCCAGCCGCTCGCGCACGTGCTCAACAGTGCCGTACAGGCCGGACGTTTCGGTGCCATCCGGATCGTGATAAACTTCGGTGAACCAACGGTGCAGTTGGGCACGTGCCCGCCGCGGTTGGTTGTCCACGGCGACGAAGATGCGTTTCGAAATCGGAAACGCCGCCGGATCGCGCCCGGCCGCCGCCAGTGCGTCCGTCAGCAACGGCACCGACCGCGCGAAATCGGCGATCCGCGACCCGCCGGACCCCATCCAGCCATCCGCCAGCGACGCGGTGCGGCGGATCGCGTCCGGGTGGCCGACGCCCATCCAGATCGGCACATGCGGCCGCTGCACCGGCTTGGGCGCCATGGTCGCGCCCTCCAGGTGATAGAAACGGCCCCTAAACGTCACCGCCGGCTGCGTCCATAGGGCCTTGATGATGGCCAGTTCCTCGCGAAACCGCGTCACGCGGCCGGCTTCCGGCACGGCGAATTCGCGATAGTGATGCGCACGGCCCAGCCCGACGCCGAGGATAGCCCGTCCGTTGCTGAGCAAGTCCAGCGTCGCCCATTGATGCGCCACCATCATCGGGCTGTGCACCGCCAACACCACCACCGAGGCACCCAGCCGGATCGTGCTGGTCACCGCGGCGGCATAAGTCAGCGCCACCACGGGATCGAGGCAGGTGACGTGGTCGAGCGTATTCTCCGTCACCCACAGATCGTGGAAGCCCAGCGCTTCGGGGGACCATAAGGATCTCTGGGGTGGCCGGTGCGGACGCCGAGGACAGGCTACCGACTGCCCGGCGAGGTAGCGGCCACCCCAGAGATCCTTATGCTCTCCATAACGGCAATCCCCGCGCCGGGAACCTGTCCGCCATTCTGAAAGCAGTCGGCCGGAATGTCGGGGTGCAGATCTCAGTACACGCTGTGCCGACACCAGAGCCGGTTACGGCTTGACGCCCGTCGCCTGATGGCCGGCGCTGGAAGCGAGCGGCACCGCCGGGGGGGGGCCGGGCAGCTGTCGAGCACGTCGCAGGAGACCGTAAGTACCCAGGGCCAGGACATCGTCATTCAGCCCGTCAACCCGGACGTGGTGTACGTCCCGGAGTACGCTTCACCGCTGCGCCGGTCGCGACGCTAGCGAATCGAGCATCCGTTTCGCCACAAGCATATCTGCTGTATCGAAGCCCTCGGTGAATTGGCCATAAACCAATGCGAGCCCCTGTCGTGCGTCATCCCGCCGACCCTGTGTGTCCTTCAGACGCGCGAGACTCATGGCCGCCCGCAATTGCCAGAACAGCGCGCCCTGGCCCTCTGCGACGGTCAGCGCTGCCACGAAGCATGTCTCAGCCGCTGCGTGTGCCTGCTCATCCGTTCCTTGAAGGACAAACTCGCCTTTTAGCCGAAATAGCTCGGCGACGAATTCCTGGCCGCCGTTCGCCTCCGCCCTCGCCAGCGCCTGGTCAACCATGGCAAGAGCCTCGGCGCGCTGTCCCATACCGGCGAGTCCTTCAGCGGCCACACCGAGGAGTTCCGGGTGGTTGATTGTCCACCCGGTTTCCGCGATTGTGTCGAGCACACCCTGCAAGATCGTCAAACCCGACGCGAACTCGCCGCCTTTGATCAGAAGAGTTGCTTCCAGACCGCGTGCCCACATTCTGTAGAGGGACGAATTGTTCGCCGTCGAGACATCGATTAGCTCTGTTAGCGCCTGCCTGGCGGCACCGTGGTCGCCGGTCATGAGTGCGATTGGGCATGCGGCGAAATACAGAACCTCGCAGTACGAGGTTACGTTGCCCGCGGCTTTGGCATCTTCAATGCCGGTCAGTGTTTGCGCGGTGGCTTGCTCGACAAGGCCCCGCAGCCAAAGTGAGCGGGCCAGAAAGGCTCGTGCGAAGACACGGGGATCAAAGTTGGCCCAGATCGTGTAGCCCAGATCCTTCGGCGGCACATAGCGCTCAAGCACGCGTTCAAAACGGCGTTGGGCCTCAGAGTGCCTGCCCTCGCGTTGTAACGCAGCGCCCATGAGTCGATCGGCGAACAGAACGGTGGTAAGATCCCCGGTACGATGTGCGAGGTAAGAGAACTGTTCGGCGTTGGATCTCACGGCGTTGAAATTACTACTCAACCCGTTCAGAACCCAAAGGGCCCAAAGCGCCCGCATCTCGGCATTCGCGTCGCCCAAACTCACGGCGATCTCGTACCCGACTTGCAGGACGGCGAACGCCTTTTTGACGGAACCCATTGTGAATACGTGTGCGATGCCGTGTTCAAGATGAAGCTGCATTCGTACTCGCGGATCCAGGTCCATATCCGGGGTAAGACGATCGATCGCCTGTCCGGTTTGTTCGCGGCACTCGAACAAGAGCGCCATATTTAACCATACTGGTGCATAGGCGGCGGTCAGTATCGCTCCGGTCGCCGGGTCGCCATTTGGCGCGAAAGCCCAGTCGAGCGCCGCGCGTACACTGTCGAGTTCACGACCAAATTGGACCAAGTTTTCGAGGAAAGACCCTGGCGACGGACCAGTGGTCGAGACAGCGATGAGTTGACGGAAGAATTCCGCGTGGCGTCGCTGCGCGTGTTCAAGCTCACAAGCGTCCGTGAGCTTCTCCAGCGCATATGCCCGAATCGTTTCGAGTAATCGCCACCGACCAGCTGTCGTGGTTCCATCAAGCGCCAGGAATGACTTCGCAGCCAAGCTTGAAAGGTCGTCGAGGACACGCGTCGTTCTGTCGCCAATGACGGCGGCGGCCGCGTCGAGTGTAAAGCCCCCTGGAAAAACCGCGACATGTCGCAAAAAGCCGCGTTCCGATTCACTGAGCAGGTTGTAGCTCCAGTCCAGCGTCGCGCGGAGGGTCTGGTGTCGCGGCAACGCCGTGCGGCGGCCCCTGCTCAGCAATTCGAATCGATCGTCCAGACGTGCCACCACCTCACTGAGCCCGAGTATCGCTGCCCGAGCCGCGGCGAATTCGATTGCGAGTGGAATGCCATCGAGGCGCCGGCAAACGGCGCAGGCGGTCGGAATATCCTCTCCCTGAGGCGAAAAATCGCCTCGCGACTCCCGTATGCGCGCGACGAACAGCTGCACCGCGCTGTGCGCAATGGCAGGTTCGTGCGTCTCGAGATGCCGAGGCGGCACCTCAAGTGGTGGAACCCGAAAGACACACTCGCCCGCGGTTCGAAGAACCTCGCGGCTGGTGGCGAGAACTGAGACGCCTGGACACAGTGACACCAACGTTTCCACCACCGCGGTCGTCACATCGATAACATGTTCGCAATTATCAAGGACCAACAGCAGTTGTCTTCCGGCGATCGCCCGTGCAACCGAATTGGCGGTAATCGGGGCACCGCCCAGCCTGATGCCGAGGGCGGTCGCAACGGCCGAGGCGACCAGATCAGGATTGGAAAGCGATGCGAGTTCGGCCACCCAGATACCATCAGCGAAGCGCGGCATGAGGCTGCGGGCCACTTTCAACGCGAGCGCGGTTTTGCCGATTCCTCCAGGTCCCGTCAGTGTAACGATGCGATAGGCGGAAAGCAGGTCCCGCAGTTCCCGCGCCGCGGCGGTGCGGCCGATCAGGGTAGACGTCGCCTGCGGCAGATTGGTTGAACCGGGTAGGCCCGGGATCGTAAACGAGGTCGCAGGCGCGTCCGGTGAGGCGGCGTTCTCGCGGACCGTCCAGCGGCCGAGCAAGCTATAACCGCGACCAGAGGTCGTCTTCAGTATCGCTCGATCGGGGCCAAGCGCCTTGCGGATGGCCGAAATGTGAACCCGGATCGTGTTTTCCTCGACGGTGGCGCCGGGCCACACGAGCTCCATCAGCTCGTACTTGGTGACAAGTTCACCGGCTGACTGTGCCAATGCCACGATGATTTCGAACGCGCGATCGCCGATCGGGACCGGGACCCCACGAGCCCGCAACTCACGTCGGCCCGCGTCTATCTCCAGGGATCCCGCCTCGTAAACCAACTGCGTTGGTAGTGGCACTTCCTAACCCCAGGTTCAGGCACGTCATAACTTCTGGCATGGACCCCGCTGCTAGGCAAGCTGGCGGCCGGAGTCTGCGTCGCTCTGCGCGGCCCGCGCCAGCAGTCGCGAGTTGAAAGACTAGCTCAAGGTCACCAACAGGCATTCGGCGGCCTCTTGCAAAGCAAAGCGCTTGGACCGCGGCAGCATTTAGCGCGGGTTTCGGCTTGCGTGCATTTCGGTACGGCGGCGATGAATGGTGACAGCGTTGTTGTAATTGCCGCAAGGGCATCGCATGCGCGCTAGAGCATTTCCACCCTGACTGGAATCTCGGGGGGCTAGCGAAACGGCCTCGCTCTGTGATTCTGGGGTTTCCGGATGACGAGCCGGAGGCGACGATGGGGTGGACACGAGGACGAAGCTACCACC
>Ga0335072_10015688_pt1 | contig 10747 bp, 12 predicted proteins | sample Lox_Sample_21_FD_206725 | JGI IMG/M metagenome (GOLD analysis project Ga0335072, IMG submission 206725) | Soil microbial communities from Loxahatchee National Wildlife Refuge, Florida, United States - Lox_Sample_2.1 | ecosystem: Environmental > Terrestrial > Soil > Wetlands | place: USA... | reverse complement strand
GCCGCGGTCATCACCGCGACGATGCTGCTGTTCGTCTTCACGATCGTGAACGCACAGCAGGCCGGCTGGGGGTCGGCCCGCACCATCGGCTCGTTCGCCGGCGTGGCCGTGCTGGCCGCCCTGTTCGCCGTGATCGAGACCCGCAGCCGCGATCCACTCGTCCCGTTCGGGATCTTCAGGTCCGCGTCGCTGCGGCGCGCGCAGGTGGGCGCGATCACGCTCTTCGGCAGCTACGTGTCGTTCCAGTTCCTGATGACCCAGTACCTGCAGTCGCTGTCGCACTGGTCGGCCATCGGAACGGCGCTGGCCTTCCTGCCGGCCGGCGTGATCGTGGCGGTACTGTCGATGCGCACCGCGGGCCTGCTCAGCAGGTTCGGCACAGAGGGCCTGATCGCGACGGCGTTCGTGGCGCTGGTGGCGGCCTACGGCCTGTTCCTGCGGGCGGGAGTGACGCCGGACTATCCGGCGGTGATGCTGCCGACGGTGATCCTGGTTGGCGTGGCGTTCGGATTCGGGTTCTCCGCGCTGACCGTCTCCGCGACCTCCGGGGTGCGCAACGAGCAGCAGGGCTTGGCGGCGAGCCTGTTCCAGACCTCGTTCCAGGTCGGCGGTGCGGTGGTGCTCGCGGTGGTCACCGCGGTCGTGGAGGCGGGCGGCGGCAACACGATCACCTCACCCGCCGCCGTGCTGGCGGCGTACCGGCCGGCCCTCTACCTGATCGCCGGCGTCGCCGTGCTCGGCCTGGCAGCCGCGCTGTCGGGTCTGCGGCGCGGTCCTGTCCTGGTGGCGGAGATGAGCCCGGCCGAGGCTCCGGACCTTGACCGAGCTTCGGAGCGCGAGCTACTTTGACCGCGCCCGGTGCTTAAGGAGGCCACGGATGGCGCTGAAGATCATGCCGCACGGTCGGCTGCAGGAATGGGTCGCCGAAGAGAAGGGCTACTTCGAGGCCGAAGGGCTGGAGTACCGCTTCATCATCACTGGCGACTACGGACTGACCGCTGGGCGGCGGGACGAGGCCGGGGAGATCAAGACGGGCGCCTTCGAGACGTTCGGCGCCGGGCGCAGCGGCGCCGACGTGAGCTGCGCGTGCCACTGGGCCACGAACACCGCCGCCCGCGAGGGCAGCGGCCAGCTGGTGACCACGGCCTACTCGGTGGCGCCGTGCGCCATCGTGGTGCCGCCCGAGTCGCCCATCCGCCGTCCCGAGGACCTGGCCGGGGTGCCGATCGGGGTCGGCTACCACTCCGGAAGTCACTTCGCCGCCGTGCAGGCCCTCGAGCCAGTGCTCGCCCCCGGCGAGCTGAAGCTCACCTTCCAGGGACCGCCCAACGAGCGCCTGGACGCCCTGCTCGAGCGGCAGGTCCCGGCGGCCGTGGCCTGGGGAGTGCCGCTCTACATCGCGCAGGCCTTCGGGTTCCGCACGGTCCTGGACGCCACGTTCATGATCGGGTTCCTGGTGACCGGCACCGACGCGACCAAGGCCGACGTGGAGAAGTACCTGGCCGCCCTGCGCCGGGCGCAGGCGGAGATCGATCTCCATCCGGAGCTCTACAAGCACTACCACCTGCGCTCCGTTCCGGAGAAATACCGGGAGCAGGTCGACGTGCGGGCGTTCGGGACCGGCGAGCGCATCGTGTTCCTGCCCTACACCAGGGAAGTCTTCGCCGAGACCCGGGAGTGGATCGAGTCGCACGAGCTCTTCACCGAGCTGTCCGCGCAGGCCGGATACGACGAAGCCGCCCTGGCATGACGAGCATCCGTGAGCCAGCGAGCGAGAGGGTCACGTTCGACACGAGCCAGGCCCACATGGCGCGGGTGTACGACTTCTGGCTGGGCGGCAAGGACAACTTCGCCGCCGACTGGGCCGTTGCCGGGCAAGTCGCCGCGGCGTACCCGGATGTGCGGATGGCGGTCCGGGCGCAGCGCGCGTTCCTGGCCCGGGCGGTGCACTTCCTCGTCACCGAAGCCGGGATCCGGCAGTTCCTGGACATCGGGACGGGGCTGCCCTCGGCGGACAACACCCATCAGGTCGCGCAGCGCGCCGCGCCGGAGTCGCGGGTGGTGTACGTGGACAATGACCCGATCGTGCTTGCCCACGCCCGGGCCCTGCTGACCAGCAGCCCGGAGGGCGTGACCGCCTACATCGACGCCGACCTGCGCGCCACCGCCACGATCCTGGAGCGGGCGGCCGGCGTCCTGGACTTCGGGCAGCCGGTCGCGGTCATGCTGCTGGGGATCTTGCAGGGAATCCCCGAGGACCCCGGCGCGATCATCGCGCGGCTCATGGATGCCGTGGTGCCGGGCAGTTACCTGGCCATCTCGCAAATCGCGGGCGACGTCGCCACGGACGAGGTGGCCGAGGGCGTGCAGCGGTACAACCAGCAGGCCGCCGTCCCGGTCGTGGCGCGCACGCACGGTGAGGTGGCCGGGTTCTTCGCGGGCCTGGAGCTGGTCGATCCCGGCGTCGCAGGTGCACCGGTGGCGACCGGGAACCAGGGATGTGGACCGCAACCTGGCCATCTACGCCGGAGTCGGCCGGAAACCGTTACCCGATGACGCGGTAGTCAGCGAGCAGATAGCCGGCCGGTGAGGTCGTGCTCCGGATCGACTCGAGCCGGATCGCCGGCAAGCCGTCGAGGAGCCTCCGCCCGCTGCCCGCGATCGCCGGTGCGATCACCAGCCTGAGCTCGTCGACGATGCCCGCGGCAAGTAGCGCCTGGGCGACCGAGATGCTCGCATGCACGCCGATGTCGGCTCCGGGCTGGTTCTTCAGACCCCGCACGAACCCGGCCAAGTCGCCGTCGACCGCGGTCGCATTGGCCCACTCCCGATCGAGCGGCGTGGAGGTGGCGACGTACTTCGCGACCCCGTTGATGAACGTCGCGAACGGCTCGATGTCGCTGTCCGGCCAGAACCCGGCCCACTCCTCATAGCTGCGCCGGCCGAGGATGACCGCGTCCTGCGCCGCGATGACGGCGCCGAGGTTGGCGTCCATCGCTTCGTCCCAGTTGACGATGAACTCATCGGGCTTCTCCGCGACTCCGTCGAGGGACAACAGCTCATACGCGACGACCTTGCGCACGTTCAGCACCTCCGATTGACAGGGACCCTCCTGCATGGACGGCTCGCGTGACCCAAACTCATCGGTGCGATCAGCATGCATCGCCTGTCCTGGCTACGACGCTTTGAATACGGTGTCGATGTGCCAGTGAAGGAATTCGCGCTGAGGGCGATCGATCTTCCGGTCTGGTAGCCCGACGACCTCGCCGACTTTGGCGTAGAACTGCTCGCCGTTCCCGAACTCGCCTCGGAGGCGTGGGCTGACCAGCAGGCGGTAATTGTCGTCGATCGCGAGGTAGCCGCGGTCGAACATCGTATGAACGTCGGAGCGCAGCAGTAGTCCGTTGTCGAGGCGGTGCTCACCGCCGTCCGTGACCGGCCGGATATGCGCCGCCTGGAGCACGGGACGGATCTTGGTCTGGGTTATCGCACAGTGCCCGTGATACGCATCAAGCACCACAGCCTGGAAGGATTGCTGCCCGAGCCGGTACGGCGCGAGCCTCGGATCGCCGAATACTGGTCCCGTCTTATGCCAGGGTTGGCTGAAGTCGATCTCAATCGCCTTGCCGAGGACAAGCTGCATGAGATCGCCGAAGTACTGTGAGACCCGGACGTCGGCCATGTCGTAGCTCTTACCCTGCACGATATTTGCCGCGAATCCCGGTGGGGGATCGTACGCCTTGCCTTCCGGGAAGAAGGTCACGTCTCGGACGAAGACACAGCCGATTTCCGGGTCCTCGCTGGGAGCTATGGGCTCTCGCCGATAGCGGGCGATCCGCGTTCGCATCTCGTCGAGGCTGGCAACCCCATTCGCGAGCCTGAACATCTGCCAGGCCTCGGACATGCGCAGCGCGGCGAAACCGCTGTAGAAGCCGCCGCCCACAACGCGGTTATGTGGGGCGTGCGTCTTGAAGAAAAATGGCTCGCCCTCTGCCAGCGCGTGGAACCCGCGGCCGCCCCCTGGACGCCAGAAGTTAATCTCGGGGGCAGAGATTTCAGGACGATCTGCGAGGAAGCGATACCAGTCCCCGTCCGTCACCCCTACGTATCCCCGCACGGACGTATTCTGCTCCGATCGCGCACTAGGCGACGGGTAATTGCCTAGGAGGTGACGGGTTGCCGCAGGACAGTATGCAGCTTGCCGGGGTCCGTCTTGCGGAAGTCGCTGAGGTAGATCTCGTGGTGTTTCCCGGTCATCGTGAGTCCCGAGCCGGGGATGAACTCTTCGTGCATCCGGCGGAGGGTTTCCGCTTCATCGTCGAACGAGCCGAGGTGCAACGTCTGTGCGCAGCGTCCCTCGTCCAGCGTTTCCAGCCGCACCCGGTCGAGGCTGACCGGTGGATTCTTCGCGGCAACCGTGGCGACAGCGGTCCCGAACATCTCGCGTGTGATCCAGTCAGGCACCATCAGCATGAGAGTCCAATCCCAGCGGGACTTGTCCCTGGCGGTCGTGAACGACGCCATGTCCTTCGACCACCACAGCCCTTCCAGCGGCGTGACGACGTAGTCGCGATCGAGGTCTTGTTTGCGAACTTCAGCTTGTACGCCACTGGGTACAGCGCCTGGACCGCGTCCGTGAACTCCTGCGACGAGTTCGGGTCGCCGTGGCCATCGATCATGAGGTACTGCATCGGCGGAGCCTCGAGGATGCGGAACTCACCGCTGTTGGCCTGGTAGGAGTCGAGGGTCTTCTTGAAATCTGTCTTTGTCACAGGCTTACGGTGAATCCGTCGTGGGCTTGCTCAAAGGGTGTCATGTCCGAGCCGTCGAGCACGTCGGCGGACATGTGGGTCAGGATGACGCGCCGCGCGGTCAGCTCGTCTCGATGGGCGTGGAGGTCGGTTAGCCGCAGGTGGTAGGGGATGGCCTTGTCCCGGTAGTACGCCTCGGCGATCAGTAGGTCAGCATCCGCGGCGGCGCCGGCGATCGCGCCGGTCCACGCGGTGTCGCCGGTGTAGGCGATGGTCCTGCCGTCCAGGTCCATGCGAAGGACGAGCGCCGGGGCGCCGCTGGGGTGATCCGCTTCCCACGCCCGGACGGCTATGCCGCATGCGGTGCTGGCGGCCCCCGGGGCGAGCTCGGTGACTTCCACGGCGAAGCGGCGGGGTGCTGTCGAGGACCCAGGGAACAGGCATTCCATCGTGTCGGCCAGCCGGGCGGCGGTGCCAGGCGGGCCGACCACGGTAAGAGGCGTGGTGCGGCGCGAGAACTGTCCGTCGAGGATCAGGAAGGGCAGCCCGCCGAAGTGGTCACCGTGCAGGTGGGAGATGAACACACCGGCGATCTCGCCAGGGCCGAGGCCAAGCCGCTTCAGCGCGCTAAGCGACGTGGCGCCGCAGTCCAGGAGGACCGGGTCGGCACCTTCGGCGCGCAGGTGGATGCATGCCTGGTAGCGACCACCGCTGCCGAACGCGTCGCCGCTGCCGGCGAAGGTGACCGTGACGGCCGTCGTTACTCGCCCTCGTCGTACGTTACTTCGTCCTCGTTGCGCGGCTCGTTCTTGTCCCACCAGGGCTCGTCGTCGTCCTGGTCGGACGGGACTTCCTGCCGCTGCTCGAGTACGTCGGCCTCGGGCGCTTCGACCGGGATCTGAGTGGATACGGACGGCTGGTCGCGGTCCTCCGCGTCGTGGTCCGCGTACTCGTCGTCGGCGTACTCGTCCTCAGGGTTGGTTTCCGTGTCAGCCATGACTGCGAGTCTCCCATGACGCTCAGCGCGCGACGAACACGACGCCGGGGGAGGGACGCCAGCCGATGACCGGGGCATGGCCGGGGTCATAGGGCTCGACGTTGAGGTCGCCGGCCTTACCGCTGTAGTGCAGCCACTTGCCGCCCCGGCTAGTGAAGATGCTGGCGCGGGCACCGCAGGCAGTGCAGAACGGCTCGAGCGCGTCCTCGTCTACCGCGCAGAAATCGGTGGAAGTCACAGTAGTTTCAGGCAAGGTCGTTCGCCTCCGTCAAGAGGTGGATGGTTCCAGGGCGCCAGCCGGCCTTACCCGGCGCGGGCGGTGGGTGGTGAGTGGCTGTGCAGTACTTGCCCGTCGGGTCCGTACGCCGTGGTGGTCCCGTCGGGATGGAGCACGAGCCGCCAGCCTCGGCGGTGAATACAGACGTCGTGGTGGAACTGGCACAGCAGCACGCAGTCACTCACGGAGGTCTTGCCGCCGTCTTTCTTGTGCTGGAGGTGATGCACGTCGCACCAGGCGGCGGGCCGTCCGCATTTGGGCCAGGCGCAGCCGCGGTCGCGGAGCAGTACTGCACGGCGGATGCTGGGTGGAATCGAATCGGAATATCCGACGTCCAGCGGCACCGATGGCGTGTCGTACGGCGGTGCGAGCAGGGTGGTGCGCAGCCAGCCGGCGATGCCGGAGGGGCCGGAGACGAAGTCGATGGCGAGCCGGGCGATGGCGTACCGCAGCGCCTGCATCGCATCTGGAGTGAACCGCTCCCGGGCCTTGCGCCGGGCGCGGGACGCGGCCCGGGTGGCGCTGGTTCGGTGTCCTGAGATGCCCCAGGCCCGTGGCTCCTCGCGGCCGCTGTCACCGGCGCGGCCCGCCGCGCTTGCCCACTCGCTGTCGCCTGCGTCGGCGCCGCCGGGGTCACTGGCATCGTCGCTGTCGGCCGGGTCTGTGCCGTCGAGGGTGATGCCGGCCGCGGCGAGCGCGATGGCGATGATCTTGTCGACTACCCGCATGTCCGCGTGCCCGGTGACCACCGGGGTGTGCCGCGCGTCGCACGCGGCTGCCTCGGCGTCCTTGCCGGTCAGGTAGCCCAATTCTCCGGCCTTGCCGCGCAGCCACGCGTCTTCCAGCTCCGGGGCGCCGGGCATCTGCCGTAGCTGCCCTAGCGGGGTGTGCACCGCCACGTGGGTGTCCGCGCCGGCCCGGTCCGGCACCATCTTCGCGCGGATCAGCAACTCGCAGCCCAGCTGCAGCGCGTCATGGAACCGCTGCCCGTCGGTGCGGTCATCTTCCGGGCCGGCCTTCTTGCCTAGGGCTTCCAGGACGGCCTGCACCGCGGCGGCGCATTCCGGGGTCAGGTCACCGCGGATCACGCCGGCGCCCTGGAACGTGGTGCCCACTTGGACGTACCGGTCGTCGAACCCGTCGTCGTCGCCGCTGGGCTGGGAGGCGAGCCAGTTCCGCTCCGCCACCCGTGCGATGATCCGCAAGTCATCTTGAGAGGCACCGGCCTGGGCGGCCTCGACCAGGATCTTGATCGTCTCCGCGCGTACGTCGGCGGGCAGCTTCCTTGTCCATTCGGCGATCGCCATGGCCCAGGACTTGGAAATGTCTGCGCCGGCGAGGGCCTCGGCCATGGCGGGGTGATCGCGCAGCAGCCGCATCCGCCGCACCTTGGTCCTGGCATCGAGCCGGGTCATATCCGTCATCGCCATCAGCCACGCGGCGGAGTTGCCGTACCCGTCATTGTCGTGGGCGTTGGCGGCATCGAATTTCGCGAGAACGGACGCGTGGGCGGCGGTGTACTTCGCCTGCACCCCGCCCAGCGACCGCAGCACCGGTCCGCACGCGGCGGCGTCCAGCTCGGCGACACCAGGCCCGTTGAGGTAGTCCAGCCCGGCGTTCATCATCTGCAGCGCATCAGCGACGTCCATCCTGGCCACCCCCTCCCGGTGCTGCCGCTGGTTAACCCATCGTCCGCGCCGTTCGTGTGGCCTATCTTTAATATAGCACACACATTCTAGATAGCACAACAGATAGCATCAAGATCTTTTAGAAGGTTCACGCGCGAGAAATCGCTTGACCACTCCAGTACCGCGGCGTCGACCAGCTCCTGGGCAGGTCGGTGCGGTACGGGATGGGCTACGGGATCTTCGACCCCGCGTGCGGGTGGGGCGGCTGGGGCGGCTCGCTGGTCATGGTCGACCTCGACAGGCGCATGAGCGTGGCGTACGTGATGAACCAGACGCTCCAGCCAGCGGGGTCGGGCGACTACCGGGGCCTCGGCATCGTGCTGGCCGCCTACGACGGGCTCGGGTAGAACAAGACGTTCCCGGAGAGACCACGTGTCCGTTCCGAATAAAAGCTACCCTTGCCACCCGTGGACCAGCACCTGATCACCCGCGCGACGGCGCTGCGGCAGGCACTGGCCGCGGCGGGCGGCCTTGGAAACGTCGACCGTTTCCTCAACGCCAACCGGAACATCCCGCGCTCCGACCGCCAGCTCCTCCTCGACTGGGCCGACGACGCGGTGCGCGGCGTCTTCGAGGTCCGCAAAGCCGGCCCGGCCCCGACCGTGCTCAACCTCGTCGACGACCTCGAGTACCGCGTGTACGGCCTCGCCCAGGCGCCACCGCCGAACTCGTTCATCATCGGCACGCTGCTGCCTCTCGTCGACGACGACTCGGCGTGGCTCGCCTCGGGCACCGAATCGTTCCATCCGCGGCGAGAGGCCAGGCAGGTCGCCCGGCTGGCGATGGAGATGGCGACGCGGGAGCCGGAACTGGTGTTTCGCAATCCGGAGAAGGTCAAGCAGGGCTGGGAGCACATGCGCCGCGACCGGGCGGAGTTCCTGGCGTTCTTCGGCACCGACGAGCTCGTGCTCCCCACCTCCGCGGCCGAAGGACGGCTGAACGACTACTACCGGCAGCGCCGGGACGTGGCGCTGGCGGCGCGCGGCCGCCACCGGGTGGTCAGCGACACCGGCGAGACCACGTTCGTGATGCCGGAGGGGTTCTTCGAGTTCCGCACCGTCGGGGTCATTTACGACGCGACGGACGGGTTCGTGGTGGTGCCGGAGTACGGGATGCTGCGGGCGATGTTCGCGAACCCGGTGCTCGCGGCCGACCGGGAGCACGCCAGCGTGCTCCGCGCGTACCTGCGCGAAGACTCGATCCCGCCGCTGCCGCTGGAGCGCGTCGCGGCGGCGTTCCCCGGCACGGTCGACGCTGTCTTCCAGCGGGTGCTTGGAAGCAAAAACTTCATGTGGATTCAGAACGGGCGCGGCCTGCTCCGCAAGCGCAAGCCAGGCCACTACGCGCGCGAGCCGCTGCCCGGGGTGGCCGTGCTCAGCGACCGCGTGGTCGAGCTGGCGCGGACTACCGCTCCGGCGGGGTGAAATCCGGGTCGAGCTCGATGAAGGCGTCGACCACGCCCAGGAAGGCGAACGCCGCAAGCGTCCATTCGGCTGGCTTCCCGTCCAGGCCAGGACCGGGCAGCGGTACGTTCAGCAGGCCGTCCACCCAGGCCGCCTCGCCGCCGTCGGCACCGTCGGCCGCCGCCTGCACCTGCACGTTGCGCAGCGCCATGCTCTGCACCAGCAGACCGCCGGCGAGCTGCATGTGCTCGATCGTCAAGGCCTGGTCGCGCATCCGCAGGCCAAGCTCCCCCGCCAGGAAGTGGAACACCGCGACCAGCGAATCCCTGGACACCCGCTGCGCTTTCTCGAGGGCCGCGGCGATCTTCTGCCGCGCCTCGCCGCTGCGGGTGGAACCGAGGGTCGCGGACAGCGCCATGTGCAGCCGCCAGATGCCGCTCTCGCTTAGCGCGTTGTAGTTCTGGGCGACGGTGAGGCGTACGACCTCGCAGAGCAGCGCGCGACGGCCTTCGAGGGTGGCGATCAGGTCCCTGTTGTCCTCGACGGCCTGCTTGAGCACGTTGAATGTCCCGGGATCGAAGACGGGCCGGTCGTTGAACCAGTTGCCCACGCCGGCCAGGTAGCACAGCAGGTCGTCGATGTACTCCTCGCGGTACGGCCACATCCGGTACGCCGAACTGCGCGGCACCTGTGCCCGCCGGATGATCTCCTCCACCCGCAGGTGCTCGATGGTTAGCGCGGCGCCGGACTCGATCGCCAGCTCTCGCCCCGCCTCGAGCATGCGTCGCCTGACTTCTTCCGCCGGCACTCGCTCCGGACGGGCCGCCATGGATCGCCCCCCACGTTTCGCGGATTTCCCCAAAACGAGACATGAACACTATGTACGGGACTACCGTACATGAGACATTAAATATAGTGTCTCAAATGACGCGCGGACGGGGCGCGAAAGGGACGCCGGGGCCTTCGGGCCCCGGTCGGCCCTAGGAGGGGGAGGGCCGGGGACCGGCCGGGTGCGGGGAGTCGGCTCCGCGCCCGGCAGGCCTCGACTGGTAAGGCCCTCGGCCCCCCGCCCCCTCAGTACCGGATCGCGATCTCCCGGCCGTCGTCCGCGCGCTGATCTTTGTCCGTGAGCGTGGCTGCCACGCCGGCGGCGATGCGGCTGGCGCTCCACGCCACCGCGGCCGCGTCGAGCAGGTCGTTCTCGGCGGCGCCCGGCACGCGCGTGGGCAGGACGATGCCGGCCGTGGCGAGCAGGGCGCGGCGGATGGCCAGCCCGGTTGGGGTGTGCTTGCTGTGCGCCAGCGGGGCGCCGTCGTTGAGTGCGGCGAACGAGAGCTCTGGGTGCACCTCGTACAGTGGCGGCGCCGCCTTGGTGCGGCGGAACGCGTCGGCCTCGAGGAGCTTGCCGCGCAGCCCCCACGCCTGGATGGACATGCCACGCCCGGTGAGCTCACGGCAGCTGCGGTTCGCGTCCGGGTACGTGTGCTGGTCCCATACCGGGCGTGGCGGGATCGCGAACACGCACGACCCGCGCCGTCCGAGCGCGCGCCGGGCCAGCAGGTCGGCGGTGCGCCAGCCGGCGGCGAGCAGGCCGAGCGGCATGTCGATGCCGGTGAGGCCGTCGAGGTTGA
>Ga0335072_10015687_pt1 | contig 10747 bp, 9 predicted proteins | sample Lox_Sample_21_FD_206725 | JGI IMG/M metagenome (GOLD analysis project Ga0335072, IMG submission 206725) | Soil microbial communities from Loxahatchee National Wildlife Refuge, Florida, United States - Lox_Sample_2.1 | ecosystem: Environmental > Terrestrial > Soil > Wetlands | place: USA: Florida... | reverse complement strand
TCGGGCCAGCAGGTCACCGGCAGCCAGAGCACCGGCACCAGCGCCGACTTCGTGATCGAAGGCGCCGGCGGCGAGGAAGCCACCACCACCGTCAGCGTCTCCGACGTGGGCGAGATCAAGGTCGGCCAGCCCGCCACCATCACCCTCGACGGCTCGGCCACCCCAATCAGCGGTGAGGTCGACTCGATCGGAATGCTCAGCAGCACCTCCTCCTCCGGCAGCGCGAGCTATCCGGTCACGATCGGGCTCGCCGCAGGCGCGCCCACCCTCTTCGCCGGCTCCGACGCCCAGGTGGCGATCACCCTCGACAAGGTCGGCGACGCGGTCACCGTGCCGACGTCGGCGGTGGAGGGCATCGGCGCCGCTACCTTCGTCACCGTCCTGCAGGCGGGCAAGCCGGAGCGGGTCCGGGTCACGGTGGGCGCCGCGGGCCCGGCGCTCACCCAGGTCACCGCCGGCCTCACCGTCGGCGAGCAAGTGGTCCTGGCCGACCTGAGCACGCCGCTGCCCACGAACACGAACCCGTTCGCCGCCCGCAGTCTCACCACCGGCGGCGGCGGCTTCGGCGGGGCGCGAGGCGGAGGCGGGGCGGCGGGCGGCCGCGCAGGCGGCTGACCTGCATCGGGCGCACGATGAAGGCCAACGGGCTGGAAGGGCGTCCCCAACGCCACACGATGACGAGGGTCACCGCGCTCACCGGGCTCACCTAGAGGAACCCGGCCAGCCGGTACAGCACGAGCGAGCCCGCCACGGCCACGTTGAGGCTGGCCCCGGTACCGATCATCGGGATCTCGACGGCGACGTCGACCAGGTCCATCGCATCGCCCGGGATCCCGGAGTGCTCATGCCCGAGCACGACGATGGTCCGCTCCCGGGCGGCGCCCAGGTCAGCCAGCCGGATCGCCTCATCGGCGAGTTCGACTCCGACGATCCGCGAGCCCCGCTGCCGCTGCCGGGTCAGCCACTCCACCGGATCGCGGCCCGTCCAGTGCACGCAGGCGGGACGCCGCAGCGTGTTGCCCTTATCCAGGGCCTCGGGAACCCACGGAAGCCTCGGCACCGCCAGGCACGCCCCGACCGCGTCGCAGGTCCGCAGCAGGGTGCCGAGGTTCACCCCGTACTTGGGCCACAGCGGCGCGATGACCAGGTGATCCCAGCAGGAATGCGCGCGCCTGCGGCGCTGGCGCTTGATTTCCCGGCCGGGGGTGACCCGTGCGCCGCTCACCACGCGGGCTGGGCTGATTCCGATTTCATGAGCACGGTGCTTAGCGGCGCACCAGGGCCATCACCGGGGACTGTCTCGGGGCGAAAGAATACCGCCGCCAGGTTGGACTGACTAGGGTGCCATCGGGGCGCCCGCGCAGATGCGGCCTTCTACCCTGGAGCGGCGCCGCGCCCTTGCGCTGCGGGGAATGGTCAATGGACCTGCCCGGATCGGTCCAGGAGCACTCAAGCGGATCAGGGCCGGGTCAGGTGCGGCGCGAAGTTGATGCTGATGCGCGGGCCAGTCGGGGTGGCCTGCTTGGGCACCGAGTGGCGCCAGTCGCGCTGGGCGCGGCCGCCCATGACGATCAGGTCGCCCGAGGCGGCGGTCAGCGACACGCTCTGGCCGCCCTCGGCGGGCCGGATGAGGAAGCGCCGCGGAGCGCCGAGGCTGAGCACCGGCACGGTGCTGGTCTCCTGGACCTTGGCGATCGGGTCCCCGTGCCAGCTCGTGGAGTCCCGGTGGGTGCGGTAGAGGTTGAGCCACAGGTATCGGTAGGCGACCCCGTAGTGCTTGGACAGCGCCTCGGTGACGGTGTGCAGCAGGCGCTGCGGGGCGACGTCGATGTCCGCGTACTCGGCGGTCAGGCGCGGCTCGGCCAGGCGCCGCCCGTACATGTGGCGGTAGCGCTGTTCCCATCGCGCGGTGGCCGTGAGCTCGTCGAACAGCCCTGCGCTGCCCTGCAGCCAGCCGGGCACGTACTCGATCCACGATGCCTCGTCCAACTCGATCCGCTCCGCCGCCGCGAAGCCGACGTCGACGGCCGGCTCGAGATCCTCGAACAGGTCGCCCTGCCGCCCCGACGGCGCGGGCGCGTTGCCTGCCGGCGTATCGCTCATGACCAGTCCTTCGTGGCGGCCGGGATCACCGGGCTGGGAATGCCCCATTGATGTCGCCGAACGAGTCGGCGCCGGCCGTCGAGTCGTAGGTTCCGACCGTGAGGGCCTCGGCCGCCGCCTTGCGGACCAGGGTGTAGGCGGCCTGGGTGATCGCCTGGCCCAGGCTGACCCGCCGCACGCCGACCGCGCCAAGCGCAGTGACGTCCGGCGCTCCGGGGCCGACCATGACGTTCACCGGCAGCGCGACCGCGCCGGTCAGGGTCGTGAGGATGCCCAGGTCGAGCAGCCCGGGCACGAACAGGCTGTCCGCGCCGGCCGCCGCGTAGGCGGCGGCGCGGGCCAGCACGTCGTCGAGACGCCCGGCGGGCTCGCCGATCTGAAACAGGAATACGTCGGTGCGGGCGTTGATCACCAACTCGGGCAGTCCCGCGTCGGCTGCGGCCGCGCGGGCCGCCTGAATCCGCGCCGTCTGGGCAGCGGCGTCGAACAAGCCGCCCCCCGGAGCGCCGCTGTCCTCCAGGTTGATGCCGACCGCGCCGGCCTCGATCACCGCCGCCACCGTGGCTGCGACCGCGGCCGGCTCGCTGCCGTAGCCGCCCTCGATGTCGGCCGTGACCGGCCGGTCAACCGCGGCGGCGATGCGCGCGACCGCGGCGGCGGCCTCCTCTCGGCTCAAGTTCTGGCCATCCGGCCGGCCAAGCGACCAGGACACGCCGGCGCTGGTGGTGGCGATGGCCTGCGCACCGGCGGCGGCGATCATCACCGCGCTGCCCGCGTCCCAGGCGTTCGGCAAGACGAAGATCCCGCCGGCGTGTAGAGCACGAAGCTCGGCGGCTTTCGCGTGCTGGCCTTCGGAAACCATGGTGCGTCCTTCCGGGATGGTCGCGTCGGATCACATTCTGCCCCGGCCCTCTGACATTGCGTCCCCGCCGCGGTCACCTCCTTCCGTTCGGATACGCCGAGCTCCGCCTCGTCACCTACGGCGGCGCCCTCGACGCGGGCAGGGTCCGCAGACGGCGGGGCGGACTGGGCGCGGCCTAGGAGGTGGGGGATGGGCTGACGGCGTCTAGAGGGATGGGGGTGAACATTGGGGGCTCTTGGGAGGGGGTTAGGGCGGTAGTGGAGTAGAGCCAGTCGATGAAGGAGTAGTCGTGGGGGTCGCGGGCGCGGAGGATCTTGTTGCGGCGGTCCCGCTGTTCGCCGTCCAGATGCCAGAGCTCGCCCCAGGCGCGGGAGGTGGTGAGCACCCGGCGGCAGTGCTCGGGCCGGACGGCCTGGTAGGCCGCGAGGGCACGGTCGGGGTCGCGGGTGGTGCCCCAGTGCTCGGCTAGCACGTAGCCGTCCTCGATCGCCATGATCGCGCCCTGGGCGATGTACTGCAGCGGCGGGTGGGCGGCGTCGCCGAGCAGGGCGATCCGGCCGTGCACCCAGGTGTCGATCGGGTCGCGGTCGAACATCCGCCACCAGCGGTCCCGCCACATCAGCGGCAGGCCCCGCTGGATGTTCTCGGTGGCGTGCGCGAACGCGGCGTCAAGCTCGTCGGGCGTCCCCCAGTCCTGCTCGCCCCTGCGTGCCTTGACCGACTCGAAGACCGCGACCTGGTTGAACATCTCGCCGCCGCGCAGCGGGTACTGGACGAAGTGGCAGCGCGGGCCGATGTAGACGACGACGTCGGTCTCGGAGACGTTGTTCTCGCGGACCTTCTCGATCGGGACCGCGCCTCGGTAGGCGACGAAGGCGGAGTTGACCGGCTCGTCGCCGACGAGCCGGGCGCGGGCGGTCGAGTGCAGGCCGTCGGCCGCGATGACCAGGCTCGCCGCGTGCTCGGCGCCGTCGGCCAGGATTGCCCTGGCGCCCGATTCGGTGTTCTCGTACTCGGTGACGTGCTGGCTGGTGCGCAGGTCGACGCCGGCCCGCCGGCAGGCCCGGAGGAAGAGGCCGTGCAGGTCGGAGCGGTGCATGACCAGGTACGGGGAGCCGTAGCGGCGCTCCAGGTGCTTCAGGTCGAGGCTGGTCAGCGCGGTGCCGTCGATGGCGTCCTTCATGACCATGCTCGTCGGCAGCACGCCGAGCCGCTTGGCCTCGTCGAGCAGGCCGTAGTCGCCCAGGATGCGGGTGCAGTTGGGGGCGAGCTGGAGGCCCGCCCCGACCTCGGTGAACTCGGCCGAGCGCTCGAGCACGCGGACGCGGAAACCTTTGCGGGTGAGCGCGAAGGCGGCCGAGAGGCCGCCGATGCCGCCGCCGACGATGATGGCGTCCGGTCGGGCGGGCGCGGCGGCCGGGTCACGGGTCACGGCCCGACCTCCTGGAAGACGCGGATGGCCGCGGGCCTCACTCCGGGCCCGGCTCGGTGCTGGCGCGGTTGAGCTTGAGGGCCTCGAAGACCGGGGCGTCGCTGAACCGGAACAGGTCGAGCGCGCCGGAGTCGGAGTCGGTGAGGCCGGCCTCCGACCTGGCCGAGAACGGCTGCCAGGAGGGCACCACGAACAGGTCGCCGCGGCCGACCGACCAGGTCGCGTCGCCGACGGTGACGGTCCCTGACCCGTCGAAGACGGTGTAGACCGAGGAGCCGGTCTCGCGGGCCGGCCGGGTCTGCGCGTCACGCGCGATCCGGTGCATTTCCACCCGGATCGTCGGCAGCACGTCCCCGCCGGTAGCGGGGTCGGTGTAGTGGACGGCCGCGTGGCCGTGCTCGACCGTGCCCGGGTAGCCCTCGCGCTCCAGCGCGAGCTGGTCGGCCAGCGCGCGGTCGGTGTGCTCCCAGCGGTAGGCGAGCAGCGGCGAGCCGGGGACGGTGGGCTTGGCGGCCTGGGCGATCGGGGTCAGGCCGGGGTGACCCCAGAGGCGCTCGCCCCGGGAGCGCTCGGGCGTGGTCTGCTCTCGCTCCGAGATCTGGTCGCGGCCGAACTCGAAGAACTGCGCCTCGGTGATGTACTGCAGCGGGATGTCGAGGCCGTCGATCCAGGCCATTGGCTCGGTGGTGGCGTTGTGGTGGGCGTGCCAGTTCCAGCCCGCCTGGGGCAGGAAGTCGCCCCGGCGCATGGCCACCGGGTCGCCGTCGACGACCGTCCAGACGCCCTCGCCCTCGAGCACGAACCGGAACGCGTGCTGGGTGTGCCGGTGCTCGGGGGCGTTCTCGCCCGGCAGCAGGTACTGGATCGCGGCCCACAGGGTCGGGGTGGCGAACGGGCGCCCGCCCAGGCCGGGGTTGGCGAGGGCGATCGCGCGGCGCTCGCCGCCCCGGCCGACCGGGACGAGCTCGCCCGCCCGGGCGGCCAGCGCCCGCAGCGCGTCCCACCGCCACCGGTGCGGCAGCGCCTTCGACCTCGGCTGCAGCGGCATCAGGTCGCCGATCTCGGTCCACAGCGGGACCAGCAGCTCCTGCTCGAAGCCGCGGTAGAGCTCCTCGAGCGCGGGGGTCACGGTTGGCTGGTCGGCCGCCGTCACGGCCGTCAGGTGGACCGGCGATGCAGAGTCGAACGAGGTCGTCATGGTTCCAGTCAACGCCCCGCCGCGGGTCCGGGGCCACGCTTGGGGCCGATAAATTCTGCTGGTCAGAACTCAGGTCCCGGTCTGGCCGGGTGGCGGGCCGGGTCGGCCGAGCCAGGTTTCGAGCGGCGGTTCCTCGTCGGCGGTGGTCGCCCAGGCGAGATAGCCGTCGGGGCGGATGAGCATGGCGCGGATATCGCTCCAGTCCGGGTGGCGCCCGGCCAGCTTGGCCGTCACCACGTCAAGCCGCTCCGCGTAGCCGGCCGGGGCGGCGGCCCGGGAGCCCAGGCTGAGCAGCACGAACCGGGCGGAATGGAGCTGGCCGAAGACGGTGGCGGCGGGGGCGTCCCGCAGCTCGAGATCGGGGACCCGCTGGCCGGCCAGCTGGCCGGCCGCCGGGTAGCGGATGGCGAGGCCGGACAGGCGCCGGGCGAGGTCCTGGCAGACGGCGGGCTGCGCGCCGAGGATGCGATTGAACCGGTCGCGCAGCGCGATCCCCTCCCGGCTGGGGTTGGCGATCAGCCCGCACTGCGCGAGCGAGTCGTCGATCACCTCGAGGCCGACCGGGTAGCGCTCCTCGTGGTAGCTGTCGAGCAGGCCGGGCGGCGCCCAGCCGCGGATCTCGGCCGCCAGCTTCCAGGCCAGGTTGGTGGCGTCCTGCAGTCCGAGGTTGAGGCCCTGCCCGCCGGCCGGGTAGTGGATGTGGGCCGCGTCCCCGGCCAGCAGCACCCGCCCGGTCCGGTAGCGGGCGGCCTGCCTGGTCGCGTTGCCGACCCGGCTCAGCCACGCGTCGGGGGTCTCCCGCATGCCGAAGTCGGTGCCGGCCACCCGCTGGGTGCTCGTCCGCAGGTCCTCGAACGTCACCGGCCGGTCGGCCGGGTCGAATAGCGTCGCGTGGTCGATCACCGCCACCCGGTGCCGGCCGCCGCCGATCGACACCATGTACAGCGCGCCGCCGGGCTGGTCGAGGGTGAGCGCCGGGGCTTCCGGCGGGTCGGTCAGCTCGATGTCGCCGAGGACCGTCTGCCAGGTGTCCGGGGTGCCCTCGAAATCGATCCCGGCGGCGGCCCGGACTACGCTCTTGGCGCCGTCGCAGCCCGCGACGTAGGCGGCGCGGATGACGACGCGGCCGTCGGGCGTGTCCACGTCGAGGTCGACACCGACGTCGGCGCCGGCACCGGCGTCGGTTGGCCGCAGGGCGGTGACGGCGTGCTGGCGCAGGTAGGGCACGCTGAGCTCGGCCAGGTGCTCCTCGAGCAGCTCCTCCGTCCGGCGCTGGGGGAGGAAGAGCGTGTAGGGGTAGCGGGTCTCGGCGCCGAGGAAGGCGAAGTCAAGCCGGTTCTTCAGCAGCGCGAAGTGCGACGACGGCACCGGCCTGCCCTCGGCCAGCCAGCGGTCGGCGATCCCGCGCATCGCCAGCTCCTCGACCGTGCGCGGGTAGATCGTCAGCGCCTTCGAGTGCGGCGGCCGCTCCCGGCGGCGCTCGAGCACGACCGGCCGGACGCCGGCGCGGTGCAGTTCGGCCGCGAGCCACATCCCGACCGGTCCGCCGCCGACCACGGCGACGTCGTAGTCAAGCTGGCCGGCGGCGTTCGTGTTGGCGGCGTGCATGTCGGCGCCGTTCATGCGAGATAGGAGTAGTCGACAGCGGCGGCGATCGGGTCCGGCCCCTCGGGCGGGATCAGGCCGCTCGAGCGCAGCGCGCCGACCGCGGCGGCGAGGGCGTCGGGAGCTGACCGCAGATCGACCGGGATGACGCCGTCGGCGGCCAGCTTCTCGCACGCCTGGAGCGCGTAGCGCGACTCCATGGCGGTGCGGACGGCGGCGATTTCCGCGGCTTCCTCGACGTGGGCGCGGAACCAGCGCGAGGCTTCGGTCAGGGCCGCGAGGAAGGGCGCGAGCACGGCCGGGTCGGCCGGGAGGCGGACGCAGGCGGCGTTGAAGCTGAACGCCCCGGTCGCGGGCCCGAGGTTGCTGAAGCCTGCGTCGACCGCGATGTCGTCGTACGGGATCATCTGCAGGGCCGCGTCGATCGTTCCCGCCTGGAGCGCCTTCCAGCGCTCGACGTGCGAGCCCTCCAGCGCGAAGTCGTAGTCGGCCGGGTAGGTCAGCCCGCGCGCGGCGAGCATCCGCTCGGCGACGTGCCTGGTCCCCTCGGTCATCGATGAGGTGCCGATCCGGCCCCCGCGCAGGTCGTCGATGCTTCGGTGGGCCGGGATGGCGATCAGCGACAGCGGCGGGCGGTCGATGAGCCCGGCCACCACCCGGAGCGGGCCGCCCGCCACCGCGTCGGCGATGCTGCCCTCCGGCGCGGTCAGCGCGACGTCGACGACGCGGTCGCGGAGCGCGTCGGTGACCCCGTGGGTGCTGCCGAGGATCCGCTCGGTGGCGCTGAGCCCGCGGCTTTCGAGGAAGCCGCGTTCCTGGGCGACCCAGAGCGGCAGGTTAACGTAGGCGGGCGCGACGACGCCGACCGTGATCTCCCGCATGGTCGTCAGCCGGCCTGGCGGCACAGGTAGGCGTAGCCGGCGTTGATCTGGGATTCCGGCCAGACCTGCCGTTTCTTCAGCGCGATCTGGGCCGGGTCGGACGACCGCCTGATCGGGCCGGCCGCCATCGCCTGCAGTTGGTTGTGGCACGCCCGGGCGAGCAGCAGCGCCCGCATCACCGCGGTCGCGGGATCCGGCCCGACGGTGACCAGCCCGTGCTGCGGGACCAGGCAGCCGACCCCGTCGCCGATGGTCTCGGCCAGCGCCCGGCCCAGCCCGGCCGAGCTGATCAGGGCGCCGGTGGTGGTGAAGCGCGGAATCTGCGGCTCGGCGAACTCGACCCCGTCGTGGGAGATGGCCAGCAGCGGCACGTCGAGGGAGGCGAACGAGACCGCCGCCGGGGCGTGCGTGTGCACCACGCTGCCGACGTCGCTCCTGGCCAGCATCACCTCGGTGTGGATGGGGTACTCGATGTGCCTCGGCCCGTTGCCGCCGAGCACCTCGCCTTCCGGGCTCACCAGCGCGACCCGGTCGGAGGTGACCTCGTCGAACGACCATCCCGAGGCCTTCATCCAGACGCCGCGACCCTGGGGATCGCGGATTGACGCGTGGCCCCACACCATGTCGCTCTGGCCGCTCGCGCCGAGGGCCCGATTGGCCTGCGCGGTCTCGGCGATCAGGCGTTCCTCGGTGTCCATGTCTCTCCTCAATGGTCGCATTCTTGGCCAATTGGACCAGCTGGAAGCTGATTTAGGCTAAACCGCGCCCCTGTCCCATGGAACGTCATTTGCTTATAGTTCTGTGATGGAGAACCCAGCTCCGCCGCCCTATCCAGTGCAGTCCGTCGATCACGTGCTTCAGCTGCTGCTGATGCTGAGGCGGGACGGGCTGCTGCGGGTGAGCGACGCGGCGGCCGAGCTCGGGGTCGCGAAATCGACCGCGCACCGGCTGATCTCCATGCTCCGGTTCCGCGGCTTCGTCGAGCAGGCCAGTGACCGCACGTACCGGGTCGGCAGCGCGCTGGCCGATCTGGGCGGCGGCGGCCTCAGTTCCACCACGGCGCTGCTTGGCATCGCCCGGCCGCATCTCGCCCGGCTGACCGAGCGGGTCGGGGAGTCGAGCAACCTGATGATCCGGGTGGGGGCCGACGTCCAGTTCATCGACACGATAGAGACGGCCAAGGCGCTGCGGGTGGGCAGCCGGGTCGGCGTCCGGCTCGCCGCCCGGCTGTGCTCGGGCGGCAAGGTGCTGCTGGCCGATCTGCCGTTCGAGGAGGTCGCCGCGCTCCACCCGGAGCTGGCCGGTGATCCGGCCGGGCTGAGCGCGCTGCGGCGGCAGCTGGCGGCGACCCAGCGGCAGGGCTTCGGCACCGCGTTCTCCGAGGGCGAGCGCGGCGTGGTCGCGGTTGGCATGGCGGTGCGCGGGGTGACCGGCGCCGCGATCGCGGCTGCCGCCGTCGCGCTGCCGACGGTGCGGTTCAACCGGGGCAAGATCGCCGACCTGCGGCCGGCGCTGACCGAGACGGTGGAGGGCATCCGCTCCGACATCATCGGGCTGGCGGCGCCGAGGCAGCGCGTCAGAATCGGATGTTGACGCTCTTGACCTGGGTGTAGGACTCGATCTCGCTGAGGTCCTCCTCGCGTCCGACGCCGCTGTTCTTGACGCCGCCGAACGGCGCCCCGAGGAAGTGCCTGGCGGTCTCGTTGACCCAGACGTAGCCCGCCTGGACGTCACGGGAGAACGCCAGCGCGGTCCGCAGGTCGCGGGTGAAGACGCTCGCGGTGAGCCCGTACTCGACGCTGTTGGCGATGGCCAGCGCCTCGTCGTAGTCGCCGAACGGGATCGCGGCCAGGACCGGGCCGAAGATCTCCTCGGTCGCCAGCCGACCGTACGGGTCGACGTCGGCGAACAGCGCCGGGCTGACGAAGTTGCCCTCGGCCAGGGCTCCCTCGGTGAGCCGCTCGCCGCCGGTCACCAGCCGGGCGTTCTCGCTCTTGCCGACCTCGATGTAGGAGAGCACCTTGTCGAGCTGCTGCCTCGTGACGATCGCGCCGGTGTCGCTGGCGGGGTCGAGCGGCGATCCCGGGCGCATTTGGCCGATTCGCTCCCCGACCCGAGCGACGAAATCGCCATAGCGGTCCCGGTGCACCAGCAGCCGCGAGGTCGACCCGCAGGACTGGCCCTGCCAGGTGAAGTTCATGCCCCTGATCGCGCCCTCGACGGCCAGGTCAAGGTCGGCGTCGGGGAACACCACGATCGGGTTCTTACCGCCCAGCTCGAGGGTCACGGTCTTCACGCCCGCCGCCGCGGCGCTCGCCTGGATGCGGCGCCCGGTGGCGGCGCTGCCGATGAAAGCGATCCTCGGGATGCCGGGGTGCCTGACCAGCGCGTCGCCGACCTCGGCGCCCAGACCGGTCAGGACCTGCACCACGCCGGGCGGGAACAGCCGCTGCAGGTCCTCGGCCATCGCCAGCGCCGACAGCGAGGTGAACTCCGACGGCTTGAGGATCACGCTGTTGCCGGCCAGCAGCGGGGCGGCGATCTTGGTGCCGGCGAACATCAGCGGGTGATTGAACGCGATGATCCGGGCGGCCACGCCGAACGGCTCGTGCACGGTGTAGTGCAGCCGGCCGGGGGTCTCCGGCATCGTCCGGCCGCGGACCTCC
>Ga0335072_10015686_pt1 | contig 10747 bp, 8 predicted proteins | sample Lox_Sample_21_FD_206725 | JGI IMG/M metagenome (GOLD analysis project Ga0335072, IMG submission 206725) | Soil microbial communities from Loxahatchee National Wildlife Refuge, Florida, United States - Lox_Sample_2.1 | ecosystem: Environmental > Terrestrial > Soil > Wetlands | place: USA: Florida... | reverse complement strand
GGATCGATCGATCAGGACAATTCCTTCGACCTGGTGTCCGCGATCTTTCTGAGCCTGGCGGGGCTGGTGCTGCTGCTGGCGTGCGTGAACGTGGCGAATCTGCTGCTGGTGCGGGCGACGGTGCGGGAGCGGGAGATGGTCATCCGGTCGGCACTGGGAGCGCGGCGATTCCGGCTGATCCGGCAGATGCTGACGGAGAGCGTGCTGCTGGCAGTGCTGGGCGGGCTGGGCGGCATTGCGCTGGGGCTGGCGGGAAGCCGTTTGCTGATGTCGATCAACCTGCAGACGGATCTGCCGATTGCTTTCGATTTCAGCTTTGACTGGCACGTGTTTGTATTTTCGGCGGTGCTGGCGGTGGCGGCAGGCACGGTGGTGGGGATTGTGCCGGCGCTGCGGCTGGCGCGGGCCAATCTGAATCTGGTATTGCGCGAAGGGGGACGGGGGATTGCGGGGCGCGGGCACAAATTCCGCGATGCGCTGGTGACGGTGCAGGTAGCGGCGGCGCTGATGCTGTTGATCATCGCGGGGCTGTTTGTGCGCAGGCTGCAGCAGTCGGAGCACGCGGATCTGGGGTTCAATCCCAACAACGTGCTGACCATGATGATGGATCCGAGCGAGATGGGATACGACCCGGCGCGAGCGATGGAGTTCTATAAGGAAATGCTGCCACGGGTGCGAAGGCTGCCGGGTGTGGTGTCGGCAACGGTGGCGATCTCCATTCCCATGGGGCTGATCGACAACGGGTCCGATACGGTAACGGTGGAGGGATATACGCCGCCGCCGGGCCACGCGCCGGAACCGATTGGCAACAACTATATCGGGACGGATTATTTCCGGACGCTGGAGATTCCGCTGGTGGAGGGGCGGAGTTTCACGGATGCGGACGATAAGAAGGCTCAGTATGTGGCGATCGTGAGCCGGGCGATGGCGAAGAAGTACTGGCCGCACGAGGATCCGATCGGGCGGCGCTTCGCGACGGGATACGATCCGACGCACCCCATGACGATTGTGGGCGTGGCGGGCGATGCGCGGTACGGAACGCTGGATCAGGACACCAGCGCCTACTTCTATGCGCCCTATACGCAGCATGATCTGAATACTCTGCTGGCGCTGGAGGTGCGGACCCAGGGCGATCCGGCGGCGATGGCCACGCCGATCGAGCAGGCGATTCACGGAATAACGCCGGGGCTGCCGCTGTTCGAGGTCACGACGCTGCATCAGGCTCTGTACTCACCCAACGGACTGTTGCTGTATGAGGTGGTGGCCGCGCTGGCCGGCGTGATGGGCACTCTGGGACTGGTGCTGGCGGTGGTCGGGCTGTACGGCGTTTTGTCGTATGTGGTGAGCCAGAAGACGGGGGAGATCGGGGTGCGGATGGCGCTGGGCGCGGGGCGCGGCGACATTCTGCGAATGGTGTATCGGCAGGGGTTGTGGATTGTGGGGATCGGGCTGGCGGTGGGGCTGGCGGCGAGCTTCGGAGCAGCGCATCTGCTGCGAAGTGTGATCAGGGTGAGCACAACGGATCCCGCGACCTATGTGGGCGTACCGCTGGTGCTGGGAGTGATTGCGTTGCTGGCCTGCTATCTGCCGGCGCGACGCGCAATGAACGTGGAACCGATGCAGGCGCTGCGGACGGAGTGAAGAAAGACCGGCATGCAGGCAGTGGCAATAGAAAGGGTCGCCCCGGGCGGCCCTTTTTGTTGGTGCGGTCTTGAGTACGGCAATGTTGGCCGGGCGTGGTGGGAAGGGTACTTAGGGAAACGAGCTGCGTCCTGAGCGAAGAGCCCAACGTCCAATGGTTCATTCATCCTTACCCTTCAGATTCATGATTCATTGCCGCGAATATGCCTGCGAACGGGGCGATGCTCCACAGGGCCGGGAGCGCCTTTTTGTGCGGGCCTCATCTTCTCCTCAAAGGAATCCGAATGAGTGAAAGTCGCTGGAAGCAAGGGCGCGCGCTGCCCTGGGTGCGATGCGGCGCGCTGATCGCGCTGCTAAGTCTGGCCGTCGTGGGTTGCCGCAAGCAGGCTCCGACGGTGGTGGGCCACGGGACGGACGCGCTGATGGGCGGGATAGTGGAGCACACCCGGAACGCCCAGGTCGCGAGGTATACGATCGAGCCGCGGAGCGCGGCGCGGATTCGCGTGGACTTCGGGCCGACGATCGGATACGGTCTGCGGACCTGGACGATCGATGCGGCGGCCGGGCAGCCGGCGACGATTCTGGTGGCGGGCATGCGCGGCGACACGACGTATCACATGCAGGCCGTGGCGCAGTTCTCCGATGGGACGGTGGTTCGCGACGCGGACCATGCTTTTACGACTGGGCACTATGAGAGCCGGATGATCCCAAAGATCACGGTGCAGTCGTTTGGCACGCCGCAGCCGGGAGTGGAACTGCTGAATCCGTCGATTGGGCACTGGTCCCAGGCAATCGTGACGGATCTGCGGGGGAATGTGCTGTGGGCTTATGACTATCCGGATCGGGAGTCGTCAACAGTGGTGCAGGTCCATAAGGACATTCACGATGTGTATCTGACGCTGGCGCGGTGGCTGCACGGGCAGTTTCGTACGCAGAAGGGGCCGGCGCTGCCGAAGTTTCCGCGGTTTGGAACGATCATCAATCCGATCAAACTGCTGCCGAACGGCGATTTTGTCCTCATCGTCAGCCTGGCGTCGCACGAGCTGCTGGAAAATGCGGACGGCGCGCCGCCTCCGGACACGACGCTGGTGCTGCGCGAGATCAATCTGGCGGGCGATACGGTGCGGAATCTGACGATGCAGCAGCTCAACGATCGGCTGCGGGCGCATGGATACAAAGGGCCAACGCTGGAGATGATGCATCACGACGTTGCGGTGCTGCCGAACGGGCACATGGTGGTGCTGGCGAATGCAACGCGGGACTACACGAATCTGCCGGGGTATCCGGGGACGACGCGCGTCATCGGGGACATTCTGGTGGACCTCGATCCGCAGTGGCAGCCGGTGTGGACGTGGAGCCAGTTCGATCACATGGACGTGAATCGCCACCCGAAGGACTTTCCGGACTGGACGCATTCGAATGCAGTGGTCTACACGAAGGATGACGGGAACCTGATCGTGTCGTCACGGACGCAGAGTTGGGTGATGAAGATCGACTACCGCAACGGGCAGGGGACGGGGAAGATTCTGTGGACGCTGGGCAAGGATGGCGATCTGCGCCTGATCAATGGCCAGGCGCCGCAGGACTGGAACTACGGCCAGCACAATCCGGAGATCTTCGGCGATCGCGATGCGGGTGTGTTCGATATCGGCATGATGGACAATGGCTACGGGCGCGTTCTCGCGGATGGCAAGATGTGTGGCACAAAGGGTGCGGGACCCTGTTACACAACCGTGCCGGTTTTTCGCATCGACGAAGCGGCCAGGACGGCGACGCTGGTGTTCCACAAGATCTACCCGCCGAAGCGGTACTCGTTCTGGGGGGGCGCCGTGCAGCCACTGGCCAACGGCGACTTGCAGATCGATCTGTGCAGCCAGGGCGATAACTCCGACGTGTGGGAACTGACGCAGACGGCCGATCCGCAAACGGTGTGGCATATGCACGTGGAGGGAACGAATGATTACCGGACGGAGCGGCTGGGCAGTTTATACCCGGGAGTGACGTGGTGAGAAACGGCTCGGCCGCCGCGGTCGCGGAAGGGCAACAAGAGTTGGCCCGGCCGCGGGACGAGGCTCAGAATGGCGGCCACTCCAGCAAGGTGCCCTCCAGCAGATACGCGCATTTTTCCACGCGATAACCATTGCCGTCGGCGACGGCGAAAACGCGAGGCTTGCCGGTAGGGCCGGTGCTCCAGAGCGAGACGCCTGCATAGGCGCCGTCTTTGCGGAGGATGTAGAACTCCATGTCGAGGAGGCGGACCTTCGTCATGTCACCGTTGTAGTTACGAACGATGCGGCGCATGACTTCGAGGCCGGCGTCCTTCGGATCCATGCCGTGGCGCATGAGCTCGACGACGGTGTGGGCGCCGACCACTTTGATGTTTTCCTCGCCGGAACCGGTAGCGCCTGCGGAGCCCACATCCTGATCGGTCCAGGAGCCCGCGCCGATGATCGGCGAATCGCCGAGGCGTCCGGCCAGTTTCCAGGCAAGGCCGGAGGTGGTGGTGGCGCCGGACATTTCACCTTTGGTGTTGACGACCGAGACGTGGATGGTGCCCGTGGTGGGCCAGAGGATCTGCTCGGCCGCATAGAGACGCTTTTCCGGGGCGACCCCAAGCTCGGCCGCCATCTGCATGAGCTTCTGCGTGCGGACGCGGATGGTCTCGGCCCACTCCGGCGTGGGATGGCGGGGGACAACACCCGGGCGGAGGGTCGCAGTTTGCACCGGCGAATCGTCGTGCAGCGACGACATGCCGTGGAGGTCGATGGTGGGCTTCGGGGCGGGGCGCCCGGCGTAGGGATCCTTCCAGCCTGGGTCGTCCATCCCGGGCCCCCACCAGTCCATCTGGGAGTTGTTTTCTTTCCAGAGCATCCAGATTTTGCGGGCGTCGTCGGTGAGGAGGTTTTCGCGAGGAAAGCCGAGATCGACGGCGAATTGTTCGGCGCCTTCGGCGCAGAGCATGACGTGGCCGGTGTGCTCGTAGACCTTGCGGGCGACGAGGCAGACGTTCTTAATGTTGCGAACGCCGCCGACGGAGCCAGCCGAGCGCGAGGGTCCATGCATGCAACAGGAGTCGAGTTCGACGACACCATCTTCATTGGGCAGGCCGCCGTAGCCGACGGAGTGATCTTTGGGGTCGTTCTCGCGGCCGAGGCAGACGTGGTGGACCGCGTCGAGGGTGTCCGCGCCGTCGAGGAGCATCTGGTGGGCTTCCTGGATGGTCTGGTCGCCGGTGACGCGGGTGACGATGACGGGTTGGGCCGGAGGTTTGAGGGCTTTGACTGAGTCAGCCGTCTGGGCGAAGGCGTCGGGGATGGTGGCCGAGGTAAGGCCAATGCCTGCGGTGGTGAGTGCGCCGAGCGAGAGGAAATCGCGCCTTGTCGTCATGCAGGACAGGGTACAGGGTGCAGGGGGAACGGTACAAAGTTTTCAACGAGGAGGAACAATTTCTGAGGTGGACACGGTCGCCATTCTGTCATGGTGCGGAATGCTACCCTTGACTGTTTCCGGGGGACAGGGATGAGGGGCAAGCGATTGTTCGTAGTGCCGTGGCTGGCGGTGATGACCGCGGTGGCCGGAGCGCAGCTGACAGTGAACACGCTGCCGCCAGACCTGGCGCAGAAGATCGATGCGGTGGCCGAACAGGCGCTGGCGACCACGGGGGTGCCCAGCGCGTCAGTGGCAATTGTGCGTGATGGCTCGATTGTCTACACGAAGGCTTACGGCGACGCGCACCTGAATCCGGATGTGGCGGCCGAGCCGCATATGCGGTATTCGATCGGGTCAATCTCCAAACAGTTCACGGCGACGGCCATGCTGATGCTGCAGCAGGAAGGCAAGCTGTCGGTGGACGATCCGGTGGGGAAGTATCTGCCGGAGCTGACCGAGGCGAATGAGGTGACGATTCGCGAGGTGCTGTCGCATACGTCAGGGTATGAGGATTACTGGCCGGAAGATTATCTGATGCCGCCGATGTCGCAGCCGACGACGGCGCAACGCATTCTGGACAACTGGGGGAAGAAGCCGCTGGATTTTCCGCCAGGGACGAAGTGGCAATACTCGAACACGGGCTACGTGATCGCAGGACAAATTGTGGAGAAGGTGAGCGGCGAACCGCTGATGCAGTTTCTGGAGGAGCACATCTTTCATCCGCTGGGGATGAAGGACGTGTGGAATTCGGACGTGACAAAACTGGGTGAGACGGATGCAGCGGGATACATCCGGTACGCTCTGGGGCCGCTGCGGCCGGCGCCAAAAGAGGGGCGCGGGTGGATGTTTGCGGCGGGCGAGCTGGCCATGCCTGCGTATGACCTGGCGCAGTGGGACATCAGTGTGATGGACCGGAGCCTGCTCGAGGCGAGGTCGTATGACGAGATGGAAACGCCGGTGATGCTGAAGGATGGGAGCAGCTCGCATTACGGGCTGGGGATGTTCATTCGCGATCTGGACGGGCATGCTGAACTGGAGCATTCAGGTGAAGTGTCGGGGTTTGTCGCGGAGAATATGGTGTTTCCGAAGGACAAAGTGGCGATCGCGGTGCTGACGAACCAGGATGCTTCGCGGGCCGCAGGCCTGATCGGGCGGGAGCTGGCGCCGCTGCTGCTGGGGATCTCGCCGACCGCGCCGACGGCGGCCGAGGCGCAGGCGGCGCAGCTCTTCGAGAATTTCCAGCAGGGGAAGATCGATCGCAGCCTGTTTACTCCCTGGTGCAACGCGTACTTCGACGAACAGGCGATGCATGATTTTCAAACCAGCCTGGCGCCTTTGGGCGAGCCTTCACGCGTGCAGCAGGTAGCCCAGGAGCTGCGCGGAGGGATGACCTTCCGGGTCTTTCGGGTGGAATTCGCCAGCGGAGCGAAGCCGGTGACGATTACGACCTACACGGAACCGGACGGAAAACTGGAGCAGTACCTGGTCTTTCCGGCGAACTAGGGGCCGGCATCCCGGCGAAAACCGCCTTTCGGCACGAAGTGGAAATCGGAGAACGGAGCCTTTCCCGGTCTTTTTACGGTTATGTCAACCGGCATTCACAAACGGGAACCAGAATCGACTCAGCTTTCCGAGGAGAGAAAGCCGTGAGAAAGAGTCTGATTCTGGCCGCCGCGCTTGCTCTGTGCGTGGTGCCATGTACTGCGCAAGACATGAATGCGGCTGGAGCGACGTTCCCACATCCGATTTCAAAATGGTCGAGCGAGTACAGCCCTAACTGGATGCTGGACCACGGCGAGGGCCAGGCGTTGCAGCTCGCTTGTGCGCCGCTTCCAGGCAGGGTCGCCGGCAAGGTCCGGACTGCGGTGCTGCCATAAACCAAACCTGGAATCTGGCTGAGAGGGGGAGCGGCGAAGCGGGCCACCTCCCGCTCTCTTCGGCACCTAAAAGCGGTTTTATTTCCTTATTTTTCATGGCGTTTAACGTGGTATTCAAGAAGCCGGATTAGGGTGGAAAAATCGTGAACCTGCGCATTCAGGAGCCCCGCGCCCCCAGGAATACCGATGTCGCCCTTCCGGCGGGTGGGATTGTTTCGGTCGCCGTGCCTGCTCCGACGTCACCAATTCGCAGTTATCTGCAGAGCCGGGGCAACTCCAGCATGGCGGATTCGACGTTCCGGTGGCTGATGCTGCTCTGCGCGCTGAGTATTTTCGCGATTGTCGCGCTGATTGCCACAGAACTGGTGACTCATTCGCAGATCACCCTGGCAAAGTTTGGCTGGAAGTTTTTCGTCGGGTCGGCCTGGGATCCGGTGAACAATAACTTCGGCGCCCTGCCGTTCATTTACGGAACGATCATGACGTCGATTGTGGCGCTGGTGATCGCGGTGCCGCTGGCCGTGGGCGTAGCGGTCTTCCTGACCGAGATGTGCCCCAAAGCGCTGCGTGGCGGCCTTTCCTTCCTCACGGAACTGCTGGCGGCAATCCCCAGCGTTGTGTATGGATTGTGGGCGATTTTCGTGCTGGTGCCGCTGTTGCGGACCTACATCAATCCTTTCCTGATCGATGTGCTGGGCTGGACCGGATTATTCGTGCGGCCGGACTTCGGCATCGGCATGTTTGCAGCGGGCGTGATTCTGGCGATTATGATTCTGCCGATCATCTCGTCGCTGACCCGCGAGGTGATGTCGGCGGTGCCGCACACACAGCGGGAGGCGGTGTTGGCGCTGGGGGCAACGCGCTGGGAGATGATCCGGATGGGCGTCCTGCGCAATGCGCGCATCGGCATCGTCGGCTCGATCATTCTCGGACTGGGGCGGGCGCTGGGTGAAACCATGGCCGTGGCGATGGTGATCGGGAGCAGTCCGACGATCTCGAAGTCGCTGCTGGCACCGGCGGCAACCATGGCCAGTGTGATCGCCAATGAGTTCGCCGAAGCCTCCGATGATACCTATCGGAGCGCGCTGATTGAGATCGGGCTGGCGCTGTTTCTGGTGACCATTGTGGTGAATATCCTTGCGCGATTGCTGGTGTGGGCGGTGACGCGGGGCGCGCCGGCGAGGGTGAGCTGATGAGCGGAGCTGCGGTCTCATTGCGGGCAAGCGCGCTCAATCGGCGCTGGCGCTGGGTGGCGAATCACATGGCGACCTGGCTGGCGGTGGGCGCAACGCTTCTGGTGATTGCGCCGCTGGTGGCCATTTTCGTCGACCTGGTCTACAAGGGAGCGGTTTCGCTTAACTGGAACTTTTTCACGAAGCTGCCGGTACCTGTGGGCGAAAAGGGCGGCGGCATGGCGAACGCGATTGTGGGCTCGGGGGTGCTGCTGGGCCTGGCGAGCGCAATGGGCGTGCCGATCGGGATTGCCGCCGGGATCTATCTGTCCGAATACGGGCGCGGTACGAAGCTGTCGATCCTGGTGCGGTTTACGGCGGACGTGCTCAACGGGGTGCCGTCGATCGTCATGGGCATCGCCGTCTATGCTCTGATCGTGGCGCCGATGAAAGGGTTCTCTGCCTTCGCCGGCGGCGTTGCTCTGGGCATCATGATGATTCCGACGGTGGCGCGCACTACGGAAGAGATGCTGCTGATGGTGCCGCACTCCATTCGCGAGGCGGCGCTCGGCCTCGGCGTACCCAACTGGCGCTCCATGTTGTCGATTACGCTGAAGACGGCGTTGCCCGGGGTCATCACCGGCTGTATGCTGGCCTTCGCCCGTGTGGCCGGTGAGACGGCGCCGCTGCTGTTCACGGCATTTGGCAACAACTTCTGGAGCACCGCGCTGAACCAGCCGATTGAGGCTCTGCCGCTGCAGATTTACGTGTATGCGCTGTCACCCTACGATGAGTGGCATCGGCTGGCGTGGGCCGGTTCGCTGGTGCTGATTGCGTTGATTGTGCTCGCGGTTTCTCTGGTTCGCTATGTGACCACGCGCGGCGCGCTGAAAGGGGCAAGATAGACGATGGGCGTCGGCATTGAAGTCAACGGCCTGAACGCGTGGTACGGAACGAATCACACGCTGCTGGACATCTCGCTGCACATTCCGGCCAACGAGGCGACGGCGCTCATCGGTCCTTCGGGTTGCGGCAAGTCCACTTTCGTTCGCTGTCTGAACCGGATGCACGAAACCAACCCGATTGCCAAGGTGACCGGGCAGGTTAAGGTGGGCGGGCTGGACATTTACAGCGATACGTCAGCGGTCGAGGTGCGGCGGCGGATTGGAATGGTTTTTCAGCGGCCGAATCCGTTTCCAACGATGTCGATCTACGACAATGTGGCATCGGGACTGAAGCTGAACGGCTATCGCAACCGGCGCGTCCTGGACGAAGTGGTGGAGCGTTCGCTGAAACATGCGGCGCTGTGGGACGAGGTGAAAGACGAGCTGAAGAAGAAGTCGGGGGCGAGTCTTTCCGGCGGCCAGCAGCAGCGGCTGTGCATCGCCCGGGCGCTGGCGGTGGATCCGGAGGTGCTGCTGATGGATGAGCCGGCGTCGGCGCTGGATCCGGTGTCCACGGCGAAGATCGAGGACCTGATCTTTCAGCTGAAGACACAGTACACCATCGTCATCGTGACCCATAATATGCAGCAAGCGGCCCGGGTGGCGGAAAAGACCGGATTCTTCCTGAACGGCAAGCTTATCGAATTCGATTCGACCCACAAAATCTTCACAAATCCCGGCGACAAACGGACGGAAGATTACATCACGGGCAGGTTTGGATAATGGCGCGCATTCGATTTCACCAGAACCTGGACGATCTGAAAGAGAAGCTGCTGGTGATGGCAGGCATGGCCGAGCAGTCGATCCAGCGCGCGGTGGAAGCGTACCGTGTGCGGGACGTCTCGATTTGCGACCTGGTAGATCGCGGAGAGATGGCGATCAACCGGCTGGAGCGGGAGATCGACCAGATGGCGCTGGACCTGCTGGCCATGGAGCAGCCCATGGCCATCGATCTGCGCTTCATCCTCTCCGTGATCAAGATCAATGCGGATGTGGAGCGGGTAGGTGACTCGGCGCGGGCGATCAGCGACCGGGTGCGTGAGCTGCAGGCCTTCCCGGTAGCGGAGCTGCCGATCGACATACCGCGTATCGCCAACCTGGCGAGCGGCATGGTACGCAAGGCGCTGCAGGCGTTCATTGAGGGCGATGCGGAGATGGCTGAGTCGGTGCTGTCGATGGACGATGGCGTGGACAAAATGAATGGTGCGGCCCATTACGCTCTCCTGAACCTGATGAAGAAAGAGCCCGAGCTGGCTCCCCAGGCGCTGAACGCGCTGATGATTTCGCGCGCGCTGGAGCGGGTGGCCGATCACGCCACCAACATCGCCGAAGACGTCATCTTCTGGGTCCGAGCGGCCGACGTTCGTCACCACATGGGCGCCGCGGCCACAAGCGGCAACAACAATCAGCCGGTTGCCGGCTCCCAGTAATCGAGCACTGACAGAGCAGGATAGTACAGGCCTGAGCGCAGGGTTGCCTGTCGCCCGTGGAGGGCTTTGAGCACCCGTGCGTAGGCCTCGAGCTGCGGCGCATAGCGGGCGCGCTCCTGCTGGAGGAAAAGCGCCCCCGAAGGACCAGGGCTGGTCTTGTAGTCAATGATCCAGAAGACGTCCGAACCGTCGGCCAGCGGCGCAGGGCCGGCTCGGAAGATGCGGTCGGCGCGAAGGGTTCGAAGGCGCCCCTC
>Ga0335072_10015685_pt1 | contig 10748 bp, 8 predicted proteins | sample Lox_Sample_21_FD_206725 | JGI IMG/M metagenome (GOLD analysis project Ga0335072, IMG submission 206725) | Soil microbial communities from Loxahatchee National Wildlife Refuge, Florida, United States - Lox_Sample_2.1 | ecosystem: Environmental > Terrestrial > Soil > Wetlands | place: USA: Florida... | reverse complement strand
CTCGTCGCCTCACCCCCAACTATGTTGCCGCAGCCGAGGGTTCCGTCCTCATCGAGCTCGGCAACACCCGCGTGCTCTGCAACGCAACCGTCGAGCAGAGCGTGCCCGCCTGGCTGCGCAACAGCGGCCGCGGCTGGGTCACCGCCGAATATGGAATGCTGCCCCGGGCCACCCTCACACGCACTCCACGCGAAGCGGAGCGCGGGAAGATCGGGGGCCGCACGCACGAAATCCAGCGCCTCATCGGCCGGTCCTTACGCGCGGTGGTAGACATGAAGGCCCTCGGCGAGCGCATGGTCATTCTCGACTGCGACGTGCTCCAGGCCGATGGCGGCACGCGCACGGCAGCGATCACCGGCGCCTGCTGCGCATTGGGCATCGCTCTCAAGCGCATGGTAGCCACCGGAGCGCTGCAGAAATCCCCCCTAAAGCAGCTCGTCGCCGCCACCAGTGTGGGTGTCGTCGAAGACACCGTGTTGCTCGACCTCGCCTACGAAGAAGACTCGCAGGCCGAAGTCGACATGAATGTCGTCATCACCGAGGACGGCGGACTGGTCGAGGTGCAGGCCACCGCCGAACGCACTCCCTTTGCCCGCAGCCGCATGCTCGAAATGATGGATTACGCCGAACGCGGCGTCGCTCAATTGCTCGATGCGCAGCGAGCCATTTTGGCCGAAGCCTCGTGAATCGACGGCCGACAATTGAATGAGCGGCACCGTCGCTCACTCCTATTGACAATCTATAGGAACAGGGTCCACACTCATATAGTCATTCGACAGAAAGAATGCGATGAGTTCAAAGTCGGCAAATCTCCTGCAGGGCACGCTCGATCTGCTCATTCTCAAGGCGCTTGGGCCGGGAGAGCTTCACGGTTTAGGCATTTCCCGCCGCATCGAGCTGATGACGCGGGGGACATTCCTCGTCAAGCCCGGTTCGTTGTTCCCTGCTCTTCATCGCATGGAAGAAGCAGGCTGGCTGAGTTCCTTCTGGGGTGAATCCGAAAATAACCGTCGCGCCAGGTTCTACCGGCTCACAAAGGCCGGAAAAGGCCAGCTCGAAATCGAAACCGAACAATGGACGAGAGTGGCCATCGCGATGACAAACGCGTTGAAGTCAGCATAGGGAGCCGAACCATGAAACCCTGGCGCCACATCCGCAGCATCCTGCGAAACCTCTTCCGGAAACGGCAGGTGGAGAGCCGGCTTGACGATGAGGTCCGTGCCTGCGTGGACATGATGACAGAGGAAAAAATCGCAGCCGGCATGTCTCCCTCCGAGGCCCGTCGCGTCGCTCTGGTGGAATTCGGCGGCATCGAGCAGGTAAAGCAGTCGGTGCGCGACCACCGCGCCGGCGCCGGCATGGAGCGGCTTTGGCAGGATGCGCATTATGGACTGCGCCAGTTGTGGCGCAATCCCGGGTTTGCTTTGACGGTAGTGCTTACCCTGGCGCTTTCCATCGGCGCCAACACCGCGATTTTTTCCATCGTCAATGCGCTCATGTTGAAGAGCCTGCCCTATCCGCATCCCGAGCGGATGGGCACAATCTATACTCGGGTCACCGGCCCTCTGCCCTCGGATGAGCGGCACCATCTGAATGGCGAGCAATGGGAGCTGCTACGCGACAATGTCCCCGCCCTCATATCGGCGGTTTCCGGCATACGGCCTGCAGGCGTCAACCTGCTCACTGGCTCCCAGGTGGAATACGTGCATGCGGGGCGCATCTCGGCTCACTACCTCGATGTGCTGGCGATCCATCCCCTGCTCGGGCGCAATTTCTCGAACACTGAAGACCTCCCGCATGGACCAAAGACCGCCATCCTGAGCTACGGTTTGTGGCGAAACATCTTCGGCGCGAATCGTAAGATTCTCGGCCAGGCCATCCTGTTAAAAGGCGAGCCGTACACCGTCATCGGCGTGCTCCCTGACGGAGCAACAACGCCTTTGAACGCCGATCTCTACACGGCGCTTCAGCCCAGCCGCGATGGCGAAGGCGGCGGCACAAACTTCGAGGCCATCACCCGCCTGCGCGATGGCGCAACCTGGCAGGAGGCAGATGCTGAAATCAACCGCGCCTGGTCCCTCCGCACCAATCGCTATGAACTCGAGAACAATCCCGGCGCGCAGGTGAGCTATTATTCGGTGCCGCTGCAAAAGGGCCAGACAGCGACGCTACGCCCGCAGGTCTTAACGCTGATGCTCGCAGCCGGATTCATCCTGCTGATCGCCTGCGCCAATCTTGCCGGTCTTACCCTGGTGCGCGTGTTGCGGCGCACTCCTGAAATCGCAACGCGCCTCGCGCTCGGCGCATCTCGCTGGCAGATTCAGCGGCAGCTCTGGGTCGAAAATCTTCTGCTCGCCGTGCTCGGCGGAGCGGCTGGCGTGGCCGTAGGCTTCCTCGCTCTGCGCGGCTTGCTCCTGCTCCTGCCCGAGCGCTTCTTGCCGGTAGCCAGCGTACCCCTCGACATCCGCGTGCTCGCCTTCACGCTTCTTATCTCTCTGCTTACCAGCGTGCTCTTCGGCATGATGCCCGCCCTTGCCACGCGAAAGTTCGATCTGCGCTCCGCCATCGGCACGCACGCCGCAACCGGTGGCGACCATCTGCGCTTGCGGCAGATGCTCATCGTGTGCGAGGTCGCTCTCACGGTCGTGCTGCTGGCCGCCTCGGGCCTGCTCATTCGCACTCTCATCCACCTGCAAAACCTGCCGCCCGGATTCAACCCGAGCGGAGTCATGACCGCGACGGCCTCGCTCGACGACGCGCGCTATCATGACGCGGCAGCCTTCCAGAAGCTGCTCACCGACAGCATCTCCGCCATGCGCCGGATTCCCGGCGTCGAGCAGGCCGCAGTGGGCCTGAGTCTGCCGTATGAACGCTCCTTAATCATGGGAGGCCTGGCCATCAGCGACGGCAAAGAAGCAGGCCAGAACGCCATGGCGGATGAGGTATACATCACGCCCGATTATTTCATCGCATTGCAAATGCCCCTCATCGCGGGGCGCGCCTTTACTGAAGCCGATGACCCGGACACCCAGCGCGTGGCGATCGTCAACCGGGCCTTCGCTCGCAAATTCTTCGACGGAGCAAATCCGGTCGGCCGGCACCTCGACAAAGACATGCTGATTGTCGGGGTCGTTGAAGATGTGGCCATGGCGCCCGGTATCGATCCCGTAGCGCCCATCACCGACGAGGCAACCATGTACGTTCCCGCCGCACAAATGGAAAGCAGGCAAATCTCGGTGGTGCACGTCTGGTTCCAGCCCAGTTGGATTGTTCGCACCAGCAAGCCCGTAGAAGGACTGACTGCGCAGATGCAGCGTGCCCTCGCGAGCGTCGATCCAGACCTGCCGTTTTCAGGCTTCTACAGCATGCGCGACCTGCTGGCAAAAACCCTGGCAACGCAGCGGGTCGAAGTGGCCCTGCTGAGCGCGATGGCCGCTCTCGCTCTGCTGCTCAGCACCGTGGGAATCTTCGCGCTGGTGGCAAACATCGTCGCCCACAAAACCCGGGAGATCGGCATTCGCATCGCTCTGGGATCCACCACGCGCCAGGCCATGGTCCATACCGGGGCGCCCGGAGTCGCAGCCGCATTCGTGGGGCTCATTCTCGGTCTGATCTCATGCGCAGGAGCGCTGCGCGTGATGCATAGCGTGCTATACGGAATCGGCGTGTATGACATCCCGACAATCCTCGGCGTCGTCATAGTGCTCGCAACCGCGACGCTCATGGCTACCATCGTGCCAACTCTGCGCATTGCAGGAATCGACCCCGCACAGACATTGCGAGATGAATAGAAGCAACCGGATTACCGGTTCCCGCGCAAGAGGCAGTCTTTCCTGATTGCCCTGCAACCTGCGCCCTTTGATCTGAGTTAAAATCATCCGTGCAATTCGTTTCCAAAATTTCCGCAATCCAAACCGATTCGCAACAGCAGGAGAACTACGATGTCTACGAAAATCACCGCCGGAAAACTGGCCGGATTGAAATCAGTCTCCGATGAGCGCGGCGTCATCGCGGCAGCCGCCATGGACCAGCGCGGCTCGCTGAAGAAGTCGCTGGCAAAGGAAAAGGGCGTCGCCGATGTGCCCGACTCAGCCCTTGAAGAATTCAAGTCCCTCGTCACGGAAGTCCTGACGAAACATGCCTCAGCCATCCTGCTTGATCCCGAGTACGGGCTGCCCGCATCGAAGAGACGCAACGGCAAAGGTCTTCTGCTCGCCTATGAGAAGACCGGCTACGATGCCGCCCTGCCCGGACGGCTGCCCGATCTGCTCGATGTATGGTCGGTGCGCCGCCTGAAAGAAGCAGGCGCCGACTGCATCAAGATCCTGCTCTACTACACCCCCTTCGAAAAGTCCCACATCAACGATCTCAAGCACGCCTGGGTCGAGCGCATCGGCGACGAATGCCGCGCCCACGACATTCCCTTCTTCCTTGAAACCGTCGGCTACGACGTCCACGGCGAGGACGAGAAGGGTATCGGCTACGCGAAGCGCAAACCCGACGTCGTCACCGGGTCGATGGAGGAGTTCGGCAAGGAGCGCTACGGCGTCGACGTGCAAAAGGTCGAAGTCCCCATCCAGATGGAGTTCGTCGCCGGAACCCGCGCCTTCAAGGGCGAACAGGCCTACACCCGCGCAGAAGCCCTCGAGCACTTCCGCATCGCCGCTTCTTCCACGCACAAGCCGTTCATCTATCTCTCGGCCGGCGTATCGAACCCTGTTTTCATCGAAACGCTGGAACTGGCTGCCGAAAGCGGCACCAGCTTCAACGGCGTGCTGTGCGGCCGCGCGACCTGGAAGGAAGGAATCCCTGTCTACGCGAAACAGGGAGCGAAGGCATTCGAAGACTGGCTCAACACCGAGGGCGTCAAGAACATCGAGAACGTCAACAACGCGCTCAAGGCCGCACACTCCTGGTACGACAAGGTAGGACTGAAAGCGGAAGCGCTGGTCTAGACCAATTCAACTCCAAGAAATAAACGCCGCGATCGAATCGCGGCGTTTTATTTCATACCAGGACGGTAAGCCACTCGCAACTTTCTCTGCCGAATCAGCCGAAGTACGTGCTTCTCCACTCGCCGCATCACCGCGTTCAGATCATGATGCCGCAGTAATTCGACAATCCTCCATCCTGGAATGGAATAGACGCTTTTCATAATCGGCTCATTCACCGGTTCCGCATCGGCAGCGCGCCGGCCAATGAACTCGATCACTTGCTCGCGATAGCTCTGCTTATACCCATCCCACCACGCCATGCAACGCTGCTGCAAAGCATCCATCTCAGCCGGACGCTGCAGCATGGCCTCGATCAAGTGACGCGCCTCCGTCCACGAGCGGACCGTTGGAAGCGGATGTTCGCCCAGCAGGTCGCGGAAATAATCCATTGCGAGGCGCTTTTCGACAATGGGAATCGACCCGCATTCCAGCGCCTCGTAAGGCCGGAAGCATTCGAGTTGCACATTCCCCATCGGGCAGGGCGAGAATGCCGATTGGAACAAAAGGCCGGAGAAGTCCTCAGGCGTCAGCCGTTTGGGCGCGCGATCTTCCCCGCGCAGAAACTTCAACCCGGAGATATCGTCGGTCCCGGCCAGAAAATACGGATGGATCGGCAGCAGCGCCTTTGCCATATCAGGCCGTGAGGACTTGGCCAGTTGCCCGGCAAACGACCACACATATCTCCGCTGGCTGGCAGGTTGGATCGTGCGGCCTGCGCGCCCCATGCCATTCGAGTAGCCGAGCGGCATCTTCCTCACGTATTTTTCGTTAAATGCGTTCGACCAATGGCAACGGAAGACAGCGCGAAAGTTGCGGTAGATCTCCTCGTAAAGTCCCTCGAAATTCTCATCCAGAAAGTGAACAAGAAACGCGTTCTTGCCGCGGAACTGCTCATAATACTTCACATCATTGCAGTACACGAACGCATCGAAGAGGATCGCATCGTCCAACACCACTTCGTGTTTGCCGTCCGCGACCTGGCCCTTGAAAAAGGGTCCGAAAATCTCTTCAATCCATTCGCGCTCGTGCGGATTCGACGACTGCCAGATAGCTGTGTACGAGGCAAAGGGCGCTGTCATTAAGGCATTCAGAGGGAAACCTCGAAGCTGGAGAGCATTTCCCTTACTTTACCATTCTGCAGCGAGCGCTTTACTCGCGCCTCAATAGACCAATCCAACATTCGAAAATGGCCGATCTGGGATACAGGCATCAAACTTTGGCAACACTTTCGCATTATCGTGCAAAATTACGAAATCTTCTCTCCCGCGGAAGTCTGCCGACTTTGGAGTACGAGCCTTGGTTACCTTCCATTACTCTCAATCTTTCAATAACTTACATGGCTCAAGGCAAATTAGAAATTTTCAAGAAAATAAAAGGCAACTCTGGAGCAGAATTTGCACTCTCAAAAAGTAACATTTAGAGGCAACTTCACCTTAGTACCTCACGTTAAGCATCACTCTAGAACTGTCCGCTTTGCGGACCCTCGGTCACACTACCCTTTGGCTACCCATCCCTACTGCCTCTGAAGCGGGCCCGCTGGAAAGCGGGCCCATATGCTTTCAGGCACAGTTTCCCAGCCATGGCCCGCTACAATGGAAGCGCATGAGTCCTCCGTCTCACAGCGTGGCCCCGCTGCAGCAAACCCCGATCCGGGCAAGGCCGATCGATCTCGTGCAAGTGCCGGCATGGTCGAAGCTGCGCTGGCTCCTGCATGGCTTCAGCACACGCACGGGCGGAATGACCACTGTTTACAAACCTGACGAGCAGGCCGGCGAGTTGAATCTGGGATTCACCGCATCCGACCCGAAAGAAACCGTCCTCGCCAACCGCAGGCGCTTCGTCGCCGCCGTAACAAAGAATGCAGCAACGCCGCTGGTGACGCTGAAACAAATCCATTCATCCATAGTGCACGTCGTTGGCAACGCCGCCGCCGGAGATGAAGCAATCCATCAGGGCGACGGCATCATGATAGATGAGCCCGGCATCCTGCTGGGCATCCAGACAGCCGATTGCATCCCGGTCCTGATCGCCGACCGTAAGCAGCGCGCTGTCGCAGCCTTCCACGCCGGATGGCGCGGGACCCTGAAGCGCATCGTCGAGAACGGAGTCGGCCGCATGCGTCTGGAGTTCGGCAGCCGGCCGGAAGATCTGACCGCCGCCATCGGCCCCGGCATCGGAGCATGCTGCTACGCCGTCGGCGAAGAAGTGCGGATGGAATTCGAATCGCAGTTCAGCTACGCGTCTGAGCTATTCAGCGAGGTCTACGATTCCAACCCGGTAAAAGAAAAATATCCGCTGCTCTTTCTCACCGCCCGCGCGCCAGGCCATAGCAATATTGGACCAGCCATGCATCTCGATCTGATCGAAGCCAACCGCCGCCAGCTGCTCCACGCTGGCCTGAGCGCGGGAAACATCTTCGTCCAGGGCGATTGCACCAGTTGCCGCACGGATCGCTACTTTTCGCACCGCGCCGAGCACGGATTCACCGGGCGCAGCCTGTCTGTTATCGGAATCAAGAAATAAGAATCTACCCAATAGAAAAGGCATGGATTGATTTCCATGCCTCCACTTGATTCAGTAGGACTTCAGGCTGAGTGCGCCTCAGGGTTAGGGGCCGGGGCCTCAGCTTTGGGATTGACTAAGTCGCGTAATTCCTTGCTGGGCTTGAAGTAAGGAACGCGCTTGGCCGGGACTTCAACCTTCGCGCCTGTCTTGGGATTGCGGCCGATCCGGGGCTTGCGCTGCCGGATGCGAAAACTGCCAAAGCCGCGTATCTCTATCTTGTCGCCTGTCTTGAGCGCATGGATGACGGAATCGAAGATCGTATCCACGATCACTTCACCATCGCGCCGCGTCAGGTCGCCGAGTTGGGTCACTTCCTCCACCAAGTCTGCTTTGGTCATGGCAAGTTTTGCTCCAGAACTAGGTTACGCCTGTTAACCATAATAGATGCAACAAATTTAACCATTATCGCCAAAGAAAGTAGAACCCTGCATGTTTTTCCAGCAGGCGTTCCGGATTCGGCAACAAGTCGTCCGCATCCGTGGTCACCAGGTCCCAGATGGAAGGCCCTTTTTTCGCCGGTTTTACCACATTCGGCTCGCCGGAGATGCCGACCTGTTTCGCCGTATCCAGCAAGGCGTCGCGAAACCCCCCTTGTTTATCAATTAGATGCAGAGGCAGCGCCTGCTGCCCCGTCCACACTTGCCCGGTCGCAAGCGGCTGCAATGTATTTACGGCAATCCCCCGCCCCGCAGCCACATCGCGAATGAACTGCGTATGCATATTGTCGACCAGTCCTTGAAAATACGCCCGCTCCTCAGGCGTCATCTCGCGCGTGGGCGATCCCGCATCCTTGAGCGCGCCAGCCTTCAAAACTTCGGGTTTCAACTTGGCCCACTTCAACAGGTCGCCGTAGTTGGTCCACTCCATGATCACGCCGATCGATCCGACAATGCTGGCGTCGTTGGCATAAATCTTGTTGGCGCCCGAGGCGATGTAATAAGCGCCGCTCGCGCCGACACTCTCAATCGAGGCAATAATCGGCTTCTTCTTCTCATCGCGTATGTGCCGGACTTCCTCGTAAATCTCCTGCGAAGCGGCCGCGCCGCCACCCGGCGAATCAATGTGCAAAATAATCGCCTTGATCGAGTCGTCCTGATCGAACTTGCGCAGATTGTCGACAGTCTTATCCGCCGCCAGAATGACGCCATCGACGTCAATCACGCCAATGCTGTCACCAAAACTGGTGGTCCCAAACGACTGTACTGCGAAGTACCCTAACACGCTGACAACGGCAACAAAGGCAACGAAAAGGCCACCGCCTACCAACACCCAGAACCAAGCCGAACGGCGTTTTTCTTCTGTCATAGCGGCGAGTTTAGCACTTTCAACGCCGCAGAGCAGGAAGGGATTGGGAAAAGAGGAATTGTTGTCCCAGGTGAGGAAGAATTGTGTCCGGGCAAGCAAAGAAGCGTTGTCATCCTGAGCGGAGCGAAAGATCTACTTTTCCCCCCAACAATCGCTTTAGTTAAACGTTTGACTAGGACAGTTCGCAGTGCTAGCTTTGCTCCGCCGGAGGTTGTCAGAGATGGATCGCCGTCTATTCCTGAAAAGCTCACTCGCTACCGCAGGCGGTACTTTGCTTGTCCGCAGTAGTTCTTCTTCCGTACTTCCATTTTCACCGGAACAAGCTACTGCGGCGGAGTCCGGCAATGCCCGCTTTCCCGACGGATTCCTCTGGGGCATGGCCACAGCCTCCTATCAGGTCGAAGGCGCATGGAACGAGGACGGCAAAGGCGAGTCCATCTGGGACCGCTTCGCGCACACGCAAGGCAAAGTCAAGGGCGCGGCGACCGGCGACGTCGCCTGCGACCATTATCATCTCTATCCGCAGGACATCGCCATCCTCAAGCGTCTCAACCAGAAAAGCTACCGCTTCTCCGTCTCATGGCCGCGGATCCAGCCCAGCGGCTCTGGAACACCCAACCAGAAAGGCCTCGACCACTACAGCCGCCTCGTCGACACAGTGCTCGCAGCCGGCATACGCCCCTTCTGCACGCTCTACCACTGGGATCTGCCGCAGGCCCTTGAAGACCGCGGTGGCTGGCCCAACCGCGACCTCGCCGCCTACTTCGCCGACTACGCCGGAATCCTCGCCAAACATTTAGGCGACCGCATCACTGTCTGGGCGCCGTTTAACATGCCCTGGTCATTCACCTATATGGGATACGGCGTTGGCGTCTTCCCACCCGGCAAGTCCGACTACAAGCTCTTCCTCAAAGCGGCGCATACCGTGAATCTCGCGCAGGGTGAGTGCTTCCGCGCGATCAAAGCAGCGTCATCCAAAGCAACCGTAGGCAGCGCCTACGGCATGGCCCCAGCCTATCCAAAAACCGACAGCGAAGCCGACCGGGCAGCCACCGCGCGCTATCACGCCATGAACAATGTCTACTTCTTAGAAACAGCCATCCACGGCCGCTACCCTAAAGCCTTCGTCGGCGAAATGCCCTACGAGGCAATGGGCTTCGAGCCCGGCGACGACCAAATCCTGCAGGTCCCGCTCGACTGGATCGGCTTTCACTACTACACCCGCCGCATCGTCTCCGACGCCAGCGGATCAACGCACCCGGGCAGCGGAGCCAGCTTCGGCACCGAGATCGAAGAGGATACTTCAGGCGGTCGCGATCCCTATACGCAGTTCCACGCCGTCATGCCCACCGAAGGCCCGTTGACCGACGCCGGCCTGGAAATCTATCCGCGCGGCATCTACGACCTCGTTATGCAGATCACCCGCGAATACAACCACCCCATCATCGAAATCACCGAGAGCGGCTGCAGTTACCTCGACACCCCCTACGAAAAGGAAAACGGCCGCGTTCCCGACTCGCGCCGCATCGATTTCTTCCGCGCCGAGTTCGCCGAGCTTGCACGCGCCATCCATGACGGAGCCAGGGTCCGCGCCTTCCACGCCTGGAGTCTGCTCGACAACTTCGAGTGGGCCGACGGCTACACCCAGCGCTACGGCCTCACCTACGTAGACTTCCGCGACCAGAAACGAACCATCAAAGACTCGGGCCTCTGGTACGGCCGGCTCGCAGCAACCAACCAGATCGATGCCTGAAACCCGGCCATCTCAAAACCAGTTGCATTTTGCCGTCCCGGTAACTAGGGTTTCCCTCGTAGTAGAAATGCAAGCGCCAAATTTCGAGACTTTGGCCCTGAGGGATCACTCTACCCTGGACAAGCGTATCT
>Ga0335072_10015684_pt1 | contig 10748 bp, 9 predicted proteins | sample Lox_Sample_21_FD_206725 | JGI IMG/M metagenome (GOLD analysis project Ga0335072, IMG submission 206725) | Soil microbial communities from Loxahatchee National Wildlife Refuge, Florida, United States - Lox_Sample_2.1 | ecosystem: Environmental > Terrestrial > Soil > Wetlands | place: USA: Florida... | reverse complement strand
GCGATCGCCGCTGCCAGTCCCGCCGGACCGCCGCCCGCAATGAATACGTCACAAACACGGTGGCCTGTCCTCATCCCCGCGGCTCCGCGGGGACCCATACGCCACAGTCATGGTTACGCATGCACCCTCACCATTCGAGCAACAGCATCTCGCTGCAGAATCCCGGCCCCATCGCGGCAAGAATGCTCTTCGTCCCGGTCGCCGGCCGCCGGTGCTTCATCACCTCGTCCAGCACTACCAGAACCGACGCCGACGACAGGTTGCCGACCCGCCGCAGAGCCTCCCACGAAACCTCCAGGTCCTCCCGCGACAAGTCCAGGGCCTCCGCCGTCGCCTCCAGAACCTTTGGGCCGCCCGTGTGCATGATCCACGACCCAATGTCCCTCCGGCTCAGGCCTTGGCCGGCCAGGAAATCATCCACGTTGTGCCCCAGATTCTCGACCACCACCCGCGGCACATCGGGCGACAGCACGATGTTGAAGCCCTTCTCCGAGATCGCCCACCCCATCACCTCTTCGGTATCCGGATAAAAGACGCGATCCGTTGCCACGATGCGCGGGCCCCGTCGCGAAACCTGCTCGCCCGCCACCAGCACCGCAGCCGCGCCATCGCCGAACAGCCCCACCGAGATCAGATTCGCCACGGACTTATCGTCCCGCTGCCACGTCAGCGAGCACAGTTCCACCGAAAGCAGCACCGCAATCTGATCCGGATACGCCCTTACATAGTCCGCCGCGCGCGACAGCCCCGCCGCTCCGGCAACGCACCCCAGCCCAAAAATCGGATTGCGCCGAATCTTCGGCGACAGATTCATCCTGTTTACCAGGCGAGCATCGATCGACGGGCTGGCGACCCCTGTAACCGAGACGAAGAAGATCGCCCCCAGCTGATCGGCGCGGAGGCCGGCTTGCTTCAGAGCGCACTCGATCGACCGCTGGCCGAGGTCGAGCGCCGTTTCGATCCACGCATCGTTACATTTGCCCCACGTGTCGAGCGCCAGATAATCCGTCAGCGGGCGCGAGAAGTACCGGCCATCCACGCCGGTGCGCAGGTGCAGCCGTTCGATAATCGACGCGAGCTTTGCATCGGCGCCCCAGTAGGGAAGCAGGGCATCGAGGAATTCGCGCTGGCTGATGTAGTGCTCGGGAAAGGCTGTGGCAGTAGCAAGAATGTGCATGCAGGTCTCTGGTTGGTTACGTCGGCTCTGCGCTGCTTGTTCCGTCGAATGCGGCCCCGTGAACGATGCCGCTCTTCTCATGATGGGAGGCGATTTTGGCTGCCGTGTCAAGGCGATGTCAGAAGATTGTCGGCAAGCGGGCTGTCGCCCACGGAAGTGCCCGCGCGCGGAAATTCAACCACGATCTGCGCACCACCCGGGATCCGATTTCGCGCGAAGGCCCGACCCGCATGTGCCCCGGCAACGGCGCTGACGAAAGCCAGGCCGAGCCCGTGCCCCTGCGACTCGCTCCCTTTCACGAAGCGCTGGAATACCCGCGGCAGCAAATCAACAGAAAATCCTGGGCCGTCGTCCTCCACCGTAATCGACGCAGTGGACCCCTCGGCCGTCACCGCCACTGAGACCTTCGTGCCGGAACCGGCATAACGCAGTTCGTTCTCCATGAGATTACTGATCAGGCGCGTGCAGAGCGATCGGTCCGCCACGATCCCGACTCTGTCCGACGCGCTGACGTTCAGCTGCTGATGGTGTTCCGCAAAAGCGGGCGCGTAGAGTTCGGCCACGCGTTGCACCAGATCGCTCAGATCGACGCTCTCGCGGTGCAGCCGCAGCGCGCCCCCGTCGGCTTCTGCCAGGTCGAGCGACGTGGTGATAACCCCCGACAGCCGGTCCAGGTTTTCGATGGCGCTTGCAATCAGCTCCTGCGACTGCTCCCGGTCATCCAGCGACAACGCAATTTCCAGGCTGCCGCGCGCCGAGGTGATCGGGCTCTTCAGATCGTGCGCCACCGAGTCGGTCAGCGTGCGCAGCTGATTCACCGACGCCGAAATGCGGTCCAGCATGTTGTTGAAGGTGCGTGCCAGCCGCGACACCTCGTCCTGCTGGCGTCCCACCGGAACGCGCGTGCTCAGATCGTCGGTGCGGATGCTGGCCGCCGCGCCCGCAATCGCATCCACGCGCTTCAGCATGCGGCGCAGCCCGAAGACCGTCAGCAGAAAGCCGAAGGCCACCATGAAGACCCAGCCCAGGAAGAAGCGCAGCAGCAGCTGGCGGAGCAGGTGTTCGGCGCTGCGGTCGAGCAGCCCCAGGTAGATCCGGCCCGCTCCCGGCGCGACATCGACCGCCACCACCCGGAAGGACTCGCGGAAACCGGAAACGCGCAGCGTCACTGCCTGACGCTGGGGAATATTCATGGCGCGCAGCGGTCCCAGGAACGCGTCGCTGTTGCGCGGTCCCACCCACACCGGCGGATGACTGGAATCCCCGATCTGCGCGAAGAAAACCGTGTTGTTGCCGGTGGGCGCGCCTCCCTGCCAGGAGAATTCCTGGGTCGCCATTTCCGCCACTTCTTCCACAATGCGGTCGTACAGTGCATCCCGCGGCGTGTTGAGCGCGACCTGCCGCAGCGTCTCGCTCTCCCCCGTCAGCCACGAGTCGCTGCGCTCCCGCACCGTGCGCGCCACGATGATGTACATCGCCAGGAACACCGCCGCGCTTCCCGCGGCAAACACCAGGGTCATGCGCAGCGCAATGCGCCAGGCTGCCGTGCGATAGAAGGAGTGTCCGGAAGGTGAGCGCATGCTTAGTCGCGAAGCAGATAACCCACGCCACGAATCGTCCGGATCAGCGGCCTCTGCGAGTCGCGATCCACCTTATTCCGCAGGCGGTGGATGTGCACATCCACAATGTTGGTCGAAGTGTCGATGCGCATCTTCCACACGTGATCCAGGACCATCGCCCGCGTAACCACCCGCCCCGCATTGCGGCACAGATACTCCAGCAGCGCGAATTCCTGCTGCGTCAGCTGCAACTCGACCCCCGCTCGTCGCGCCTCGCGCCGAATCAGATCGATTTCCAGGTCGGCAACGCGCAGCCGCGTCGTTTCCGACTGCCCGGGAGTGCTGCGCCGCAACAAAGCCCGCAGTCGAGCCTGCAGCTCGGCCACCGCGAAAGGCTTCGTCATGTAATCGTCGCCGCCGCGCTCCAGTCCGAGGATCCGTTCATCCACCGAACGGCGCGCGGAGAGGATCAGCACCGGCGACGCAACCCCCTGGGAGCGCAAACGCTGGATCAGATCGAGACCGTCGATGTCCGGCAGGCTCAGATCCACCACCAGTGCGTCGTGAACGCCTTCCAGCGCCAGCCGCTCCGCTTCGTTGCCCTGCGCGCACGCGTCCACTCCGAAGCCGGATTCTGACAAGGCGCGGGTGAGGAAATCGCGAATGGTGTTGTCGTCTTCAACAACAAGCAACCGCATCAATACTCCTTCAGGAAAAGACGGCCTGTCGTCGGCCGTCGTGGGTCCCTCAGCAATGCGCATCGTCGGGCGAGGAAGTGCCTTCAGGTTACTCTCCGGTCGCGATCGGAGCTGATCCCGCATTACAAACTCTTCATCTTGAGATGCACTTCGGCTTCCGGGATTGGACGCGAATCCGCGGCTTCGCGTGAGCGAGTCGCCAAGGCTCAGTCCTGGGTGCTCAGCACATCGTGGTCATGGTTGATCAGCAGACTCCTGATCGCGGTCTGGGGATGGCCGAGCGACAACACATTGGACGCAACCGGCCCGGCGCAGCCTGATCCTGTCCTCGCCCGAACACGCCGCGCCGCCACAACCACCGGCTGGATGCGAATCAGCCCGCGTGTGCCAGTTCCGGCGCCCGCGCCGCCGCTTTCTCCGCCGCCTCCACCGTGTGCGCGATCAGCGTTGCAATCGTCATTGGCCCCACTCCACCCGGCACCGGCGTATACGCTGAGCTCCGGTCAATCACGGCCCCGAGTTCGATATCGCCGACCCCGCCCGGATGATAGCCCGCATCCACCACCACGGCTCCGTCGCGAATCCACGCGCCGCGGATGAACTCCGGCTTGCCCACTGCGCCAATCACAATCTCCGCGCGCCCGACAACCTCCGCGAGATTCTTCGTCCGCGAGTGGCAGATCGTCACCGTCGCGTTGGCGGCGAGCAGCATCATCGCCATCGGCCGCCCCAGGATCGGGCTCCGTCCCACCACCACCGCCTCGCGGCCTTCGATGGGGATCTGGTAACGCCGCAGCAGCCGCATGATCCCCGCCGGTGTCGCCGATCCATAGGCCGGCTCGTCCATCGCCATCCGTCCGAAACCGTGCGCCGTCACTCCGTCCACATCCTTGTCCAGCGCAATGCGATCGAAGCAGGCACGCTCGTCAATCTGCTTCGGAACCGGATGCTGCAGCAGAATGCCCTGCACGCGCGCGTTCCTGTTCAGATCGTCAATCGCCGCCAGCAGTTCGTCTGTCGTCGTCGTTCCCGGGAGCGTGATGCTGAGCGACTCCATCCCCACGCGCCGGCACGCGTTGCCCTTCATGCGCACGTACGTCGCCGAAGCCGGATCGTCGCCCACCAGAATCGTCGCCAGGATGGGTGGCTCGCCCGCCCCCGTTTGCGGCAAACGCGCGACCCGGACCGTCAGTTCCGTTTCCAGTTCCTTGCTGTAGGCCTTGCCGTCAAGAACGATGGGAGGCATGAAGATAGTGTACGAGCAGGCAGCATGGAATGATGCACGCAGAAGACGAACGAAGGATCAGCGATGAAATCGGTTCGAGCAGACCACCGCACTAGTTGGGTCGCTCTTCGCGTTCGAACACCGGCCTTCCTTCCCGGTTCTGCCATTCGGCCAGCGAATGCCGCGTGATCGGCGCTCCCCTCCGGCCGTGATGCCGGCGGACCCTGCCTCGATCGGAAAACCATGCCAGAAACATTGCTGCCGCGAGAACTGCGAGCGAAGCCAAAGCAGGAAGAAAGTCGTTCACACCCGATAGTGATTCCCACTGCCCCCTCGTTACAGCGGCGATGGCGCGGTCTGGCTCGATCCTCGCCGAGCCTCGCTTCCGCCACTCCCGCCCCGCACCGTCGTACTCTATCCCCACAGGAGGCACCGCATGAATCTCCCTGACGCGCCCATCCCACATGAAGGCTTGTTCGCCGCTCACTTCTTCACCGTGAGCGACCAGGAAAAATCGCAGGACTTCTACGTCCGCATTCTCGGCGGGAAACTGATCAGGCCAAAAGATCCGTGCTATGTCAGGCTGGCGAATTCCTGGATCATTCTCAATTCCGGCGGCGGCCCCACGCCCGACAAGCCAGCCATCGTTCTGGAAACGCCATCGGACCTGAATCGGGTCAACAGCTTTCTCAATCTGCGGGTTGCCGATATCTGGGCCTGCTACCAAGAGTGGGGCAGCAAAGGAGCCGTTTTTCTCACCGAGCCCTTAGCCAATCCCGACGGCTGGGAATGGCGCTGCTATATGCGCGATCCCGACGGCTACATCATCGAGGTCGGTCAATACACGCAGCTCGCCATCGACTGGTTCAACACCCATCGCTAGGCATTCTCGCCGCCTTCTCACGACATTCACGGAAAGCCATTGCGGCATGCGCCGTCGGCAACAACCGGCCTGGCTGCTAGATCGCGCGGATCAGCCGCGCCGGCAGCATGATCACAGCGCCCACCAGATCCAGCGCCCCATGGACGGCGATGCCCAGCGCCCGAAAGGGCAGCAGCAGCAACCACACGATGGGATACGCCACCAGGGCCACCAACGCCAGCGGCCAGCAGAGCAGGAGAAGAATGCAGAAGAGAAGGAATTTCGCCATCGCGTCGCCTCGCGTCAATCCATGTTACGCAAATCCGGGCCGCACGGTTCCGCTCGCGAATCAGTCCACGGCGGTCCGTATTCCAGAGAGGAATCGATCCTCCGGAAGGCTCCATATCCCCAAAGGAACATGGAGCCCTGGCAATGGAACGGCTAAGGATGGCTCTCTTTCTTCGCTGCCGGAATCGTCACCGCCGGCACATTCTGGTCGCGCACCAGTTTGTTGAAGTCCGCAATGCCCGACGTTTCGAGCTGGTGCAGAGTGTCGAGCTGCGTCTGCAGCTGCCCGGACAGCTGGTCGTACACCTCGTACGACTGCGCTGTCGGCGCCACATCCGTTTCCTCCACCACGTTCTCTACCGCGGCCAGCTTGTTGTTCAGCTTGATGGGGAAATTGAGCGCGTCCTCGCCCGCCTTCAGTTTCGTCTGGTAGATGGCCTCCTCCACTGCCGTCAGCTGATCGGTCAGGTCCTTCGCGCTCTTCTTCACCGCATCGTTCGCGCTCGTCAGATACGGCTTCAGCTGCTCCTTCGCGGCACGAATGTCGATCACGCTCTGGTTCGCCTCGGAGACGCGGTCGCGAATCTTCAGCGCGAAGTCGAGCTGCTTCTGAAAATCCTCCGGCGTCGTGGGAGCGCGCGGATCCTTCACCACCGTGAAGTTCTGCGACTCCGTCTTCCCGTTGACGACCAGCTCCACCTTGTAATCGCCTGGATTCGCCACCGGTCCGCGCAGCGAACCATCCCACATCAGCAGTCCCGGAAAGCCGGTTGCGTCTTCGTAGCGAAGATTCCAGACGTAGCGGTTCAATCCCGCCTTCGCCGGCGCCGGCGGCGTGCGCCGCGGGCCGAAGTCCTCATCCTCGACACCGGTGTCCTTCGGCGGCTTGCTCGAAATCTCGCGCACCAGCTTCCCATCGGCGGTGAGGATCCGGATCTTCACATCGCCTTCCGGCTTGTCCTTGAAGTAGTAGTAGATCACCGCGCCGCTGGGCGGATTGGCCCCCTCATCCGTTGCCGGCCGTCCAAATCCACCGCCGCCATCGATGCGGATCGCCTGTTTGACCGGGAACAGCACGGCATCGCTGCTGCGCTGGAAGTTCGCCGGGTTCAGCGCGCGCACCATCGGCATGTCGTCCATCACGTAGAAGCCGCGCCCCTGCGTCGCCAGCACCATGTCGTCCCACTGTTTCTGGAACGTGATGTCGGTGACCGGCACCGCCGGCAGATTCAGCTGGAACGGCAGCCAGTGGTCGCCATCGTCGTAGGAGAGATAGAGATGCGATTCCGTCCCCGCGAACAGCAGACCCTTCTGGTTCGGATCCTCGCGAATGGTGCGCGTGAAATCGTCATCCGGAATCCCGCTCACGATCTTCGTCCACGTCTTCCCGTAATCCGTCGTCCGATACAGGAAGGGATGGAAGTCGTCCGACAAATACATCGTCGCGGCCACATACGCGGTTCCCGCGTCGAACGGCGAGGTCGCAATGCAGTTGATGCGGATCCACTCCGGCGCGTCCTTCGGCGTCACGTTCTGCCACGTCTTCCCGTCGTCCTGCGTGACGTGGATCAGCCCGTCATCCGATCCCACCCAGATCACGCCCGCCTTCACCGGCGACTCGTCGATGGTGAAGATCGTGTCGTAGTACTCCACCGCCGTGTTGTCTTTCGTGATCGGGCCGCCTGAGGGTCCCTGCTTCGACTTGTCGTTCCGCGTCAGGTCCGGACTCATGACCGTCCAGTGCTGGCCTTCGTCGGTCGTCGCCAGCAGCACATTCGCACCCGCATACAGCCGGTGCGGATCGTGCGGCGAAAACACCAGCGGGAAGCTCCACTGGAACCGGTACTTCATTGCCTCGACGCCCGATCCCATCGGGTTATCCGGCCACGCATTGATGTTCCGCTCCGAATCCGTCACCCGGTCGTAGCGCGTCAGCAGACCGTCATACGATCCCGCGTACACGTACCGTGAGTTCGTGGGATCGGCCACCACCCATCCGCTCTCGCCGCCGCCTACGTCATGCCAGTCGCTCATCGTGATCGAACCGGAGTTGCCCCGGCTCAGCGTCGCCACCGTCGTGTTGTCCTGCTGCGCGCCGTAGATGTGATACGGGAAGTCGTTGTCCACCGACACTCGGTAGAACTGCCCTGTCGGCTGGTTGTCCTCCGTGCTCCAGCTCTTGCCGCCGTCGAAGCTGATTTGCGCCCCCCCGTCCGACGACTCGATGAACCGGTTCGGGTCCTCGGGAGCGATCCACATGTCGTGATTGTCGCCGTGCTGATTGCGAATGGTCGTGAACGTCTTGCCGCCATCGGTCGACCGGAACAGCGCCGTGTTCACCGCGTACACCGTGTTCGCATCCTTCGGATCGGCAAACACCTGCGAGTAGTACCACGCCCGCTGCTTGATCGAGTTGTCCCCGTTCTGCTTGCTCCACGTCTTGCCTGCGTCGTCGGATCGATAGATCCCGCCGTCCTGGGCCTCAATCAGCGCCCACACCCGATCCGGATTCGCCGGCGAGACGGTCACCCCAATGCGCCCCAGCACTCCCTTCGGAAGCCCCTGGTTATGCGTGATGTCCGTCCAGGTATCTCCACCATCAGTCGACTTCCAGATCCCGGTGTCCGGGCCGCCGCTCTCGAACGTCCACGGATGCCGCACTACCTGCCAGAAGCTCGCATACAGCACGCGCGGATTGCTCGGGTCCATGGCCAGATCGATCGCCCCTGCTTTGTCGCTCTTGAACAGCACCTTCTGCCAGGTCTTGCCGCCGTCTTTGGACCGGAAGACGCCGCGCTCGGCATTCGGCCCGGCCATATGCCCCAGAGCCGCTACATACACCAGGTTCGGATCCTTCGGATCGATGCGGATCTGCCCGATCTGCTCGGTGTCCTCGAGGCCGACATGGGTCCACGTCTGGCCTGCGTCCATCGACTTGTACACGCCATCGCCATGCGAGGCGTTGCCGCGAATGGCGCTCTCGCCGGTGCCCACATAGATCACGTTGTGGTCGGAGTCCGCGACGGCGATCGACCCGATCGACCCGAAGTCGATGTGCCCGTCGGTGATGGGCTTCCAGCTATGCCCGCCGTCGGTCGTCTTGAACACGCCGCCACCCGTTCCGCCGAAGTAGTACACGAGCGGCTCGCCGGGCACGCCCGTCACTGCATCGACACGCCCGCCGCGGAACGGCCCTACCTGGCGCAGCGTCAGCGCCTCGAACCCGCCTGCCGGCCCCTGTTTGTCGAACTCGGCTTCCTTGTCGGTCTTCGACGCCGCCCCTTGATCCGTCGAAGCGGCGGGCGTCGCCGGACTCTGCGCCGCGGGCTGCTCAGGCTGCGAATGGTGTTTTGGCTTCTGTGCGGAGACGGTGAGCGTCGCCAGAGCCGTCACTGCGGCGAGCGCCGCGAGGCGCGGAACGTGCAGAGGAGAAGCGAAGCGAGAGCAGAGGACGGAAGCGATGCGGCGAAAGCCGAGAGCAATGGGAGTTGCGAACAAGCCAGGCACGCGGTCAGACTCCTTCTGTGCGAAGTGGTGACGAATCGTCGGGATGCGGGGACGGACGGTGAGAAAGAAGGATGCGGCGTGGGGATCGCGTCGCACGCTGAATGCAAACGACGGGTAAGAATACATGACTTGGCCGCCGGCGCAAACTCGCCCCGGCCCAACCGACTGGTCTTCTGCTTCCAGCGACCCGCTGCCGGCTTCACCCGGGGCTCGTCTCGCGCCTTCTCTCCATCCCCTGCCCTGCTGTACTCTGGTCCCGCCCGATGTTCGGCCTCACTCTCCTCGACCTCTGCTCCTATCTCGGCCTCGGCGCGGTCGCCTTCGCCGCCGTCAACCTCCTCATCGGGATGCTGATGGCCCTGCGCTACAGCCCGGTGCGCCACTGGCCGCACCGCCGCATCAACGTCTTCGCCCTCCATCAGTGGACGGCGTACCTCGCCATCGCCCTCACCCTCACCCACCCGCTGGTCCTGCTCTTCATCCCGAGCCCGCACTTCCGCCTCTACGACATCGTCTGGCCGGTCGATTCGCCGCTCCAACCCCTGATCAACCTCGCTGGCGCCGGCGCGCTCTACCTCCTCGTGCTGATCTTCGTCTCCTCGCTGCTGCGGACGCGACTCGGCCGGCCCCTCTGGCGCAGTCTCCACTACCTGGTCTTCCCCGCGGCGGTGCTGCTCTTCCTGCACAGTATCCTGACCGATCCCAACCTCAGGGACGGTCATCCGGACCTGCTCGACGGGGGCAAGATTTTCGTCGAGATCGCTACCCTCATCAGTGTCGCGGCCGTCGCCGTGCGCTGGTGCCTGCGCGGACGCGGCCTTCGCGCCACCCGAACCCCGCAACCCGCCCCAGCGAACCTTCCACGCGAACTGTCATCCTGAGTTGGCCGTCGCGGTACCCGCGACCGGACCCGGCGACATCGACCCGACAAACCTCGGTCAGCCCACGGCAACGGCAGGTCTGACGTTTTGTTCTCCGCAATGGTGCTGCTGCTCCCACTGCTCCAGCGACCCATCGCTGTGCGAAACAAGGCGCGACTCGCCGCAGCCCAGACAGGTGGACTCGATCATCAGCCGGAAACCTTCGCGAACGATCCTGCGGACAAAGGGCATGGAGAACAGGCCCACATTGTGGCCCATTGCGCATTCCACATCGGAACGCCATCCTGCGCCAATGCCCGGAAAGGAGGATGGTTACCAGAGGCTCGGCCGGTCAGAAGGTGGATCGCCGCAAGTTCCCTCCCGCACCCGGCTACCGGCTGCGTTGCTTCACCCTGGCTCGATGCTCGATATTGAGTGCCACTGCTTCCCGGACCAGCGCCTTCAGCGCCACTTCGTTCACCTTGTCGCCTTCGTGCAGGTCGATGGCACGCCGCACATTCCCTTCAAGGCTCGAGTTGAACAGGCACTTCGGATCCTGCAGCGACGCGCCC
>Ga0335072_10015683_pt1 | contig 10750 bp, 12 predicted proteins | sample Lox_Sample_21_FD_206725 | JGI IMG/M metagenome (GOLD analysis project Ga0335072, IMG submission 206725) | Soil microbial communities from Loxahatchee National Wildlife Refuge, Florida, United States - Lox_Sample_2.1 | ecosystem: Environmental > Terrestrial > Soil > Wetlands | place: USA... | reverse complement strand
GCGCAGCTCAACGGCAACTTCAACAGCCTGGGATTCATCATCATCGGCCTGTTCATCGTCGCCTGGATCGGCTCGGTGCTCGTGTATCGCTACCGCGGCTACGAGCGCATCGAGGTGAAGGCCGTGAGGCCGCGCTATACGGATAGCTACGCGGACAGACGCTACGCGGATAAGTGAGCCATGCACAACGCCCGCTGGAAGCTACCCGTCGGATGCGCGGCGCTGTGCGCGCTGATGGCGTTGGGGTGGCACGCGCCCGCGAGCGCTGCCTCGGCGGTGCAGGGGCAGCTGGCGGCGGCGCTGGCCGTGCGGCCGAACCTCACGCACGGCGCGCAGCTGTTCGCGTTCTGCGCGCGCTGCCACGGCGTCGATGGTGGCGGCAGCGCCGATGGGACGGTGCCGGCGATCGCGGCGCAGGCGCCGCGCGTGCTGCTGCGCCAGCTGCTCGAGTATCGCGTGGCGATGCGCTCGGACCTGCGCATGAGCGCGGTGGCGCACACTCAGCGCCTGCCCGACGCGCAGGCGCTCGCGGACGTCGCCGCCTATGTCGGGAGCCTGCCCGCGGCCGTGCGCTCCGCCGGGAAGCGGGCGCCTGGCTCGCTGAGCCCCGGCGCGAGGGCCTTCGCCGACGGCACGTACACCCGCCTGTGCGCCGGCTGCCACGGAGAGCTCGCGCAGGGCTCGGGCGATGCTCCGCGCCTGGCCGGCCAGCGCTACCCCTTCCTGCTGCAGCGGCTCACGGACGCCGCGGCCGGGCGTGTGCTGCAGCCCGTGCACGGCCCGCTGCTCGGCGGCCTGCAGCCCAACGATCTCGCCGCCGTCGCGGCCTACCTTGCGCAGCTGCGGGCGCCGGGGCGCTGAGCTGCCGGCTCAGCCGGCGGGCAGCTCAGCCGGCGGGTGGCTCGACCTCCATCAGCATGCGCACCAGCTGCGCCAGCGAGCGCGCCTGCATCTTTTCCATGACGCGCGCCCGGTGGATCTCGATGGTGCGCTGGCTCACGCCCAGGTCGCCGGCCATCACCTTGTTGGGCTTACCGGCCGTGACCAGATCGAGGACCTGGCGCTCCCGTGGTGTGAGGGAGGCGAGGTGCTCGCGGATGCGGTCGGTGGCCTTGAGCTGCGCGCGGATCGTGGCATCGCGCTCCAGTGCGCGCTGCACCCGGTCGATCAGGTCCTGGTCGCGAAACGGCTTCTGCAGGAAGTCGAACGCGCCGTGCTGCATGGCCTCCACGGCCATGGGAATGTCGCCGTGACCGGTGATGAATACCACCGGGATGGTCGCGCCGCGCAGGTTCAGCTGCTGCTGCAGCTCCAGCCCGCTCATGCCCGGCATGCGGATGTCGAGCACCAGGCAGCCGGGCTGGCTCACCTCGTAGCTGGGCAGGAACTCCTGGGCCGAGGCGAAGGTACGCACGGGCAAGCCGATCGACTTCAGCAGCAGCCGCAGCGAATCGCGAACCGCCTCATCGTCGTCGACGATGAAAACCGTGGTGGGGGGCTCCTTCATATCGGCCGGCAGCATCCACGAACGCCCCGCCGACCGCAAGCCCGGCGCCACGGGTACGCATCCGAACATATGCGTATTTCCCCGCCGCTGCGGGTACGCTAGAAGCTGCGCGCCAACAACCTCAGGGAGGTTTCCATGGAAGAGCACGAGCGGATGGGCCGCTGGCCCGAGCTGCTGCAGCAGGGTGCCCAATGGCTCGCCGGGGCGGCGCTGGGGCCGCTGCGTGACCGGCTGGACGCTCTGCTGGCGGCGTATCGGCGCGAGGTGCGTCGGGCGGCGGCGACTTACGTGCTGTGCCAGCTGCTGGTGGTGTTGCTCTCGGCCGTGGTCGGGCTCGTGGCACTGACGGTGATGCTCGCCTTCTGGAGCTCGCATCGCGTGCTGGCGGCGGCCCTGCTCGCCGCCGCCTTCCTGCTGATCGCGGCGGTTTGCGCGCTCGCGGTCGGGCGCCTGAGCCGCCCCCGCGGCGCGCAGCGCGAGGCGCCACGCTAGCCCGAGCCATGGGTCGGGCAATGCGTAGTTGCCCCTATGGCGCCTGCGGATCGTCCGACGCAGCATGTGCCGCAGAGCCCGATTCCCGATGCGAGTTTCTCGATGACGCTGGCGCCGCAGATCACCTTTCGCCACCTGGAGCCTTCACCCGCGATGGAGGGGCGCATCCGCGCGCTCGTGGCGAGGCTGGAGCGCTTCAGCCCGAGCATCCTGCGCTGTCGCGTCACCGTGCAGGCGCCACCCGCGCATCACCGGCAAGGCCGCGTCTTCGAGATCGGGATCGATGTCGACGTGCCGGACAGGCAGATCTGCGTGCGGCACTCGCACCCCTACAGCCAGGCACACGAGGACGCCTATGTGGCGCTGCGCGATGCGTTCCGGGCCGTGCGCCGGCAGCTGCAGGACTACGAGCGCCGACATCGCGGGGACGTGAAGGCACACGCGCCGCAGGCGCAGGCGCGCGCCGACGAGTTCGACGCCGGGCCTGACTCGCGCACGGGCTAGCGGCTAGCCGCCAGCCATCTCCCCGGGCAAGGTCACGGTGAAGACCGCGCCGCGCGGCTCGTTGGGCTGGAACTCGAGCCGACCGCGATGCGCCTCCACGATGCTGCGGCTGATCGCCAGACCCAGGCCCGTGCCGTGCGGCTTGGTGGTCAGAAACGGGGTGAACAGCTGCGCGCGCAGCGCCTCGGGGACACCCGCGCCATTGTCGAGCACCTGGATCTGCAGCTGCCCGGCGGGGCTGCCGTGGGTGCGGATGTGCACCTCACGCTGACCGGAGGGCAGGGATTGCACCGCATCGATCCCATTGCGCAGCAGATTCAGTACGACCTGCTGCATCTGTATGGGATCCAGATGCGCGCGCGGTAACGCCGGGTCGAGCACCAGCACTACGCGCACATCGCTGGCGCGCGCATCGGCGCGCGTGAGCGGCTCGAGCTCGCGGATCACCTCGTTCAGATCGACCCATTCGCGCGAGGTGCTGCGGTTGCGCACCAGGCTGCGCAGCCGGCGGATGATCTCCCCGGCGCGCAGCGCCTGTTCGGCGATCTGCTGCAGGGCCTCACGCACCTCCGCGATGTCCGGATCGGCCAGCGCGAGCAGGCGCGTGCCGGCCTGGGCGTAGGTCGCGATGGCGGCGAGCGGCTGGTTGAGCTCGTGGGAGATGCCGCTGGCCATCTCTCCCATGGTCGCCAGCCGCGACACGTGCATGATGCGCTCACGGGCCTCGCGGACCTCCTGTTCGGCGCGCCGGCTGTCAGTGACGTCGTCGCCGGAGCACAGCACGCCACCGACGGCGCCCTGCGCGTCCTCGATGACCACACAGCGCCAGACGATCTGGCGCGTCGCGCCCTCGGCCGTGAGCACCGGGCACTCGAAATCGCGCGGCTGCCGTGGGTGTTGCTGCAACAGCGCATCGAGCTCGGCGCGCAGCCGCGCGCGCTGCCCGGCGGGCACGACGGTTTCCGGCCAGCTCGTCCCGAGCAGCGCGGCTTCGTCACGCCCCAGCACCTCGCAGCCCTTGCGATTGATCATCGTGACGTGCAGTTCCGCATCCAATCCCACCAGCATCGTCTGCGCGGCCTCCAGGTAGCGATTGGCCCGCTCGCGCTCGCGCTCGAGTGCCGCGAGCGCCTGCTGGCGCAGCGTCATGTCCTGGATGAAGCCGACGAAGCGCGGCGGATCCGAGCCGATGCGGCCGACCGACAGCAAGGCCGGGAAGACGCTGCCGTCCTTGCGACGGGCCTGCACCTCGCGGCCCAGGCCGATGATGTGCGCCACGCCGGTCCGCAGGTAGCGGGTGAGGTATCCATCGTGCTGATCGCGGTCGCGCTCGGTCATCAGCATGCTGACGTTGCGACCGAGCGTCTCGGCCGCGCCGTAGCCGAACAGCCGCTCGGCGGCGCGATTGAACACCTGCATGCTGCCGCGATGATCGATCAGAATGACCGCGTCGACCGTGGCGTCGAGCAGCGCCTGCGCTTCCAGCGAGTGAGCGCCTGCAGGATTTACGCCGGGAGGATTTACGCCGAAGGGGTCCACGCCTGCGCGATTCACGCCAGCGACGCGATCCATAGTTGCCGACTCACGCTTGCGACGCCATCCGTAGTTGCCACAAGGGGGTAAGCGAAGCAGCGCATGGCATCGCCACGCGACAGGCGCCAGTATGCCGTCCGATGAAATCCCTGTCATGCATTCTGCTGTTCGTCGAGCGCGGCGCCGGCCCGTATCTGGGTCTGAGCAAGGCATTGCTGCTGGCGCGGCACTTCGGGGCGCGGCTGGAGCTGCTGCTGTGTGAGACACAGCACCCGGTCGCGCCGCTCACGGGGAATACGTCGGTGGCGGAGCGCGCGCGCGCCGAGTGCATCGGCGAGGGTGAGCGCTATCTGCGGGCGTTGCGTCACACCATCGTGTCGCCCGACATCGAGATCGGCACCGAGGTCGTGTGCGCGCCGTCGCCGGTCCTGGGCCTGGCGGACAAGCTGCGGCGTGCGCAGGTGCAGATCGTGGTCAAGGCCGCGCGCGTGGCGGCGGGTCTGCTCGGGCCGCTCGAATGGCAGCTGGCGACGCGCTGTTCGGCGCCGCTGCTGCTGACGGCCGGGCGGGCCTGGCGCGCGACGCCACGATTCGCCGCGGCGCTGGATCTGAGTGAGCACGCGCATGCCCGGCCCGGAGATCAGATCGTCGGGCTGTCCGAGATGCTGGCCCGGCGCTGCGGCGCCGAGCTGGACTATCTGTACGCCGCGCCGACGCGGGGCGCCGGGGCACGCACCGCCAGCGAGGCTCATCGCCGCCTGCACGCGCTGCTGCCGGCGCAGCAGGCGGGTCTTGGAAGGTTGCAGTATTGCAGCGGCGAGGCTGCGGGAGTTCTGCCACGTCTCATCGCGCGTCGCGACTACGATCTGCTGGCCGTCGGGACTGCCTCGAATCCCTCCGGTGCAGCCTGCGGCGCGCTCACCCGGGCCCTGCTGCAGGCGAGCGCCGGCGATGTACTGCTGGTGCCCGCAGGAGTGAGCGCCGCGGGTACGCTGCGCCGGGAAACCGAAGCCATGGCCGGCTGAGATGCGCCGGCAGGCGCGCCGCGTGAACCGCTGCCGATACGGGCCGCCGCTCGCCGGCGTATGATCGGGGCACGTCGCATAGGGAGCCGTTGGATGGATATCACATGTCAGCCGAGCATGCCGACCGCCGCCGCTTTCTGAGCATCCTGGGCGCCTGCGGGCTGGCCGCGGGGACGGTGAGGGCGCGGGCGTCGATCGCCGTAGCTCCCGTGCCGGCTCCCGCGGCGGCTGCCGACTCGAGCACCGAGGTACGCCGTATTTCATTCGTGCATACGCACACCGGCGAGCGGCTGACCGCCGAGTATTTTGCGGCGGGCCGGTATCAGCCCGACTGTCTCGAGCGCGTCGATCATCTGCTGCGCGACTTCCGCACCGGCGAGGTGCATCGCATCGATCCGGCGCTGCTCGACATTCTGTTCGATCTGCAACGGCGGGCGGGCCGCACGGCCGCCTTCCAGGTGATCTCGGGCTATCGCTCGCCGGCCACCAACCAGATGCTGCGGCACACGACCGAAGGGGTCGCCCAGCACAGCATGCATCTGCTGGGTCGCGCGATCGATGTGCGGCTCGAGGGCTTCCCGACCTCACGGCTACACGTGCTGGCGCGCTCGCTGGCGCGCGGCGGTGTCGGCTTCTACCCGGCCTCCGATTTCGTGCACGTGGATACCGGCCGCGTGCGCTTCTGGTAGCGGCGCCGCTGCCGAGGACGGCGGCTGCGCGGGGGACACCATGCGCGGCAGCGGCGGCAGTCCGAGCAGTGCCTGCAGAAGCCGGTCCTGCCCGTAGAGATCCTCGAAGAAGTGCAGCTGCCCATCCTCGCTGGCGATCGCCGTGCCGTAGAGAATCAGCACGTGCACCGGCTGCGCGAGCGTGACGCGCAGCGTGCGCGTGCCGTTCATGGCCGCGAGGATGTTCGCGCGTGTCCAGTTTCCCGGCGTACCCTGCAGCGCGTACTGCGCGAGCGCCACGGCGTCACTGACACGAATGCACCCGTGACTGAAAGCCCGCTGGGCGCGTCCGAACAGCTGCACCGCGGGCGTGGAATGCAGGTACACATCGTGCGCGTTGGGCAGCACGAACTTGATCAGACCGAGCGCATTATCGGCACCCGGCTGCTGCCGCAGCCGCAGCGCACCGCTCGCCAGCAGGCGCAGATTCTGCGGCGTCGCCGCCACCACCGGCGACTCATCGGACGGCCCGCTCACCAGCTGCATGTGCTGTCGCTGCAGGTAGTCCGGGTCCCGCGCCAACGCCGGCAGCACCTCGCGCTGCACGATGCTGCGAGGGATGTCCCAGTAGGGCCGGAACACCACCGTGCGCATGTCGGCCATGAACACCGGCGTGCGGGTGCGCGCGTACTCCTGGCCGACGATCACGTCCATGCGCAGCATGCCCTGCTCGCGATCGCTGTCGCCGTCGAAGGCGAACAGCCGGAACTCGGGAATATTCACCATGATGGTCGGATGGCGCTGCGGCGGCAGCCAGCGCCAGCGCTCCAGAGTCAGTTCCATCTGCCGCACGCGCTCGCCGAGCGGCACCGTCAGGGCCGCGTAGGTGCGTGCGCCAAGCACGCCATCGACCTGCAGACCGTGCAGCCATTGGAACTGTCTGAGCGCCGCGACCAGTGCCCCGTCGAGCCGCGTCGCGGCGGCGGATGGGTCTGCGGGCGCGGCGCCAGGCTGCGCGAACGCTGCCATGGACGCGGGCAGACAACCCAGCGCGCGCAGCAGCCGGCGCAGCTGCGGCGCACCCGCGTAGCCGGCGCCGGGCCTGATCGGGTGCCCGGGCAACGCCGGCAGGTCGGTCAGCTGCGGCTGCCGCGCGAGTGCGCGGTAGCGGGGCAGGGCGGCTTCGAGCAGCCGATAGTGGATGAAGGCCGGCTCGAAGCCCGCGAGCATCTCTTTCGGGTCGGTCGCGCTCGAGAGCCGCTCGAGCGCCGCGGCCGCGTCGAAGCCGTCGGATCTCGCGGGCAGCTCGAACCCGGCCGCTCGCGGGTCTATGCGCCCGGCGTGCAGATCGTCGATGAAGGCCAGCAGCGAGGCGGACAGCTGCCGATCCCAGCCGAGCCAGCCGAGCCGTGCGGCGGCCCGGTCGGGCTCGCCAGCGGCGCTCGGCCGCGGCGCCTGCAGGGCGGCAAGGGCCCTCTGCAGCGCATCGACCTGATAATCCTCGGGGACTAGGCCGTAATCGCCGGCGTCGTGCAGGACCTGCAGCAGCGTGCGTCCCTGGGAACCGAGCCGGCCCCCCGCTCGAAGCCACAGCGGTGCGCCGTTTCGTGCCGCATACAGTGAATCCGCCCGCTGCCGTTCGGACGCCGGGGAATGCAGGCGGATGGATGCGGCCTGACTCGGGCCGCAGAGGCCCACGCCCAGGGACCCGATGGTCAGCACGGCGGCGAGCCGCAGCGCGGCGGCGCGCCGCCGAGCCGTCGCCGACCGGCCTGTCCCTGTCGCCTGCATCGCTGGCCTAGGCAAGGCCTAGGCAGGCCGCAGCGACAGCCGGCCCGCTTCGATCTCGGCGGTCAGGTGCTCGCGCAGTGCGCTTTCCGGCTGGTGGGTGAGATCCTTGTGGATCTCGTGAATGACCAGGGCGCTGACCGCCCCGGGCAGCCCCTCGCGCAGCACCCCGAGGAAGCGCGGGGCGCACACCAGCACCAGCCGATCGATGCCCCCGGCGTGTACGCCATCGGCCAGACTCTGGCCGATGCGCTGCACGAACTGCTGCGTTTCATGTCTGCGCGCCTGCGGCTCCGAAGCGGTCGCATGATGCGCGGTGGCGCCGCGTCGGCCGGCGTGCAACGGCGCGCGATCGGCCTTGCGGCCCGGCTTGTCGCTGACGAGGTCGCGTTCGTGCAGATGCGCCAGCGGATCGGTGAGCTGGCCGGAAACGTGCAGCGCCGAGCGCAGCGCGCTGCGATCAGCGATATCGTAGAACAACGCGCCGGCCTCATCGGCGACGACGATCCGAATGCTCATGCCGCAGCCTCTCCTCCAGCCCAACGCCCGTGGGCCCGTGCCGTTTCATTACGCATGCGCCGGGCGCTGCGGACAATAGGTAGTCCCCACAGAGCCCGTAGGCACAGCTCCGAATCGCCGCGTCGACCGGCTCGAAGCACAGTGATACGGGTCCGAGAGCCGGGGGCCCGCATCGCCCTCGAGGAGCCTGTCATGAACCCGCCGTCTCAAGCCGCAGCGCGTGGCGCGCCCGAGCGCCTGGTCACCCCCTATGGGCCTTACGCGCCGCAGGCCACCCGTCCCACCCATGCCACGCCCATCGCGCCGCTGTTCTACGACCCTGAGCATCGGCGGCAGATCATCGCGCAGGCGGCCTATTTCCGCTCCCAGCGGCGCGGCTTTACCCCCGGCCACGAGCTCGAGGACTGGCTCGCGGCGGAGGCCGAGGTCGATACGGCGTTGCTCCCGGATCTCAGAGCGTAGGCTCGCGCGTCGCGCTGCGCGCCCGGGACTCGACCACCCGCCATGAATCTCGGCGTGGAACCCGGGATCCTCAGGATCGCCTACAAGCTTCTGGTCAACGACCGGCCGAAGTTCTTGGCGCTGCTCGTGGGCATCACCTTCGCGGTGTTCCTGATGATCGAGATGACCTCGCTGTTCGCCGGCATCCTGCTGCGCTCCTCCTCCACGGTCATCAATATCGGCTCGTCCATCTGGGTGATGGATCCTGCCGTGCAGACGGTCGCCAACACCATCCCGCTCCCGAACTATGTTCTCGATGAGGTGCGCAGCCTCCCGGGGGTGAAGTACGCGGTGCCGCTCTACTCCGGCAGCGCGCTGCTCAAGCTGCGCGACGGCACGTACCAGGCGGCCAACATCGTCGGGCTGGATGACACCAGCCTGGTGGGCAGCCCGCACATGATCCTCGGAAACATCCAGGACATCTTCGCCGAGAACGCCTTCATCGCCATCGAGGACTCCGAGTTCTACAAGCTCGAGAATCCGCACATCGGCACCGAGTTCGAGCTCAACGATCATCGCGGCCGCATCGTCGGGCTGGCGCGTGTCGCCTCGAGCTCCCTGTTCGGTGTGCCCACCCTCTACACGACCTATTACCGGGCGCTGCAGTACATTCCCAACACCCGCTTCACCATCTCCTACGTACTGGTCGAGCCGAAGTCGCCCGCGGCCGTCGCGACGATCAAGGCGCGTGTCGCGGCCGATGGCTACCTGGCTCTGACGAAGGACGAGTTCATGAGCAAGGTCTCCAGGTTCTACATGTATCAGACCGGCATCGGCACCAACATGCTGTTGATGACGCTCATCAGCTTCATCGTCGGACTGTCGATCTCCGGTCAGACCTTCTATACCTTCATTCTGGAGAACCTCGACCGCTTCGGCGCGCTCAAGGCGATCGGCGCCAAGTCGCGCGAGCTCGTGTCGATGATCCTGTTCCAGGCGACCTTCGTCGCGCTGACCGGATACGGCTTCGGGGTCGGCCTGTGCGCTCTGCTCATCTGGCTCGCCCGCGCTCACCTGCCCGACTATGCCGCCATCATCACCTTTTCGAACCTCGGGCTCGCGTTCGCGATGGTCGTCATCATCGCCGCCTGTTCCAGCTACTTCGGCGTGCGCAAGGTATTGCGCATCGAGCCGTTCGACATCTTCCGGGGCTGACGATGACCACCGAGGCGATCGCAGCGCAGGGCATCAACAAGTGGTTCGGTGAGACCGAGCCGCGCACTCACGCCGTCAAGGACGTGAGCTTCGAGGCGCACTTCGGCGAGATCGTGTACGTCGTGGGGCCGTCGGGAAGCGGCAAGACGACCCTGCTGAGCATGATCTCCGGGATTCTGCGACCCAACAGCGGCAGCGTGCGGGTCGAGGGCACCGACATATGGAATCTGTCCACGGACGCGCTCGCCGACTTCCGCCTGCACAGGATCGGCTTCGTGTTTCAGGACTATCACCTGTTCCCGCGGCTGACCACCGCCGAGAACGTCGCGATCCCGCTGGTGCTGCAGAATCGCGCCTGGGATGAGTCGCTCGCCGAGGCGCAGCGCGACCTGGAGATCGTCGGCCTGCGAGCGCGCGCGCAGCTGCCGCCGGTGAAGCTCAGCGGCGGAGAGCAGCAGCGCGTCGCCATCGCCCGCGCCATCATCGGCCGCCCCGACATCATGATCTTCGATGAGCCGACCGCCTCGCTCGACGGGGACACCGGCCGCAACATCGTGCAGTTCGTGCGCCAGCATCTGCTGTCCGACAAGCGCTGCATCGTGATCGTGACCCACGACAGCCGCATCTACGAGTTCGCCGATCGGATCCTGAGGATGGAGGACGGCAGAATCATGGGAGTCGAGCGCAGTGAGCTGGATGCACAATAAAGCCGTCTTCATCGCCTCGGGCCTGGCGCTGCTGCTGGCGCTGGTGAGCGCGTTCATCTTCAGCCAGCAGCCGCAGGCTCAGCCGCCGGTCTTCCGTCCGACGGCCGATCCGTACGCGCACGGGGTCTACTCCGAGGGCATGATCGAAAGCGACCAGGCCCAGGGCGAGAACATCAACATCTACCCGGAGGTGCCGGGACCGATTACGCAGGTGCTGGTCGCGGAGGGTCAGCCGGTGCACCAGGGCGATGCGCTGCTCACGCTGGACGATTCCGTGCAACGCGCCACGACCGAGCAGCTGCAGGCGCAGGCGCAGGCCGCGCTCGCCACGCTGCGCGAGCTGCAGGCCGA
>Ga0335072_10015682_pt1 | contig 10750 bp, 9 predicted proteins | sample Lox_Sample_21_FD_206725 | JGI IMG/M metagenome (GOLD analysis project Ga0335072, IMG submission 206725) | Soil microbial communities from Loxahatchee National Wildlife Refuge, Florida, United States - Lox_Sample_2.1 | ecosystem: Environmental > Terrestrial > Soil > Wetlands | place: USA: Florida... | reverse complement strand
GGACGAATTCTGGACCTCACTGACCAACAGCCCCAGCCCGATGGCCGACTTGAGCGACACTGACCTGAACCACCTTGCGCGCCTGCTCGGCTGCGGCCAGCCGCAATAGCAGACCGCGTTAGGGGCCGATCGGGTTCGACCGCCGCCACCCTGGACATCACCGCACCCGCCCTTCCCCGGCCGCCCAGCCCGGGGAATCAGCCGGGCAGCGGGCTGACACAGGGGCATGGACGCTGTCGTCATCGCCTTCGTTGCCGGGGTCTTGGTCAGCGTCTTGGGTGCCGAGGGTGTCGATGATGCGCTGGTTGGCGGCGTCGGCCTGCCCCTCGATGCGGTGGGCGTAGATCTTGAGCAGGACGGCGACGACAGCGAGTGGGTGGCCTTGGCCTTCGAGGAGATCTCGGGAAGCCCGCGCAACCGTGGCAGTGCGAGGAACTCGACCGGGTCCTCGCCGCGCTCCCCGCACTGGCCCTGCCACGGCTAGGCGGCAGTCCGCCTGGAACCGCCCGGCGCGTGAACGGCCGACGCGGGCGAGGGTCAATGCGACCGGCCGGAGATCGGCGGTGTCACCCGAACTATGCGACTGAGGACTCGTGCAATGCGATTGCCTAATCGCATTGGCGACTTGCAGGCTGAACCCATCCCGAATCCTCCACCCGCCCGGTACCACAGAAGGAGTTCATCAGATGCCCGCTGTCGTCTTGGTCCACGGTTCATTTCACGGAAGCTGGTGCTGGAGCCTGGTCACCGAACAGCTAGCCGCACTCGGCATCCTGTCAGTGGCCGTCGACCTGGACGGCCACGGGCTGAAGAGCGTATCGCCCGCGTCGCGATGGGTCCGACCGTTTGATCCGGCCGCTTTCGCCGCCGAGCGCTCCGGCACGCCCGCCATCACGGCTTCGTCCGCCGCGGGCACGCTCGTCAGGCAGATCCGGGCGATCGGCGGCGGCGAGCCGTGCGTCATCGTGGCGCACAGCATGGGCGGCGCCGTAACCACCGCCGCTGCCGAACTGGAGCCGTCGCTGTTCGCCCACCTCGTGTACGTGAGCGCGTTCGCTCCCGTCAGCGGTTCCGTCGCCGAGTACTCGGCCAGCCCGCAGAACGCGGGCGAGACGTACTCCATCCTGCTGGCGGGCGACCCGCTGGCCATCGAGGCGGCCCGGATCGATACCGGCGACCTGGGCCGCCACCCGGCGATCCGCGAGACTTTCTACGGCGATGTCGATGCGGCCACCGCGGAAGCGGCGATCAGCCTGCTGACGCCTGACGGCCCGATCGGCATTCCAGCCGAGGCCTTCCCCGTGACGGCCGAACGGTACGGCACCGTCCCGCATTCCTACGTGGTCTGCACGAAGGACAACGCGCTCCCGGTGGCCCTGCAACGGCGGTTCGTCGCCGACATAGACGCCGTCTCAGCCAAGCCAACGGCGGTTACCGAGCTTGACAGCTCACACTCCCCGTTCCTGTCCCAGCCAGTTACCCTCGCGGCCATCATCGCCGGGGCCTGCTGAAAAGGCCTGCTGCTGTCGAGGCAGGAGCGAGCAGGCCCAGGGAGCGGGCGCGGGAGACAGTCTCGGATCGGCGGTGGGTGCCGAGCTTGGCGTACAGGTTGCGCATGTGGGTCCTGACAGTGTTGTGCGAGATGGACAGCTCGCGGGCTATTTCCGGCGCGGTCAGGCTGGTCGGCAGATAGCGCAGCACGCGCAACTCACCATTGCTTAGCGGCTCGAGCGGCAACTGCTGCCCGGCCGGAGGAGCCGTGAGATCCCCGGCGGCCAGCAGACTCTGGATCGCAGCAACCTGAAGGCCATGGGCGGAGTGCCGTGCATGCCGCTCCAGCAGGCCAGGAGCCGGATACAGCAGGAACCACAACAGCACGCCGTCGGGCTCGGCGAGGTCCAGCGCACGCTCCAGAGCACGCCCGGCGGCACCGCGCTCACCGAGCGCGTCGCGGGCGATCGCCTCTAGCAGGAACGCCTGAATCAGCCAGCCCGGCCACAGCAGCGAGGCGGAGCCGTGCAGGACCGGAGCGAGCGCGGCGAGCGCGGCGCACGAGTCGCCCTTGGCGAGCCACAGCACCGCGGTGGCGATCCGCACCTCCCCGCGATCACGGTTCTGGTCATCGAATCCGGCAAGAGCCTGCTCAGCCTCCTCGACCTCGCCGAGACGCACCAGGGCCTGCAACACGAAGAACCGCATCGTTGCGGCCGACATGTTAGGCGCGGTCAGCAGCCCGGCCAGCTGCGCACCGGCCCGGAAAGCGGCCAGCGCCGTGGCGTCCTGGCCGCGCGCCAGGGCAAGCAGCCCGCGCAGGTAGTAGACCGCCAGTTCTACTCCGGGCCGGGCCTCGGCGCTCAAGGCTCCTCCGGCACGCTGGGACCAGAACTCAGCCTCTTCCACCCTCCCCTGCCAGGCTGAGATGGTCCCGAGCGCTACGCCGACCATGTCGGCGGCAGGCGTGTCCGTCCACCCATGCCGCGTGGCCAGCTCGATCGCCTGATGGCCGTGCTTTGCCGCGACCGCGAACGACTGGAAGACCTCGGCCCCTGCCTGGTAGGCCAGGCCGGTGAACTCCAGATAGGGCCGCCCGATCTGGTGCGCGAGCGCCCTGCCCTGGTCCAGGTGCTGTCCGGCCGCCGCGAACCTGGCTGTCCAGTGCTCGGCGACGCCCAGGTTGACCAGCGCCAGCGCGCGCAGTTCCTCGCGCACGAGAGGCTGCACCGCGTCCGGGGCTTCAGCCATGCTCTGCAGCCCGGCCGCCTCGCTGGCCACCGCGGACACGTCCCCGCGATGGCGGGCCAGCAGCAGCCGGGCAATCCCGAGCAAGAGCCTGGCCTGCCCGTGCCGGGAGTCCGGTACCGGCACTGGTCCGTGCGCGGCCATACTCAGGTACCGCTCCGCCCCCTCCACCGTTCCGTACACCAGCTCGTCCGCCGCGGCGACCGCAGCAAGCCCTGCATCGGCCGCGCTCACCTTTGCGGGGAACCCAGCGAGCAGCTCATGAACGGAGCCGGCCTGCCCGTCAAGGTGAAGGTCTGGCCAGTGATCGGCAAGCATGCCGGCGGCGAGGTCCCAGTCCCGGACGGCCTGGGCGTGCCGGATGGCCTGCACCGGATAACCGTGCCCGGCGAACCATTCTGCGGCGGCCCGGTGGAGCCCGGCGACCTCATCCGGCCACGTGCGCCGGAGCTCCAGCCGCAGGAAGTCGGCGAACATCTGGTGGTACCGGAACCACGACCGCTCCGGGTCCAGTGCCACCGTGAACGCGCTGGCCGCCTCCAGGTCCAGCAGCACCCGCTCTCCGCCGCTACCCCCGGCCAGCAGATCGGCGAGTTCCCCGTTAACCCGTTCCAGCACGCTGGTCCGCAGCAGCAACCGCCGCACCTGTTCGCTCTGCCCTTCTAGCACCTCGGCCAGCAGGTACTCCGCGACCGTCCGCTCACTGCCAGAGAACTCCTCGGCGAACCGCCCCGGGGCTGGGTTCCCGGCCATCGCCAGCGCCGCCAGCCGTAGTCCTGCCGCCCACCCCTCCGTCCGCTCAAGCAGCAGCCCCGCCGCCTCCTCCGGCAGATCAATCCCTACAGCCGCGAACAGCTCCCGCGTTTCAGCCAGGCTGAACCGCAGGTCAGCCGCATGGATCTCCGACAGCTCGCCCTCCAGCCGCAGCCGGTGCAGCCCCAGTCGCACGTCATGCCGAGACGCCAGGACGAACCGCAACTGCGGCGGTGCCCGCATCACCAGCAACTCAAGCTGCCGCAGCACCTCCGGACCCAGCTCGTGCACATCATCAATGACCAACCAGACCCGGTCTTCTAGCGGCGCCAAGTCCATCAGCAGACGCTCTGCCATGGCCCACCCGTCCAGGTCTGGTGCCGCCGACACCGCCTGCACCAGCGCCGAGCCCGGACCCGTCAACCGCAGCGCGCCGACCACTGACAGCCAGAACGGCTGCGGATCCTGCCCGCCGCCTCCGGCCGTCACCCACGCCGCCCGCCCCGCTGTGCCCCCCTGGCCCGTCCATGACCGCAGCAGCACCGTCTTCCCGCTGCCCGGCGGCGCGAACACCACCGCGACCCGAGCCTGACCCCCGAGCCGGTCGAACAACGCCTGACGAGCCACCACCCCGCCCGCACCAGGACCATCGACCCCGCTGGCCATAGCACCCAATCTCGCGCCAGATCCCACGATCCGAATTGTCGCACGACAACCGCACCCGACGGCCGGCTGCTCCGGGGAACCTGCGTCGGGCCGCTCGGCGAATCGGTCTACGGCCGTCCCTGGCACTGTGCCCGCACTCTCGCCCTCGGGCCCAAGCTAGCCGCCAGCGGGCCCGCTCGGCGCCCCTACAATCTGCGTCACGCCGCCTTGTCACTATGGCTGCACGCCCGAGGAGACCCCGCCCAGACCGCTCCGAGGCCGGACATAGCGTCGCGGACCTGCTCATCGTGTACTGCCACTGCATCCATGGCCACCGCGACCTGCTCAACCAGGCCAGCGCTGCTCACTGGCGCTGCTCGGCAGCCGCCCTGGCGCGCCTCAGGCTCGTCCTTAGTCGCGTCCCATCGTCCGTGGTCGTCCATACAAAGACGGTCTCCCACACCGCTCCCTGGCCCCCGATTTTAGTCCGCTATGCGTCCGTGGACCCCGCAACATGAGCCCTACAGCGCTACAAGGTGACACATGACGGGACAGAGAAGAAACGCCCCGCTATCGCGAGAATTCGCAGCTAATGGGGCGTTTTTCGCAGGTGGTGACAGGTGTTGTGGCAGGTGTTGGGTTCGAACCAACGCAGGCTGAGCCGACTGTTTTGCAGCACTATCCTGCTAATCGAGCGGTATGCTCATGACCTGCATTTATGCATTTTAAGGCGCAATTTACGTCCACCGCCGTCCGCTATGTGTCCGTGGGTGCCGGATTCCGGAACCGCACGGTCCACGGACGGGGCGTATGGGTCACGGACGCGCGCGGACCGGCCTCCTAAGGACGAGGGCGAAAATACCACGGACGGGACCAACGGAGCGGTTACGCCCATCACACTCCCGGTACTGCTTGAACTTGCATTTCGGTACGTCTACGTCACTGTCTTGCTCGTCGGCGGGTTCCCAACTCGGCGCGGTGTCATGGACCCGGAGGCATCGGCGATCCGCTTGTTCTCGGTATCTGCCTGCCGTCGGTGCGATGAGCGTGGCATGCCGTCCCGATGAGCGCCCTGCGAAGACTCCGCCGCGCCTTTGGCCTGTGGCCTGGTGGGCGGGGGAAAGGTGACGTCGATGGCGAGGCCCCCGCCAGGGCGGGGTCGGGCAGTAATGGCGGCGGCGTGGGCGATGGCGATGGCGCGGACGATGGACAGGCCGAGGCCGTGGCCGCCGTCACGGCCGGCGCGGCGCGGGCCGAGTCGCTGGAAGGGCTGGAATAGGCGGTCGATCTCGGCGGTCGGGACGGGCGGCCCGGAGTTGGCCACCGAGAAGACGGCGCGGCCGCAGCTTGTCCCGGTGGCGACCTGGATGCCGCCGCCGAGGACGTTGTGCCGGATAGCGTTGTCGATCAGGTTGGCGGCCAGCTGATGGAGCAGGAGCGGGTCGCCGTCGAGAGGGGCTGGCTGGGTGTCGGCGTGGACCTCCACGGTGAGCCGCCCGACCGTCGGGCGGGCGGCGTCCAGCGCGGCGGCCGTGATGGCGGCCAGGTCAAGCGGCTCGCGCTCACCGCTGCCGGCTTCGCTGCTGGCCAGGATGAGCAGCGCCTCGATGAGGCGTTCGGTCTCGGCGTTGGAGGCAAGCAGTTTCCTGCCGACGGCCTGCCAGGTGCCCGGGGTGGCGCCCGGGTCGGCGAGGGTGACCTGGAGCAGGGTGCGTTCCCTGGTCAGAGGGGTGCGCAGCTCGTGCGAGGCGTTGGCGGCGAAGTGCCGCTGGGCCCCGAAGGATGCCTCAAGCCGCGTGAACAGGCTGTCGAGGGTGTCCGCGAGCTCTTTGAGCTCGTCGTCGGGCCCGTGCAGGGCCAGGCGCTCGTGGAGGCTGCTCGCGGAGATGCGCCGGGCTGCGGCCGTGATCGTGCTCAGCGGGCGCAGCACCCGGCCGGCCAGCAGCCAGCCAAGTGCGGCGGCGGCGGCCAGGAAGCACACGGAGACGATGACGGAGATGACCAACAACTGCTGACGGCCCAAATTGACCTGCCCGAGTGCGGCCACCGTCACGTGCACCCCAGGAACCGCCTGGGCAGGTGCAGACGCAGACGTTACGCCCGGTCGCTCGCTCGCTGTTCCGATCGCTCGCTCGGGATGCACCTGGGGAGCCAAGTGCCCATAGAGCACGAAGGTAACGGCGATGACGGCCGCGCCGCATGCGCCGCACACCATGAATGCCGCGCCGTACAAGACGGTGAGACGCAACCGGGCGGTGCGGCGAGGCAGCCGTCGCCGCACGGAACCGCGGCGCGGGCGGGAATCAGGCATCATGAGCCTCCGATGCGGTAGCCGCTCTCCCTGACAGTGTGGATCACCGGCGGGTCGCCGAGCTTGCCTCGCAGTCGGCCGATCGTGGTTTTCACGGTGGTGGTGAACGGGTCGGCGGCTTCGTCCCACACCCGTTCGAGGAGCTCCTCAGCCGGAACCGGCCGCCCGTCTGCCGCGAGCAGGCACTCAAGCACGGCCAGTTCCTTGGGAGTCAGCGGCAGCCGCCGCCCGGCACGGACGGCGACTCGGCGGGCCGGGTCCAGGCTCAGGTCACCGCAGGTGAGGGTGGGGGGCAGGGGCGCGGTGGCACGCCGGCTAAGCGCCCGGATGCGGGCCACGAGTTCCGCGAAGTCAAACGGCTTGGGCAGGTAGTCATCGGCACCGAGTCCGAAGCCCTCGACCCGCTCCCTGACTGACCTCGCCGCAGTGAGCATCAGCACCCGGCATTCGGACCGGTCCGCGGCGAGGGCCCGGCAGACGTCGTCGCCGTGCACGCCGGGCAGGTCGCGGTCGAGCACCAGCACGTCATAGCGGTTGACCGCGAGGCGTTCCAGGGCCGCGCCCCCGTCCAGGGCGACGTCGACAGCCATCCCTTCCCGGCGCAGTCCGGCGGCCACTGCCGCCGCCAGCACCTCGTCGTCCTCGGTCACCAGAACCCGCATCGCCCGCCCGCCGCTTCCCTTGCCAACGGATGCCGCCGTCTGCACCCAAGATCGCAGCCCGGAGGTGACAGCCGGGTGACATTTCCGGTCACCGCGACGTCACTTCCCATTCTGTACAACAGGAGGACGCGATGCCCCACTCCGCCTTCGAGGAGGCTGCGATGAACGCCAAGACCGTCGGCAACCGGGGGCCGCGGCATGTGCGAGCCCTCGCCGTCGCGGCGGCCGTCATCGTGCTGGTGCCGGCCTGCAGCGTCGTGCATGTCCAGCTCGGGTCCTCCGCCACGCCTGCCGCGACGGTGTCGGCGAGCTACCAGCAGCTCCTTGCCTACGCGCGGTGCATGCGAGCCCATGGCCTGCCGGACTTCCCTACTCCCAATCCCTCGGCTGTTTCCCGGTCCACCGTTCGCCAAAGCGGCAAGGGCAGCGGCCCGGCGGCGCGGGCAAACGCCGCCTGCGAGCACCTGCTGACCAGCGCGAGCACGGGACCGTCCACAACCACGACGGCCAGCCCGCCCGGTGCCGCCGCGAGTGACTGCCTGAGCAGCCAGCAGCCGTGTTACACGCCCAAGCAGTTGCGCGTCGCCTACGATGTCCAGTCGCTGCTCGACCGCGGGATCACCGGCCGCGGGCAGACCATCGTGCTGCCGGAATTTCCGCCGCCGGCTACCGCCGGCAACCAGGTGCCGCCGACAGCGAGCGACATCCGGCAGGACCTGGCGCGCTTCGACCGCCTGTTCGGCCTGCCGGCCGCGCAGTTGCAGGTCGTGAACACCCTCGCGCACGCGGCATCTCCCTGGGACGCATCTGCCGAAGAGGTGGCAGACACCGAGATCGTGCATGCGATCGCCCCCGGTGCCGCCATCAGGGAAGTCCTGATTCCCTCCGCGGACACGGCCAGCACCGGCACGGTGAGCGCGGCCGCCGTCGCCGCCCTGCGGCTCGGCCTCACGCTGGGCGACGTGATCTCGTTTAGCGCGGGCGCGGGAGAGCAGTGCTTCACCCCGGCTCAGGCTGCCCAGTGGAACTCGGTCCTGCAGTCCGCGGAGCACGACCGCGTGACCGTGGCCGCCTCGGCGAGCGACTTCGGCGCGGCCGCCACCGCGTGTCCGCCTGGGACCAACTCCACCAGGGCCAAGGGGGTGGACCTGCCGGCCTCGGACCCGCTCGCGCTGGCCGTAGGCGGCACCAGCCTGCGAGCCAGCCGCGCAACGGGTGCTTACACCCGCGAGAGCGCGTGGAACACCCTCTCTTCGACAGGAGGACCGACCGCCAGCGGCGGAGGCTTCAGCCGGCTTTTCTCCCGGCCCGCCTACCAGGACGGCACCGGCGGCACCGGGACCACCCGGGGCGTGCCCGACGTGAGCGCCGACGCTGACCCCGCCACCGGTATGGCCCTCGCCTTCACTGAAGACGGCCGGAACTACCTCATCGCAGGCGGCGGGAACAGCGCCGCCACTCCGGTGTGGGCAGCGGTCATCGCCCTCGCCGACCAGTACGCCGACCGGGAGCTCGGCTTCGTCAACCCCGCTCTGTACCTGATCGCCCACAGCGCCCAGTACCACCAGGCATTTCACGACGTGACCACGGGCGGCAACACCGTGACGTTCGCCACGGGGACCGTCATCGGCTACCGGGCCGTCCCCGGCTGGGACCCGGTCACCGGCTGGGGAAGCCCCAACGCCCAGGCGCTCGTGCCTCTGCTCGCCCGCTATGCCGGCACATGATCACGGCAATGCCGCAACGAGCCAGGGGACATATTCGTCTTGGGCGACCCCACTCGCTCTTGGAGGCCCCGGCGAGTTAACCGAGTGCAGGTAAACAAGCTGCTGGTCCCCGTGGTGGTCCAGTTCGGAGGACTCACCTTCGTCACACTCCGTCTCGGACCGATGAGCTGCAGAGTCCGGCAAGTGCCGAGCGCCGCGCTCAGCCGCTCCGACCGCGCGGCAAACGTCATGTCCATCCTGCCGCCTTCACCCATGTTCTGTTCGTCCGCCTGGTCGGGTGGTGGCGGCCAGGTTTGCGCCGGCTCCGGGGCGGGCTGGGGCAAGCACCCCGCCCACGAACGTGCGGGCCACCCGCGCCCGCTCCGCCCGCCCGGCCAGTGCCACGATCTCCCGCACCGCCAGCCCAGTCATCAGCGCACCCGTCTTCCCGGCCGCCCCGGTCCCGGGGACATCAATGCGGGCTGCCGGGCGGACACAACGGATGCACGCCCGACTCGGCGGCGCGCGTCAAGCCCGAACACCACCCGGGCGGGGTGCCCGCAACCCGTCAAGCGGCTACCCAAACCGCTCCCTGGCCCGCACGCCCGCTGAGCCGACGGTTTTGCAGATCTCTCTCCTTTACTCAAGGCACAGCTCGGAGGGCGCCATGGGGCTCGGCTGGCAGGTAAACGAATCCCGCGGCGTGGCGGCGGCGACCGGGGTGGCCCATGACGCGGCGGCGTCGCTGGCCGTCAAGCTGGGCAACGGCAAGGTCCACGTCGCCTTGACCAACCGGGGCATCCCAATCGAGGAGGTCAACGGGCGCGTCCTCAACGCGCTCGCCGGCGCCTAGCGGAAGCCGCTGGTCACGGTTGCGCCGCCGGGACGTTGGTGAAGATCCTCGCGGTACAGGACGGAAAGTGCGCCATAGCTGGAAAATCGTGGCCGCCAGCAGCCAGCTAGCCCCACTCCTACTTTTTCAGGTCGAAGTAGCAGGCCGCCACGGCTAGACGGCGCCAAGTGCGACGCGAGCACCGAGGGCACCAGCCCGCAGGTGCTCGCCGGACTCGCACGTCTCGCGGAAAGGTAATCACACCAACCGCGCGTTGCCCGCTCACCCCTCCGCCCGGATCCTGGGATCCGGACTCACTCAGGGCACGTCGCGATTGCGGTTGTACTCCGCTGCGGAAGGAACCATGCGATGAGGATCGGTAGCGGCATGGCGGGACGGACGGCGATGGTTACCGGGGCCACATCGGGTCTTGGCTACGCAACCGCCGCTGAGCTAGGGCAACGGGACGTCCTCGTGCTGGTTCACGGCCGAACGCGACAAACGGCGGATCAGGCAGCGCGGCGTCTCTCGGAACTGGGCAACACGCCAACGGGTAAGTACGTGCCGGTTTACGCCGACCTGACCTCGCTGGAGGAAGTGCGCCAACTGACAGCGCAGGTGCGCGAAAAGTGCCCCGACGGCCTGGGCATCCTCATCAACAACGCAGGAGCCCAGTTCAGCAGTCGGCGGCTTTCCCCGGAGGGGATCGAAGTAACCACAGCTCTCGTCCACTTCACGCCTGCGGTGCTGCACCGTCTGCTCCTCGATGACCTGCGCCGGGCTGCTGACCACGCGGACGCTCCGGCCCGCGTGGTCACCGTGACGTCGGTCAATGAACGATTCGGGAAGGTCGTCACGGACTGGAGCTACGCCAGTGGCTACGGCCAGGTCCGGGCTTACTCGAACGCGAAGCTCATGGCTCGGCGCATCGACGAGAAAGAGATCGTGTTCAATGCCGCTGATCCAGGATTCGTATTCACCGACTTCGGAAGAAAGGCCGGCGGCTCCTCCGGCCTGATGGACCGCCTCCTCCGGCCGGTCGCGCCCGTGCTGATCGCTAGCCCGGAGAAGGCGGCTCGTAGAAGCGCGATGATCGCCGCCG
>Ga0335072_10015681_pt1 | contig 10750 bp, 11 predicted proteins | sample Lox_Sample_21_FD_206725 | JGI IMG/M metagenome (GOLD analysis project Ga0335072, IMG submission 206725) | Soil microbial communities from Loxahatchee National Wildlife Refuge, Florida, United States - Lox_Sample_2.1 | ecosystem: Environmental > Terrestrial > Soil > Wetlands | place: USA... | reverse complement strand
TCGACCGCGCCGTCGCGGCCCTTCGGTGCGCCGCGGGCCCGGCCGGACTGGGCAGCGCGGGCGGCGCTGACGGCATCCAGCGGGTCGGACTTGCCCTGCCGGCGCCGGTCCTGCCGGTCTGAGCGGTCTACCTCGACGACCCGGACGCCGGCTGCGGTGATGTGGCGGGCCAGGCCCGCGCCGTAGCTGCCGGTCCCTTCGATGCCGACCAGGGCGACGGTCCCGAATCCGCCCAGCCAGCCCAGCAGCCGGGCATAGCCGGCCGTCGTGGCCGGGAACTCCTGCACGCCGAGCAGCCCGCCGATAGGATCCAGCGCGGCCGCCACGTGCACGTCAGCATGGGTGTCCACACCGCCAGTGACAGCGCGTTTGTCTTCTACGATGGTCACAGCCGTCCCTTTCTCTGGTTAAGGGATGGCACGCACCCGCTGGCCGTCGGACCTGTGAACCCCGGCCTCTGATCCAGGCCAGGCAGATCAGACCGGCAGCGCCGGTGGGTGCCTGAAAACCTGGGACCCGGCCGACAGATCGTCTCGCAGGACAGCCCGAGCGGCGTCAGCCGAATCGGAGGTCAGGCCGGGACCCAGGCCCCCGACCCTACGCCCGCACCACCGCAAAACCGCGCAAGCAGGGCCGGAAGCAACTATCCACAGTCTCCCTGCCGAATCTGTGCTACTAGTGGTCTAGGCTGTCTACATAGAAAATCTGCGCAGATCCGACATTTATGTGCTGATAAACCATGCCGGTTTGGCCTTTCTCGCGAGAAGTGATTTCATCCTGACGATTCGGTGAATGAGTGACCGCTAAACCCAGTCACCTAGTCCGCTTGGATGGTATTGGTGGATTTTCATGAGTTCTCAATTCTTGTCGCTTCAACTGCGCAGGAGCAACGATTCCGGCTCACAGCACCCCCGGCTAACTCTCGACCTTGATTCGACGAACCCAGCATCCGCCAGAGCCTTCATCGACAACCACATTCACCTTCTTGAGGGCGATCGACGATTCACTCAGCCAGTTACCTATATAACGGACTTTGATAGGCGCTATACCGTTGGCAGCAATGACTAGCCGTTCGGGAACGCGCGAGTTCGTCGGCAAGTCGACTCGAGACAGGATCTCGTTGAGACCTCCTGCCGCCAGGTCAGGAACTGCCGTAAGATCCTCAATCAGCAAGTCTCCGTTGTCGGAAGCCGTCGTACCAAAGCGGAAGTGCCCCATGTTGCCCGTGCAATAATGATTGAGAAGGTGCCCCATGAACCGGGTCGCTTCGGCGTGTTTCGTTTGATTGGGCGCAATCTCGTCCTCATCCGTAAACCAGTAGAGGTCCTGATCATCCGCCCGGACGCCTTCAATCACAATTGCCGCAAGATGGCAGACTGTTGACAGCTTGCCGAATGCCTTCTTCGTCCACGGTCCAAGTGTGCCGAACGCTGTATCAGCTTGGTACGGCTCGTTAAAGCGATGAGCTGCGCGCTTATCCACGGCGAAGCTAATCAAGACACCCGCGAGATCGTCGGCCGCTCCGAGGAAGCCCGGCAAGGAGCGCAAACGGACATTGTCGTTGAGTGTCTTGAAGGATATACGCCGGAAGCCCAATCCGGCCTCTCGTAGCTGGCCTCTCTCCGCATCAAAACCCGAAAAGCCGAGGGGTGTCGTGACCAGATAGGAAAAAACCTCGTACCGTGCGCCCTTATGTGTGCCACCGTAGTCACTGAACATTAGCAACGTGGATGAACTGCGCAGCCACCGAATGCGGTTGCCAAACACCGTAGGGGAGCCGGAGATCGCCTCACTTATGAGCTTGGATAGCCCGAAACTGGGACGCGAAATCACGCGCCAAAGGCCGGGCTCTGGGCTTTCGTTCGGCACGGTGCACTCCAAGGGATCCCAGGAGCGTTATCAGAAACTCTCCAGCGCGAGCTTTCGCAGATCTCCATCTAATTGTTAGTGAAGTTCTAATTTCGGCACGGCGTGCCTAAAAGGCAACAGCTCCCCGCATCGGTAGAAAGAAGGTGCGAACCAAATCCTTTTACCGGTGGAGGAGCCGTTGCGTTACCATCGTACCTTCGGGCTGGATGCCGGACAACTCGATGAACTCAAGGCGCGTATCGAAGATATCATGCCCGATCCCTGGGATAAGGGAACCGGGCGGCCGAAGAGCCTCTCGTTGCGGGAAGCGATCATGGTCACGCTGCTCTACAAGCGGCAGAATATTACCCAAGAAGTTATTGCCGATCTTTTCGGGGTCTCTCAGGGCACCGTCTCGGAGATCATCACGGAATTCACCCCGCTGATCGCGCAGGCTACCGGAGAGTTCCGGCCGGACGCGGAGGAGGCGAAGCAGATGATCCGAGGCCGGCTGGCGCTGGTAGACGGCACTTTGTGGCCATGCTGGTCATGGGAGAGCGCGCCCGAGATGTGGGCTGGGAAATATAAGACTACCGGCCATGGCAGCCTGATTATCGGTGACGAATCCGGGAACATAATCTTCGTCTCGGACCCGGCTCCCGGATGTGACCATGACATGAAGAAGCGGGAAGGCGAGGTGAAGGAGATTCTCGACCTTGCCGGGTCAGTTATCGCAGACAAGGGATTTCAAGGGTCTGGCTACGTCACGCCGGCCAAGAAGCCACAGGATCGTGAACTCTACATCCGTGAACACGAATACAATAACCAGGTCAGTTCTATCCGCGCCCCTATCGAGCGCGCGGTTGCGCATCTCAAGACCTGGAAGATCCTTTTCACCGATTACCGGCGGCCGCTCAACACGTTTCTTGAGTCCTTCCGCGCGGCCATCGGTCTATATTTCTTCGAATTGAGTTTCCGATAATCCTCCAGGTACACCTTTACCGTAATCGAGACTAGCCGAGCGCCGCACCCTAATAAACGCGAGCATGCATCGCACGAGCAGCCGCGTTATCGCCCTCGCTCTCAGGGCCGGACGGTCCTGGTGGGGAATCGCCACGGTTCGCACGCCCGCGGCGTGAAGGTCTCTTTCGACCGCGGCCTGGCCGTAGCCGCGGTCGGCAGTAACCGGGCGGGGCACTGGCCCGCCCGGTTACAGACGCGTTCGATCGTCGGCGCCGGGCTCGACAAGAAACCAAGTGACGTTGCGATCCCAGACCGCTACAGTCGCGCAGATGACGTCCTCCGACTACGTTCTGTCGCTTGTGCGTCAGGCCCTCGATGAGTTCGACGCCCAGCCGCTGGAAGTCTCGGTGCGCCGGGCAGTGCGCATTGCCAGCCTGGTCGGCGACAGCAGGACTGCGGTACGGCTGGGCTATGAGCTGCGGCCTGCCGGTGGCGGTGATCGCAGGGCGAACGCCGCCGACGTAAAGCGGCTGATGACTGATCCGTCTACCTGGGGGACCCTTCAGGGCCCTTCCGAAGAAGCCCTGCAGGAGTACTTCGCGGACAGGAAGCGGTCGGATGATCCGGCTGACGATACTGTCCTCGTCCACTCCGTAGCCGAGCTGGAGTTCTGGGTTGGCCGCGACCATGCCGAGTTCGAGCGACTCGACCGGGAGAGCGCGCTGGCTAGCTTCCGGATGCGCCAGATCCTGGAACTTACCCGGAACCGGACCTTCACTGCACTCATCGCCTGGGAGCGGCAGTTCACGTACTCGTCGATCAACGAGTCGATCTTCTCGGCCTACCAGCGGCAGGTAGACCAGCTCCTATCGGCTGGGACGCCGGACCTGGTGGAGAAGTTCACAGCCGTCTACCAGCGGCTCCGGGAGGCCGCCGCCCTCCACCCGGAACTGGACGTCCCCGAAGAACTGTCGCAGGCGATCACCACCTGTCGCAGGATTCTCAAGGCTGTCGTGGACCACGTATTCCCGCCTGTCAGCGACGCTGCAAGCTGCGGCCATTCCCTCGATGATGCTCACTACCGCAACCGTCTGTACGAGTTCATCTCCCGCCGGTGCAACGGCGGATCTCACCGTGCCCTGGCGAAGACGATGGTCAGCGGCCTGTATGACCGGTTCGAGGCCGTCGACACGCTTACGAACAAGGCAGTGCACGCCGAAATGGCCCTGGAGATCGCCAACCTGTGCGCGCTCAACACCTACATCGTGTGCGGCGAAGTGCTCCGCGTTCACCTATTCGAGGCCGAGCCGGAACCCCCTTCACCTGCCTGACTGCCATCGTGCATGGCCTGCTGTCCCGCCCCAGGCTGTATGACACGGCCACAATGCCGCCGTGTAAGTTACTCTGCGGTACTCCGTTCTAGCCCCGGGATGCGCCAGGTTCCGGGTCAGGCCAGAATAGTGCTAGCTGGGTGACGCTGTTGCACACGCATACCCCGCTGGCCCGCGCTGACCCCTGGATGCGGGGGTCACTAGGTTTGTGAAAAGGATTATCTACCTATGCTGTAGCAGGCGGTGCGCGATTGGAGCCGCATTAGGCACAGCCGATCCAGTTATGGTGGTATGATACTTATTCTAATCCTGGTTTCACCAGATTTCTTATTGGAGTCGGAAGAGATGACTGCCAGCGCCAGCGCGCGAAGAAGGGTTCTGCCAGGGACCGGGTTCGGCGCCAGTGCTCGGTATCGGACGGAGTATACAAAGATTCATCAGATGCTGATGGTTGCCCGCGCCGCTACCTGGAACTTCCAGTGGCAGGTGAAGGGATTTGTCGAGGCAATGCCGGACGTTGACCAACGAACGCTCCTGGGCCGGTTCGTCGACGGCAGCGACGTCGAGGGGATCGATCTCAGAGCATCCGTGGCAAACATTCAGTTCTTGTTGTCGCGGGGATTGAACGCGCCGCTGGCCTGGCTGATGGTGTCGATTTGATCACTGAGGGAAGCGGTGTGGCGGTGCTGTGATGTAGTGGCGGTGTGCGCGATACGCCGGATGCGCCTGATGTGGTTGCCGCGCTGCAGGAGGCGAACGCGCGGCTGCGGGCGGAGAACGCGGAGCTGAAGGCGCAGATCGCGGAGCAGGCGGAGAAGATCGCGCGGCTGGAGCGGCTGATCTCCCGCAACAGCGGGAACTCGTCGATGCCGCCGAGCACCGATGACCTGCCGGGGAAGAAGCCGCCACAGCGCAGGTCCGGCCAGGGCGGGGTGACGCGGAAGCCGGGTAAGCAGCCCGGCGCGCCGGGCGCGTTCCTGGCCTGGAACGAGCACCCGGACACGACCGGGGACGTGTTCCCGGAGGGCATCTGCCCGTGCGGCGCGGACCTGGCCGGCGCCCGCGACCTGGGGGTGAGGTACTCGCATCAGGTCACCGACCTGCCCGAGGCGCGGGCGGTGACCGTCCAGCACGACCGGCACGAAGTGCAGTGCGCGTGCGGACGGACTCATGTCGCGGACGCCCCGCCGCAGGCGGCGGGCGCGCCGGGCACGGTGACCTACGGGCTGAACTTCCAGGCCTGGTGCGTGTTCTTGATGGTGATGCACCACGTCCCGGTGGAACGCTGCGCGGACATCCTGGAGTCGATGTCCGGCACCCGGCCGTCCGACGGGTGGGTGCACGGCCTGCTGGAGCGCGCCGCCCGGGCGGTCGCCGCGGCGAATCAGGCGATCCGGGCGCTGATCATCCTGGCCCGGGTGGTCTGCGGCGACGAGACCCCGCTGCGGGCGGGCCCGGGCCCGAAGACGGCCAAGAAGTACCTGCAGGTGGCCTGCACGGACCTGCTCACCTATTACTTCCTCGGCGGCCGGGACCTGCCCTCCTTCAGGCAGTTCGTCTATTCCGACCTGCACGGCACCGTCGTCGTGCACGACCGGTACGTCAACTACGACGCCTTCGACGGCATCAGCCACCAGCTGTGCACCCAGCACCTGCTCAGGGACCTGGAAGACGCCGCCCAGACCTACCCGGACGCCATCTGGCCCGGCCAGGTCGCAGGCGCCCTGCGCGGCCTGATCCACCAGGCGAACCTGGCCCGCGACCAGGGCCTGGCCGCCGTCCCCGCCGAGATGACCGCGGAGCACCTGACGCTGTTCCGCCGCGGCGTCACCGTCGGGCTGTCCCAGGTCCGCCGCATCCCCGGCGCCAAGACCAAGCAGCCGCCCGCCCGGCTCCTGCTGGAATGCCTGCGCCACCGCGAAGCCGACGTGCTGCGGTTCCTCACCGACACCGCCATCCCCCCGACCAGCAACCAGGCCGAACGCGACCTGCGGCCCTCGAAAACCCAGCAGAAGATCAGCGGCCGGCTCCGCTCGGAGAAAACCACCCGCCACCGGTACGCCATCCGCGGATACGCCTCCACCGCCGCCAAGCACGGCATCTCCGTCTTCACCGCCATCCGCGACGCCATCGCCGGAAACCCCTGGATACCGCCGATCCCGGCCAACGCTGACCCGCACCCGAAAACCGTCACGCACGGCAACTCAGGAATAACTAAAACATGCTGCCTGGCGGCGTGAATGTTTACTACGTTTTCTGCTGAGGGCGCCGGCCCGGTGCCCTCAGCAGAGAGCCGCCTTTCGGGCGCAGCGCACTCCCGGGCCGGAGGTTTGACGCCGCCGCAGATCATCACGATGGCCATGAGCGGTCTGGCCTCCACGCCGCCCACACCAGATCCCTCATCGCCCGTATCAGCATCCTGACCGCGGGATGCTAGCGCTGCGCTTCGCGGCCCGTTCGGCCCTAGCTGCTCCTCGGTCCCGACTGGCTCGCCCACCGGCACGCCGGCTTCGCGCCTCTGGATCAGCGAAATACTGTCGCCTAATAACCGGCCAGCAGTCACACCGAATGAGGCAATCTGCGCGCAACCGCCCTTACCTGAACGCGACACGGCGATCGGCAGATATTCGGCGATCCTATTTCCTGCCAGAACGAGGGGAAAAGGTTGCATGGCAATTACCGGCAAGGCCGAGAGCGTGAGTGAGTATTCAGAAACACGTATAGATGTGCGTGCGAAGAAAGTACTCACATCGCATGAGCGGTAAACCAAAAGCCGGTCGGCGGCACCCAGGAACGCGTACAGGCTAGAGGCGGGCGACGGGAAATCCGGGTCGTGCGAGCATAGAGCGGCGCGGTCGGCGAACGTGGTAGCGGCGTGAGGCGGCTGCGCGCGGGCCGGCACGTCGGAACGCAGGGCTTGTGTTCCCGACGTGTTCCGTGGCCGACTCCCGGCCGGGCTGGTCCGGCTAAGACTCGGCGTCTCTTGCCTGCGGTAACGCTGGGTGCGGGTGGTGCGTCGTGGGGAGGGCCATGCCCATGACCAAATCGCTATCGCGTTCCCGGCAGCCCAAGCAGTTGGACGCCGGGATAGTCCAGGCGAGATCAGCTCGTTCGCCCTGCGCCTGGCCGCCGAGGGCAAGGCCGCCAAGACGATCCGGACCTACACCGAGGCGGTCCGGTGGTTCGCCGCCACCTTCCTGCCCGGGCACGCCAGCCGGGCAAACTGGGAGCAGGTGGACAGCCAGGACATCCAGCAGTGGATGGCATGGCTATTGGACCGCTACAGCACCGCCTACGCCAGCAACCAGTACCGCGCCCTGCAGCGGTTCTTCAAATGGCTGGCCGCCGAAGACCAGCTCCCCGACCCGATAGCCGGGCTGCAGCCGCCGCGCGTCCCCGACAAGCTGGTCCCGGTCTTCACGCCCGAGGAGCTGGCCCGGCTGGAGGAGACGTGCGCGGGCCGCAGCTTCGCGCAGCGCCGCGATGCCGCGATCATCGCGGTGTTCAATCCGGCTGTCTGAGCTGGTCGGCCTGCGGGGCAGCGACGCCGGCCTGTGGCAGCGGGAGATCACCGTCCGCGGCAAGGGCGGTAAGGACCGGATCGTCCGGATCGGCCACCAGGCCGCCCGGAGCCTGGACCGGTACATCCGCGCCCGCTCCCGGCACGCCCAGGCCTGGCGGTCCCCGCTGTGGCTCGGAACCGGCAACCGGGAGCCGCTGACCGCCGCCGGCGTCTACCAGATGATCGCCCGCCGCGGCCAGCAATGCGGACTCAGGGTCTATCCGCACCGGTTCCGGCACCACTTCAGCCACACCTGGCTGGACCGCGGCGGAGCCGAGCGGGACCTGATGGAGCTGAGCGGCTGGACCTCCCCGCAGATGCTGGCCCGCTACGGCGCCAGCGCCCGCGGCGCCCGCGCCCGCCGCAGCTACGACCGCATCATGGACGACAGCCACTGACCCCGGGCCATGACACTCCAACTACACTCCAAGTAGGATGATGAAGCCTACGATGGAGGTGTGGCGCTGCCTGCTATCTTCGAAGGACTAGACGAGACGCCTCTGGCTTGGTCGCCAATCGTCACGGTGATCTGGCAGCTGCGGTTCGAGGAGCATCCGATTCTCATTGCGCCGCAAACAGCACTGAGACTTCAGGAACTGCTCGGCGGCGCGGCCGAGTTTGCACTCACGATGCTCCCCCGAATCCAGTTGTCGGTGCAGGCTGCCGGCGCAGGTGCCGCCGGGGGTATGCCTACACCGGCCATGGGTGCGGCTGGAGGTGGATGGAGGCTGTCCGCCGCCGACGGATCCTGGCATGTGAATGTAGAAGCAGGAAGCGTCAGCGTCGAGTCGTCTAGTTATGGCTCGTGGGCTAGCGACTTCTCACCCCGCCTTCAACAGGTTCTGGAGGCACTGGAGGATGTTGGCCCACCTGTCGTTGAATCACGCCTCGGCCTGCGTTACGTCAACATCTTGGTGGGTAGCGCCGTTGGGAGATCGCCTCTGTCAGCGCCTGGCGAGCTCAGCGGGCTGATTGCGCCCTGGCTTCTCGGCCCACTAAATGAGTCGCGGCTTCAAGATTTCGTTCAGATGACACAGGGCCGTGTTGCGTTCGGGTTTGAGCACGCCAACGCGATACTCAACCACGGTGTTGTTTCGGCCGAGAACGGTGAGCTGGGCTACCTCGTAGATATCGATGCCTTCCGTGAAGGTGGTCGAGCATTCCAAAGCAACGATGTCCTTGCACACAGTACGATACTGCATGGCGTAGCGTTGGGCCTGTTCCAAGAATCACTTACCCCCGAAATCTTGGAGTCGATGCGTTCGGCATCTGCTGGCGGAGGCGCGTGATGATCCGATGACTGTCTCGCATACCGAACCGGCTCGCTACATGCGCGAGATGACCGTTGCCACGTCGAGCCCACGAGGGACAGTACTACCGCGCTCGGGCGTCTTTTGGGGTGTGCGCGCGCCGCAGCGCCATCCGGCTGTTGTCATTGGTGAGTTTTCGAGTTCCTGGGCAAACGAGACTCAGATTCGCGGTTGGCTTGAGCCGCACGTGCACCCGGTTGAGCAAACTAGCTCGGCGCACCTCCAAATGGGTCACCTGAGGCTAGCGAACTTTGAGATCGACCTGAATGCGACTTCCTCCCGAATCTACGGAGACGTGACCTCAAGCCGGTTCGCGCCAGGCTCATATCGGCAGGCCACGGCTCTTCGTTTCATCCGTGACGTCGATGTTGCCTGCGCGTTTGTTCCACAGTGGGACGACTTGACTGAGTCTCCTTGGCGGACACTTCGCAATGCGCTGGCGCCACTTCGCGTCTCGTCAGCAGCGGTTCTTGAGGCCATCCGCACCGAGTTGGAGCAGGACGAGGTAAATTCTGATCAATCGCGTCACGTGGGCTTGGCGGCAGTTGCGTGGCTCACGAGGGTACTGGAATTGTCTCGTCCGACGATCCTGCGGATGGGTGGAGTGCCAGAGTCAACCTTCTACGCTTGGCAGAAGAACCCACAGTCGATTGTCCGCACGCCTACTGTCAGCCGCCTACTACGGCTTCAGGCGCAGGTTGGGCTTCTTGCCGAGGCCCTCGGCCGGGACGGCTTGAGGGCCTGGCTACTGTCGAACGATCGCTTGAAAAGGCTCCAGGGCGACGACGCAATATTCGTGCAGACGCTCGCCGAAGCTGAAGAGGCGTTGACAGCGGCGACACGGATTTCGCCGCGGCCGCGTATGCGTCTTGGAGATTATGAATTCGATACCGAGCAGCCCGTGGATAATCCGGCACGTGATTTCCCAAGTTGGCTGGGAGCGTCGAAGCTTCCCGAGGAGCCCGCAGAGTAGGCGGGGCGAGTCTGTTGATACTCGTACTCGACTACTAAGGTGGCTGGGCCTGCGTGGGATGACGAGGTGGCCTCGACAAGAGCCGAGGAGAACCTCGCCAACATCACGGTCGGCATCGTCTCCACAAGCACCGCGTCGGGCGAGGCGCCCACCGCAGATATGGTTCTCGGCTGGCACCGCAAGATGGTTGACGGGATTCTGATACCGGACGACGCCTACCGAGGTGCGTTTCGAGGAAGCGCTCATCCAGCGCTTCTCGACTACGAAGCGACAGTCGGCGGGCTGCCGACGACGAGGGCGTGCGAGGTTGCCGCAGAAGTCGACAACCTGATTTCGGAACTCCAGGATCGCGTCTTGGCATTGGACGAACTCGATTCGCAAGGAGACCCAGATGTGCTCACGGCTGCCTTCGTGGAAGCCGTTCTCGATACCGCCGCGTGGTTGCATGGAGAATGGATTCGAATACATCCTTTCGTCAACGGTAATGGCCGAACCCGCGCGAATGTGGGTTCTTTGGCTCTGCAGTCGGTATGGCCTTCCTCAACTTCTGCCTCTGCGTCCACGCCCCGATATGGTATACGGCCCCGCCTCTTACCCGAGCATGACAGGAGATCACAGCCTGTTTCGCCAATATCTCCTGTTTAGATATAACACGGCTTGACACGACAATAAGCGCGGTGCACCGCTGGGACGCGGCCCTGTCCGGGCTCGGCGCCGAGGTCGGGACGGTGGTCTGCGGGCACACCCACATGCCGTTCGACCG
>Ga0335072_10015680_pt1 | contig 10750 bp, 7 predicted proteins | sample Lox_Sample_21_FD_206725 | JGI IMG/M metagenome (GOLD analysis project Ga0335072, IMG submission 206725) | Soil microbial communities from Loxahatchee National Wildlife Refuge, Florida, United States - Lox_Sample_2.1 | ecosystem: Environmental > Terrestrial > Soil > Wetlands | place: USA: Florida... | reverse complement strand
AAAGGCAGCTTGCACCCATGCAGTCTCGTCGTTCATCGGCTAACGGTGAGACTGGGGCTGATGCCGTCACTTGGATGCTGTTGATGCAAACTGCGTACAAATCAATCGGTAAAACGCCCAATAACATTCAGGGAGCTTGCGCACTCTTTAAGCGAGCAAGGCAACTGGGGCCTCGATCGCTTGCGACCGAATGGTGAGGACGGAAGAGAAAGATTCGTTGCAGTTCTTATTTGGGCACGTTAAGACACCGCATCCGATTGGATCATTGTTTCGACTCACCCCCAGTTGCGTGAAGAGTTAATGCAAAAGTATCAGCCGACTTATGCTGCGAAGCCCAGTTCCTAAAACTGAATTCGTCCTCTAATGTTCCAAAGAAATGCTGTAACAAGTTCCTGCCCTCCTGCATTTATTTGTGTTCCTGGCCGATGAATTCGCAGGAGGCACGCAATGATCGCAGCCCAAGTCGAGCTTACACAAGCACTTAGGCAGCAACGCGAGTTTGTGGCCCGCACTGGAAGTGGCCATACCCTGATACTGGACGACGCTGCGGGTGGAACCGGAGCGAAACCAATCGAGCTGGTGGCAGTCGCTCTCGCCGGATGCACCGCATTCGATGTGATCACCGTCCTTCGTCAGAAGTACCACCAGAAAGTCACCGGTTATCAGGTACGCGTCGAGGCCGATCAGGCAGAACGGCCGCCACAAGTCTTTACAGCGGTCCGGATTCACCATGTCGTCACCGGCATTGGGATCGACGAAGCGGCGGTAAAAGAGGCGATCCGGCTGTCGGAGGAGAAGTACTGCTCGGTGGGAGCGATGGTGCAAAAGACAGCTACGTTCCATACAACCCACGAAATCGTTGAAGACAAAACGTCGTGGCGGCAGGGAGCCGAAGCGGTGGGAGCCGAGCGTTGAGGCTACGACCACGCCATTTCGCTTTGCTATTCGCGTGCGGAGCCATGCTTGTTGCGAGTGGTCTGGCCCAGAACGCAGGTCCGCTGACTTTGCAGCAGGCAGCCAACATCGCTCTGGAAAAAAATCCTCTGCGCAAAGCGGCTCTTGCCGATACCAAGGCAGCTTCGGCTGGAGTGCAGGAAGCGCAGTCGTTCCTGATGCCGCGGGTGGCGTTTTCCGAGCAGGCACTACGCGGAAACGATCCTGTGTATGTGTTCGGGAGCAAGCTTCAGCAGCAGCGATTCACGACTGGCGACTTCTCCCTGAACAAGCTGAACACTCCTTTGCCCTATGGAAATTTCGCTACTCACTTTGGTGGGACATGGAACCTGTTCGATTCTTTCGCTTCGTGGCGCGGGATCAATCGCGCGAAGGAGATGAGCATCGCGGCCGGTCATCAACTCGAACGCACCGACCAGGAAATTCTGTTTCGAGTCGTCCAGTGTTATTACGGAGTTCTGCTCGCCACAAAACAGTTGGAAGTCGCCGAGCAATCCGAGAAGACGGCGAAGTCGATCATGGATCGCAGCCAGGTCCGCTTTGATGCCGGATTGGTGGTCGGGTCCGATCTTCTCAGCGCCAAGGTTCGTCTGGCCAGCCGTGAGCAAGAACTCATTCGCGCGCGCAACAACCTGGAAATGGCCCGCGCTCAACTCAACACGGCGATGGGCGTACCAGCCGACGCCCAATACCAACCCGCCGATTCGCTCGCTGAGAAGAATCTGGCGGTGGTTCCACTACCTGAACTGGAGCAAAGGGCTCTTACGACTCGCCCCGATCTGAAGCGGATCGAAGCAGAGCAATCGGCGCAGAAGCTGAGTGTAGCGATTGCCAAGTCCTCGTTCGGTCCTCGACTGAATGCCTTTGCTGGCTGGGGAATGGACAATCCTACCTTCCTTGCGGGAGGTGGGGGAACTAACTGGCTGGGAGGAATCGAGCTGCAGATCGATCTCTTCCAGGGCGGATCGAAGCGGGCTGAGCTGTCGCGGGCGCGCGCCAATACAGAAAAAATCGCGGCATTGAAGCAGGCTGCCGGCGATGCTGTGCGGCTGGAAGTCCGGCAGGCTTATTTCGATCAGGATGCCAGTTCGCAGCAGGTCGAGGTGGCGCGGACTGCCATCGCCGAGGCGGAAGAAAGTTTGCGTATCAATCAGGATCGCTACGACAGCGGCTTGCTCACCATCACCGATCTTCTGGGCGCGGAGGAAGCTGCGCGACGAACACAGGCTGATTACTGGCAAGCGGTCTATCAGTTTCACATCAGCTACGCCAATCTGGAGTTGGCCTGCGGCACTTTGAATCTACAGTCTGCGGTGGTTATGCCATGAATCAAACTCGTCCTGAAAAACTGAAAAAGTCAACCTTCGCATTGGGAAGCGCGGCCTTGGCTTCCACGGTTCTGAGCCTGATGTTGTCCGGCTGCTCCGTCGAACGGCAAAGCGTCAGCCCCGCGCCGGAAACGGTGAGCAACATCTCCGTCGTGTCCGCGCAGACGGCGAACATTCCTGACGTGGTCGAGGCGGTAGGAACGCTGCGCGCAGTCGAGACGAGTCAACTCGCGGCTCAGATGATGGGCAACATTGTCGAAATCCGAGTGCGCGAAGGCGACCGGGTGCAACGAGGACAAGTTCTTGCCGTCATCGACGAGGCACAGCCGCGTGCCGGGCTCGAGCGCGCTATGGCTGGTGATCTCGCTGCTCAACAGGAGGTCTCGGCTGCGGAGTCTGACTTTACACTCGCCGACGCGACGTTCAAGCGGTATCAGATGCTGTATGACAGAAAGTCTGTGAGCCCGCAGGAATTTGACGAGATCAAGGCGCGCTATCAGGCCGCGCAGGCACGCCGCGAAATGGCGCGCGCCGGAGAGGCTCAAGCCAAAGCAGTGTTGCGGCAAGCTCGAACGGCTCTCAGCTACACGCATGTTGTGGCCCCATTCAATGGCCTGGTGACGGAAAAGAAAGCTGACGTTGGAGTGCTGGCCAGTCCCGGCATGCCAATCTTCACCGTCGAGGATTCGCGTGGCTATCGGTTGGAAGCCACAGTGAATGAATCCGACCTTCATTATGTGCGCCAGGGAGAACGAGTGCCCGTGATCGTGGATGCCCTCGGCGATCGCGGGATCGCAGGGAAAGTCATCGAGATCGTTCCTGCAGCAGACCCCGGAAGCCGCAGTTTCCTGGTGAAAGTCCAACTGCCCTCCGATCCGGCGCTACGCTCCGGCATGTTCGGCCGCGCCCAATTCGCACGCGGAGAACGGACGGCGCTGGTTGTCCCACGCACAGCTATCGTCGAGCGCGGTCAACTGCAAGGCATTTATGTTCTGGATCAAAACCGAATTGCCGGGTTGCGCTACATCACGCTGGGCAAACCATCGGCAGCGCAGATTGAAGTGCTCGCGGGACTGCAAGCCGGTGAAACCTTGATTGTGGATCCGGGCAGCCGCGAGCTCAGCGGCAAGAAGATCGAGTCTCGCTAGGAGCCGGGAATGAGGGCAGACAATAACAAGTCGAAATTGGCAAGCAGCGCAAATCCTGCTCCTGATTTGACGAGGCAAGGCTTAGCGGGGAAGGTGGCACACAGTTTCATCGATTCGAAGCTGACGCCCTTGGTGATCGTGGCTGCTTTACTGCTCGGGGCCTTCGCAATTCTCAAGACCCCCCGCGAAGAGGAACCGCAAATCGTCGTTCCCATGCTCGATGTATTCGTGCAGATGCCGGGAGCTTCGTCAGAGGAAGTGGCTCAACGCGTCAGCTTGCCGATGGAGAAGTTGCTGCGCGAAGTGCCGGGAGTCGAATACATCTATTCGATCAGCCATCCGGGGCTGAGCCTGGTGATCGTGCGCTTCTACGTAGGAACCAAAGAAGAAGATGCGATCATTCAGACCTACAACAAGCTTTACTCCAACTTTGATCGCATTCCGTCCGGTGCTTCCCAGCCGCTCATCAAGGTGCGCTCCATCGACAACGTCCCCATCATGGCGCTCACGCTATGGGGCAAAAACTACGACTCCTACCAACTGCGACGTGTTGCCGGCGAGTTAGAAGGGTCGCTGAAGAAGTTAGATGACGTCTCCGAGACCACCATCATTGGCGGCCAACCGCGGCAGGTGCGAGTCGTGCTCGACACTGACCGTCTTGCGGCTTACGGACTCACACCTGGAGCGGTCGTGGGACAGTTGCAAGCAGCGAACGCGCGGGGGCAAGTCGGCAGCTTTGCGCGCGACAACCGGGAGTTTCAAGTAGAAGCAGGCTTATTTTTCACGCGCGCCGAAGATCTGAAGCAGGTCATCGTGGGAGTTCACGCGGGTCGCCCCGTGTATTTGCGCGATGTCGTCGAGAAAATCGAGGATGGCCCGGCCGAGCCTGACAACTACGTTCTTTTCTCGAATGCCAAGGGAACCAGCGGTCAGGCAGCGAATCCTGAATATCCCGCCGTGACCATTACTCTGGCCAAGCGCAAGGCCACGAATGCCAGCATCATTGCCGAGAATGTGCTGCAGAAAGTGAATGATCTGCGGGGATACATGCTGCCGCAGGACTTGAACGTCACTGTGACGCGAAACTATGGCGAGACGGCAAAGGACAAGTCAGACGAACTCCTCAAACACTTGCTGATCGCGACGCTGTCGGTCACGCTTCTGATTGCTTTGGCTCTGGGGTGGCGGGAATCAGGCGTGGTTTTGCTCGCCGTGCCCGTCACCCTGGCTCTTACGCTCGCGATTTTTTATTTCTTTGGATACACGCTCAACCGGGTGACGCTGTTTGCCTTGATCTTCTCGATCGGCATCCTGGTCGATGACGCCATCGTGGTCGTCGAAAACATCGTGCGACATTTTCGCCTGCCAGGGAGCCGAGGGCGGTCTCTGGTCGATGTTGCCGTCGAAGCGGTCGATGAAGTGGGCAACCCCACAATCCTTGCGACGTTCGCCGTGATCGGCGCAATTCTGCCGATGGCTTTCGTCCGCGGGCTCATGGGGCCATATATGCGGCCAATCCCGGTTGGCGCGTCTGCGGCGATGGTGTTCTCGCTGATGGTCGCGTTTATCGTGTCGCCATGGGCCGCGCTCCGGCTGTTGAGGCATTACGCGGCCGAGAACGGCCGCGCTACACATGAAACCGAAGGCTGGACCACGCGTATTTACCGCAAGGTGATGAACCCGCTTATCGTCGATGCGAGGCGGCGGTGGCTGTTTCTCGGCGGCGTGATTGTGCTGTTGCTGGCAGCAGTGGCGTTCGTCCCTTTGAAATGGGTTCGCGTCAAGATGCTGCCCTTTGACAATAAGAGCGAGTTCCAGGTCATTATCGATATGCCCGATGGAACGCCTCTCGAGCAAACCACGCGCGTCGCGCAAACCTTAGGACAGTATCTCGCACAGCAACCCGAGGTGACCAATTACCAGATTTACTCCGGCACATCGGGGCCGTATAACTTCAACGGTTTGGTGAGACATTACTTCCTGCGACGCCAGCCGAATCAGGCGGACATCCAGGTCAACTTGCTGTCGCGCCATCAGCGCAAAGCGCAGAGCCACGAAATCGCGCGCCGTCTGCGTCCCGAACTAGTGAAGCTTGCCGCACCTTTCGGTGCCCGCATCAAAGTGGCCGAAGTTCCGCCGGGACCTCCTGTTCTGGAAACGCTGGTCGCGGAGGTTTATGGTCCCGATTACAAAGGGCAGATTGAACTCGCTTCGCAGATCAAGCAGGTCTTCCAGCAGACGCCGGGCGTAGTGGACGTAGATTGGTACGTGGAAGATCCACAGACAAAATACGACCTCCAAGTGGATCTCGACAAAGCCTCTCTGCACGGCCTGTCGGCGGCGGATGTAACGCGCACGCTGCAAATCGGCCTTGGCGGCGCTGATGCAGGTCTGTTGCACGATCCTCAATCGCGCGAAGATATTCCTATTCGCGTTCGCTTATCGCGCGCTGATCGCTCCGGCATGCAGGACCTCGAAAGCCTCAAGCTGCCGACTCCCGCCGGCGGCCAGATCGCGCTCGAGGAAGTGACCCGCCTGAACCAGACGACAATTGACACCAGCGTTTACCGGAAAAATCTGCAGCCGGTTGTATACGTAACCGGAGATGTAGCCGGGGGAGAGGAAAGCCCGGTCTACGCCATCGGCAAGATGAGCGAGGCGATCGACAAGATCAAGCTGCCGGACGGCTACTCGGTCAAGCAATACAAGGGCACCAGCATGCCCGATCGTACCGACCGCTACTCGCTGAAGTGGGATGGCGAGTGGCACATCACAGTAGAAGTGTTTCGCGATCTCGGATTGGCCTTCGCGGCTGTGCTGGTTCTCATCTATGTGCTGGTGGTCGGATGGTTCCGTTCATTCCTTACCCCGCTGGTGATCATGGCTCCCATCCCATTAACCCTGGTCGGCATTCTTCCGGCTCATGCCATGATGGGCGCATTCTTTACCGCGACGTCGATGATCGGGTTCATTGCAGGAGCCGGCATCATCGTGCGTAATTCCATTATCCTCGTCGACTTCATCGAATTGCGGCGTTCGCAAGGGATGTCGCTGGAAGATGCAGTGGTAGATGCAGGCGCGGTCCGTTTTCGCCCGATGCTCTTGACCGCCGCTGCCGTGGTTGTGGGCGCCAGCGTCATCCTCTTTGATCCCATCTTTCAGGGGCTGGCACTTTCGCTTATGGCGGGAGAAGTCGCGTCCACCGTCCTGTCGCGCATGGCCGTACCGGTCCTTTATTATCTCTCACAAAAGAGAAAACAAATCCCACCGCTGCACCCTCACTCGCCGGAGAACATCGCGGAATGTGAGGCACCCCAGTGCGGAGTAGCGCAGTGACCCGGCAGCTTTGACGGAAATCGCTCGAATGTGTAGCATCGCGTCGAGCCGGGGAGCCAACGGAAGTTTCCGGTTTCCATCACCATGTCTATGGACCATATCAGCCGTCGGCTTTTCCTCACGCGCAGCGCCGGAGCTGCTGTTGCAACACCGCTGTTCTGGACGACGGCAATGCGCGCAGCCATGCCTCGGCCCGCTGCCGCAACTGCCGTTGAAAAAGATCTGGATGCTTACATCGTCGACTACATGAGGGCGATGAACGCGCCGGGGATGATCCTCGCTTTGACCGACTCCAGCAAAACTCTTCGAACCGCTGGCTACGGTTTCGCCGATGTGGATAAGCGCATTCCTGTAAACGAGCACCATCTTTTTGAAATCGGATCGATCAGCAAATCGTTTGTGGCCCTGGTGCTGTTGCAAATGCATGATGAAGGCAAGCTCGATCTGCCGACACCAGTGCTCGATTATCTGCCGGAGCTCCCGATCGATGCTCCCTTTGGCCCGATAACGATCCACCACCTGCTGACCCACACCTCAGGATTGCCTGACAACCTAGGACTTTTTCTCGGCGACTCGGGAGCACGGATTGTCCAGGGCTTCAAACCAGGCGAACACTTTCATTATTGCAATACGGGCTTCACGATTCTCGGATTGCTCGCCGAAAAGCTCGATGGCCGCTCGTGGCGGGAGTGCGTGCAGGCGCGGATTCTGACGCCGCTCGGAATGACCGAGACGGTGGGCGTGATCAGCACAGCATCGCGCGGCCGGATGGCAGTCGGATACCAGCCATTCTGGGACGACCAGGTCTATCCACGGCAGGGAAAGCTTTCGCCCGCACCAAGCCTGGTGATGGACGATACTGCTGGATGCATTGCGTCCACGCCCGGCGACATGGCGCGATATGCTCGCATGCTGCTGAACCGCGGACAGGGACCGAACAATCGCATCGTGAGCGAACAGAGCTTCGTCCTGATGTCGACGCCCTGCATCAAAGCCCCGGACTTCAGCGAGACGGCAAGTTACGGATACGGGATCGCGGTCGACACCCTCGATGGGCACAAGATCCTGCGGCACACCGGCGGCATGGTCGCTTTCGCATCTTCGATTCATGTTGACCTTGATGGCGGCGTAGCGGCATTTGCTTCGATCAACGCGATGCAGGGATACCGACCCACGGCAGTGACGGAATATACGGTGCGCTTGCTTCGTGCCGAACATGAGGCAAAAACGCTACCCGCGGCACCAGCCATCGCCAATCCACTCGAGGTGGAGAACGCTGCAGATTATGTGGGGACATTCGCCGCGGCGGCCGGACAGAAGTTGGAATTCGTCGTCGAAGGCAAACAAGTTTTCCTGGTCGATAAGGGAAATCGAATTCCTTTGCAACACACGCACGGTGACAATTTCATCTCGACCATCGAGGGCGTCTTCGCCAATCACACCTTTATCTTTGGCCGCGCGCAAGCTGAGAGCCCAAAATCGGGAACACAACCGGCGACCGATTCTGCCACGGCGAATGGAGATTCTCATAAACAGCCCGGGCCAGTAGTTGAGGTCAGCTACGGCTCGGAGTGGTATGTGAACAACAAGTATTCTGGACCGCGCAGTTTTAGCGTGCCCAAAGAATATGCAGCTCTTCCCGGCCGATATCGCAGCGAAAGTGCATGGGGTGGCCAGGCACTCGTTTATATCTGGAAAGACCAGCTCATGCTCGATGGCAACCAGCTGCATCGCCTCGGTGGACGGCTCTTTCGCGTGGGTGATGAGGAATGGATGCCAGACACGGCAGAGTTCCTCTGCATCTTCGAAGGCAAGCCGCGCATTCTGCGATTGGGTGGAATGGATTTCTGGCGAGTCGAGATCGACTGATTCCCCCAGCATGTCTTTTAGTCGTGCCTACAGAGGTATTGCGAAATAGCCGCGTGCTGTGAGCGTGATCGGCAACGATGAGATGGTTCTCACGCGTCTGGAGCATCTCCTGCACGACAAGAACATCCGCGTCCGGCTCGCCGCTGTTCATGCCTTGACTGATTCGCCTCTCCGCACAGCCAAGATCGGGATGGAATGTCGATCGCGGCGCGCGAGCCGGCTTCTGTCCGACAGTCCCGATGGAGACTCAGAAATTCATGATTTATTTGATATCTTGACGGAGATGAATAGCCGGTATAGGTTGCACGACGCGTTCCGGGCATCTGCGCTGGGTAGTGCGTGTTTTGAAGGCTTCTGCCGCTTATTCTTCCGGTGCTATTGTCCGCTCACCGTCGAGCGGAGGGATCATCTTCCGGATACACCATTTCTACTTTGCAGCAATCACACCAGTCATGCTGATAGCGCAGCCTTAATGACCGCGAGCGGGCGCAGCTTTCGCAGCTTTGCCTTGATCGGCGCCAGCGACTATTTCTTTCGCTCGGGTCGCCTACGCTGGGCTGTCTCGCCGCTCATGAATGTCATTCCAATCGATCGCGAACCAGGATCCAATTCACTTTCTGCGTGCCTGGAGACTTGCCGGCAGTTCGTCCAACAAACCGGAGGCAGCCTGATCTTTTATCCCGAGGGCACTCGATCGCAGGACGGCGAGATGCGGGCATTCAAGAGCGGCGCAGTTCTATTTGCCATCGAACTTGACATGCCGATCGTTCCTGCATACATAGAAGGCACATGCCAAATTCTGCCGAAGGGACGTTACATGCCCAGAACCGGTCCGGTCACGGTGCGCTTCGGAGAACCGATCAAGTTCGTCCGTCCGCAACCCGGAGAATTTCCGCGCGAACAACGACGTCGTGCAGTTGAACAACTCACCCAAAGTATTCGAATGCTGAGTTCACGCCGCGAGGAGCAGGTCTTAGACGCTGGCTTGCCGGCAAAGGAAACAGCATCTCAGTTTCACGAGTAAAACGATGGCAACAAGACATATGAAGTGGTGGGGGTGGGGATATGAGGACGCGGAATTTCGCGCCAGCCGCCATCCGGACTTCTGGCCTTATGCCAAGTCAGTTCTTGATATTGAAAGCGATAATTTTCCAAAACGCGAGTGGCGCCTGGAATCAATCGCACTTCCGGAACCATGTACGGATGAACCATTCCTGGTGAAGCTGCGTTCTTGTCTGGCACCCGGCCAGATTACAGGTGACGCGAAAGAGCGAGTCATCCATGCTTACGGCAAGGGATTTCGAGATCTGTTTCGCTTGCGCCACGGCATTGCAGCCGGTGCCCCCGATCTGGTTGTTTATCCCGAAAGCGAGCGCGATGTGTGTCTTACGCTGCGCGCTGCGGCCGAGCGCGACATCGTGTTGATTCCTTTCGGAGGAGGCTCAAACATAGCCGGATGCCTTGAACGAATGGATGCCCGGCGCATGTGTGTGTCGCTGGATATGCGGCGGATGCGTCGTGTGTTGTCCGTGGACAGGCGCTCATTTACCGCACATAGCGAAGCCGGCGTCTTTGGCCCGGACCTCGAACAACAGTTAAGCGCTCACGGAATGACGTTGGGGCATTTTCCCGACTCGTTCCTGCACTCCACTCTGGGGGGATGGATCGCCACGCGCTCGGCGGGAATGCAAAGTGACAAGTACGGCAAGATCGAGGACATGGTGATCGCGGTACGCATGGTGACTCCCGAAGGAGTTCTGCAGACGCGGGTTGTCCCGAAGGCTTCGAACGGGATCGATGTCAATCACCTTTGCATCGGCAGCGAAGGGACACTTGGCGTCATCACACAGGCCACCATGCGCGTCCACGCCGTTCCCGAATCGCGGCAAGTGCGAGGCTATCTGTTTCCGGAATTCGAAGGCGGTATTGAAGCGATGTATGCGTGCATGAACGAGGAGTGCACGCCTGCTATGGTGCGGCTTAACGACCCCGATAAGACAGCACTTTCGCTGGCCTTTCGGCCGCCGTCGTCGGCCTTCACAAAAATTGCCGGCAGTCTCTTCAAAACGTATCTGCGAGCCAAAGGATTTGCCCCGCCCAGAGCGTGTCTGATGC
>Ga0335072_10015679_pt1 | contig 10751 bp, 10 predicted proteins | sample Lox_Sample_21_FD_206725 | JGI IMG/M metagenome (GOLD analysis project Ga0335072, IMG submission 206725) | Soil microbial communities from Loxahatchee National Wildlife Refuge, Florida, United States - Lox_Sample_2.1 | ecosystem: Environmental > Terrestrial > Soil > Wetlands | place: USA... | reverse complement strand
TGCTCGGCGGCGCGTTCCTGCTGCTGGGCGGCATGGAACGATTGAACAACCTCGCGGGCGCCAGCCTGCCGGCCACGGTCTGCACACGCGCCTTTCTGGCGTTGCTGATCACCGGCCTGGTGGCGTCGGCCTTGATGCGCGCCAAGCGCGCGCGCAACACACAACGATCCCAAGGCGAAAAACCGGCCAGCCATGCGGTTTGGGTGGGCCTGCTTTTCGGGCTGGCCGCATTGGGTGTCGTGGTGGCCTGGTTGTCGGTACTGACCGGCTACGTGGCGCTCGGCTTTTTCATCTCTTGGCAGATGATGTGGATCGGCATGATCGTCGCGTCGCTCTACATGCTGTCGCATCTGCAACGCGATCTGTTCGAAACGCTACTCACGCCTCGCGGGCGCAGCGGACAGCGCCTGCAATCGTCGTTCAATGTCGCGCCGAGCACGCTGGAACAGGCCTCGACGGTCTTGTCCGCGGCATGTCAGATCTTGCTGCTGCTTGTGGCGGTGGGCACGTTGCTGGTTCCGTTTGGCGGTGGCCCGCAAGACATTTTTTCGCACATCGGCAATGTCTTCACCGGCTTGAAGGTCGGCGAGCTCACGATCAAGCCCGGCGCCATTTTCAACGCCGTGCTGGTTTTTGTCCTGGGCATGTTTGCCGTGCGCATCGTGCGGCAATGGTTGGCGCAGCAGTTGCTGCCCAAAACCACGCTCGATATCGGCATGCAAAATTCCATCGTCACGCTGCTCAATTACGTGGCGGTGGTGATCGTGTTCGCGCTGGCATTGCGCACGGCCGATGTGAGTTTGGAAAGCCTGACGTGGATCGCCAGCGCGCTATCGGTCGGTATCGGTTTCGGTCTTCAGGCGATCGTGTCCAACTTCATTTCCGGACTGATCCTGCTGGCCGAACGGCCGGTGAAGGTAGGCGACTGGGTGAGCATGCCCGGGGTCGAGGGCGACATTCGCCGCATCAACGTGCGCGCCACCGAAATTCAGTTGAGCGACCGCTCCACCATGATCGTGCCGAATTCGCAGTTCATTACGCAGAACCTGCGCAACGTCACGCACGGCAATGCGCTGGGGCGCGTCAAGCTGAGCCTCCCGATGCCGCTGGATACCAACGCCGACAAAGTGCGCGAGATCATGCTGGAAGCCTTGCATGCCAACACATCGACACTGGATACGCCCGCGCCGGCCGTCACCCTGGACGACATCACCAGCGCGGCAATGACGTTTACGGGTGTCGCCTATGTGCGCAGCCCGCGCGACGCTTCCGCGGTGAAAAGCGCACTGTTGTTCGACATTCTGTCGCGGCTCGGAAAAGCGCAAATGCCGCTGTCGACGCCGCAAAGCATGATCGTGCGCAACCTCGGCCCGCTGGGCGAGGACAGTCCTGCCGCTCCCAGCGCATAAACTACGGCTTGGAAACATTTGTTACAGCGAAAAACACGTACCATGTAACCCAATACGCTCCTTGAGATCCTTCCGATGGGTTTCCTGCGCATCGTCCCGGCACCACCGCTCGCCTCGGTCATCGAGGCGATCTGGGATTGGGACATGCCGGCCGGCGAGTTCCGTTACGAGCGCATCCTGCCCGGCCCCGCCGCGGGCTTGATCATCAATCTGCTCGAAGACGAAACGCGCGTCTATCGCGATGACGCGAGCCGCAGCTGCGTTCGCGCGTCGGGCAGCGTGATCGGCGGCCCGTATCGGCAAAGCTGGATCATCGATACCGCCGAACAGGTACGCGTGATGGGGGTGAATTTTCGACCCGGCGGCGTGCATGCACTCATTGGCATTAGCGCCGAAGAATTGGGTCGACGCGATATCGACCTCCAAGACATGTTCGGCCTCCACGCCAACCGATTGCGCCAACGCTTGCTTGAAACCACCGATGCCACGCAACGTCTCGTTTTACTGGAGCGATGGCTGCGCACACTGTCCGACGGACCCGCTTGGGACGCGACGATACGACACGCCATTGCCGCATTGGCCTGGGTACCACAAGTGCCGTGCATCGGAAAACTCCAGCGGGAAAGCGGCTACTCGGCGCATCGCTTCGGCTTGTTGTTTCGCCGACACGTAGGCATGACGGCCAAGCAATACGCTCGGCTGATGCGTTTTCGGGCCGTGGTCGATATGGCGCATCCGGCGGCCGGGCCGCTCGACTGGGCACGCATCGCCGCCGACGGCGGTTATTGCGACCAAGCCCACATGAGTCATGAATTTCGCCGTTTCTCCGGGATGACACCCACGGATTTCGCCGCGTCGCGTGGCCCCTATCTCAATCACGTTCCGCTCCGGGCGGAGCAAAAAAATCTACAAGACGCAGGCGCGGTTGCCCATTAGCGTGCAACGACCTTTCCAAGGGACACCATGGTCATGAGCAACAACATCACCCAGGGCAGCACCATTATTCCCGGCATGCGCTATCGCGACGCCCGCGCCGCCATCGAATGGCTGTGCAAGGCGTTCGGATTCGAAAAGCATGCTGTGTACGAGAACGAGCAAGGCCGGGTCATGCACGCGCAGCTGGTTTACGGCAACGGGATGGTGATGCTCGGCGATATGCACCCAGGCACCTTCGATGAGCATATGGTGCAACCGGATCAGATACAGGGTCGCGAAACACAGTGTGCATGCGTGACGGTGGCCGATTGCAAAGCGCACTACGAACGAGCGAAAGCTGCCGGAGCGGAAATCGTTGAGGAGTATGCAGAGAAGGATTACGGCGGCGCCGGTTATGCCTGCCGCGATCCGCAAGGCCACCTGTGGTGGTTCGGCAGCTATGATCCTTGGCAGACGCCATAAAAAAAAACGGGCCGGTCGATCCGGCCCGTTTTTTGAAACATCAGTCAGCGTACGATTACTGACACTTCTCGTTCTTCGCAGCGTGATAGCCAGCCGCTTGTGCATCGGCGGTGCTCATGTATTTGCCTGCTTTGGTGGTGCCGTACCACTTGCTGCCTTGGCAGTGATAGGCCTTGGTCTTGGACCCGGTGTTGACCCATACCTGGCCCGGGCCACCGCCCGCTGCCGGCGTCGCGGCGGGCGTCATCTTCGAAGCGGCCGACGACTTGGCGGCAGGAGCTGCTGCCGCAGCGGGCGCGGCGGCGGCAGCGGGAGCCGCTGCCGTGCTGCCGCCAGATGAGCTGGAGCTGCTGGACGCCTTCTTGTTGATGCCCTTGTGCCCGTGGCAGGCACCTTTCGTGGTGGTGACCGTCTGGGACGTACCATCGTTGCATTGCACCGTCATGCTGCCCGCCGCGGCAGGAGCTTGCTGTGCGTAAACACCCGGGGCAGCCATAAACGCGGCCGCCAGCACTGCCATCAATCCAAACGACTTCATTGCGATTCCCTCCAGCTAGACATGCCCCCAATTTAGGAAGCGCCCCGCTCACTCTCGAAGATGAGCGGGGATTCCTATGTGTCGTTTCAGCTGAAACGACAACCCCAAGCGCCAGTCACCTACAGCGCCTGCGGCGGCAACTATGCCTGAAAAACAGGTTAGCCGACATGTCAGCGGGGCAAATTCCTACGCCTTAGTGAGCTTGGTTCACTTTCGGTTTCAACTTGGAATCGGGTCGGGCCACAGCGTACATCGCCTGATACAAGTCGAAGTGCGTACGACCGGGAATAAAACGGAATTCGGAATGCGCGCCCAGGCCGTCGAGAACCGCCTTCAGGCGATGTGCCGCACCGTCCAGATAGAACGTATCGGCCGTACCGACAAAGAGATGGATCTTGCCATCCAGATCCGGCTTCAGCGTCGGCCAGTTCGCCTGCAAGCGGTGAGCGATGTCGTAGTGATCGTGCCAATAGGCCACCACCTGCGGATCGACATCGCCGGTATCGCGATCGAACATCGGCTCCGGCCGACCGTCCCTGCCGCGCGGCGAGAACACCCAGTCGAACGATGCCATCTGTCCGCCGTACGGGCCTAACACACGCTCCATCTTGGCGAACTGCTCGAAGGTGGCAATCACCTTGCCTTTGTCGCGCACCAGCGGCCACGGCGTGCCGTCTGCCTTGCGATAAACATTGGCGTGCGGCGCATACAGGTCCGGACCGGTGAAGTCGTGGAATTCGCTAGGATCGGGCGAAGTCGACCACGTGCCGCCGAAAATGCCGGGATAACGCGTCTGCAACCACAGCGTCGCCCAACCGCCAGAGGAATGGCCATTGAGGAAACGGCCGTGAACGTTGGCGTCCATGTGGTACTTCGATTCCAGATACGGTATCAGCTCCGTGGTCAGCGCCTGCCCCCACGGTCCGTTGTTCACCGAATCGGCGAATTCATGCGTGCCCGTTGCGCTGGATTCGTCCAGGAACACCCAGATCATCGGCGGCATCTGTCCATCGGCCATGCCCGCCTGCACATAGGCCATCGGGCGCACCAGCCGGTCGTAATTGCCGCCGAATCCGTGCGTGAAATACACCGTGGGATAACGCGTGCCGGACGACGGATCGTAACCCGGCGGCAGCACCACATGAGCGAGCATGTGGATGGGGCGCCCCCAGAATTGCGTCAATGAAGGGCTGACGAAATCGATCGGCTGCGACTGCTTGCGCAGCGTTTCGGCGGCGTCGCGCAATGCCTTGGGTGTCGAATCGGGCAACGTCCACGGATCGTGCGCAGGCACGGTCGTGTCTAGCGTGAGCGTCGGGATATCCGCATCGGGCAAATGCACGGACACCACCTTGCTCAGGATGTCGCCGGTATCGCGTCCCACATAGTTGTAGTTGCGCTGCACGTCCAGCACCGCCTGCACGACATAGTCGCCAGGAGGGAGTTTGGACCACGCATCGGGAAACGCTTGCATGTCCGCATCGATATCGATGGTTTGACCCGGAACGAGCCGATCGATATCGCGTGCGGCAATCGCCGTTTGCGTGGGAAAGAAAGGATTGGTGTCGACTTCGGTCACCGTACCGTTTTTCGCGGCGGCCTTGGCGGCCTTGACCTCTTCGGCGAACAACAACAATCGGCCCGACACGGGTTGCACTTCGTCGCCGCCCAATTGGACATGAAAGAAGCGGTGCGTCGCAACGGTTTGCGCTTGTTCGCGCGCATAGGTGTAAACCCCTGCGAACAAACTCAAGCTGAGTACCGCACCCAGAACAAGCTGACGTGAACGCATCGATGTCTCCCCAATGAATGACGGTTGAGGCACATAGCCCCAACGCGCGTTGTTAATCCGCTTTCGCGTCGGCAGCCTTTAGCGGCGTCAACCGCAGATCCTGGAAATCGAAACTGAAATCGGTCAACGGTGAAATCGGCTGCATGCGCATTTCGCGGATATTGCCGTCCACGTCCAGCGCAAAGTTCACGAATGCGTCCGCGTTCAAGGCGCGGTTGTCCCAGCGCACGATAAACGTATCGTGTTGCCATGGTGTCATCGTGCCGATCAATTGCTTGGTTTTGCTGAAGCGCAGGCGCAGCTTGCCGCCCTCGTCGCTGATCACGATATCCCCGTACCACGGATCGCGATACGTGCCGGCATAGTTGAGCAGCGGCAACGACGGCTTGCTGTTGATGTTGCGCTCGGCTTCGTGCTTCTTCCAGCTCTCGTCGGCGTTGTCTTGCGAGTGCTTGACGAGCTTGTCGTACACCGCCACCCAATCGGTCTTTGCGTTGCCATTGATATACGCGTCCAGCACGCGATAGGTAATCGCGTTGAACGCCGCGCCCGATTCCTGGTTGGTGAGCACCACCACGCCCAGCTTCAAACCCGGTACCAGTGTCACGCGCGACACCATGCCCGGCCAGCCGCCGGTGTGCCACGCCAATTTTTCTCCGCGGTAGTCGCTGAGGAACCAGCCTTCGCCGTAACCGGAGAAATTCGGCATCACCGATTGCAATTCCGGAATCGGCGGCTTGCTCACCGGAATCGGCGTGAGCATCGTCCACATCTGATTCTGGCTATCTTGCGAGAACAGGCGACGCGGCTTGCCATCGGCATCCGCGGTCGGCAATTCGCCGCCGGCCAATTGCACGTTCATCCATTTCGCCAGATCGTGCACGCTGGCATAGATGCCGCCCGCGCCGGGATCGTTGAGCCACGCCATCGGCGGCACGGGCTTCAAGTTCTTGAAGTCGAACAGCGCATGGCCCATCGCATAGTCCATGCCGGGCTTGAGGTACGTCATGTCGACCAGCGATTCGTTCATGCCGACCGGCTTGAAGATGTGATCGCGAAGGTAATCGGCGTAACTCTGGCCCGACACCTTTTCGATGATCAAGGTCGCCACGGCAAACAGAATGTTGTCGTAGGCGTAATGACTGCGGAAGCCGTTCGCAAGCGGCACCTTGCCCAAACGCTCCACCACGTCTTTGGTGGTGTAGCTGGTCGGCGGCCAATACAAGAGATCGCCCGCGCCCAAGCTGAGGCCGCTGCGATGCGCGAGCAAATCGCGTACGCGCATCTCGTGCGTCACGTACGGATCGGACATCTGGAACCACGGCAGGTAGTCGGTGACGCGCCCGTCCATGTCCAGCTTGCCTTGCTCCGCCAGCATTTGCAGGGCAGCGGCCGTAAACGCCTTGGTGTTGGACGCGATGGCAAACAAAGTATGCGCGTCGACTTTGTCCGGCTTGCCGGTTTCGCGCAGTCCATAGCCCTGCTCCAGCACCACCTTGCCGTCCTTCACGATGGCGACGGCGATGCCGGGCACATTGAAGGTTTTCCGCGCGCTGTCCACGTAGGCGCCGAAATCTCCTAGCGCCGGCGGCAAGGCGGGTTGTGCGGTTTGCTGCGCTGCATCTTCCGGCGATGTGGGAGCGGCGAAAACGGGCGACGCCTGAAAAGCCGACGCAAAAGCCAGCGCGGCGCAACACCCAGTCAGGCGCAAGGACAAGGTCGGAAGAGGCATATCGGCTCCGCAAGAAAACAAAGCCGCAGTCTAGCGTGACAGTGCCGTTTCGGCTGCTCGCCAGAAGTCACCCATGCCAGGTCGAGCAGAGCGAGGCAGGCGCCTGCTGCCTCGCGTTTGCTAGCGGCTACGCGCCTTTTTTAGCCGCTTGCGCGGTATGCGCATCCAGCCAGGGCGCCAACGATACGTACCAGATATTGTCGTTGCCGTTGTCCCAGCTCTCCATCCGCGCGAGCGTCGCCTTGGCCTGCTCGGGCGTCAGCGGATACGTCACATCGGTTCGCCGGTCGCTGGTGTAGTACAGCGTACGGTGATCGGGGCCGATGTGCGCGCCCCATTGGCTCCACTTACCCGACGTACCGTTGATGGCTTCGCCCAAGTCGATCGGCTTGCCCCAACGATCGCCCTCGCGAAAGGCAATGTAAAAGTCGCCCATGCCGCCCGCTTTGGGATCGGCCGAGTTGAACACCATAAAGGATTGGTCCGGCGCAATGGCCGGATCGTGCGTCGTGGCCGATGGATCGCCTACCGCGACCAGTACCGCCGGTTGATACGCACCACGCGCGAACGACGAGCTGTAAATGTGGAACACGCCGCTTGCATCGGGATGGATGAAATACAAACTCCCATCCGCCGCGATGCTCGGTGCGTACGTGCGGTCGCTCGCGTTGACGGCATCGGGCAAATGCACCGGTTCGCCCCATCCGTTGCCTTGGCGATCCACGCGCCACAAGTGGCCTCCGCGCGCGGGATAAAACTTGCCGTGCACCGTAACACCCAGTGCGTCGGCGCCGGGTTTTACGGGGCGATTGGAAACGAACACGAGATACGAACCGTCGGGCGATATCGTCGGATCGTGGTCGAGCCATTGTCCGGAGAACGGTGCGATCTCCGGCTTCGACCACGCGCCATGAACGCGATGCGATACGAGGATCATCGTACCGACATCGAAATACACCGTATTTCCGTCCGGCGTGAACGCAGGGCAGGCTTCGCCGGCGGGGCCGGAAATCGCGCCCGGTGCAAAAATCCGGGGCGTGTCGGTTGGCACATCTGCTGCGAACAACGAACCGGTCGCGGCGCACAGGCCGACCGCTGCCATCCACCATAAAGGCTTGCGGATCATGTCGTTTTTTCCTGCAGGAATGGGGTGTGCGCTGTATATCTCCCGTTCTGGACCGCCGCATGTCCTTAAAGTCATTGCCTGCATGCCGCATGGAAACACCGCCTACGACGCACACAACCCCGCAACGCACTACACTGCTCGCATCGCCAACAAGGAGTCCGCGGTGTCCCTGTCTCGTTTCGTTCCTTTGGTATTGATCGCAGCATTGATCGGCGCGATCGTTTTTTGGAACCGGCACGCACCGCCGCCGCCCGCTATGGTGTCGCGCGCAAACGTGACGCTGCCCGTCACGGGGAACGACAACTGCCCGGCCGCGCAAACCAACTTGCCGGCTTTCATGCCCGCCGAAGCTTGCGTGACCTTGACCGCGATTCTGCAAGGCGGCCCCTTCCCCTACAGTCAGGACGGTGTCGTATTCGGCAATTACGAAAAGTTGTTGCCGGAGGAACCGCGCGGCTATTACCACGAATACACCGTACCGACGCCTGGCGCGCAAAACCGCGGCACGCGACGCATCATTACCGGCGGCACGCCGCCGACGGTTTTCTACTACACCGGCGATCATTACCGCAGCTTCCAGCCGTTTCAGGTGAATCGATGAGCGCGGAAGGCGCACTCGATCTGACCCACGCTAACGACGGCGGCGTGTATTTCGTCGATGCGGCCGATTTCGATGCCTTGGCCGCCGCCGCCGAAGAAGGTCATTTGTACGTATGTCGCGCCGACCTTGCCGAATGCCGCGACAAAGGCGAACTGCTGCGCCGACTTGCCGCAGCGCTCAAGTTGCCTGCGGGTTTTGGTCAGAATTGGGATGCCCTGGTCGATACGCTGCGCGATCTAGGATGGCTGCAAGGCGCAGGCCATGTATTGCTGCTCGATCACGCCAACGATCTGCGTCAAGCCGCAACCAAAGATTTCGACACGCTGCTTGGCATTCTTCACGAATCGGCCAACTTCGCCATCGGCCAGAACCGTCCGTTCTTCGCCTTCCTCAGCTTGCCCAAACATCCCATGACTCTGCCCTCGCACCGCCCCGCATGACGCATCACATCGATTTCGAACTCGACCGCGACTACGTCGAACTCAACCAGCTGCTCAAATTGACGGGGCTGTGCGACAGCGGCGGCCAGGGAAAAATGATCGTCGCCAGCGGCGCGGTTTACGTGGACGGCGAACAGGAGCTGCGCAAAACCTGCAAGATCCACGCAGGGCAAACCGTCCAGATCGACGATGTGGAAATTCGCGTCGTAGTCGCCGGTTAAATGAACGGTTCGAGGCATCGCCTATGACCGCGTAACCGTACGAGCATCGTCAGCGAATACCAGACAGATTCTTACGGAGATACGCCATGCAAGCCCGTCGTTTCGCCTCGCTGTCTGCCCTCATCGGGTTAACCGCTTGCACCGCTGCGGCAAGCAATGCGCCCGTACCCGACCCCGCTTATGACGCACCCAAGACGACCGCGCACGGCACGGAAACGGCCGTGCTGGCGGGCGGCTGCTTCTGGGGCATGCAATCGGTGTTCGAGCATGTGCGTGGCGTACGACAAGTATGGGCGGGATACAGCGGTGGCGACGCCAGCACCGCGCACTACAACCAGGTAAGCGACGGCGACACCGGGCACGCCGAATCGGTCAAAGTGCAGTTTGATCCGGCGGTGATCAGCTATGGGCAATTGCTCAAGGTCTATTTCGCCGTCGCCCACGATCCCACCACGCTCAACCGACAAGGCCCCGATGCGGGCACGCAGTACCGTTCGGAAATCTTCTACGCGGGTCCCGAACAGAAGAAGATCGCCGAGTCATATATTGCGCAACTCAACGCCAGCAAAGTGTTCGACAACAGCATCGTCACCTTGGTGCAGCCGCTGAAAGGCTTCTACCCCGCCGAGAGCTATCACCAGGACTACGCACGCAACCATCCCGACGATCCGTACATCGTGATTAACGATGCACCGAAAGTGACGCATTTGAAGCAGATGTTTCCGGCGTTGTATCAGCCGGAGCAAATGGTGGTGGATGTGAAGCTTTGAGGTTCGCGTCGTTCCCATTTCGCGGCAATGACATGAGGCGAGATTAAGAAAACCCCTTTACTTCGGCGGAACAAGCCGCAAACGAGACGGCTCGTGCCGTGGATTGGGCGATAGCATGCGCTCGATCTCCACCGGCGGCAGGCCGCGCGAGTAGAAGTATCCCTGTCCTTCCGAACAACCTGCGCGCAGCAGAAATTCGTGCTGCGCGGCGGTTTCGATGCCTTCGGCGATCGTGCACATGCCCAAGCTCTTGGCGATCGCCAGCATGGCTTCCACGATCGCCACGTCATTGGCGCTGTCCGGCAGGTCGGTGACGAACGAGCGATCGATCTTGAGATAGTCGATGCCCGAAAGTTTCAAATACGCCAGCGAGGAATAGCCCGTACCGAAATCGTCGATGGCGATGCCGATGCCCAACGCATGCAATGCGTGCATGGTTTGCTCTGTAGCTTCGCCCAGACGCAAGATCGCGCTTTCGGTAATCTCGAACAGCAATCGCTTGGGCGAAATCTGCGTGGCCTGCAAGGCCTGCTTCACGCTTTCGATAAACCCCGGGTGTCCGAACGTGCCCGCAGACGCATTGATGGCCACGCGCACGGGCGGCAATTTCATCTGGTCCCACTGGCGAATTTGCGCGCACACCGCGCGCATGGTCCAGGCATCGATCCGCCGGATCAGGCCCAGGCTTTCGGCCAGCGGAATGAATTCGTCCGGCATCAATTCG
>Ga0335072_10015678_pt1 | contig 10751 bp, 1 predicted proteins | sample Lox_Sample_21_FD_206725 | JGI IMG/M metagenome (GOLD analysis project Ga0335072, IMG submission 206725) | Soil microbial communities from Loxahatchee National Wildlife Refuge, Florida, United States - Lox_Sample_2.1 | ecosystem: Environmental > Terrestrial > Soil > Wetlands | place: USA: Florida... | reverse complement strand
GCCGTAACGCAGCGCACCCCACAGTTCCCATACGGAAAAATCGAACGCAAAGGAGTGGAACAGACACCACACATCGTGTTCGTCGAAGCCAAACCAGGGCTGTGTGCGGTCGAACAGACGCGCCACTTGGGCGTGCTCGACCATCACGCCCTTGGGCTTGCCGGTGGAGCCGGAGGTGTAGATCACATAGGCCAAGTGCCGGGCGGTGAGACCAGGGACGACCGGGTCGGTGTCCGGCAAGCCTTCCCACTGTACGCGATCGGTTTGCAGATCCAGTACGCAGGTAGGCAGGGGAGCCTCGCCGATCGCGGCGAGACCGGGGGCATCGCTGAGCAGCAGCGCTGGCGCGGCGTCCTCCAGAATCAGCGCTAACCGGTCGGAGGAATAGGCCGGATCCAAAGGGACATAGCCGCCGCCGGCTTTCAGGATGGCGAGCAGGCCTACCAGCATATCGATGCCGCGCTCAACGCACAGCGCCACCCGGTCGTCCGGCCGCACGCCTTGCGTAATCAGGTAATGCGCAAGTTGATTGGCCTGCTGGTTGAGTGCGGCATAGCTCACCTGGCGTTCGCCGCAAACCAGGGCGATCGCATCGGGATGGCGTCGCACTTGCTCCTCGAAATCCTCGTGCAGGCAGCGGTCGGCATAGGTCGGAGCCGTGCCGTCGTTGAACGTTTCCAGCAACAGCCGGCGCTCGTCCGTGCCAAGCAGGTCGACCGCCGTCACCTCGGCAGCAACGTCCTCGACCATTGCTTTCAGCATGGTGATCAAATAATCGCGGTGGCGTTCGATCGTGGCTTGGTCAAACAGCGAAGTGGCATAGCTGAAACCGCCCTCGAGGCGTCCGTCGACCTCGTTCAACGTCAATTCCACGTCGAACTTCAACAGATCAGCGGGCAAGGCCTCCTGGCTGGCCTGCAGCCCCTTGAGATCGAGCATGCCTTCGTCGTTGTTCTGCCAGATGAACATGACCTGGAACAACGGCGTGTGATCGAGTCGACGCGGCGGCTGCACGATTTCCACCACCTGCTCGAAAGGTAGATCCTGATTCGCCTGCGCAGCGAGCGCGACGTCGCGAACGCGTGCCAGCAAATCGGCGACCGTGGGAGCGCCGGATAGATCCATCCGCAGGGCAAGTGTGTTGACGAAAAATCCGATCAGCGTTTCGATCTCGCGGCGGTTGCGGTTGGCCGTGGGCGTTCCGATCACCAGATCGTCTTGTCCGCTGAGCCGTGCGAGCACCGCCGTCCAGCCGGCAAGCACCGTCATGTAAAGGGTGGCCTGATGATCCATGCTGATGCGCTTTAGCGACTGCACCAGCGCGGCATCGATGGACATGGGCACCCATGCGGCCGCATAGGCTTGTTCAGCCGGCCGCGACCGGTCGGTCGGTAGTGTAAGCAGCGTCGGTGCGCCGGCAAGCGCGTGCCGCCAGTAATCAGCTTGTTTCTGCAAGCGTTCGCCAGACAACCAGCGCCGTTGCCACGCGGCGTAATCCGGATACTGGATGGCCAGCGGTGGCAAGGGATCGAGGCGCTGATCGACGAATGCGTTGTAGAGCATTGTCAGCTCGCGAATGATGATGCCGATCGACCAGCCATCGGACACGATGTGATGCTGGTTGAGCACGAAAACATGCTCGTCCTCCGCCATGCGGATCAGCTGCGCGCGGATTAGCGGTCCGGAGGCCAGGTCGAACTCGGCATGCACTTCATCGTGTAGCAGTGCCTGCAAGCGTTCCTCCGCATCGGCGTGCCCGCGCAGATCATGCTCTACCAAAGGCATGCCTAATTGGGGATCGAGCAGGCGGACGTAGGGCACGCCATCGCGCGCACCGAATACGGTGCGCAGCCCCTCATGACGGGCCAACAATCGATTCAATGCAGCGCGCAACTCAGGGACCAGCAGCATTCCGCGTAGGCGAAGTGCCATCGGGATGTGATAGGTGGCGCTTACGCGATCCAGTTGCGCAAGAAACCAGAGGCGTTGCTGGGCAAACGATGGTTTGAACATGCCATCGCGTGCTACCGCAGGAATGGCCGGCAATGCGTCCATCGTTGCCCGCAACTCGGTCACGCGCGCTGCGAAGTCGTGCAGCACCGGCTGCTTGAACAGAAGCGATAAGGGAAGGGATACGCCGTAAGCTTTGGCAAGCCGGCTGGTAAGCCGAGCTGCCATGAGCGAATGCCCGCCCAGTTCGAAGAAATGATCGTTGCGGCCAACCTGCTCAAGGCCGAGCAATTCTTGCCACAAGCCGGCAACGATCGCCTCGCAGTCGCCCATGGGCGCTGCGTAGGAATGTCTTGCCAGCGCATCCTCATCCGGCGGCGGCAGCGCGCGGCGATCAAGCTTGCCATTGATCGTCAGCGGCAGCTTGCCGAGTACGACGAATGCGGCGGGCAGCATGTATTCCGGCAGGCGTGCTGCAAGATGTGCGCGCAAGCCTGCCATGAACGTGGCGGTCTGCACATCTGGGTTGCCATGTGCAGGGACAATGTAAGCCACCAGGCATCGCTCGCCCGGGTGGTCTTCGCGCAGCAGCATGGCTGCCTCGCCGACCATGGGGTGCTCGAGCAGCAGGTTGCGAATTTCACCCGGCTCGATACGAAAACCGCGCAACTTCACTTGATCGTCATTGCGACCGACGAAAATCAGGTTGCCGTCGCCGCGGAAGCGCACCAGGTCGCCAGTGCGGTACATGCGCGTGCCAGGTTGCGTGGCGAATGGATCGTCGATGAACCGTTCTGCCGTGCGTTCTGGCTGGTTGAGGTAGCCGCGCGCAACGCCGTCACCGCCGATATGGAGCTCGCCGACCACACCCAGCGGTACCGGTTGGCGATGAGCATCCAATACATACACGCGGGTATTGGCAATGGGGCGCCCGATCGGTGGGTTCTCGCCAGTCCAGTCGCGAGGATCTGCGGGCAGCGTATATGCCGTCGCAACATGCGTTTCGGTAGGACCGTAATGATTGTGCAGCCGTCGTGCCGGTACGCGGCTGGCCCAGGCACGCAAACCGGTGCCGCACTGCATGGCTTCGCCGGCTTGTGCAACCGTGGTTAACGCTGGTAGCTCGATGCCGGTCTCGCGGGCTGCTTCCTGGATCGCGTCAATGACTAGATTGGGAGCGTACAACTCGCTGATCCGCTGATGGTCCAGCCATACCGCCAGCTGTTCCGGATTGCGGCGCGTGTCATCGTCGGGAACCACCAGCGTCTTGCCGTACAGCAGTGCCGCGAAGATTTCCTGAGCTGACACGTCGAAACCGAGCGACGTGAATTGTGCGATGCGGCCATGTTGGTCGCCGGGAATCTGCCGATGGTGCCAAGCAAGCAGATTGACCAGCGCGCGATGTGGCATTTCCACACCCTTTGGCGTGCCGGTTGAGCCGGATGTATACAGCACGTAAGCAAGCTGGTCCGCATGCGTGCCGCGCACGGCATGGTTCGGATCATTCGCTGGCTCCCATTGCCACTCGCCAGCGTCCAGCTCGATCAGCGGACGTTCGGCCAACGTTTTTGCGCCAACCGCTTTCTGCCCCGCCTCATCCGCGACCAGGACGACGGGGCGCGAATCATCCAGAATGCGTGCAAGGCGCTCGGCCGGATGATCAGGATCAAGTGGAATGTAGAAGCCACCTGCCTTGATGATCGCCAGTATGCCGACGATCGCCGCCGCGCCGCGCCGGACGCATAAGGCAACGCCGCGGTCAGGAGCCACGCCGCTCGCGATCAGACGGTGTGCCAATTGGTTAGCCTGTCGATTGAGATCCGCGTAGGTCAGCGCGGCATCCTCGCTGTCTACGGCAACCGTTTCCGGATAAAGCGCGGCCGTCGCCTCGAACAGCTGGTGCAGGCACAGGTTGCGTGGATAATCCGCCGCCGTATCGTTGAACTGATGCAGCAACCATTGGCGCTCGTGCTCGCCGAGGATATTCACTCGCGCCAGCGATTGCGCGGAGTCGGCAACCATGGCGCGCAACATGGCTTGCAGGTATCCCACCTCGCGCTCAACCGTGGCGCGATCGAATAAGGTGCTTGCGTAGCGTAGCTCGCCCTGGACACAATCATCACCTTCGAACAGGTCCAGTTCGAGCATAAAGCGCACGTAGCCACTAGGCAGGTCGATACTTTCGACTTTGATTCCATCCATCACAGGCATGGCGCGTTGATCTGCTTGCCATATGAACATCGCCTGGAACAGCGGCGTCTGGTCGAGGCGACGCGCCGGCTTGACCAGATCCACCACCTGTTCGAATGGCAATTCCTGATGGTCCTGTGCATCCAGCGTGGTCTTGCGGACTCGCGCCAGCGCCTGTGCAACGGTCGGATCACCCGACAGGTCGACGCGCATCGCCAGGGTGTTGGCGAAAAAACCGATCAGCGGTTCGATGTCGTGTCGGTTGCGATGTGCAATCGGGCTGCCGATCACTATGTCGTCTTGTCCGCTCAGGCGTCCAAGTACTGCGGCCCACGCAGTTAGCAATGTCATGTACAGCGTCGTGCCATGCTCGCGCCCGAGGCACTTGAGTTGGGCCGTCATCCCGGCATCGATGCAGATCGGAATGCGTTCGCCTTCGAAGCTGGCGTGCGGTGATCGCGGACGATCGGTGGGAACCGTCAGCGTGGCCGGTGTGTCCGCCAAAGCGTGGCGCCAGAACGTTGCAAGTGAAGCGATGCGCTCGCCTTGCAAGGTATTTCTTTGCCAGGCGGCATAATCGGGATATTGGACCTCCAGTGCCGGCAGCGGGTCGGATTGATGTTGCGTGAAGGCGGTGTACAGCGCATTCAGTTCGCGCACCATGACGCCGATGGACCAGCCGTCGGAGACGATGTGGTGATGGGGCAGCAGCAGCATGTGTTCCTGCTCTGCAACGCAAAGCAGACGCGCGCGGATGAGCGGGCCTGATGCCAGATCAAACGGGGTGCGTACCTCTTCGTGTGCGCGAGCGATGGCGGCCGCCCGTGCATCGGAGGCTTGACGCAGATCTTCCTCGAGCCATGGCATGAGGGTATCGGCGGACATGATTCGGCAGCGAGGTTCCCCGTCCCGGGTGACGAACACGGCACGCAGTCCTTCGTGCCGCGCCAGTATGCGGTTGAGCGCATAGCGTAATGCCCCCTTGTCCAGCGCGCCGGCGAGCCGCAGAGCGAGCGGAACGTTATAGGTCACGCTGACGCCGTCCATCTGGGCAAGAAACCAGAGACGTTGCTGGGCAAATGAAACGGGCAGGTCATCACCCCGTGGGACGATGGGAATGTGCTCATCCGTGTTCTTGCGCGCCGCGACGCCTTGCGCCTTTGCCTGGCGTCGAAATTTTTCGATCGCCAGGATATCTAGGCCCTCGAAGGGAGGAGTCCGGTCATTCATGGCGTGTTTCCATCCATTAGTGCGAGTTGTCCGAGTTGATCCGGATCGAATTCCAGCGCAATCAGCGCAAGCAACGCCTGCCGAGAAAATTCGGCGAGCGTGGGGTACTTGAACAACAGCGACGGTTCCAGCCGGAGCGCCATGTCAGCCTCGATTCGCCCCAGTAATTGCAGCGCCAGCAGAGAGTGGCCGCCGAGATCGAAGAAGTGATCATCGCGACTGATAGTCCCGACGCCGAGCAGATCGCGCCACAGTTCAGCCATGAACGTTTCTGTCTCTCCCACGGGAGGCACATAAGCGCGACGCTCCACGGCTTCCTCGCCTGGCAAAGGCAATGCGCTGCGATCCAGCTTGCCGCTCGGCGTCAATGGCCACTCGTGCAACGTCACGAAAGCCGACGGCAACATATAGGCGGGAAGGGTGGCGGCCAGATGCTGCTTCAGCGGTGCCGTCGGTTCGTCGAGCGATGCCGCGGCATGCCGGATGATGTAAGCAACCAGTCGCCGGTCATCGCGATAGTCACGGGCCATCACAACCACATCACGCACCGAAGGATGTTCGCGCAATCGTGACTCGATCTCGCCCAACTCGATGCGATAGCCACGTAGCTTGACCTGATGATCATTACGGCCAAGGAATTCCAGTTCGCCGTCTGCCAGGTAGCGAGCCAGGTCGCCTGTGCGATACATGCGCGCATGGGAGTTGGCGCTGAACGGGTCGTGGACAAAGCGTTCGGCAGTCAGCTCGGGGCGCTGATGGTAGCCGCGTGCGACACCTTCACCGCCGATGTATAGCTCGCCGAACGCTCCGCGAGGCACTGGCTCTCCGTGCGCATCAAGCAGATAGATTCGGGTATTGGCGATCGGCCGACCGATGCGTAGATTGGCAGAGGCCTTGCACTCACAGGCTTCGATGCGTGCGAGTGTTGACCAGATGGTTGTTTCGGTAGGTCCGTACAGATTCCATACGACACCGAAGCGCTCACAAAGGCGTGCGGCCAGAGCTGGATTCAGTGCCTCACCGCCGCATAACGCGCGCAATTTGCCCGGCAATGCTTCACCCGCCGCATCCAGCAGCGCGCGCCAGCCGGCAGGCGTGGCTTGCATGACGGTGATGTCTTGTTCGCGCAGCAGCCGGCGCAAGCGCAGGGGATCAGCTACCTCTTCCCTGCTGGCCAACACCAATCGCGCGCCCTGCGATAGCGGTAAATAAATTTCCAGGCCAGCGATATCGAACGATACGCTTGTCACCGCCAACAGCCGATCGCCTGCGGCCAGTCCGGGGTCGCGTGCCATCGCGTGCAAAAAGTTGACTACATTGCGATGCTCGACCACCACGCCTTTGGGCATGCCGGTCGTGCCCGAGGTGTAGATGACGTAAGCCGGATTGCTTGCATCAAAGCCGAGCGCCTGCGGATCCGGATTGCCGTCTTCACCGGAAATGCCATGCGCCGGCCACTCCGTGAGATCGACAAGCTGGCTCAAACCCGGCGAGGTATCGCGCAAAGCGTGTCTGCCAGTTCCGTCGCAAACCACCAGCACTGGCGCCGCATCGTCCAGGATGTGTGCCAAGCGCTGTTTCGGATAGGCCGGGTCCAGCGGCACGTATGCACCACCGGCCTTCAGTACAGCGAGTAGCGCAACGACCAGTTCGTGGCTGCGCTCCAGGCATACACCGACACGCGTGCCGGGATGCACACCACGTTCGATGAAGTGATGAGCGAGCTGGTTGGCCCGACTGTTGAGCTCGGCATAGGACCAGCGCTGCGTTCCGAATTGTAGAGCGATGGCCTCTGGACGCTCCGCGGCTTGCTGTTCGAACAACTGGTGTATGCCGTTGTCGCGTGGATACTCAGCTTCGGTGCGATTTAAGGTTTCAAGCAGATGTTGGCGTTCCGCATCCCCCAGCATGCGCAGGCGCGGCAGGGGCTGCGCAGCATCTCCGGCCATGGCGCGCAATACCTGCACCAGGTAATCGGCGTAACGCGCCACCGTAGTTTGATCAAACAACGACGTGGCATAACTGATGCCTCCGTCGAGGCCGCCATCGCGTTCGCCCAGATTCAACTCCAGGTCGAAGTTGACCGTATGCACGGGCAGTGGCAACGGTTCCACGCTCACGTCGGACAGTGTTGCCAGCAGATCGTCATGGTTCTGCCAGGCAAACAGCACCTGGAACAATGGCGAATGCTCCAGCCGGCGCGGTGGCTTGGCGATTTCCACGACTTGTTCAAAGGGCAGATCCTGATTGGCCTGTGCCTCCAGCACGATGCGTTGTACGTGAGCCAACAGATCCGCCACCGTAGATGCAGCGGAGAGGCGAATGCGCAGCGCAAGGGTGTTGACGAAAAAGCCGATCATCGGCTCGATGTCGCTGCGTCCGCGATTGGCTGCCGGCGTGCCGACCACGACATCTGGCTGTCCGCTGAGGCGGGCAAGGACGATGCTCCACGCCGCCAATACGGTCATGAACAGCGTGCAGCCATGCTGCCTGCCAAGACGCTTGAGTTCCTGGGTCAGGGCTTGATCCAGGCGGATAGGCAAGACGGCGCCGGCAAAGGACTGTTGCGGCGGGCGTGGGCGATCTGTAGGCAAGGTGAGCAACACCGGCGCGTCGGCCAATACATCGCGCGGCCTGCTCACGTAAGCGTTGGCCCGACAACCAGCTGCGCTGCCACGCGGCGTAATCGGCATACTGGATGTTCAACGGCGGTAATGGACTTGCTTGCCCGCGAGTAAACGCCGAATACAGCGCACCGAGTTCGCGCAGCAATACACCGAGCGACCAGCCGTCCGAGACGATGTGGTGTTGGGTGAGCAGCAGGATGTGATCGTCTTCCGCCAGTTGCAGCAAACGCGCGCGTAGCAACGGTCCCGTGGCGAGATCGAAAGGCGCTTGCGCTTCTTCGTCGATCAGCCTGGCGGCGGCCTCGCCTGCATGGCCGTCGGCACGCAAGTCGTGATCCTGCCACGGCAGGCGGTGGGTTGTCGGCAGTAACCGTACTTGTGGCATGCCATTCGCCGTGTCGAATACCGTGCGCAATGATTCGTGCCGCGCGAACACGTGATCCAGGCTGTGGCGCAGCGCGATGACATCAAGCGAACCCCGCAGGCGTAGGCCAAAAGGAATGTGATACGTGGCGCTGACGCCCTCCAGCTGGGCCAGAAACCATAAACGCTGCTGCGCAAACGACAATGGCAAGGCGCCATCGCGTGCGATCGGCAGGATGGGGGCGTCGATGCGTGGGCGTGCCGGCGCCATGGCACGCTGGACTTCGGTGGCGAAGGCTTCGAGCGTCCCATGGTTGAACAACAACGCGAGCGGCACGTCCACGCCGAAAGCCTGCGCAACACGGCTCAGCAAACGCACTGCGATCAGCGAATGGCCGCCCAGTTCGAAGAAATGATCATGCCGGCCGACCCGCGCCACGCCGAGCATGTCCTGCCATAGCGCTGCCAGGCGTACTTCGATCTGGCCCTGTGGCGGCACATAGGTGTGCAACGCGAACGCCGCATCATCCGGTTCGGGCAAGGCCTTCCGATCCAGTTTGCCGCTGGCCGTGAGCGGAAACGCCCCCAGGCGCACATAGGCTGTCGGCACCATGTATTCCGGCAATTGCGTCGCCAGATGCGCACGCAAGGCCGCCGCCAGATCGTGGAATCCTTCGTCCTCCGTCACGACATAGGCGACCAGCCGCTTCTCGCCGGCGTCGTCCTGGCGCACTAGCACAGCAGCATCGCGTACCTGCGGATGCGCGACCAGGCGCGCTTCGATTTCCCCCGGCTCGATGCGGTAGCCACGCAGCTTGACCTGATGATCCACCCGCCCGACGAACACCAGGTTGCCGTCCGGCAGATAGCGGGCCAGATCACCGGTGCGATACATGCGCGCGCCCGGCTGCGTGACGAACGGATCGGGCAGGAAGCGTTCGACCTCGAGCTCGGGGCGGTTGAGATAACCCAGAGCGACGCCATCGCCGCCGATGTACAGCTCGCCCACCGCGCCCCGTGGCACCGGTTGGCGCTGCGCATCCAGCAGATAGGCGCGTGTGTTGCCGATCGGCCGGCCGATCGGCAGGTTGTCGTGCGCCTGCCAAGCCGACGAAATGGGGCAGGTCAACGCGTAGGTGGTCGTTTCGGTGGGACCGTAACAATGAATCAGGTGCGCGGGACCGCCTTCGGCCAGCACGCGCCAGAACGAGGCCGGATCGTTGCGTTCTCCGCCGCATAGTAAATACTTCAGGCTGGCCAGTGCCTTGGGAATGGCCTGCGCGTATAGATTGAACAGTGCCGTGGTCAGGAACATGGCCGTGACGGCATGGCGGGCCAGCGCGTCGGCCAGTTGCGTCGCATCCAGCACCGTGGCGCTGTCCAGTACCGCGATGCGGCCGCCGTGCAACAAGGCGCCCCAGACCTCCATGGTGCAGGCATCGAAGGCGGGATTGGCGGCGAATGCCAGGCAGTCGCTGGCCTCGAAGTCGGCATAGCCGTTGGCGAACAGTAGACGTTGAATGGCGCGATGCGGCGTGAGCACCCCCTTGGGCATGCCGGTGGAGCCGGAGGTGTACATCACATAGGCGGCGGCTTCCGCTGACAGTGCCAGTGCCGGATTGGTGTCCGGCAGCGTGTCTGCGGCCAGGGTTGCCAACGCCAGTGCTGGCACCGCTGCGCCATCGGGTGTGTCGGTGTTGTCTGCCACGACCAGCACGCGCGCCTGGCAATTCTCGATCAGCCAAGCCTGGCGCGAGGCGGGCGCCTGGGTGTCGATCGGCACGTAAATGGCACCGGCCTTGAGCACGGCCACTTCGGCGATCACCAGCCAAGTGCTGCGTTCCAGCAGCAGGGCGACGCGATCGCCGGGCTGCACGCCCATGGCGATTAACTGGTGCGCGAGCTGGTTGGCCTGGGCATTGAGCTGGGCGTAGCTGAGCGTGTTGGTGTGCTCGACCACGGCGATGGCATCAGGCGTGCGTTGCACCTGCTGCTCGAACACCTCGTGCACGCAACGGTCGCGCGGGTAGGGAGCGTCCGTGCGGTTCCAGGTGTTTATAAGCAACTCGTATTCTTCGGGCGGCAGAACGGCAAGCTGGCCGACCGGTGTCGCCGGTGCCTGCTCAAGCGCGTCGACCAGACTCAAAAGGGCCTGCTGCATATAGCCGCACAGCCGCTCGGGATCGAATGGCGCGACGATCTGCGCCGTCAGTCCAAGCGCGTTGCCGAGATCCTCGACCGATAGCACCACCGGATAGTTGGTTCGCTCTTCACCACCGAGCATCTGGATGCCCGAGTCAGCAGGTTCGGCAGCATCATTCGCTTCAAGCGACATCGACGCGGCGCTGTGCCGATAATTGAGCAGCGAACTGAACAACGGTACGGGTGCGG
>Ga0335072_10015677_pt1 | contig 10751 bp, 9 predicted proteins | sample Lox_Sample_21_FD_206725 | JGI IMG/M metagenome (GOLD analysis project Ga0335072, IMG submission 206725) | Soil microbial communities from Loxahatchee National Wildlife Refuge, Florida, United States - Lox_Sample_2.1 | ecosystem: Environmental > Terrestrial > Soil > Wetlands | place: USA: Florida... | reverse complement strand
CAAGCGATTTTCCGTTCAGGAACAGTTCGGCAACTGGGCAGTTGGAGTACACCTTGACCATGCGCGGCTGCCCCTCTGCGCCATAACGCACCGGCCACGAGTGGCCGTAGATGTGCGCCATGGGTTCTTCGCTCCAAAAAGACTGGAAGACGTAGTAGCCTTCCTTTTTGGTCATGTCTCGCTCGAGAACGCCTTTCTGGTTGATGCGCGGCACAGGGTTGTCAACGCGTAAGGGCGTCGTGAAGTCCTTGAAGACCCACATGGCCGAGCCGGTGAGCCAGGGCAGCGTCTCCTGCACCTTGAGATGCCAGTCGAAGAGGTTGCAGGCGTAAGTCTCGGTCCAGTTGGCGTCATTCGCCACATGCACAGTACCGGGTGCAGGTACGTAGTCAAAACCGAGACCGTTTGCGCCGGGTTGCATTATCTGTTCGTCTGGCAGTTCGGAGTGCCGGCCGGCATGGCTGTCGGCGCCCCACTCAATATGGATGAAATGCCTCACCTGATCGCGGGCCGCGGTGATGGACTTCTCGTAGTCGGTGTACACGCCCCGATACCAACCGTCCCAGATGGACGGCGAGTACACATCGGGAATTTCACGTGCGAAATCGCAACGGCGGATGCACGTCACGCGCGATGAATCGAGTGAGTGCGACAGATCGTTCATCTGCTGCATGAAGCCACGAATGGCTTCGCGATCAATGGAGGGATACTCCGTTGGCCAGTCGTCTTCATTGCCGAGCCCCCACATAATGATGCTGGGGTGATTGAAGTGCTGGTCGATCATGTGCGCCAGCATGGTGCGGATCTGCTGCTGCCATTTTTCGTCGCCGATTCCGGAGCGGCACCACGGCGCTTCCTCCCATACCAGCAGGCCGAGTTCATCACAGAGATCGAGCACCAGTCGCGGCTGCTGGTAGTGGCCCAGGCGGATGAAATTTGCGCCCATGGCTTTTACCAGTTCAAGCTCCTTACGAATTAGCTCGTCGGGCTGTGCTGCGGCATAGCTGGCGTGATCCATGTGGCGCTGGGTTCCGCGGATCAGCAGCCGTTGACCGTTGAGTTTGAACGGACCATGGTCGATAAACTCGGCGTGGCGAATGCCGAAGCGCTCTTGGGTGAAACACTGACCTGTGTCAGTATTGAGCGAGAGTGTACACGTATACAGATGGGGCTCCGCCGTCGACCAGAGCACCGGAGAGGCAATGTCAAACGCGGTAAGATCGATCTCACCACTCCGGATGGCGAGCGTTTTGGTCCCGTGATAGATCGGACGGCCGGAAGCATCATTTACATCGATGTTGAACGTGGCGTTGCCGGCAAGCTGCTTCGGGTTATAGAGCCGGGCCTTGATGCTTATATGTGCCGGACCGCCGGGCGCAAATGCCGGTGCGATGTGGGCCACCTCAACAGAAATGGCAGGCGCGTAAATCAGATGCACGTGCCGATAGAGGCCGCCGTAGAGGCTGAAATCGCTCAGATCCGAAGGCGAACGTTCGAGATCAGGAGCATTGTCGCACATCACAGCGATAGCAATGCCGTCTTTCGTTGCCGTCGCCACTGCGACTGCATCGGTTATATCGAAGACGAATTCGTCGTAGCCGCCGATATGCGTGCCGACCAGAGTGTTGCCGACGTAGAGCTGCGAGGTCTGTCCTGCACCCTCAAAATAGAGCAGAGTGCGGCCCTCTTTGATTGGATTGGCAATGTGGACATGGGTGCGATACCAGCCCTGGCCGCGATAGTAGGGTATGTCGGGGTCGCAGGCATCGTAATGATTGAAACAATGCGGCAATGAGACGTTCTCCCACACCGCGATCTCCTCGCCGCGCCATACCTCCCATGGCCCGTCGAGCGGTCCGCGATAGTGCTGCCAGCCGGAATCAAGCTGTTGCGATGATACAAAGTTGGTTGCATCGGCGAGCATAGAACGGGCCATGGAGGCGCGCAATGGCAGACCGGCCTGCGCGGCGGCGGCGGTGGCTGCAATGGATTTTAGAAATTGTCTGCGAGAATGACGAGAAACCGGGATCGACATACCGGGTCGATTCTATACCGCCCGGTCCACTCTCTGTCTCAGTTGCTGCTATTGGCCTGCCGCACGCCAAGGCGCGGCGCCAATCACAACAAGATCGACGCGACGATTCATCCGACGGCCTTCGGGCGTTGAGTCGTCGGCGATAGGACGGTATTGTCCGTAACCAGCGACCGAGACTTTTTGAGAGTCGTAACCGGCGTCGTTGACCAAAATGAGAAGAACAGACATCGCACGTGCTGTGGAGAGTTCCCAGTTGGATCGGAACTGAGCATTATGGATCGGCTGGTTGTCGGAGTGACCTTCGACTCGCAGCTCCAGGCTGTGCTTTGACAGGATCCGCGCGATGCGCACGATCTTTTCCGCAGCACCGGGAAGCAGCTCAGCGCGGCCACTATTGAAGAATCCCAACTCCTTGAGGCTGATGACGAAGCCTTCCGGGGTAACGTTCATCGCGACCTCATGGTTTTTCAGCTCATTGCCCATCACTGCCTGGAGTTCGCGGCGAAGTTGCTCCAGATCGGGCGCGGGGATCCCGGGACGCGGCCCTGCGCCGTCATGCCGGTTCATCCCCGGAGGTGGAGCTTCTGGCGACTCAACAGGCAGGCCGGAATAAGCAATGGCGTTCTTGGCGCTGCCTCCGGGAAAGGCGCCGAGTGCCTGGAAACCGTTGTGGACGGCGTTGGAGACACGAATGATGGCCTGCTTGTCGCGATAAGCTGAGGCAAACAGCACCACGAAGAAGGCAAACAGCAGGGTGATGAAATCGGCATACGAGACCAGCCAACGATCCTGACTGAGGTGCTCTTCCGCTATGAATTTCTTGCGTCTCATCGCGACTTCACCACGGTAGGCGCCGCTCCTGTCGTCCCGGTACGCTTCTTGGCCGGCAGATAGCTGCCCAGTTGCATCTCCAGCGCGCGCGGGTTCACGCCGTCGACAATCGAAAGGATCGCCTCCAGCGTCATTTCTCTGATCACTTGGCGCTCGCGTAATCTGATTTTGAGCTTGCCCGCCCAGGGCAGAAAGAGCAGGTTGGCAGAGCCGACGCCATAGATAGTGGCCACAAAGGCGGTGGCGATACCACGGCCCACCTCATTAATGTCCTGCAGGTGTTGCATCACCTGGATGAGCCCCATGATGGCGCCAAGAATTCCGATGGTTGGCGCATAGCCGGCAGCAGCTTCAAAGACCTTCGGGACCCGCTCGGCCTTCTCGCCGCGATATTCGAGTTGCAATTCCATCATGCGACGCAGGTCCTCAGCACTGGTTCCGTCAATGGCCAGCATGAGGCTCTCTTTGAGAAAAGGGTCGTGAATCTTGCTCAGTTCGGCGTCGAGCGAGACCAAGCCTTCCTTGCGCGCCTTGTAGGCGAAACGCAACAGATTCTTGACCAGCGCGTCGGGCTCCGGCTCGGAGTTCCAGAACACATCCTTGAGGTTCCTGATCGCCTGCCAGACAACGGTAAGTGGAAACTGCACCATCACTGCCCCGAGCGTGCCACCAAAGACGACAAGGGCCGCGGTAGGCTGAAGCACCTGCGCCAGCTTGCCCCCCTCTACGAACAGCCCGATTCCGATTCCGGCAACAGCAATCAGGATGCCGGTGACGGTGCTTTTATCCACGCGAACCCCACAAAGCCCGGATTCGGATGAGGAAGACCACATCCGGAGATCCGCGACCTGTGGTAAACCTGGTCAGCCATCGGGAGCCATCCTCACTCGCCGATCCTATTTCGCGGAAAAATCGGGCGTGAGTTCCATCGGCATCCAGGCAGAAGATTTTCAGGCGGCAATACACTAGTGTCCCCTCTAGATAACACATCCGTAATAGGCAGAAGTCCCAGCTGTTAAAAGTTGACCGAAAGCGATGACGAGCCAGCCGGCATGGAGAGGCCGATCGCTGCTGAATAGGCACTCTGCTGCAGCAAGTTCAATGCGGCCAAAGATGCGCCGGCAGCATCGCCGGTTGCGGTGGGGTTTGGGGTCTGCTTGGCGCTAGCGATGGACTGCTTGAGATCGGCAAAATCTAGCCTGGCTGCGGCGAGATTGCCGGACTTCAGATCGTTGCCAATCTGGGCAATCCCTGAAGAGACTGCACTATTGGCACCGGTTTCGGACAGCTTCTGCTGCAGTGTGGAGAGAAACGACTGCGCACCTGCGATATTGCCCGAGTCAAGGTCGGACTCGAAGCTCTTTGCTGCAGAGGAAGCTCGGCTGGTCGCAGCAGAGAGAACTTGGGCGGCTTGGTCGGTAAGGAAGTTAATCGGAAGGCTCGGAAGAAGCATTGGCGTCTCCTGGACAGCATGACTGACGATAGCTACTGCAGTTTGAATGCCAACGAAAGCGGCCAGTGCGCGCTTCCACAACTTCCAATACAACAGCAGTTTGCAGCGTACTCTTCAAGTACAAAATAGATGGCAGCTGGGCAATATTTGCCGGAGCATACCGAATTCTGCCTGCATCCTTTGGGGCATAAGGACAGTTTTTGGTCCTTGCGCCCTAGAATTGACCACGCGACCTGCCGATGGAGGGCCATGCACTCCCTAGGTACCGGCAATCCAGCGCCTCCGGATGCAGAACTGAGTCTGGATTCAGGCACCTCAGCAGCTCCGCGTCGAAACGGTCGTGGACAGGTGAGGAATGCGCCGGTCGGCCCATTCGTCGAGCGCCGGCGTCAGCGTCCCATGGAACACGCATGGCACGAAGCACTCGAGTCTGTTCACCATCTGCTCGTCCGTTATGAAGAGACCAACCAGCTTCTTGCAGAAGCTGAGGAAAACTATCGCGGCCTCTTCGAGAGCGCGCTGGTCGGCATCTTCCGCATCAGCGCCGAGGGCAAGCCGCTGATCGTGAATCCGGCCATGGCCCGGATCTGCGGCTACGACCGCCCGGAAGAAATGCTTGCGGAGGTCTCCAACATCGGCGAGCAGATGTTTGTGGATCAGGGTCAATGGAGCGAGTTCATCCGCACGCTTCGATCGAGCGGTCTCCAGTGCGGCATTGAGGCCGAGACCAACATACGCGATGGCGCCCGCAAATGGGTGCAACTCAGCGTCAGGGCTGTTCGCGAAGGCGGACGAATCTCTCACTACGAAGGCACAGCGGAAGATATTACCGATCGCAAGAAGGCCGAAGAGCGGATCAGAAATCTGGCGTACTACGACCTGGTCACGGGACTGCCTAACCGCCCGCTGCTCGAAGAGCGCCTCACCGAGGCCCTCTCTGCGGCTCGCTGGAAGGGCCAGAATGTGGCCCTGCTTCTGCTTGAAGTGGACCGGTTCAAGATGATTAACGACTCACTTGGCAAGGTCTTCGGCGACCGATTGCTGCAGGAGATTGCCGAGCGGATCGGCGCAGCCACAGCCAAACAGGCCACGGTCGCACGGCTGAGCGGTGCCGAGTTTGCAGTCATCCTTGAGGAGACCAAATCTCCAAAAGTAGTGGAGCAGACCGCACAGCAGATCATCGCCGCCGTGAGCTCCGAGTTCGCCTTCCTTGGTCATTCGTTTAATGTCTCGTGCACCGTAGGCATAAGCATGTTTCCCAACGATGGCCGCGACAGCCACACACTGCTGGAACGAGCGGACGTCGCGCTCTACTCGGCCAAGGAACACGGACCCAATGACTTCCAGTTTTTTTCAGCGGAGATCGACAACCAGATCCGCGAAAAGCTCCGGCTTGAAAATGCCCTGCGGATGGCACTCGAGCACAACGAGCTTTTTCTTGTCTATCAGGCGCAGGTGGATACACGCACCGGAGGGGTCTCGGGGCTTGAGGCTCTGTTGCGCTGGAATCATCCGGAGATGGGCCTTGTGCCTCCATCAGACTTCATTGGGATTGCCGAAAGTAGCGGCCTGATTCTGCCCATCGGCGAGTGGGTGCTGCGCACAGCATGCACGCAGGCGCGGCGCTGGCAGGACGCCAATCTGCCTGCGGTGCCTGTCGCCGTGAATGTCTCCGCCATTCAACTGCGGCATCACGGATTCTGCGACCTGATCCGCCGCGTGCTCCATGAGACCAGACTCGAGCCAAAGTACCTCGAACTGGAACTCACCGAAGGGCTACTGATGAGCAATGTGGACGTCATGTTTACACTCATTCAGGAACTGCGCGAGATGGGCGTCAAACTGACGATTGACGATTTCGGCACCGGCTACTCGAGCCTGAACTATCTGCGGCAGTTCAAGGTCAACCGGCTTAAGATCGATCGTTCCTTTGTCCGCGAAGTGCCGGAGAACTCCGACGACGCAGCCATCACCACGGCGATCATCAACATGGCCAAGGCGCTCAATCTCGATGTGCTCGCCGAGGGCGTTGAAAACATCGAGCAACTCGACTTTCTGCGTGCTCAAAACTGCTACGAGATTCAGGGCTTCTATTTCAGCCGCCCGGTCGCAGTCGACCAGGTCGTTGAGCAGTTGCAGAACAGCTTCATTCAGTGAGCATTGTATGATTCCTCGACTGCGCGCCAAAATTCTTCTCACTGGCCGGCACGTTGAAATAGTGCGCGGTGGATGCCGATAGTGAGGTGAACACAGCGTAATGATGCCGATGGCAGACGGTGAGAACCTGCTGTCGGGCGCGTTTCCCGAAGGAGTATTGAGCACATGTTTTCGATCATTGGCATTGTTGTTGTCTTCGGAGCGGTGCTGGGCGGATTCCTGATGGAAAAAGGCCCGCTGCTCGTGCTGATTCAGCCATCTGAATTTCTCATCATCACCGGCGCGGCCCTCGGCACTATGCTCGTGGGCAACCCGATGTTCATCCTCAAGAAGATCATTGGCTGCGTGTTGCTGGTGCTCAAGGGATCGAAGTACTCCAAGAAACGCTATCTCGAATCTCTGAAGATGATGTTCCAGGTATTCAACAAGGCACGCAAGTCGGGCCTGGTGGGCATTGAGGGCGATATCGAAGAACCCGAAAAAAGCCAGCTGTTTTCCAAATATCCCGACTTTCTTCATAACCATCATGTGCGCGACTTTGTGTGCGACACGTTGCGGATGGCCATCACCGGCGGCGCATCTCCGTTCGATGTAGACCAGATGATGGAATTGGACATGGAGGTGCATCACGCTTCTGCAACCCAGCCGGCAACGGCGCTCTCGACAGTCGCCGATGCTCTGCCGGGGATGGGAATTGTAGCAGCGGTGCTGGGAGTCGTCGTGACCATGAGCGCGCTCGGCGGGCCTCCCGAAGAGATCGGTCACAAAGTAGCTGCGGCTCTGGTGGGAACCTTCCTTGGCATTCTGCTCTGCTATGGCGTGGTTGGCCCGCTGTCGGCCAATATCGGCAAACTGATCGACGACGAACACGCCTACTATCATGTGCTGCGCGTGATCATGCTCTCGTTTCTGAAAGGCATGTCACCTGCACTGGCAGTCGAAGTCGGGCGCCGCGCTGTTCCCGAGCACGTTCGCCCCTCGTTCAAGGAAGTGGAAGCGGCCTGTCGTCAAAAGGACGGCGCAGCTGAAGCTGCAGCGGCATAACCTAACAAATAGGACAGCGATCATGGACGCAGCACAACAGCCAATCATCATCATCAAGAAAAAAGCCGGGCACGGCGGTCACCACGGGGGGGCCTGGAAGGTGGCTTATGCCGACTTCGTCACCGCCATGATGGCTCTGTTTATTGTGTTGTGGCTGCTCAATGCCAGCAAGCAAGTACAGGAAGCAGTCGGCGGCTACTTCAAGGACCCGCGTGGAACCTCAAAGAAAGTCGGGACCAACCAGAATGGCAGCGATGCCTATCTTGCCCTTAAAAAAGAGGACATGAGCAAGCTCAAGGAACAGCTGCTCCAATCCATCCATCACCTGGACCCTCAGAACAAACTGAAGGGGCAGATCGAAATCACAATGACGGCCGAGGGATTACGCATCGAGCTGATGGAATCGGCAAAGGGAACATTCTTCGAGCTGGGCAGCGCGAAACCGACGCCCGCGTTGCGCGACATACTCCAAGTCCTCTCCGTTAATCTGGCCGCACTGCCAAATAAGATCTCGGTCGAAGGACACACAGATTCGATGAATTACTCCCAGACCAAAGGCTACGATAACTGGGACCTTTCGACAGACCGCGCCAATGAGGCCCGCCGCCTGATGGTCTCTGAAGGCATACGACCGGAACAGATAGCGCAAGTGCGAGGCTTTGCCGACACCCAGCCCCGTCTGCCACAGAATCCGCAGGACCCATCGAACCGCCGCGTAAGCTTGATTGTCCAATATCAGGTGCACAACGGATCGGAAGTGGCTCTACCCGGGATGGTGACCAGCCAGAATGCCGCCAATCCCGGGAATGCAAAGACCAGCGCTGCCGCTAGCGGACCAGCACCGGGCCGGGCTGGCCTGTAGACCCTGCCAGCAACGCAACCAGCCGCTCCACAGCCGCCTTGTCGTCCTCGGTTTCAAAGAGGAATTTCAGCCCATCAGCGCCTTTGCCACTGTGCGTTATGCTGACGCACAGGTCCAGCACCACATTCTTGTAACTTAGAGACACTGTGCCGGTCGCATCACAAGCCAGCGGCTCGCGGAACTCCACCGTCATACCTTCCTTGCTAATCTCCTTGCACCGGCCAGCAATGCGTGTTTGCGCAACAATGAGAAGGACCGGAAGGTCCACCTTGTAGCGTGGCGTCCGATATTCGAATTTCTGCATACGAGCTGTTTAAAGCCTGAGTATATCGGCTATTCTCCTCATTCGGAAGCAATAAGCGTAGCACTCCCCTCCTCCCCGATGACACTTACTATGTATTGCCCATTGGATTCTGATGAGAGACCATCCTTGCAAGCCACAAATTACTAAAGTTATGAGAGTGGATTACGACTCCCATAACGATTGCAACCGACGTTGTTCGCGAGGGTGAAATGGAAGCGATTGGTTGTCCGCTCGATGGAACGTCTGCAACATCGGCGAATTCGATTATCTCTGTTAATAATAGTCAACTTGAAAACAAAAAGAGCTCGCCAGAGTTTAGCAGTTCAACCGCACGGCGCATTCTCATTGTCGAAGACGACGTGGATCTGGCCGGGTTTCTCTCGGCGGAGCTAGAGGCTCAGCATTACATTGTGGAGGTAATTCATGACGGCGAGTCGGCTCTGGCCGCGCTTGAAAGCCAGACCCAATATCACTTGTTGATTCTTGACCTCAATCTTCCCAAGCTGGATGGGATTGCGCTGATTGAGCGCGTACGTCCCTCGCTGCCTCGGTTGCCTATGATGGTGCTTACGGCGCGCTCGGGCATTGAAGACAAGGTAAGAGCTTTCCACACCGGCGCCGATGACTGCCTCACCAAGCCCTTTTCGCTCATAGAGTTGCTGGCAAGAGTTCAAGCGCTTCTTCGCAGAAATTCAGGGCTGATTCCGAATACTTCCAAAGTAGGCGATCTGACGCTGCAACGCGAGGAGCGGCGCGTGGAACGAAACGGCCGCAAAATTGACCTGACCCCGCGCGAGTTCGCCATTCTGGATGTGTTGATGCGCAATGTCGGCAAGCCGGTTTCGCGGGCGACGCTGCTGGCCGAAGTCTGGAATATGCCCGGCGAGCCCTCAACCAATATCGTTGACGTCTATATGAAATATGTCCGCGATAAGGTAGACCTTCCCGGCGAGACACGCCTCACGCACACTATCCGTGGATTCGGCTATGAGCTCCGTGAAGCCTGATCGAAACGCGGAAGACGCGGCTCGGGCCGCGGCGCTGCTCGAAGAGCATGAGCAGTTTTGCACCGAGTTGGCCGATGGCCTGCACGCGCTTGCACAGCCGCTGACCATCTTGCGCTCAGCGATTGCCATGCTGGCTCTGAGCAAAGAAGATGGAACCGCGGGCGAACGCTATCTGAGCATGTCCATGCGACAGATTGAGCGCACCTGCCAGCTCTTCTCCTCTGTGCAGGGACTGCTTGCCGCAAAAATGGTGCCTGCAGAGCGAGAGACAATCGATATTGGGAGCGTGCTGAGGCAAGTAATCAACGATCACTCGCAGGCTGTTGAAGCCCGCGGCATTGATCTGATCGCAGCCTCTTTCAAATCCTCTGGCATGGTGTTCGGGGACCGACGACGGACCGAACTGGCGATTGCGGCGGCCTTCGAGACTGCCGTTTCCGTTTCTTCGGCGGGCGATGTTATCAAAGTTGATGCATCCCCGTCAGATGGACTTCTAGAAATTTCGTTCGAAAGCACAGGCGGGCTCGACAATATTGTTACCTCCCTTGACCGCCTGAACGTTTCTTTGGCCAGGACAAACATCCTGAGCCAACAGGGGCAATATCAATTTACACAGGAGCCGTTTCGCATCTCGCTTGCGTTGCCGGCCTGCCAACATGCGTTGGAAAAAAGCGGGACCACCTGCTGCCCGGTGTTTACCAGCTAGCAGTGGCACACTTTTTCTCCTCAACTGCTACTTTAAGTTTTCTACGCATTTTGTTTACAGGATTCATATGGGCATAGCGGTAGTTCAATCAGAGCGTCGCGAAGATCGATCGCCCTTTAACGTTATTGTTGTCAGTCCCAACGCTCAGCTCCGGCAGGAACTTGAGGAGAAGCTGACGCCTGAGCGTTGGTGCGTATTTCAGGCGGGCAGCGGTGCGGGGGCTCTGGAACTGTTGCGAAAGCATGAGTCGAGCGACGGCGTTCTATTGCTGGACCCAATGCTTCCCGACCTTGAGGCGGATGGTTTCCGAGCAATTGTCGGCAACCGCTTCCCCAATACACAGGTGCTGATC
>Ga0335072_10015676_pt1 | contig 10752 bp, 7 predicted proteins | sample Lox_Sample_21_FD_206725 | JGI IMG/M metagenome (GOLD analysis project Ga0335072, IMG submission 206725) | Soil microbial communities from Loxahatchee National Wildlife Refuge, Florida, United States - Lox_Sample_2.1 | ecosystem: Environmental > Terrestrial > Soil > Wetlands | place: USA: Florida... | reverse complement strand
GAGCGCACTTAGTCGCTTCAGGTCCATCACGCTTCCGCTGCTGTCCCCGGCGACGTTCATCGCATCAGTAACCGCGTTCATCGGTGCATTCGAGATCTTCACCTGGCCGTTGATCGATACCAACGGCGGTCCCGGGATCGCAACCCAGACGGTTCTGCTCTACATCTACCGGTCGGCGTTCCAGAACTACCAGTTCGGCTACAGCGCGGTCGTGTCGCTCATCAACGTCGCCATTCTCGTCAGCTTCGTGGTCGTGATGGGCGTGCTGGCCAGGAAGTGGGTGCACTATGAGCGGGTCTAGCTTGCCCGAGCCCGGCCGCTACCTCGTAGCCAGCGCGGGAGGTGAAGTAGGAATCGGTGCGGCGGGCTCGGACGCGGGCGTCCTCGGAACGGCTGCGGGCTCGCGGCCGCGCGGCCGTCACCGCGCAGCGGTCGGCCAGGCGCTGCTTGGCCTCTTCCTGGTCATTGCAGGCGTCGTGATGCTGCTGCCAGTGGTGTGGGTCGTGCTTCAGTCTTTCGAGGATGCGGCCCAGCAATCGGCCCTGCCGCCGGTCTGGTTTCCCTCACACCTGACGCTGGCCAGCTACCGGACGCTGTTTTCCGCCGCGCCCTTCGTGGTGAACATCATCAACTCTATCGTCGTCACCGCGTCGGTCGTCATCGGCGCAGCCATAGTCAGCGTGCTCGCCGCCTATGCTTTCGCGCGACTGGAGTTCCGCGGCCGTGAAGTCCTGTTCACGCTGTTCCTAGCCGCGCTGACGCTGCCGACACAAGTCTCCGCAGTGCCTGAGTTCGTCGTGGTCAAGTACCTGCACCTGCTGAACACTCAGCTCAGCCTGATCATCCCGGCGCTGATCCAGGTGGTCGGTATCTTTCTGCTGCGCCAGCACATCCGGACTATCCCCACCGAGCTGGATGACGCGGCTCGCATCGACGGCGCCGGGCACCTGAAGATCATCAGGCACGTCATCGTGCCCTTGTCGTGGCCGGCAATCTCCGCCGTCATGGTGATCACCGGGCAGTACATCTGGAACGACTTCTTCTGGCCGAACCTGTTCATCAACGCCAACAGCCGGATGACCGCTCCGCTGGCCCTCTACAACCTCGAGGCCGCGGCTGGCGGCGGCCCGGTCGGAGCCATATTCGCGGGCCTCACGGTGCTGTGCGTGCCGTGCGTCATCGTATTCATCTTCCTGCAGCGCCGGCTCATGGAAGGAATCGGCTATCGGGGGATCTCCCGGTAGCGAGCCACCACTCAGAAGGGGAAACAGCCCATGTCGGCAGATCAGGCAGCGCCTAAGGCTCGGGCTAACTCAGCGCAAGCCCCTGGCTGGCCGGTCGCGCGGTCATACTCGGGACGTGACCGGCTGCGGATCTCGCTGCCACTCGGCGGAATCGGCACCGGGACGGTGGGCTTCGGCGGCCGCGGCCAGTTCCGTGACTGGGAGCTGGAAAACCATCCATCTAAGAGACTGACGGCACCACTAACGTTCTTCGCCTGCAGGGTCGCCGGGGCGGGCGCGCCGCCACGGGCCCGTGTCCTGGAAGGCGCGCTGTTCGACGAGGAAGTCGAGGGCTGGACGGGCTCCGAGGCTCCGCTGGCCGGACTGCCGCGCTTCGCGAGCTGCGAGTTCGATGCTGCCTACCCATTCGGCCGGGTCGTGCTATCTGACCCGGATTTCCCAGTGCAGGCGACCGTGGAAGCGTTCAACCCGTTCTCTCCTGGAGACGCTGACGTCAGCGGTCTGCCGCTGGCTGTCTTCCGCGTAGTCCTGACCTCACTGGCCGACGATGATCTCCAGGCGAGCATCATGTTCTCCGCCGAGGCGCTGACTGGTCACTCGCTGCGGGCACGCGGCGAGCCAAGCCGACCGGTGGCCGAGAGCCGTTCCGCGGACGGCCTGGCGGGCGTCATGCTGACTGACGCAGCGATGGATCGAGGTCACGAGGAGTGGGGCACGATAGCGGCCGCCGCCGTCGGCCAGGACACCTGGACCGGTCCGGTCTGGGGGATGGGCAAGTGGAACCAGGGCTTGTTCGAGATGTGGGAGGGCTTCCTGCAGACCGGCCAGCCCGCCGCTGGGCTGTTCGGCCTGGGCGAGGATGTGCCCATGAGCTCGCCGGCGCTGGCAGGCACGGTCGGCGTATCGCGGACGCTTGAGCCAGGCGGCACTGCTGAAGCGGTCTTCCTCCTCGGCTGGCACTTCCCGAACCGGCGGTCCTGGCGGCCAGGCGGCCGCGGGCCGCTTGGCATTGCCGGCCCGGAGACCGTCGGCAACTACTACACGACTCTCGCGGCCGACGCGTGGGCCGGGCTCGCAGCGCAGGCGCCGCGCCTGCCTGAACTCGAAGCAGTGACGCGGCGCTTCGTAGCGGCTCTGTGGTCTAGCGATCTCAGCGCGCCGGTGAAGGAAGCGGCGCTGTTCAACCTGAGCACGTTGCGCACCCAGACCTACTTCCGCACCGCGGACGGCCTGCCGTTCGGCTGGGAGGGCTGCCTGGACCACGCGGGGTCCTGCCTGGGCTCCTGCACGCACGTATGGAACTACGAACTGGCCACTGGCTATCTGTTCGCAGACCTAGCCCGGCATATGCGCGAGCTGGAGTACCTGCACGCGACTGACGCGGACGGGGCGATGAGCTTCCGCATCCTGCTCCCGCTGAACAAGTCTCAGGAGTTCGCCCTCGCTGCAGCTGATGGCCAGTTCGGCTGCGTGGTTAAGCTGCACCGGGACTGGAAGCTGTCCGGCAATGACGTATGGCTTCAGCGCCTGTGGCCCGCCTGCCGGCGGTCGCTGGAGTTCGCATGGATCGAGGGCGGCTGGGATGCGGACCAGGACGGCCTGTGCGAAGGCGCCCAGCACAACACCATGGACGTTGAGTACTACGGGCCCAACCCCGTGATCCAGAGCTGGTACCTCGCAGCACTCGCCGCGGGTGCGGCGATGGCAGAGGCAGTTGGCGACGCGGAGTTCGCGGACAGGTGCCGCGCCGTTCTGACCGCGGGACAGCGCGCGACCGAAGAAAGCTTGTTTAACGGGCGCTACTACCAGCAGCAGGTGATCGCGCCAGGGGACTTCTCCAGGATCGCGCCGAAGCTGCGCTCCACCACCATGGGCGCCGAGCAGCCGGACCAGCCAGAGTTCCAGATTGGCGATGGCTGCATACTCGACCAGCTGGTAGGCGACACCTACGCACGGCTGACCGGCCTCGGCCCGGTACTCGACCCCGACCACGGACGGACGGCGCTGGACACGATCCACGAGCTGAACTATGTGCCCGACTTCGGCAACTGGACCAACTACATGCGCACGTACGCGGTGCATGGCGAGCGCGGCCACGTCGTCGAGTCCTATCCCGGCGGTCTGCCTCCGCACCCGATGCCGTACTGGCCCGAGGCCTGGACGGGACTTGAGTACGTCTACGCGATGGGCCTGGTGCAGCACGGCAGGACGGACCTGGCCGAGGATGTCGTTGCAGCCGTGCGGGAGCGCTTTACCGGCGCGCGGCGCAATCCCTTCGACGAGGCCGAGTGCGGTCATCACTACGCGCGGGCGATGGCGAGCTGGGGACTGGTCGTGGCTATGACCGGGTTCTCCTACGACGGGCGAGAGGGCGTCATGAGGTTCGCGGAGGCCACTTCACCGGTGCAGTGGTTCTGGTCCAGCGGCTCTGCGTGGGGGATCCTGCATCAGTCGCCCGGCGAGCCGGAAACCGGGGGCGCGCGCCTCGAGGTGCTCTCCGGCTCGGTTCGCGTCGAGCAGGTAGTGATCGGCGAGCGCCTCTTCCAGCCTAAGTCAGGCGGACTGCTGACCGCGGGAGCATCTACCGAGCTGGAGCCTGTCTCCTGAGCAGTAGCCGCAGGCCGCAGTGAAAGCGATAGCGGCCGCGCGGCCGCTATCGCGCAGATCAGGCGGAGACGGGCTGCCCGGGCAGTTCCCGGTCGCCGTGCTGCATGGCGGCCAGTCCGTGGCTGACCGGCGCGATCAGTCGGCCGAGCTCCCGGAACTGGCGGTATGACTCGTCGTACCGGGCAGCGTCGGCCGGATCCGGGTGGATCGTCTCGCGCACCTGGTACCACTGCGTTCCGGCCGGCGCAGCGCCGGTCGCGATCGCGCCGAGCAGCGCATCGCCGTAAGCAGCACCCGTAGTTACCGCGGGTACCCGCTGCGGCAGGCCGGTGACATCGGACACGATCTGCGTCCACAGCCCGCCCGCGGTCCCGCCGCCTACCGCCACGGCCCGCTCCGGGATCACGCCAAGCTCAGCCATAACCTCCAGGTTGTGCCGAATACCGTAGGCCACTGCCTCATACCCTGCGCGAATGAGATGACCGCGGCCATGCCGGAGCGTCAGCCCGGCGAGGGCACCCCGGGCATCGGGATCAAAGATCGGTGACCGCTCGCCGGCGAAGTACGGCAGGCAGATCAGCCCGTCCGAGCCTGGCGGCACCGAAGCCGCCGCAGCATCTGCGGCGGCGAAGTCCAACCCGGACAGGTCACACAGCCATCTCATCAGGCTGCCCGAAGTGGCCATACCCGCGGCGAAGGTCGGCGTGCCGGGGAACACTCCCTCGGTACACCAGACCGCCGGGTTGAACGCGGGGTGAGCGGCGTACAGGACCAGGAACATCGTCGAGCCGTACATCACCATGAGGTCGCCGGCGGCGCTGACGCCAGCCGACAGTGCTTCGGCCCAGGCATCGACGGTCCCCGCCACGACTGGTGTCCCCGGCCTCAGCCGGGTCATGCTGGCTGCCTGCGGCGTCAGCGGCCCGACGATCTGGCCGGGCCAGACCAGCCGGGGCGGGTCGAGCGCGCCCGCCACCTCCGCCCACCAGGCCGCGTTCCAGCCGGACGCCCGCATATCGTAGAGGGGGTCGAACTGGCTGGCCGTGTGGTGGTCTAGCACGTACTCGCCGGTCAGCCGGTGGGTCACGAAGCTGTGCGCCGAATGCAGGAAGCGCGTCTTAGCCCAGATGTCCGGCTCGTGGCGGCGCAGCCACAGGATTTTCGGGCCAACCGCCTGGCTCGACAGCGCCGAGCCGCCGCACCTGACGATCTCGGCGGCCCCGAAGAGCGCGGTCAGCTCGGCGATCTCGGCCTGCGCGCGGGTGTCGATCCCGTACAGGATGGCGGGGCGCAACGGCCGCACGCCGGCGTCGCAGGGCAGCAGGCAGGGTCCCAGGCCGCTGACAGTCAGGGCACTGATATCGGCGTGCGGTGCCTGCGCTGTGATGGCGCGGCAGGCCCGGGCGACGTCCTGCCACCAGGCCTGTTCCGCATCCTGCTCGGCCAGGCCGGGGGCGGGCAAGTCGATGCCGTGCGGGAGATTGGCATGGGCCAGGATCTCTCCCGAGGCCGTAGCCAGGACAGCCTTGGTAGCGGAGGTCCCGATGTCGATGCCGAGGCAGGCGGACGGCACCTCTATCACTCGACGGTGCCGATGACGTCAGGCTCGATGTCCAGGAACTCGCAGACGGCGAGCAGTTCAGCGATGTAGTCGCCGGGCACGGCATGGATGTGGTTGGCGCTGAAGCGGCTGAGGAACTCGGCCGGGCTGGCCGTGAAGCGGGCGAAGGCGTGCGGCCACTCGAAAGTAGACTGGCGGGCCAGCCGCTGAGTGGTCTGCTCGTCGAAGCTGGCGAACTCGCCGCGCAGCAGGTGCATGCGGTACTGGCCGGAGTTGCGGGTAAGCCGCGCGAACGTCATCTGGCCGGGCGCCGCGATGTGGTGAACCGACGCTCCGCCAGCCGGGAAGTAAAGCACCTCAGGATAAAGGTGCACCTGGGCCAGGTTCTCCGCCGGGTCGTCGCTGCGCGCGGCGAACCACGTCGCGTGCTGGCCAGAGTTGCAGAGATCCCAGACATCAAGGCTGGCCTCGTAGTGGCGGACGTCGGCGAACAGGACCGGTGTGCGCGCTAGCCCCTTCAGCATCTGCATTGTCAGCGCCCCGTCCATATCGGACTCCGTGGAGCAGACCACTGTCGCCTTGGGCCCGTCCCAGTCATAGGGGTCGTTGAGGAACGCCTCAGCGACGTCCATCGTGCACCAGCTGTTGGTCATCTCGGGCTGGCCCTTGATGCCGCAGAAGTCCAGGTTCCACTCGTCGACCAGTTCCCGGACCGCGTAGTAGACGCTCACCTGCCGCTCCAGCAAGTCCGGAGTGAGCTTGACGCCGTCGTAGTGCACGCCGGCGGCGTGCTTCTCCAGCCAGAGCCTGGCTGCCTTAGTGGTCGTGGCATCCACCGCGGAACCGCGGCGGACCAATTCGTACTGGTCGATGTCCTCGACGTCGATGCCGAACTTGGCCATCCACTGGTCGGTGTTAGCCACAGTCGTGTACATGCCCATCGGCCGGCCGCCGATCCGGCCAAAAGTTGTTCCCCGCAGGCCCTGCGTCACGGCGGCGGCTGTGGCCAGCCCGCTCAGCCTGTCGATGACCGCTGGATCAGCGGGGTCGCCCCACGTGCGAGTGTGCTTGCGCCCTACTTGGTCGAATCCACCACCAGCCGCCAGCATGCCGACCATGCCCGGGTACTGCGGGTCGATGTTGGAGAACAGCGCCAGCGGGCCGCTGCCCTGGCTCGCGAAGAGCAGTGAGAAGTGCGGGAACGCCCAGACCGGATAGTTGATCAGCGTCAGGTCAGGTCGAGCCGCGGCCAGTTCGCGGCCCAGCCGCACGGCATCGGAGTTCGAGCTCAGATCGCCCGCTCCGGTGACCACCTCATGGCCGCGATCGCGAAGTGCTGCCGCAAGCCGGCGCTGAACGTCCAAGCCGAATGGCCCCACCTCCTGGTGGACGAAGTAACGACCATCAGAAGCGGTTGCCAGCGCGATACGTGCCATGAGGGACCCTTTCCGGACTGAGGCTGCTGCCCCGGCCTGCCTGAGGTGCTCCAGCGGATCTGAGGGGTTGGCTGATGGTTGAGGGGTTCTAGCTGGGGCCGGCCTGAGCGGTGCCGCAAGAGCTGCGGACTATCAACTCGAGCGGGAACACCTCGCGGACGGGCTGGAATTGCTCGCCGCGCATGCGGCGGGTGAGCAGCTCTATGGTCAGAGCTGCAATGGCCCGGATGGGCTGAGCCAGAACGGTGAGCGGCGGATCGAGCACCTCCGCCCAGGGCGGGTTGTCGACAGCGATCAGCGCGATGTCGTCGGGAACGCGCAACCCCTGGTCGCGGATGGCTTTCAGCGCTCCCAGCGCCATCAGGTTGTTCGCGACTACGAGCGCGGTAACCGGCTCCGGCCCGGCCAGTAGGGCGGTGACGGCGGCACGTGCGGCGTCCCGGCGGAATCCGCCGTTGGTCGGCAACGGCCGCAGCCCGGCCCCTTCGATCGCGGCAAGATAACCCTCCTCGCGCTCGCTGCCGAACGCGATGCTTCGGTGGCCGACGTCGATCAGCCTCTGGGTAGCGGCCCGGACCGCCGTGACGTTGTCTACTACCACCGCATCAGTGGCCGGGTCCTTCAGCTCGCGGTCGATCGCCACGACGGGGATGCCGAGATCGCGCAGCTGGTCGATGTTTCCAGCTGGGTCGGATGGGGACAACACAATCCCGCTGACTCGCTCGTCGGCGAGCATTCGCAAGCATGCCGCCTGCCGGTCGGGATCCTCGTCGGTGTTACAGACCAGCACGCGGTGGCCTAGCTCAAGTGCGCTGACCTCGATAATCCGGACGAGCTCGGCGAAGTGCGGGTTCTCGATATCGGGGACGACGATGCCAATTGCGTCCATCTGCTGGCGGCGCAGGTTTCGCGCCAGCCGGTTCGGCCGGTAGCCAAGCTGAGCGACGGCGGCTCGCACTCGCTCGCGGAAGGCGTCATCTACGTTGGGATCACCGTTGAGCACCCTGGAGACCGTCGCGACCGACACTGAAGCGGCTTCGGCGACGTCCCGTATTCGCACCGGCCGCGGAGGCACCCGAGGCTGCGCGGCGTCCTCATGGCGCCCCATCTCGCTCCCTGAGATATCGATTACTTCGGGCAATCCTAGGAATGGCCCGACTCCACTGTCAAACCTTCGCAATCCGCCTGCCAGATGCCGGGCGTCCAGCCGGTCTTCTCGGGAATCGGCTGGCTGACCTGCGGCGTTGCACGTGACCTCTGTTCAGATGATCTCCAGTCCGTCGGCGTCAGGCAGCGACGGGAACGGGACCGTCGGCAGGGTCTGGTACCAGAAGGCGACGCTGGCGAGATCGTCCTGAAGCGGCAGGTACCGGCCGCCCGATCGCCAGCCGAGCGCCTGCACCGTTATCCGGAGATCCTCGCTGAATCGCACGGGATCCGTGAGGTGCCACCGGTACATCCCGAACCTGGTCTGCGTGAACCGTGCGTCGCTGCCGTCGGGAATGATGACCTGCGGCAGCCCCGAGTAGGGCGTCGTGAACGTCTGGTACCGGCCATGCACCCAGAAGTTGTACGAGCCGAGGAAATAGTCCTCAGTCCCGGTACTTGCGATCGTCGGCCAGTCACCGTCTCCGTCGATATAGAACTTGACCTCGCCCTCGCCCCACCAGCCGTTGCTATTCGAGCCCCAGGCCAGGTACGTGCCTACATAGTGACCCTGGCCGGCGACCGCATCGAGGATGGTGTGCTCGGTCCGATAGGGCAGCGGGTTGCTACGCCGGAACTGAGCGTGGAAGTAGGCGGCATCCGGACCGACGTCGCACAGCTCGTAATTTACCTGGTAGTAGATCCGGGCATCGTCCGCGGACAGGTTCTCAAGTGTGATCCGGCAGTCCCGGCGGAACGGCATCTCCCAGAAGCAGTTCAGCGCGCTCCCAGGGTTAACGCACACGGGCAGCGACGAGACCTGTGCGTGCCCGCTCCAGGCGAAGCCGCCCCAGCCTGCCGCGAAGAAGTCGCCGAGCGGACACTCGACCGACGGCTGGGCCTGTTCATCCCAGTACACCCTGATGACAAGGTGGCGCCACGCGCACCCTGCGGGTGTGAGCCAGATCTGCCGGATCACGCCCGGACCGGCGATATGCGCCAGTTCGAGTGTCGAGCCTGCGGCGACATGCACGAAGGGCGAAACCTTCCAGCCCTGGCCCAGGTCGCGCGCGGCGTCCGCGGCAGCACCGGTCGTCGCGCGCGCGGCCATGCCTTTGCCGCCAGTGAAATTCTCCGGGCAGATCGCCCGTGACTGGGCATTGACCAGCCGGGAAAGTCCGCTGACGCCCGAGGCGAAGCCTCCGTCGCTCATCCTGCTCCCTGGGCCGTAAAACCTTCGCGCCGATGCCAGCGTCTTGCGGTACCTATCCGGCCCGGCAACTAGCACCGAGTCGGCAGGTTAGGCGCCGGTGGCGGTCAAGCAAGCAGCGTTGTGTAATCGATTTCTCAGGACGATACTAATGACTTACGAAAACGTCAACGGGCCGCCTCCCAGAAGTCACGAAGCGGAAGACGAATGGGATCGCGACGCGATGAGACTGCTGAGATGACGACAGCCCGACGACACGATCCCCGACCGAGAGCGTTTCTCCGCCATCGAAGCCAGCTCACCGGGTCCGGCTGTCCTGCGCGCGATCATGGCGTCCGCGAGTGCGGCCGTACGCTGTCGCTGGAACCGCCGCAGGTGTAGGAACGGGCTGTGGAGTTCAGCGACGACACCGAGCACGCCGCGATCCGGGCGGCCATCAGGGAAATCTGCGCGCGCTTCGGCGATGACTACTGGGCCGAAGCGGACGCGACGCACACCTTCCCGTGGGCGTTCTACGACGCGCTAGCTGAGGGCGGCTGGATCGGCATCGCCATCCCGGCCGAATACGGCGGCGGAGGCGCTGGCATCACCGAGGCGTCGATCGTCCTTGAGGAAGTGGCGGCCTCAGGCGCTTGCATGAACGGCGCGAGCGCCATCCACCTGTCGATCTTCGGCATGCACCCGGTCGTCAGGCACGGCAGCGAGGACATCAAGCGCCGGTACCTGCCGCAGGTGGCCAGCGGGCAGTTGCACGTGGCCTTCGGCGTCACCGAGCCGGACGCGGGCACGGACACGACGGCGATCAGCACGCGAGCGATCCGCGACGGCGACGGCTACCGCGTGACCGGGCGCAAGGTCTGGACATCGAAGGCACTCGAATCCGACCGGGTCCTGCTGCTCACTCGGACCACGGCTGCGGAGCAGTGCACTCGACGGACGGACGGGCTGACGCTCTTCATGGCGAACCTCAGGGACCCCGCGGTCAGCATCAGGCCGATCTCAAAGCTGGGGCGCAACGCCGTCGCCTCGTGCGAGGTCAGCTACGACGGGCTGTATGTAGACGCCGCCGACATGGTCGGCGACGAGGGCGGCGGATTCCGCTATCTGCTCGACGGGCTGAACGCCGAGCGGGTCCTGATCGCTGCCGAGGCACTCGGCATCGGGAAGGCAGCGCTGCGCCGGGCAGTCGGCTACGCCGGGAGACGCGTGGTCTTCGGCCGGCCGATCGGCGCTAACCAGGGCATCTCGTTCCCGCTCGCGGAAGCCCACGCCAGGCTAACCGGCGCGGAGCTGGCCATCCGCCAGGCAGCCTGGCGGATCGACAACGGCAAGCCGTGCGGCGAGCACGCCAACGTGGCCAAGTTCCTCGCGGCCGATGCGGCCTTTGCGGCCGCGGACGCCGCGGTGCAGACGCATGGCGGGTTCGGCTACGCGACCGAGTACCACGTCGAGCGCTACTGGCGTGAAGCCCGGCTGATGCGGATCGCCCCGGTTCCGCAGGAGATGGTGCTGAATTACCTGGCCGAGCACGTGCTCGGCTTGCCACGG
>Ga0335072_10015675_pt1 | contig 10752 bp, 5 predicted proteins | sample Lox_Sample_21_FD_206725 | JGI IMG/M metagenome (GOLD analysis project Ga0335072, IMG submission 206725) | Soil microbial communities from Loxahatchee National Wildlife Refuge, Florida, United States - Lox_Sample_2.1 | ecosystem: Environmental > Terrestrial > Soil > Wetlands | place: USA: Florida... | reverse complement strand
CACGATCGCCGCGTCGATGCCTGCGTTGACCTGTCCGAAAGCAAAATTCGTCACGCAGAATGCTTTCGGCATTCGTCACCGGCCCAAAAATACACCACATCGATTGTTGGGTAGTGCAACAATCGACGGGCGAAACCGATGCTCAGGGTCTTTTTAGCTCCGATGGGCGGCAGCCATGCCGCAAACTGTTTGGAAATAGCAGTGCACAGTCTTCAGCCAGGCGTCGCTAGACCGAGTCGCGTGGCAGTAATCGGCGAACCGGCCGGGTCTCGATGGCGTTTATCGTCAAGGCCCGTCGGTTGATCCGCCAACCCGCATCGGTCAATTCATATTCATCGTCGTAGCGCAGATGCCAGACCACATCGACGATCTCATCGGGGCGTTGATTCCAGTGATGCGCGACGCAGGCAATGCGTCCGCGCGCACTGCCATGACGGTCGATTTCGTCGTAGACCTCGCCGACGATCGCGTGCTCGGTACGCACGACCGCGGCAACGGCAGCGACCGCTGCGGCGATGGCCTGCTGACCCTGGTGTGCATGTATCGGCTCCAGCGTGGTCGGCGGCTCCGGCACCGTCAGCTCGGCGTTCGCCGTGAAAAGCCCTGCAACAGAGTCGAATTGACGGTCGTCGACGCCCGCCGCATACCGGTGCACCAAATCGCTGAGGCTAGCCCGGTCGTTCGCCGAAAGGGTCATGGCGGAGTAAGGGGCTTCACGGGGCCAGGGACAGCCGTTGCGCGCAGGCCGACAAGATGTCTTTGGCCTGTTCGATATCGGTGGTCGGTGGCATGGCCAACACGATCCGGTCGGCGCCCTGATCGATCAGGCTGCCCGCGCGGTCGGCGTCGACCTTGGTGACCGCGTGGCCCAAAGATACTTCCAGGGCCGCCGGATCACGGCCGGCCGACGACGCCTCTTCGCGCATCAGCGCGATCAGCGCTGCGAGCTTCGGACCCGTCACGCCAAGCGGCTGAAAACCGTCGCCCAGACGTCCGGCACGGCGGGCCGCCGTGCGGCTGTGCCCTCCGATATGTATCGGAAGTCGTTCGCCTGCAATAGGTTTCGGGTAAGACATGACATCGTCGAAGTTGAAGAACTCGCCGTGATGAGACGCGCCCCCGGGCCGATCGGCCCACAGCGCGCGCAAGACAGCCAGCTGCTCATCGGCTCGTCTGCCCCGACTGTGGAAATCGGCCCCGCACGCCTCGATCTCCTCCTTGAGCCAGCCCACGCCAACACACAGCCGCAGCCGTCCACCCGAGAGTGCATCGACCGTCGCGGCTCGCTTGGCGAGCACCACCGGATGGTGATTGGGCAGTACCAAAACCCCGGTGGCCAGCCCAAGCCGGCTGGTGTGGCCGGCCAGAAACGCCAACAGATCGAGCGGGTCGGGAATGGGGCAGTCGGCCGCCAGCCCAACGCGTCCGGAACTGTCGTAGGGATAAACGCTGTCGTACCGGGTGACCAGAACGGTGTGCTCGACGACGACGATCGATTCGAACCCGCACCGCTCGAGATGGCTCGCAAAGCTCACCATCCAACCGGGATCCGCGGTGGTGCCGTCGGCGACCGGGGCCACGACGGAAACCTTCATGGCACCCGAAGCTAACAGGTGGTCCTTGTCAGGTAGCCGGAGGCGCGACCTCGGCGCGCACGGCCTCGGCCAGAGCGGCCGCCCAGCGGTCGGTGAACACGTCCTCGAGCATCACCTGGCGGCCGCCCGAGCCGGTCAGCGGAACTCGCCAGTTCGGGTATTCGTCAGTGGTGCCGGGCTGATTCTGCGTCCTACGGTCACCAACCGCGTCGGTCAGTGCCACCCCCAGCAGCCGCGACGGCGTTCGGCCCAGGTACCGATAGAGGGCCAGGAGTATCTGCCTCGGGTCGTCCTCGTGGTCTCCCAGCAGTCCAACCCGGCGCAGTTCGGCCAGCCAGGCCACCAGTTCGACCCGGTCGGACTCGAGCTCGGCCTCAACGGGCCGAGTCAGCAATCCCAGTGACTCCCGCAGCCGCACATGGTCGCCGGCCAGATAGCCGGCGGTCGGCGGCAGATCGTGGGTGGTGACCGACGACAGGCAGTATTCCCGCCAGCGCTCGGCCGGCAACGGGCCGCCATTTCCGTCGCGATCCAATTCGAACCAGAGGATCGAGGTCCCCAGCAGGCCACGTAATAGGAGGTAGTCCCGGACCCAGGGTTCGACCGTGCCGAGATCCTCACCAACGACCAGCGCACCGGCCCGGTGTGCTTCCAGGGCGACGATGCCGATCATCGCCTCATGGTCGTAGCGCACGTAGGTCCCTTGGGTGGGCGATGCGCCGTCGGGAATCCACCACAGCCGAAACAGCCCGATGATGTGGTCGATGCGGACGCCGCCGGCATGGCGCAGCACCGCCCTGATCAGTGCGCGGAAAGGCCGATATTCCTGCGCTTCCAGCCGGTCCGGTCGCCATGGCGGCTGCGACCAGTCCTGGCCGAGCTGGTTGAACTCGTCCGGCGGTGCCCCCGCGGTCACGCCCAGCGCCATCGCTTCCTGCAGCGCCCAGGCGTCGGCGCCATTGGGGTGCACGCCGACCGCCAGGTCGTGCATGACGCCTATGGACATTCCGGCGCGCCGAGCCTGCGATTGCGTCATGGCCAGTTGCTCGTCGAGTTGCCATTGCATCCAGCGGTGGAAATCGACAGCGTCCGAATGCTTTTCGACGAACCGGGCGACGCCCTTAGCCGCGGGATGCTGTAGGAAACTCGGCCAATGATGCCAGTCGCCACCGTACTTTTCGGCCAGCGCGCACCAGGTGGCGAAGTCGTCGAGGGCACGGCCTTCGCGGTCGCGGAAGGCGGCGTAGGCCAGCTCACGGCCCGCCGATCGCGGCGCCTGATGCAGCAGCTTGAGCGCGGCCCGCTTGGCCACCCAGGCGCTGTCGCGGTCGATGGCGTCGAGTTCGGCCGCGTGCTGCTGGACTTGCGACCGCAGTCGCCGCACCCGGCCGCGCTTGGTCAGTTCGGAGAATTCGGGGATTGCTTCGACGCGAAGATAAAGCGGGTTGAAGAAACGGCGCGATGTCGGCAGGTATGGGGACGGCTCCATCGGCGTCGTCGGAGTGGCCGCGTGCAGGGGATTGACCAGGACATAGTCGGCGCCATGGCGAGATGCCGACCACACCGCGAGGTCGGTCAGGTCGGTGAGGTCGCCGGTGCCCCACGAGTGCCGGGATCGCACACTGTAGAGCTGGGTGGCCAGGCCCCAGCCGCGGCGGGCGCCGAGCTGCTCGGGCAGCCCCAGCCAATCCGGCGTCATGATGAGCGCGGTGCTGGTCTCGGTGTCACCGGAACGCAGATGCACACGGTGGTAGCCCAGCGGCAGGTCAGCGGGCAAGACGAAGCTCGCTTCTCCGACCCAGCGGCCGTCCAGATCGAATGGCGGGGTGAAGTTGTCCACCTGTTGCACCCCGCCGTGCACCGTGCCGTCCTCGAGCTGCAACCACACTTCGGCGGGGAAACCGTGGGTCACGTGCACCCAGAATCGTGTTGGCGCACCGGTGCGCCCGACGACGGTCGCCGGCAATTGACGCTCCCAATACGACCGCAGCTGTGCGGCCAGGGCCACGTTGCGCTCCTGCTCGGTGCCGGCCGCCACCCCGAGGGCGGCGAGCACTGCCACCAGCGTGCCCTCGGCGACCTGCACCCGCCGGCCGGTCCAGTCCTCGTAGGCGGTCGCGATGCCGAAGCGCCTGGCAAGTTCGACCAGCGAGGGCGCGAGCTCAGTCATGCCGCCCATCTTGCGTCCAAGGCCCGGGCGGCGGCGACGCGGCCCGCAGCAGCGCCGCCGCTTTGCTTTGCTAGCGGACGCTCCGCGTGCTATCAGTTCGCAGGTCAGCGAAGGTGCGCAGCTGATCGCCGTTCCACGGGCCGACACGGCAATTTGCCGCTACCATGCCCTGTGAGGACATCAACAATCCGGCCGGGGGGATCAGCGGGAAAGACGGAAAGTGCCAGCTCAATGGCACAGGCCACGACTGCCGCCGTTGGCCGGACCGGCGACTTGGAGTCGACCGGGTGCACGGACACAGCACTACATAGAGGTGAACGCGAGTCTCGCCACGTGGCGATGTCTTTGCGGGTGCCTTACGGTTATCGAGTGATTCGCGCGCTGGACAATATCCAGGCGTTCTAGCAGACCGGATGGTGAAATAACGTGGCGGAGGAAAGTCGCGGACAGCGTGGGTCGGGATACGGCCTCGGGTTGTCGACCCGGACCCAGGTGACCGGCTATCAGTTCCTTGCTCGGCGGACCGCAATGGCGCTGACCCGGTGGCGGGTCCGTATGGAGATCGAGCCGGGCCGGCGGCAGAACTTGGCCGTTGTGGCGTCGATTTCTGCCGCGCTGGTGATCTGCCTCGGCGCGCTGCTGTGGTCGTTCATCAGCCCGTCGGGCCAGATCAACGAGTCGCCGATCATCGCCGACCGTGACTCGGGCGCGCTGTACGTCCGCGTGGGTGACAAGTTGTACCCGGCGCTGAATTTGGCGTCGGCGCGGTTGATCACCGGGCGCCCGGACAACCCGCACCTGGTTCGGTCCGGCCAGATCGCCAAGCTTCCGCGCGGCCCGATGGTGGGCATCCCGGGTGCACCGTCGACTTTCGGGCCGACCAGTCCGCCCTCGTCGTCGTGGCTGGTGTGCGACACCGTGGCCTCGACCGGGGCCGGGTCGCCGTCAGGGGTGACGGTGACCGTGATCGACGGTAGCCCGGACCTCTCCAGTCACCGACGGGTGCTGACCGGATCGGACGCGGTGGTGCTGAGCTACGAAGGCGACGCGTATGTCATCCGGGAGGGACGCCGGTCGCGCATCGACGGGACCAACCGATCGGTGTTGTTGCCGCTGGGTTTGACACCGGAGCAAGTCAGCATGGCAAAGCCGATGAGCCGCGCGTTGTTCGACGCATTGCCGGTGGGACCCGAACTGACCGTGCCCGAAATCCAGAATGCGGGCGCACCGGCGACCTTCGCGGGGGCTCCCGGGCCGGTGGGCACGGTGCTCGTCACGCCACAAATCAGTGGGCCACAACAGTATTCGCTGGTGCTGGCCGATGGCGTGCAGACGCTACCACCGCTGGTGGCCCAGATTTTGCAGAATGCCGGGGGCCCGAGCAACGCCAAACCGGTGACTGTCGAACCCGCTGCGTTGGCAAAAATGCCGGTGGTCAACAAGCTGGATCTGTCGTCGTATCCGGACAACCCATTGAACGTGATGGACATCCGGGAGAACCCGGCGACCTGTTGGTGGTGGGAGAAGACCTCCGGTGAAAACCGGGCTCGAGTCGAGGTCATCTCCGGGCCGACCATCCCGGTCACCCAGACCAACGCCAACAAGGTGGTTTCGCTGGTGAAAGCGGACACGACCGGCCGCGAGGCCGACCAGGTCTACTTCGGCCCCAACTACGCAAACTTCGTGGCCGTCACCGGCAACGATCCCGGAGCCAAGACAACGGAATCGCTATGGTGGCTGACGGATGCGGGTGCTCGGTTCGGAGTGGACGACACCCGCGATGTGCGTGAAGCGCTGGGTTTGCAAACAAAACCGAGCCTGGCGCCGTGGGTGGCGCTGCGGCTGCTCCCGCAAGGCCCGACGCTGTCTCGAGCCGATGCGTTGGTTGAGCACGACACCCTACCGATGGATATGTCCCCTGCAGAGTTGGTGGTACCGAAGTGAAACGTGGTTTTGCCCGGCCGACACCGGAGAAGCCGCCGGTAATCAAGCCGGAAAACATCGTCCTACCGACGCCGTTGAGCATTCCTCCACCGGAGGGCAAGCCCTGGTGGCTGATCGTGGTCGGTGTCGTGGTGGTGGGCCTGCTGATCGGCATGGTCGCCATGACCTTCGCCAGCGGCTCGCGCGTATTCGGCGGCGCCGGGTCAATTTTCCCGATCTTCATGATCGGTGGTGTCGCGATGATGATGTTCGGCGGCCGGTTCGGCGGGCAGCAGCAGATGAGCCGGCCGAAGCTGGACTCGATGCGCGCCCAGTTCATGTTGATGCTGGACATGCTGCGCGAGACCGCCCACGAGTCGGCCGACAGCATGGACGCCAACTACCGGTGGTACCACCCCGCACCCGACACGCTGTCGGCCGCGGTGGGGTCGCCGCGGATGTGGGAACGCAAGCCCGACGGCAAGGACCTCAACTTCGGTGTCGTCCGAGTCGGCGTGGGCATGACGCGTCCCGAGGTGACGTGGGGTGAGCCCCAGAACATGCCGACCGACATCGAGTTGGAGCCGGTGACCGGTAAGGCACTACAGGAATTCGGGCGCTATCAAAGCGTCGTCTACAACCTGCCCAAGATGATTTCCCTGCTGGTCGAACCCTGGTACTCGCTGATCGGAGAACGCGAGCAAGTACTGGCACTGATGCGGGCGATCGTCTGCCAGCTGGCCTTCTCCCACGGTCCTGACCACATGCAGATGGTGGTGGTCAGTTCGGATTTGGAGGAATGGGACTGGGTGAAGTGGCTGCCCCACTTCGGTGACCCGCGACGGCACGATGCAGCGGGTAACGCGCGGATGGTTTACGCCTCGGTGCGTGAATTCGCTGCTGAGCAAGCCGAATTGTTCGCCGGGCGTGGGTCATTCACGCCCCGGCACGCCAGTTCCTCGGCACAGACCCTGACACCTCACACGCTGATCATCGCCGATGCTGTTGACCCCCAATGGGATTACGTGATCAGCGCCGAGGGTGTCGACGGGGTGACGTTCTGTGACTTGACCGGCTCGTCAATGTGGGCATCCATTCCCGAGCGGGCGTTGCGGTTCGATGACAAAGGCGTGATCGAGGCGCTGCCGCGCGATCGCGACACCTGGATGGTGATCGACGAGAAGCCCTGGTTCTTCGCTCTCACCGACCAAGTCAGTGCCGTTGAAGCAGAAGAGTTCGCGCAGAAGCTGGCGCGCTGGCGGATCGCCGAGGCCTACGAAGAGATCGGCCAGCGGGTAGCCCACATCGGCGCCCGGGACCTCATGTCCTACTACGGAATTGACGACCCGGCCGACATCGACTTCCACGCGCTGTGGGACAGCCGCACCGACGCGATGGGCCGGTCGCGGTTGCGGGCGCCATTCGGCAACCGCTCCGACAATGGCGAGCTGCTGTTCCTGGACATGAAGTCGCTCGACGAAGGCGGCGATGGGCCGCACGGCGTGATGTCCGGGACGACGGGTTCGGGTAAGTCGACGCTGGTGCGAACCGTGATCGAGTCGCTGATGCTCAGCCATCCGCCGGAGGAGCTGCAGTTCGTTTTGGCCGACCTCAAGGGTGGGTCCGCGGTTAAGCCCTTCGCCGGAGTCCCGCACGTATCGCGGATCATCACCGACCTTGAAGAAGACCAGGCGCTGATGGAGCGCTTCCTGGACGCACTGTGGGGCGAAATCGCCCGCCGCAAGGCGGTATGCGACAACGCCGGCGTCGACGACGCCAAGGAGTACAACTCCGTTCGATCCAGGATGCGCGCCCGCGGCCAAGACATGCCGCCGCTGCCGATGCTCGTGGTGGTCATCGACGAGTTCTACGAGTGGTTCCGCATCATGCCGACCGCGGTCGACGTTCTGGACTCGATCGGCCGGCAGGGCCGCGCGTATTGGATTCACCTGATGATGGCCTCGCAGACCATCGAGAGCCGGGCCGAAAAGCTCATGGAGAACATGGGCTACCGCCTCGTGTTGAAAGCGCGTACCGCCGGGGCGGCGCAGGCAGCCGGTGTGCCCAACGCGGTGAACCTGCCCGCCCAAGCCGGTCTGGGTTATTTCCGCAAGAGTCTCGAGGACATCATCCGGTTCCAGGCCGAGTTCCTGTGGCGGGACTACTACCGCGGGGTTGACATCGACGGCGACGAAACGCCTCGGTTGGCGCACAGCATCGATTATGTGCGCCCGCAACTGTTTACCAACTCGTTTACCCCGCTCGAGGTGAGCATCGGCGGACCGGACATCGACGCGGTGGCTGCCGAGTCGAATGGCGAAGTGTTCGAGGCCGAGGACGCCGCGAGGGAGGACGAGAGCGAGGACGACGAAGAGGGGATCAGGACACCTAAGGTCGGGACGGTGATCATTGATCAGCTCCGCAAGATCGACTTCGAGCCCTACCGGTTGTGGCAACCGCCACTGAGCCAACCCGTCGCGATCGACGATTTGGTCAACCGGTTCCTCGGCCGCGAGTGGAACCAGGACTACGGCTCCGCCAGGGACCTGGTGTTCCCGATTGGAATCATTGACCGCCCGTTCAAGCATGACCAGCCACCGTGGACGGTTGACACCTCCGGGCCCGGCGCCAACGTATTGATTCTGGGCGCCGGTGGCTCGGGTAAAACCACTGCGCTGCAGACACTTATCTGCTCGGCCGCACTGACCCACACTCCCGAGCAGGTCCAGTTCTACTGTGTGGCCTACAGCAGCACGGCCTTGACGACCGTCGCCGGTTTACCCCATGTGGGGGAGGTCGTCGGTCCGACGGATCCGTATGGCGTGCGCCGCACGGTGGCCGAACTGCTGGCGCTGGTGCGCGAACGTAAACGCAGCTTCCTCGAATATGGCATCCCGTCGATGGAGGTATTCAGGCGGCGCAAGTTCGGTGGCGCCCCGGGCCCGGTGCCCGATGTGTTCGGTGATGTCTACCTGGTGATCGACAACTACCGGGCATTGGCCGAGGAAAACGAGGTGCTGATCGAGCAGGTGAACCTCATCATCAACCAGGGCCCTTCGTTCGGGGTACATGTGGTGGTCACCGCCGACCGCGAATCCGAGCTGCGGCCGCCGGTCCGGAGCGGTTTCGGCTCCCGGATCGAGTTGCGGCTGGCCGCAGTCGAAGACGCCAAGCTGGTGCGTTCCCGGTTCGCCAAGGACGTTCCGGTCAAGCCGGGGCGCGGCATGGTCGCGGTCAACTACGTCCGACTCGACAGCGATCCGCAGGCGGGTTTGCACACGCTGGTGGCCCGGCCGGCCTTGCACGGCACGGCCGACAACAGTTTCGAGTCCGACAGTGTGGTCGCAGCGGTGAGCCGGCTGGCGAGCGGTCAGGCCCGCCCGGTGCGCCGGCTGCCCGCGCGGTTCGGTGTGGAGCAAGTGCGCGAGCTGGCGACCCGTGACACCCGCGAAGGCGTGGGTGAGGGCGGAATCGCCTGGGCGATATCCGAATTGGACCTGCAACCGGTCTATCTGAATTTCGCCGAGAATTCGCACCTGATGGTGACGGGCCGTCGCGAATGTGGGCGTACCACGACGCTGGCCACCATCATGTCCGAAATCGGCCGGTTGTACGCGCCAGGAGCCTCCAGCGCCCCGACGCCCCCGGCGGGGCAGCCCTCGGCCCAGGTCTGGCTGGTCGACCCGCGCCGTCAGCTGCTGACCACGCTGGGCCCCGAGTATGTCGAGAAATTTGCCTACAACCTTGACGGGGTACAGGCGATGATGAGTGAGCTGGCAGCAGTCCTGGCCAGCCGCCAACCTCCGCCGGGCTTGTCCGCGGAGGAGTTGTTGTCACGGTCGTGGTGGAGCGGTCCGGAGATCTTCTTGATCGTCGACGACATCCAACAGTTGCCGCCGGGCTTCGATTCGCCGCTGCATCAGGCTGCTCCCTGGGTGACCAGGGCCGCCGATGTCGGCTTGCACGTGTTGGTGACGCGTACATTCGGAGGCTGGTCTTCAGCGGGCAGCGATCCGATATTGCGGGCACTGCATCAGGCGAACGCACCACTGCTGGTGATGGACGCCGATCCTGACGAGGGCTTCATCCGCGGCAAGATGAAGGGCGGTCCGCTGCCCCGCGGCCGAGGCCTGCTGATGGCCGAGGACACCGGTGTGTTCGTACAGGTAGCAGCGACCGAGCTGCGCAAGTAAACCGCGTGTCGCTGCGCTGGGGTTGACCGGGATTGCGCCGGATCAGCCCCAGCGCAGCGGTAATGATTTGAGCGCGAAGGACTTTGACGGGAATTTGATTTCGGGGGCGTAGTCCGCAGGCGCCTCGAAGTCGGGGATTTGCTTGAGCCATTCGCCGACGATCACGGTCATCTCTATCCGTGCCAGATGAGAACCCAGGCAGCGGTGCGGTCCGCCGCCGAATCCCCAGTGCCGATGCACCTTTCCATCCATGACCACGTCGTCGGTAGACCACGCGTCGGTGCCGTCACGGTTGACCGCGGCCATGCACAACCGGACCTGCGAGCCCGGCGGTAGCGTCATGCCGCCGACGTTGACGAACTCGGTGACGATGCGGGGCGCCACCGGCGCCGGCGGCTGCAGTCGGATGATCTCTTCAATGAAAACCCTTATTTGCCTAGGGTTATCGCGAAGCTCGGCGCGCAACTGCGGCCGGCGCGCCAATTCGAACAGTGAAAATCCGATGATCGCCGTCACCGTGTCCAGACCGGCCAGGATCAACAGGTGACTCATGCCCAGCAACTCGATATCGGTGAAGTCGCCCGGGCCGGTCATCACTCGCGACAACATGTCCGAGCCCGGGTTTTCCCGGCGTTGTTGGATCGCCTTGCCGAGGTATTCCAACAGCTGGACCTCACCGGCCTCGACCTCGGCCATGTTGAGGTATTCCGTGTCGGCGACGATGGCGTCCTTCCAGGCGATCAGTTCGTCACGATCCTCCAGCGGCAGGCCGTAGAGGTCGAGGAAAGCCTGAAAGGGGTAGAGCCGGGCGAAATCTGCCATGACCTCGCACTCGCCCCGGCCGGCGAGCGCCCCGATCATCTCGGTCGCG
>Ga0335072_10015674_pt1 | contig 10752 bp, 11 predicted proteins | sample Lox_Sample_21_FD_206725 | JGI IMG/M metagenome (GOLD analysis project Ga0335072, IMG submission 206725) | Soil microbial communities from Loxahatchee National Wildlife Refuge, Florida, United States - Lox_Sample_2.1 | ecosystem: Environmental > Terrestrial > Soil > Wetlands | place: USA... | reverse complement strand
ATCACCCCCGCCCAGGACGCCGCCTAACCCCAGCCGCCACCAGCCCGCAGGCCCCCGCCGGAGCATGGCCAGGGCCTGCTGCCGCCTGCCCGCTAAGGGTTGTATTTTCCGGTCAGCGGGGACAGCACAGGCGCTCGGCGCAAGCCACGACGCGGTCCTGGTAGCCGATGGCAGTCACCTAGCCCATATTTGCACCGTACTAGTAACCTGCCTCCCCCTGTTACCAGCGGGACTATCTTGACGATGCGCGACACGCTTGGCTGCGGAGGCAGGAAATCATCTCCGGTGATCCTTGTGACCTCTGACCAGGAAAGCCCGATGCCCAGGGAATCAAGGTCGGCCGATTCTGGCACGGCCAGCACGGCGGCGCGGAACGAGAGACTCGGCAAGAATCCGAGCAGCGCGCCAGTGACCGCGTGAGGAAAATTGCCGATCAGTACGCCAAACGAGACTTCCCGGATGATGTCCAGGGCGTTGCCTTGCAGTACCTTCGCGTGCGGGACTCTCTGGCGAAGGAACCCAGTTAAGCGCTTGTCAAGCTCTACGAGCGTAAGGCTCCTGGAAGGAGGGAGCGCCCGGGCGACGGCGCCGATTCCGGCTCCGACTTCCAGGGCGCATCGGTGGTGCGGATGCCTGCCGCCGCGACCAGCCTCGACAGCTTCCCTGGGGACACCAGAACATGTTGTCCGAGCTTTGGATCCGCCAGGGCGGCGATCTCACGGTCGCTGCGGGTCGTACGGAGGGCCTCGCCCAGCGCGACATTCGGCATCGTTCCAACACCTCTGATAGCCGAAGCCCGCGCGGGTTTCGTTCCGCGCGGGCCCTTAAGGTTTGGCCGATCGGGATTAGCCGATGGCCTGGTCGGACTGGATGACTGCGGTAAGGCGACGCCAGGCGGCCGGGGATACCCGGAGCACCGGGCCGCGGCCGTACTGGGTGGTATCGCGAACGAGGATCGCGCCGGGAACGTGTCCGGCTTCGACGCATTGTGCGCCACCGTTGCCGCTGTAGCTGGACTTGCGCCAGCCAAGGCCTATTTCTGCTGGCTCTCCCACCACTGTAGGGCCTCCGTGATGAGTGTCCGCGACTCCGTCGCATTGCAGGCGTAGCCGTGGATCTTCTGGAATCGGGTGATGACCTTGCCGACTACGCCTGGCTCGTCGCTCACGTAGTCCAGCACGGTCACCATGTCCACGATATCGGAGCTACCTGGGCCGCTGGCGATCTCGAACGGCCCCGCGCCTCCTGGGAAATATCCTTCGTCGGGGATGACCTGGGTAACCACGTTACGCCTGCGGGACAACTCCAGCAGATCGGTCAACTGCCTCGCCATGGTCTCTGGCGTACCGACCCGGAAGTACAGGGCACGCTCGTGGATCAGCGCGCTGACCTCTGCGGGATCGGGGCCGTCCACCCTGGCCCGCCGCTTCATCCGTAGCTCGGTCTGCTCGGTGGCCTCATCTTCATCTAGGCCCTCTGCCAGAAACATGGCGTACGCATAGTCACGGGTCTGGAGCGGCCCGGGGATCATCAGCAGGCCCCACACTCGGAGGAATGCTGCCTCCTGCTCCTCAGCGAAGTACTTGGCGAAAAACTCCCGGATGGGCCCCTTGGCCTTACGGGCCAGCCGCCACATAGTAAGGGTGTTCTGTCGCATCAGGCCGGTGACGTTGTACTGGTCGAGCAGTCGGTTGATCTGATCCCCGTCCGGGACGACCGCGCCGGTCTCCCAGCGGGAGATGGTGTCATGGCCGTAGTTGAGACGGGCGGCGGCGGCCTCCTGGGTCACGAACCCGGCCGCTTCCCGGATTCGCCCGAGCGCCTCTCCGAAGGCGGCGGGGTCGGACTCTGGATCTCGGCTGTTTCTCCTGGGCTTTACGGCCTCCCGGGAGTATCGCTCCGTTTCGCTGTACGCGCGATACCGACAGCTTAGCCCGCCGGACGCGTGAGATGGTTCAACACGTGGATCACGCATCGAAATAGTTGGCTTATTGGGTCCCCCTCACCCTCCAGCCCGACTTGCATGACCCTCTATTCAACTATGCCCGTAAGAGGATGCCACAGTGCATACCGTGATCCCGGTAGCGTGGAATCGGCCTCGGTCGTGCCGCCCCGATCGCGAGCAGCCACCAGCACTGATCACGCTGGTCAGAGGCACAGCACAGCTAGTGATGCTTGTCTGGAATGATGTAGCCAAGAAAAGTCATCCGAGTGACCACTGGTCGGCCGCCATTAAGGAAGAGCGATATTCGAGTCGCCACTGGCAACCCGTTGCGCGTACCGTTTTGGAGTGTCTAGCCAACGGGGAGGTCACCAACGGCATCCTCCTCACCTTCGAGCTAGATGGCCACGCCGGAACTGACGGCCGCGTCCAACCAGAAATGGCTAGCCTGGTCCGATCACGCAGATTCCGGCCTCTTCATAGAAACCACTTGCACTCTATTTCCCTGTAGGATTCACGCCTCCGATGTAGTCGTGTACGCAGTCCCCTCAGCAGGCGACCACTCAGCCATAGTAGTCGACCTGCAACGTGTAGCCTACCTAGCGACGAACCCTGCTCGCGGAGCCTGACCTGGCCTGCCTCACGTCTGGCACCGCAACGACGCGATCCAGCAGGCGATCCGCCACTGCCCGCCGGCATCGGTGCCCGCAAGGAGCCGAGGTACGTCGCCCTCCAGGTCGTCATCGAGAGATGAACGATCTCTTCGGCGCCGAGTCGTTCACCCGGTCACAGATCCAGGAGTTCGTCGGTGGGCTGGTCCAGCGCCTCCTCGCCTACCCTGACCTTGTGCGCCTGACCAAGGTGAACACCAAGAAGCAGTTCACGGACCTCGGCGAGTCCCAGACCATGGTCACCGTGGCCGTCGCCGACAACCAGGCCGCCCACAACACCATGGCGGACTACTTCGTCAGTGACGGCCCCGGCATCAACGCCGTCATCGTCGCCGCAGCTGATGCGCTCTATGAGGCAGCGGTTGAGCAGCCGACGGACGTATATCAATAGGAGTCAGCAGAGGCCGCCTGTGCTGACCTGATCGCCAGACGGGCGCAGGGACTGCAACCATGGCCACGCGCACCCAGGGACCGCGCGACTTGCCATGATTCGTATGTGCGCGACGAGCGACTTTCTGTGCTGTGGCTGTGCGGCCCTCCCGGGAGTGGCAAGTCCGCGGTCGGCTGGATCCTGCACGCGGAACTCGCGCGGTCCGGTGCACGGGCGGGCTTCATCGACATCGACCAGCTCGGCATGTGCCTGCCCGCGCCCTCGGATGACCCGGAGCGTTACGGCCTGAAGGAGCGCAATCTGTCGGCGCTGGTCGGAAACTTCCGCGCGGCCGACTGTGACGCGGTCGTCCTGTCCGGGGACCTAGGTCCTTCTCCCGGCATCTCATCGGAAACGATCACCGGTGCCTCCCTCACGATCTGCCGTCTGCGGGCGTCGCCCGACGAACTGCGGCGGCGCCTGACGTCGCGCCGTGAAGGGCCGGAGTTCGTAGCGGGTGCGCTGCGCCAGGCCGAAGAACTAGACCGAACTTCCTTCGCGGACGCGTGCGTCGACACGGATGGCCTGACTGTTGCCGAGGTAGCCCGGCTGGTCAGAGAGCGCTTCGGCGGATCGCCGACCGAGCGGGTCGCCAGCACCAGCAAAGGCGTCACGCCAGCGCCCGCGACCGACACGGTCGGCGATGTCCTGCTCGTCTGCGGCGCGACCGGTGTCGGCAAGTCGGCGGCGGGCTTCGAGGTCTTCCTCCGGCAGCGGCGGGCCGGGCTCGCGGCGGCTTACCTTGACCTCGGCCAGATTGGCTTCGTAAGCCCGGCGTCCCCCGGTGACCCGGGCGGCCACCGGCTCAAGGCGCGCAACCTCGCGGACCTGTGGCGGAACTACCACGCGGCCGGGGCGCGGCGGCTCGTCCTGAGTGGCCCGGTGCCGGATGAGCGGACCGTGGCGGTGTACGCGACCGCGCTGCCCGCGGCTCGCGTCACCGTCTGCCGACTGCACGCCAGCCCGGCCGAGCTGGCGCGTCGTATCACGCTGCGGGGGCAGGGCCTCAGCTGGCCGCAGCCTGGCGACCCGCTGATCGGTCAGCCCCAGGCTCACCTGCGGCTCGTCGCCGCGCAAGCCGCCGCCGAAGCGGACGTACTGGACCGCTCAGGCCTGGGTGACGTGCGTATCGACACCGAGGGCCGGACCAGCGCGCAGGTGGCGGACCTGATCGTCGGGCGCTGGTAACCGCCCCCAGGGCGTTCGGCAGTGTCCGCAATTGCTGGACGAACGGGCAGCTCATCTCGTTCGGACACGCTTGCGAACGCCGAACGCCTGGCCTGGCCACTGGCGTTCTGCTGGGCTGAACCCCGTCGGATGCGGCACTCAGAGAATGGAAAGACATGTTGTCGCGAATACGCTTGCGATCGCTCACGGTACTGGCCGCGGCGCTCGCGGTTGGCGCCGCGGTGCTGGTTACGGCCGGGACCGCCTCGGCGGTGGCGTCGTCCGTGCCTGGCTACGGGAGGGCGCCCAACGGGCTGACCATCCGCAACGGCCCCGGGGCCGGCTTCGACGCGGAGGGGATGCTGGCCTACAACCAGGAGATCACGGTCGACTGCTGGTCCAACGGCAGCAACGTCAACGGAGACAGCTACTGGGATTCCTATCACACCAGCTCAGGAACCATCCTGTGGGTCTCGGACTACTGGCTCTACACGGGCGGGACGATCACCGGCCAGGTACCGAGCTGCAACGCGGCCCATGACGGCCAGACGCCGGGCATCGCCGTGGAATCGGGCGGGCTGCCGTACTACGAGGATTTCCAGGAAGGCTACGACGCCGGCACCGGCCCTCAGGAGGGCACCCTGCCCTACGGCACCTACAAATGGGTCGAGTGCTACGCCAAGGACTCATCCGGCAACCTGTGGGACGACGTCACCCTCTCGGCCAACGGCGTGGTGATCAGCGCCTACGTCCTTGACGCCGACTTCTATACCGGAGGTGCCATCACCACGCAGACGACGAACGTCTGCCCGCAACCCTAGCGACGCCCCGGCACCTGCCCCGTCTTACCCGGTGCCCTCATGCTGAGCCAAGCGTGGGGGCACCGACTAACTGCAGACCTCGGCCGTTGACGACGCCCCCGCCATCGCCGACCTCACAACCAAGCCTGCACCGCCTGGGTGCGATGACGCGGCCCTGACCGCCATCATGCGTCCCGGCGGTCCAGCATTGTCCACGCGATGGCGTACACGATGGCGACGAACAGGCACATCACGCCGAAGCCGGGCCAGGGCTGGAGGGTGTGGGCGGCGTGGTGGACGCTGGCGAGCTGGCCCCCGGCCTGGGTCGGCCAGAACTCGGTGACCGGGTTCCGCCACGAGTCCGGCAGCGCCTGGGCGATCCCGGGCAGGACGAACAGGACGGCGATCATGGCCGCGATGGCGGCGGCCGGGTGCCGGAGCAAGGTGCCCACAGCGACGCTGAGCACCGCCAGGGCGGTGAGGGCCAGCCCCGCTCCCACCACTGCCCGGGCTACCCCGGGATCGCCGAGCGCCGCGTGGGGAGCATGGCCGCTGATGAGGGCCTGGCCCACGAAGAACGCCGTGAAGCTGGTGGCCTCGCCCACGACGAAGGTCACCACGGCGAAGACCAGCGACTTGGCTGCCAGTACCCGGCCACGCTTCGGGACGGCGATCAGGCTGCTGCGGATCATCCCCGACGAGTACTCCGAGCTGACGCAGAGCACCCCGAGCACGGCGATGGCCAGCGTGGCGATGCCCATCCCGTCCAGGCTGGCCGCGGTCGGGTCCCAGCTCAGCTTGGCGGAGACGCTGCTCTTGGCGTAGCCGTGGGCGGTGGCCGCGCTGATGGCGGCCCCCAGGCCGATGCCGAGCACGACGGTCACGGTCAGCGCCCAGAAGGTCGACCGGACCGAACGGAGCTTGGTCCACTCCGAGCGCAGCACGTCGCCGAAGGTGGCCGGATGGAAGGCCGCCCGGTGGTCCGGGCCGGCGGAGGCGATCGCGGTGCCGGTCACCGGGTCGCCCCGGCCGCCTGGTACTCCACGCTGTCTCGGGTCAGTTCCATGAATGCCTCCTCCAGCGAGGGCTTGACGGGGATGAGCTCGGACAGGGCGATGCCGTGGGCGGCGGCCAGGTTGCCCACCTCGGCGCTGTCCATCCCGGTGACCTCGATGACGTCGGGGCGGGCCCCGGCCCCCACGGTGGCCCCGGCCTCGCGGAGGCGGGCGGCCAGCTCGGCCGCCCCGGGGCTGCGGACGTGTACCGACTGCTGGGAACTGGACCGTACGAACTCGTCCACGCTGGTATCGGCGATCAGCCGGCCCTTGCCGATCACCAGCAGGTGGTCGGCGGTCAGGGCCATCTCGCTCATCAGGTGGCTGGAGACCAGCACGGTGCGGCCCTCGGCGGCCAGCGCCCGCATGAGGGTCCGGACCCAGTGGATACCGTCGGGGTCCAGGCCGTTCACCGGCTCGTCGAAGATGAGCACGGCCGGGTCACCCAGCAGCGCCGAGGCGATGCCGAGCCGCTGGCTCATGCCCAGCGACAAGCCCTTCGCCCGGCGCCTGGCCACGCCCTCCAGACCAACGATTCGGAGCACCTCGTCCACCCGGCTGCGGGGGATGCCGTTGCTCTGGGCCAGGCACAGCAGATGGTCAAAGGCCCGGCGGCCACCGTGCAGCGCCTTGGCGTCGAGGAGGGCACCCACCTCACGCATGGGGGCCGGCAGGTCGCGGTAGCTGTGGCCGCCCACGGTTACCGAGCCCCGCGTCGGCGCGTCCAGGCCCACGATCATCCGCATGGTGGTGGTCTTCCCGGCACCGTTCGGGCCGAGGAACCCGGTCACCAGGCCGGGCCGGATCGAGAAAGACAGGTCACTGACGGCCAGGGTCGAGCCGTAACGCTTGACCAGGTTGCGGGCTTCGATCATCGCTCTACGGCGAACGGGAGGGCCATGTCGCGGTAGGGCTCCTCGGTGCCGACTGCGCTGGCGAGATAGGTGATGCGCAGGCCGAGGTCTTCGGGCGTGAGGGCAAGACGCTCACCATCGTGCTCCTCCTCCTGCTCCTGCCCCCAAGCCTCCAGTGACTCGCCAGCGAGGTGCCAGTGCACCGCCTCGTCCCCCGCATCCGGATCCGGTAGCGCGACGAACGCCTCCCGGTGCGCCGGCTCGGTTCGCAACGTCAGCTCGGGATAGTGCGACGCGAGAGATTCCGCTTGCGCGGTAGGGACTGGCGCACACCATTCGATCGGGCCATCGCCGTCGGCGTTCACCAGGCCCCACCAGATGCAGAACGCCGCGCCTTCCCGTCCTTCGATTTTCGGCAGCGGGCGCTCGCGCAAGATCGCGATGAACTCCTTGCCGAACGCCCACATCCCCTGCTCCTCGACGTTGCGCTTGAGACACAGCAGGCTCCGCTCAGGCATCTCCCTGGTGGCGACTTCGTACATGACCGACCTCTTTCCACGCAATCGGCTGACGAGGTAGTCAGCTAGAGCGCGCCGCGCGTCGTGGGCCGCTTCGGCATCGCGCCAGTACTCAGCGATGCGTGTCGCCGCATCGGCCGGATCACACGCGAGCAGCTCCTTGATCGCCGCGAGCGGCAACTGCAACTGGCGCAGCATCACGACAAGGCGTGCCTCCTCCAGCTGGGCTGTGTCGTAGTAGCGATAGCCAGACCCCTGATCGACGTGCGAAGGCACCAGCACCCCGCGCTCGTCGTAGAGGCGCAGTGCCTTCAGTGAAAGGCGGGACCGTCGTGCGAACTCTCCGATACCGATCTCTTCCACGCTGACTCCCCTCGTCGCCGGGCCGATCCGGCCCGGCAAGATGAGTGTGCTGGCTCCCCCAAGGTGAGAGTCAAGGCAGGTCCGCTCAGGCACTGGTTCGCTGCCGCGCCCGCGCGGACTCGCTCACCCTGGCGCCGCGAAGCGGCAACCGTCACGGCTTCAGACTGGGCAGGCGTGCTCACCACCCGTAACGTGCTCGATTCCACGGACCCAGCTGACTCATGGGCTGTTCCTGCCGGAATCCTCGCCGCACTCGTCGACACCTGATCGTCGGGCGCTGGTGACCGCCCCGAGACCGCCAGGACATTTCTGTCAGACTGATGATCATGGACTATGAACAGGCGCCGGTGCCGGCCTTCTTGTTTGACCTCGACGGGACGCTGATCGACAGCGTGTACCAGCACGTGACCGCGTGGCACGCGGCGCTGGCCGGGATCGGGATTGACCTGTCGGTGTGGCGGATTCACCGGCGGATCGGGATGAGCGGCGGCCTGTTCGTCCAGGCGCTGCTGCGCGAGACCGGGGTGCGCCTGACCACCGAGGAGATCGGCCAGCTCCAGCAGGCGCACGCCGCCGAGTACCTCAAGCAGGTCGGCACGGTGACCCCGCTGCCCGGGGCCAGCGAGCTACTGTCCACGCTGTCCGTCGCCGGGGTGAAGTGGGCGATCGCGACCAGCGGCTACGCCGCGACCGCCCGGTCGGCGCTGGCGCTGCTCGGGGTGAGCGAGGACACCCCGATGGTGACCCGGGACCTGGTGCGGCACGCCAAGCCCGATCCTGACCTGTTCCTGGCGGCGGCGGCGCTGCTCGACGTGGACCCGAGGCACGCGGTCGTCGTGGGCGACAGCGTGTGGGACCTGCTGGCCGCGCGGCGGGCCGGGTCACTGGGGGTCGGCCTGCAGTCGGGCGGGTACGGCCGGGAGGAGCTTGAGCGGGCCGGCGCCTACCGGGTCTACGGCGACCCGGCCGAGATGCTGGAGCGCATCTACGAGATCGGCATCCGCTCGGAGTAGCTCGCTCGGGCCGGCCCAGGCGGGCCGGCTCGACCGGAGGTCAGCCCCGGCGGCTGGCCAGGGCGGACAGCAGCTCGTAGCCGACGTGGGCGGCGGCGATGCCGGTGACCTGCGCGTGGTCGTAGGCCGGCGCGACTTCCACGATGTCGGCGCCGACCAGGTTGAGGCGGGCGAACGAGCGGAGCACGGCCAGCAGCTCCCGGCTGGTCAGGCCGCCCGCCTCGGGGGTGCCGGTGCCGGGGGCGAAGGCCGGGTCGAGCACGTCGATGTCGACGCTCACGTAGACCGGCCGGTCGCCGACCCGCGCGGCGACCGCCTCGACCATGCCCGCCACCCCCTGGAACTCCACGTCGCTCGCGGGCAGCACCTGGAAGCCAAGCGCGGTGTCGTCGGTCAGGTCGTCGCTGGAGTACAGCGGGCCGCGGGTGCCGACGTGCAGGCAGCCGGTCTTGTCGAGGAGGCCTTCCTCCGAGGCGCGGCGAAACGGCGTGCCGTGGGTGTAGGCGGCACCGAAGTAGGTGTCCCAGGTGTCCAGGTGGGCGTCGAAGTGGACGACGGCGACCGGGCCGTGGACGGCGGCCATCGCCCGCAGCAGCGGCAGCGCGATCGTGTGGTCGCCGCCCAGGGTCAGCAGCGTGCCGGCCCCGCCGCCCTGCGGGGACAGCAGCGACCGGGCCGCGCCCTCGATCGTGGTGATCGCCTCGTCGATGCTGAACGGGTTGACCGCCACGTCGCCGGCGTCGGCGACCTGCTGGGCGCCGAACGGGTGGACGCCGAGCGCCGGGTTGTAGGGGCGCAGCAGCCGGGAGGACTCCCGGATGTGCCCGGGGCCGAACCGCGCCCCGGGCCGGTAGCTCACGCCGGTGTCGAAAGGCACCCCGAGGATCGCCACGTCGGCGCGGGCCACGTCGGCGATCCGCGGCAGCCGGGCGAACGTCGCCTCGCCCACCCAGCGCGGCACCTGGGACGCGTCGACCGGGCCGATGATCTCGCCGCCCGTAGTGATCCGGGGTACCTCGCTCACTGTGCCTCCAGCTCCTTTAGCTCTTCGTCACTGGCCGCGATCGCCGCCTGCTCCCTGGTCCGGTCGAGCGAGCGGGACAAGACCCAGTACACGACGCCGGAGACTACCAGGCCGACCAGCCAGGAGTAGTCGACGCCGCCCGCGACGTGGGCCGGGAACGGGCCGGTGTAGGAGAAGCCGGCCAGCGGCGGCAGCACCATGAACGGGATCTCGGCGGCGAACCCGGCCACGTAGGCGGTCAGGCCGCGCCAGCCCCAGGCGCCGTAGACGCCGTTGGGCCGGAAGATGTCGGTGATCGCGTAGTGCCCGCGTCGCACGAAGAAGTAGTCGACCAGGTTCAGGGCGGTCCACGGGACGAGCAGGTAGAGCATGAGGGTCAGCGAGTTCAGCACCGTGGTGACGGCCGACCCGCCCGCCAGCGCCTCGCCGATCCCGTACCAGACCGCGGTGAGCGCGAGCACGACGCCGATGCGCCAGGTGCGGCTGGTCTTGATCTTGTGGAACGAGTCGATGCCGGTCAGGATCGTCAGCATGCCGCCGTAGGCGTTCATGCCCATCGTGGCCAGCAGCGAGGTGGCCGACAAGACCGTAGTATACGATTTATAACATGAGGACACGAGTGCTCGGGGCGGCCAGGCTCAGCCACCTGACCGACGAGAGCACGAGCATCGAGCGGCAGCGGGAGCAGATCGAAAGCATCACGAGCACGCGCGACGGCTGGGATGTGATCTGCATCACAGAGGACTCAGACGTGTCGGGCGCGGTCAGCCCCTTCGAGCGCGAGCAGCTTGGCCCATGGCTCACGGACCCGGCGCTGATCGGCCAGTGGGATGCGCTGGTGGTCGCGAAGCTGGACCGGCTGACCCGGTCACTGCGGGACTTCGATGACCTGCGCATCTGGTGCGATAAGCACGG
>Ga0335072_10015673_pt1 | contig 10753 bp, 7 predicted proteins | sample Lox_Sample_21_FD_206725 | JGI IMG/M metagenome (GOLD analysis project Ga0335072, IMG submission 206725) | Soil microbial communities from Loxahatchee National Wildlife Refuge, Florida, United States - Lox_Sample_2.1 | ecosystem: Environmental > Terrestrial > Soil > Wetlands | place: USA: Florida... | reverse complement strand
GAGCGCATCTCGACCCGCAACCTGAAACGCATCAAGTACGCGGATAAGGATCCGCGGGTGAACGAGCAGATCGACGAGATCGAAGAAATGACTTCGCGTCAGATCGACGTGCTCAAGAAGATCGTCAACGAGAAGAAAGACAAGCTGACCAAAGGCGACGAACTGCCGCCGGGCGTGATCAAGCTGGTCAAGATCTACGTCGCCATGAAGCGCAAGCTGAGTGTGGGCGACAAGATGGCCGGCCGTCACGGCAACAAGGGCGTGATTGCGCGCATTCTGCCGGAAGAGGATATGCCGTACCTCGAAGACGGGCAGCCAGTCGAAATCGTTCTGAACCCGCTGGGCGTGCCTTCCCGTATGAACGTGGGCCAGATTCTTGAAACCCACCTGGGATGGGCGGGCTACGAACTCGGCCAGAAGATCACGGAGCTTTTGAAAGAGAACACGAAAACGGAGGCGATACGCCGCGAGTTGAAAGCTCTGTTCAAAGACTCGCAGCTCGCCGACACCATCGCCGACATGAGCGACGACGAACTGGAATCCGTCGCTCCCTCGCTCGCGCACGGCGTGTTCATGGGATCGCCGGTGTTCGACGGATCGAAAGAAGGCGAGATCAAGGCGCTGCTCGAACACGCCGGTCTGCCAACTTCGGGCAAGACAACGTTGTACGACGGCATGACGGGCGAGAAGTTCGAACAGCCGGTCACGGTGGGCTACATCTACATGCTAAAGCTGTCGCACCTGGTGGACGACAAGATTCACGCGCGCTCCATCGGACCATATTCTCTGATAACCCAACAACCTTTGGGTGGCAAGGCGCAGTTCGGCGGACAGCGTTTCGGAGAAATGGAAGTCTGGGCGCTCGAAGCCTACGGCGCGGCGTTCATCTTGCAGGAGTTGCTGACGGCGAAGTCCGACGACGTCTATGGCCGCACGAAGATTTACGAGGCCATCGTCAAGGGCGAGGCCGCCATGGAGCCCGGCGTGCCAGAGTCGTTCAACGTGCTGATCCGCGAGTTGCAGTCACTCTGCCTCGATGTGGAGTTGATCAAGGCGGCGGAGGGGAAAAAACCGACAGCAAGCGCGGCGGCGGACTAAGCGCCAGTTCTCAGTTCCCGGTTCCCAATCCTCAGTCGAAGTCGAGGGTATCGAGAGCTGAGAACGCGTCAAGATATTTTGAAATCAGCGCCGCTGCGGCATGTGAGCTCAATGCCGCATGGAAAGGCGAAAAGTTCGATCCCGGGTTTGACTGAGAACTGACAGAACCGGGAACTGAGAACTGAGTTCGAGCTCCGTAAGCGGCTACGTTACAGCCGAGAAAAGCGGAGGAATACCTTGTTTCGTTCGAGCCCATTTGAAATGGCAAATGTGATCGCGGACTTCGATGCCATTCGCATCTCCCTGGCCTCTCCGGAAAAAATCCGGAGCTGGTCGCATGGCGAAGTCACCAAGCCCGAGACCATCAACTATCGTACGTTCAAACCCGAACGCGACGGCTTGTTCTGCGCGCGCATCTTTGGGCCGGTCACCGACTGGGAGTGTTTGTGCGGCAAGTACAAGCGCATGAAGCATCGCGGCGTGATCTGCGACAAGTGTGGCGTGGAAGTCACGCTCTCGAAAGTGCGCCGCGAACGGCTCGGCCACATCGAGCTGGCCTCGCCGTGCTCGCATGTCTGGTTCTTTAAAGGATTGCCCAGCCGCATCGGGCACCTGCTCGATATTTCGCTGCGCGACCTGGAGTCCGTGCTTTATTTCGAAGCCTATGTTGTCGTCGAACCTGGCGACGCTCCGGTGAAAGAGCGCGAGGTCATCAAGGACGAAGCGAAGTTCCGCGAACTCGATCAGCAATACCGTCCTGCCGGCTTCAAGGCCATGATGGGCGCGGAGGCGATCAAAGAACTGCTGAAGCGGGTCGACACCGATGCGCTCTCGACCGAACTGCGTGAGAAGATGAAGAACGAGAACTCGCTGCAGAAGCGGCTCAAGTACGCCAAGCGCCTGAAAGTCGTTGAGGCGTTCCGCAAGAGCGGCAACAAGCCGCACTGGATGATTCTCGACGTCATCCCGGTGATTCCGCCGGAGCTGCGCCCGCTGGTTCCACTCGATGGCGGCCGCTTCGCCACCTCCGACCTGAACGATCTCTATCGCCGCGTGATCAACCGCAACAACCGGTTGAAGAAGCTGATGGACCTGCACGCGCCTGAAGTCATCGTCCGCAACGAAAAGCGCATGCTGCAGGAAGCGGTCGATGCCCTCTTCGACAACGGTCGTCGTGGCCGCGTGCTGCGCGGGGCGAACAACCGTCCGCTGAAGTCGCTGTCCGACACGCTGAAAGGCAAGCAGGGACGCTTCCGCCAGAACCTGCTCGGCAAGCGTGTTGATTACTCGGGACGTTCGGTCATCGTCGTCGGTCCCGAGCTCAAGTTGCATCAGTGCGGCTTGCCGAAGAAGATGGCGCTCGAATTGTTCAAGCCGTTCATCTATCACCGGCTCGAGCAGACGGGCAACGTCACGACCATCAAGCAGGCGAAAGAAATGGTCGAGCAGCAGGAACCGATCGTTTGGGACATCCTGGAAGAAGTCATTAAGGATCACCCAGTCCTGCTGAACCGCGCTCCCACGCTCCACCGACTCGGCATTCAGGCGTTCGAGCCGGTGCTGGTGGAAGGCAAGGCCATCAAGATTCACCCGCTGGTCTGCACGGCGTTCAATGCTGATTTCGATGGTGACCAGATGGCAGTGCACATTCCGCTGTCTCCGGAAGCACAGGTCGAAGCCAGCGTGCTGATGCTGGCCTCGCACAACATTCTTTCGCCGGCTTCAGGTCAGCCGATCACCGTGCCCACGCAAGACATGGTTCTCGGGCTTTACTACCTGACCAAAGCCAAGCCGGGTGCGAAAGGTGAAGGCCGTGCGTTCTCGAATATTGAAGAAGTGCTGATGGCGCTCAACGCGGGCGAAGTCGAAACTTTGACTCCGATTCGGCTGCGCTATTCGGGCGAACTGATCGATCTGACCACCGCGTACGACGATCAGGACATCATTCATACCGATCCCGTGCAAGTCGATCGCGCGTTTATCAATACGACGGTTGGCCGCACGATTCTGAACGATCACCTTCCGAAGAGCATATCGGATGGCAAGGGCGGCATGACGCAAGCCATGCCATTCATCAACGGGCTTCTGAAGAAGAAGGGGATTGGTGCACTGGTCAACTACTGCTACCTGAAGTTCGGCCTCGAGACCACGGTCAGAATGCTCGACGAAGTCAAGACACTGGGTTTCCGCTTCGCCACGCGCGCGGGACTGTCGATCGGCATCGATGACATGGTCATCCCCGACAGCAAGAAAGTGCTAGTGAAAGATGCCGAGAAACAGGTCGTGAGCGTGCAGCAGCAATATCTGGACGGTGCGATCACCAACGGCGAGCGCTACAACAAAGTCATCGAAATCTGGTCGGCGATCACGGAAAAAGTGGCCGACGAGATGTTCGGTGAAATGCAGAAGCGCGACAAGGCCGGGGAGATGAACCCGATTTATGTCATGGCCGACTCCGGCGCTCGCGGATCGAAACAGCAGATCCGCCAGCTCTCCGGCATGCGCGGACTGATGGCGAAGCCTTCAGGCGAAATTATCGAGTCGCCGATCACGGCCAACTTCCGTGAGGGTTTGACGGTGCTCGAATATTTCGTCTCCACCCACGGCGCCCGCAAGGGATTGGCCGACACGGCGCTCAAGACCGCTGACTCGGGCTATCTGACGCGGCGTCTGGTCGACGTGGCCCAAGACGTGATCGTCAGCGAATACGATTGCGGCACAGTTGACGGCATCTACGTACAAGGAATCGTGGAAGCCGGCGAAATCATCGAGCCGCTGCGCGACCGAATTATTGGCCGCGTGTCGCTTGAAAAAATCAAAGACTATGACGGCAACGTCATCGTCGACATCAACCAGGAAATCACCGAAGAACTCGCTGGAGCGATTCAGGCTGCGGGCATCGAGCGCGTGAAAATCCGCTCGGTGCTGACTTGCGAATCGAAGCGCGGGGTCTGCGTCATGTGCTACGGCCGCAACCTGGCTTCCGGACGCCTCGTCGAACTCGGCGAAGCAACGGGAGTCATCGCGGCGCAGTCTATCGGAGAACCGGGAACGCAGCTCACCATGCGTACCTTCCACATCGGTGGTACGGCATCGCGAGTCTCCGAGCAGTCGCGGCTCGAAGCCAAGAACAACGGAATCGTCCGCTTCATCGGATTGCAGACCGTCAAATCGAAGAGCGGCGATCTGGTCGTGATGAACCGTCAAGGCTCGATCGCGGTCATCGACGACAAGGGCCGCGAGCGCGAGCGCTACTCGGTCGTGTACGGCGCGAAAGTCAAAGTCAACGAGGGCGATCCGGTTACGCTCGGCCAGGTGATGGTCGAGTGGGATCCATATACGTTCGCGATCCTGACCGAAATCGGCGGCACGGTGCAGTTCAAAGACCTGCAGGAAGGCGTCACGCTGCACGAAGAAGTCGACGAAGTCACTGGATTGTCGCGGCATGTGGTCGGCGATTCTCCCGATGAGAAGCGCCAGCCCGCAATCGTAATCAAAGGCAAGGGCAGCAAGCGCTACCTGATGCCGTCCCGCGCTCACTTGATGATCGCTGATGGCGATACGGTCAGCCCGGGCGATGTCTTGGCGAAGATCCCGCGCGAAACCACCAAGACGAAAGACATCACGGGTGGTCTGCCGCGCGTAGTCGAACTGTTCGAAGCCCGCAAGCCGCATGAGACGGCGGTCATCAGCGAGATCGATGGCACGGTCAAGTTCGGCGAGGTTTCCAAAGGCCAGCGCAAAGTCTACGTCGTGGCCGACAACGGAACGGAGAAGGAATACTCGGTTCCACGCGGCGTTCACATCAACGTGCAGGAAGGCGAACGGGTAAAAGCTGGCGAACCTCTTATGGATGGTCCGCTCAACCCGCACGACATCCTGGCCGTGCTCGGCGAAAAAGAGCTGCAAGCGTACCTGGTCAACGAAATCCAGGAAGTCTACCGGCTGCAGGGCGTGAACATCTCGGACAAGCACATCGAAGTGATTGTCCGGCAGATGATGCGCTGGGTGAAGGTCGAAGACGTGGGCGATACGTCGTTCTTGCTCGAGCAGCAGCTCGACAAGTTCCGCTTCCGCGAAGAGAACGAGCGCGTGATCGCGCAGGGCGGCAAGCCGGCCACGGGACGGCCGCTGCTCCTGGGCATCACGAAGGCGTCGCTCTCGACGGATTCGTTCATCTCGGCGGCGTCGTTCCAGGAGACCACGCGCGTGCTCACCGAAGCTTCCATTCAGGGAGCGGTCGATCACCTGCGCGGTCTGAAGGAGAACGTCATCGTCGGACGGTTGATCCCTGCCGGAACCGGCATGGAGTACTACCGCAATGTGCGCCTCTCGCCAGAAATGGAAGAGGCCGCAGCCAAGGTGCAGGCGGAAGTCTCGGCAGCGTACGAAGAGGCTGAACGCGCTCTCGAGCTTATGCGGCATGAGGGCGAAAATGAAGACCTGCCGGCGGAACTGCCTGCAGCAGAATAATTCTTAGCGAAAACGGGTCGGGAGTGGTTACAATTCGCTCCCGACCTGCATTTTTAACGTAAACAATGCACGCGACCCCCCAGCGAGTGCGCCTCGAGGAACCTCCTGAACTTCCCTCATTGCGCTCGGTGCCTCCCGGCCCTAATCTAGGGCAAAGGATGCTGCGAACCCTTCGGCTCATATGGGTGTCGACGTGGCGCGCGTTTCAACACGACGCATTCGCCACGGCTAAAGCGTCGGCGTATTCCGCCATTCTCACCTTCTTCCCGGTTTTGCTGATCATCGGGGCTTCGCTCGCAAGCTGGCGCAAAGGTGGTCCGTACGTCCGCGAAATCCAATACGCGCTGGGCAGCATTCTTCCCGCCGGGAGCAGCACGGCTATGAATTACCTGAAAGGCACAGCCAAACATCCGGTAGGATTTCTGCTTACCACATCGCTAGTCTCGCTGTGGACCGCGTCCGGCGTCATGATCTCGTGGATGGACGGCTTTCGCCGCTGTTACGAATTACCGAAGACCTGGGGGCTCGTGAAGGAACGAATGATCTCCTTCGGGCTGGTCATTTTTGCCTTGGTTCCGATGACGTTTGCGACGCTGCTGGTTGCCGTCGGCAGCAAATTTGAAACGCGCCTGTTGACGTATATCGATCCGGATTTCAGCGCCTATGTGCTGCTGTTATGGGGCGGAATCCGCTGGGTCATCGCGACTCTCACTAGCATTTCGGTGATCGCGCTGATCTATCACAATGCCGTGCCGCGCACCCAGCCCTGGCACAGCGTCATTCCCGGTGCGACCCTGGCGACGGTTGTGTGGTTTGGCGTCACCATCGGATTTCGCGCTTACCTGCAGCACTTCGGCGATTTCACTACGATTTATGGATCGCTGGGCGCGGGCATGGCGCTGCTGGTCTGGATGTATATGGTGTCTCTGGTTGTGCTGGTCGGGGCCGAGTTGAATGCCCTGTTGTTTCCGCGCGCGAGACTGGGGAAAGAATTGACTGCGATCGCTCCGCATAAGGCGGAGTGATTCTCTCCAAACGCTGAGTTTTCCGAAGTAACCCATTCACCGCCACAGGTTGCGGCAAATCGCGCGCGTGCGTTGTATTAAACTCTTTCCAGCGGTTCGTGGACACTCTTTCCGTCGAGGATTCATTGAAAGATAATTCAAAAACGCCCGAGGAAATCCCTACCCGCAACGGCCGCCGCGCCAAAATCATCTGCACGATCGGCCCAACTTCGAATTCGGAAGCTGTGATGCGCGATCTGCTGCGGCTCGGGATGGATGTTGCTCGGCTGAATTTCTCACACGGCTCGCACGAAGAACACGCGCACAGTATCGCGCGGCTTCGGCGCGCGGCCGAGCGCGAGCGGCGCACGGTGTGCATTCTGCAGGATCTGCAAGGCCCCAAGATTCGCACCGGCCAGCTGGAGGGACACGAACCCGTCCTGCTGAAAACCGGCTCGGGCGTGACGATCACTCCGCAGAATGTTCTCGGAACCGCAACACGAATCTCGACAACTTTCCCCGATCTGGCGCGAGAAGTGACGCCCGGCACGCGCATCCTGCTTAGCGACGGTTTGATCGAGTTGCGCGTCCGTTCGATGCGAGGCAAGGATTTCGTGTGCGATGTGATCAACGGCGGAATGCTGGGTGAACATAAGGGCATCAACCTTCCTGGCGTAGCGCTGTCGATTCCCGCGCTTACTGAAAAAGACTGCAAAGACCTGGAATTTGGACTCGATCACGGCATCGATGCCGTGGCTCTATCGTTTGTGCGCAGTGCGGCCGACGTGCGCACGGCAAAAGAAATCATTTCATCGCATGGCGCCGAAATTCCGGTGATCGCGAAGTTGGAGAAGCCCCAGGCCATCGATCGTCTCGAGGAGATTCTCGAAGTCGCCGATGGCGTGATGGTGGCGCGCGGCGACCTGGGCGTGGAAGTCGCGCCGGAAAAGGTTCCAGTCATTCAGAAGCATGTGATCCGGCGGGCCGCAGCATGGCGACGGCCAGTAATCACGGCGACGCAGATGCTGGAATCAATGATCGAGAATCCGCGCCCTACGCGTGCCGAAACGAGCGACGTGGCCAACGCCATTTTCGATGGTTCTGACGCCGTCATGCTTTCCGCCGAAACCGCCAGCGGACAATATCCCCGGGAATCGGTCGCAATCATGGCTCGCATCATTGTCGAGGCCGAATGCAACATGGGCGACTTCACACAGCCACGACGGCGACGCGAGCATCGGCAGCAGCTTTCCGTCGCCGAAACGATCTGCGAATCGATCGCACATGCGGCCGAAGACTTGCCCATGGGAGCGATTGCGATCTTCACTGAAACCGGCAATACCGCACGGATGATTTCCAAGCACCGGCCGAAGGCCCCGATTTATGCGTTCACCCATGTGGAGCCGGTGGTGCATCGGCTGAATCTTTTTTGGGGAGTGCATCCGGTACGCTGCCGCCAGGCGCGTTCCTCCCAACAAATGGTCACCATGGCCGAGCAGACTCTGGTTCGGCGCGGCCTGATCGAACCTGGCGATGTTCTCGGAGTCGTGGCCGGTACGCGCCAGGCCTCGGGTTCGACCAACCTGATGCGGTTGCACGTGGTTACCTGGGAGGAGGCGGAGCGGATTGCACATCCGGAAGCAGCTAAGAAGCGGAAGAGCAAATAGGCGCTTCGCAGTTAGCAATTATCGGCATTTCAACGCGTCAGTCATCCGGCTTCCAGATCTCATGTAGGGACAGCCGCCACGGCTGTCCGGCGTGTCCCGAGCTATAATTCCCCATTCATGCCGCCAGAGAACTCATCGGAATCAGAGATTCTGTCCATCGCAGTCTGGAAAGCCGTGCCTCGCATGGAGTCGGCCTCGCTGGCCACATGGAGCGAACTTACCTCCATCGTCGCGAAAAAAGGTTACGGACGCGATCTGCTCTACCACGACCCGCAGGGACAATACATTCTCTTGCGCTACTGGAAGTCGGAAGAGGCGCGCCGTGCCGCGCAGGAAGATCCGGACATGCTGCGCTGCTGGGCCCGGTTGGGCAATGAGATCGAGATCGTGAAGGTATATGAGACGCTACGCAAAGTAGCCGGGGAGAAGAAGAGTTCATAGCTTTGTCGGCTAGGGTCGTGATTGCCGGCTCATCCGTCGGCCGCTGAAAAGCGGTCCGCAAGCATTCATTGCCACGACGCTAAGCCCAGGAGCACAAGAAAAACTCAGCGCAATCGCTCTCGAATCCCAGCCACTGCCATCTGTCTCCCGGACTTCCCCTTTTCCGCCCGATACGAAAACAGCACATCGTTGTTGGATTTGGTGCAGAGTTTCGATACTTCAATGTTCGTTGCCGCCACTCCCGCAGCCAGTAATTGCCGGCGGTTAGCTTCTGCGAGATCAAGGAAAATTTTTGCCGGAAGTTCGCCGTGCCCCGGCGCACGGGCCGTCAAGAACAACAGCGGATATTTCTCCCGCACCGGATCAGACTCCTTCACCTCGCGAAACAACTCGGCCGCATATTCGAATTGCGATTCGAAATTCGCGCGTACCTCTTGGCCAACTTCATAGCAGCACCCTTGAATACCCGGACCAATGGCCGCGCGCAGATCGCCAGGCCGGCTGCCAAAATTTCGGAACATTGCACCCACGCCCTTTTCCACGATCCGCAGGGCCGTTCCGCGCCAGCCCGCGTGAAACACGCCAACCGCCTTGCGTTCCGCGTCGACCAGAATCACCGGAAAGCAGTCCGCCGTCTGGATCGCGAGCAGCAATCCCGGAGTCGCAGTTAACAATCCATCTCCCACAGGAGTCTGCGCCGGAACCGAAGCGACACAATGAATGATGTCGGAATGAATCTGCCGCAACGTAACGATCGGCCAAAGAGACACTGCCGACTTTTTCCGTTGCCGCAGACGTTGCCCGTTCACCGCCCCAATTTGACGCAGAAACGAGGCGCGATTGCGCTCGACCGCGGCGGCCGTATCATCTCGGGTGAATCCCAGATTCAGATCGCCTTTTCGATAAGCCTGCGAAACTCCACCGATCCGCGTGGAAAAGCCATGTATTAGCCAAGATAATCGGCTCAGACGCTTCGCCCGGAGGACGGTGAGTTTTGCTTTATATGAAGTCTTGATTGCCACAAATCCATCATAAAGGACATTGACATATACGCGCCGCGTCGAAACACCTCGCCCTCTGTCGTTTGCTCCCGGTGCAATTTCTCCGCTATAGTTTCAGTTATGTTCGAGAACTTTACTGCCGCTGACCGATGGAGCGAGAAGCCGATCCACTGCGTATATCAAGCGCAAATCGTCGCCATCGCCACACGGCACGCCGATGCCATCGACTATAAGTTTCTCGTTGGCGGACGCGCAGTGTGGGTTGCGCTCCCGCATCCGGCTTGGGTGGAATACAAGAAGCGCACAAGCAGGCTGATCACCGACTCGCTCGGAATCGAGATCGCCGGCCATTATCTGAAAACCGCATTGGAATCTGGAGAAGGTGTCGGCCGCGACATGTATTCGCTGACTGTAGAAGAAACATTAGCCCATCTCGACGCAGCCGTCGCAGAAATGGAAGCCCAACCCGCGTAGCCGGTCCCGGGCGGACGCTCGTCCGCCCATCTCAGAGATCGTCTCTATCCCCCTGGCCCGTCATTTGAGACGTACTGCTCCAGTGACTCTAACTCGCGGCTGAGGTCGTCGACACGCCACTCCAGCAAATTGCGGATCGAGAGAATGCCCAGCAGTTTCCCGCCGTCATCGGTCACGGGCAGATGCCGGAAATGCCGTTCCAGCATGGTACTGAGCGCTTCGCCGGCCCCGGTACTCAGCGTCGCCATTTCAACCGGAGTCGTCATGAGCTCACGTATCGAGGTTGTTTGTGGATCGATGCCGGTCAGCGCCAGTTTGCGCAGGACGTCGCGTTCGGTGAAGATTCCGGCAACGCGGAAATCGCTGTCGACCACAGCTACCGCGCCTACATGGTAGTCGAGCATCTTATGAATGGCGTCGGCAACCGTGGCGTCAAGCCCGACCGCCGCAATTTCCCGGTCACACAGCTCCAGCACGCTCATATGCCCTCCTCCGCCCCGCAAAACATCCGGGCGCGTGAATTTCGCGAAGTGGATTGACGCATTATGCGCAAGCCAGAGCGCTTGTCAAGAGAATTTAGGAGAAAAACATGCCT
>Ga0335072_10015672_pt1 | contig 10753 bp, 8 predicted proteins | sample Lox_Sample_21_FD_206725 | JGI IMG/M metagenome (GOLD analysis project Ga0335072, IMG submission 206725) | Soil microbial communities from Loxahatchee National Wildlife Refuge, Florida, United States - Lox_Sample_2.1 | ecosystem: Environmental > Terrestrial > Soil > Wetlands | place: USA: Florida... | reverse complement strand
TCCCAGGCGCTCGGACCAGGGAGCGCATTGCTGTGATTGAAACTCAAATCGAATTTCGCCATATAGACCTCCACTGAAGCAATGACTTGGAACCACTCAACCGCGCTGTGCTTGATTTGCCGACCCGCTGCGGGATGCTGTGGCTCCCGAAACTGAATCCGGTTGCATCGGATTCGTGATCGCATTACAGCAAACGGCTGTGACCGGAGCAATCAGACGATGGTATAGTCGATACTTTCGTGTCACATCGATATGCGTCTCATTCACTTGTTGCAATGAGTAGATGGGCACAAACTAATAGAACCGATGTGTTAATCGGGCTGAAGCTGCAATCGTTACCGCATGCCAATCTCTTGGCTCAGATCTTGGGGGGCTATCGATAAGTTCCGATTCCTGAAGCCAGAACTCTGCAGAAAGCTTTGCCTCCTGCGGGCCAAACCATTGTGTGACTGCAGCGACGAACGAAGATAACTCGCGTTCGGCCAAATGCGTTTGTTCCTCGTAAATCAATTTTGAAAAAGTATCATGTTGTTCCATCGATAGATTCCCGCAAGAAATTCCGCCGGCTTAGTCGGCCGACTTGCACCTAAATTGTTAGGCCGTACAACAGTTATTACTGAAGATCGCCAAATCTGGCGCGCATCAGGCGCTGCGCCATTGCAAAAATCATTGCCGTAGATACACCGAACATCAACGCCCCATTCGCAGCTTCCAGCGGTCCCAGAAGCCTCCACGACAACGTCATGGGTAAATCGCCGGAACCCAACGTCGTGTAGTTAGCCGCGGAGTGGTAAAACGCTAGCTGAACGGTTTCGAATTCCCCGCAAACGAGAAGCAACACCGCCCACAGCGCGATTTCAATCAAGTGCGCTATAAATGCGAATGACATCGTAAGCATAAACAGCCCGAGATCGATCCATGGTTGCGACCCCACGTGTCCGTGCTGTTTTTCATGGCGGAACAGATTGACAGAAGCGACCAGGGCTAGAGAGTGAATGAGGATTGTGCAGAGAGCCGCGAGCGAGCCGGCTAACACCGGAAGCAGGACGGCAACTTGATGGTTATTCATCATCGTTTAGCGGAAGATCGCAATCCGTTCTGCTGTTGCGATGTCTCACAAATGGGACAACTCGTCGGCCGTGTGGTTGCGCATTCTTTTCAATGAGAATTGGATGATCAACGAAGTCCTTAACACTGTGATTGAGCCAAAAAGAAAACGGACAGCACAATTGGACAATGGTGTCGGCAACACTTTGGTATTGGCCAGGAGTGAGGGTCACTTACTTCTCAACTTATCGGAATGTGCGGGCGATACCAACGTCCAATTGTTTTTCCCCTCGTGATTTTGCTCTTATGACTTACAGATCCGGCATCATCGGCTCTCATGCAGCGAGCAAGGAGGAGATGAGGGATGAAGATCCTGATGGTGCTGACTTCGCGCGATCAACTGGGGAATACCGGCCGGAAGACTGGTTTCTGGCTCGAAGAATTTGCGGCGCCGTATTTCGTATTCCGAGATGCAGGCGTGGAAGTGACGCTTGCGTCGCCCAAAGGTGGACAACCGCCGATTGACCCCAAGAGCGATCTGCCGGAAAACCAAACGCCGGGGATGAGCCGATTCAAGAAAGACGCCCTGGCGCAAAAAGCGCTGGCGAACACTGTCAAGATAAGGGCAGTAAGGTCGGAAGACTACGACACGGTCTTTTACCCCGGTGGGCACGGCCCCATGTGGGATCTTGCCGAGAGCCCCGAATCGATTGCTCTGCTGGAGTCTTTCTATGATTCGGGCAAACCAATCGCCTTGGTGTGCCATGCGCCAGGTGTGCTGCGCCATGTGAATCACAAGGGCGAGCCTCTTGTGAAAGGCAATCGCGTGACAGGCTTCACTAACGGCGAAGAAGAAGAAGTGAAGCTCACCAAGGTTGTGCCATTCCGGGTGGAGGATGAACTTCTCCGGCTCGACGCCATCTACGAGAAAAAGAAAAACTGAGTACCGTTCTTTATCACCGATGGCCGCTTGATTACGGGCCAGAATCCGGCATCGTCGACTTCCACCGCTCACGCGCTTTTGAATTATTTTGCAGCCGCTGCAGCGGCGTAAATCCTTCTCTTGCGAAAGAGTGTGTCTTCAGTTTCGTCGGTTGCGCGGCCGGGCTCAGGGCCAATTCCCGGCCGCATTTTGTCAATCGAGGTGTTCCGGGACCTGCCTGTTGAAGGCGATCGGACCGGCGAACAAAAGCCCGCATGGAATCGAATGGAAGCAAATTCCGCGAATCGTAACTTGACCGAGAGTAAGGTTGCTTGAGCAACCCAGCTTCGATGATACGGCGGCGCGGCGCTCAAGCCATGACAACGGATCTAGGAGCAATCTGGAGCTTGTTGGCCATCTTCACCAAGTCGGCAAATGAGTTGGCCTGCATCTTCTGCATGACGCGCCCGCGGTGCGCCTTCACTGTTATCTCGCTGATCTGAAGGTCGTACGCAACTTCCTTGTTCTGCTTACCCAGGACCACCATGGCCATAACCTGTTGCTCGCGAGGCGTAAGAGATGCGTGGCACTCTCGTAGCCTGTCTATCTCAACCTTATTTACAAGCGCATTCTGGCTTCGCCTGAGAGCATGCCGGACGGCGGTCAAAAGCTTCTCGTCATTCAACGGTTTCACCAGGAACTCCACGGCGCCGCCCTTCAAAGCCTGAACCGCCCTTGGAACGTCACCATGCCCGGTGATAAAGATGATGGGCATAATGGAGCGCTGGTTCAAGAAGGATCGTTGCAGCTCAAGCCCGCTGATCCCCGGCAGAACAATATCGAGCAACAGGCAACTCGGAACCTTCGCAGGAGGGCGGCTCAAGAATTCTTGCGCGGATCCGAAGGCTTCGCAGCGGAAGCCTTCATGGCGCAACAGCGAACTGAGCGATTCGCGCACGGAGACGTCGTCGTCTACAACAAAGACAACAGGTTCTGCCGGCTTTGAAATTGAAGGTGGAATAAGCTGGTTAACCGAGCTTGTTAGAATCATCGTTTTTCCCTCAGCGGTCAAGGCATAACCCTTGGTCCCCTTTACGGGGATGATTGACCCCCTCGCTTTCAGGGGATAAACGTTCGCAATGTCTCCAAAGGAGACGGGGAAGTGCAGTGCTGCGATCGACGGGTCTATTGAGCGCAGGCGCCCACTAATTACAATTCACTTGCCCGATCAATCTCAGGTATTCAAGTCGAGTGTCGTTCAGTTCGTCCGCAAGGCGGAGTTGACTGCATCAAGCAGCGCTATGTCGCTAAAAGGCTTGATCAGGCAGTCAACCGCACCTTGTTCGAGCATTCGCGCGCGGATATTCTCGCTTGTTTGGGCGGTGATGAAAACAATAGGAATGTTTCGTCTGCGGAGCTTCAACTCCTGCTGGAGTTCCGGTCCCGTCATTCCCGGCATTACGACGTCGACAATGAGGCATTTCGTCCCGTAAGCGGTTTCGGAGGCAAGAAACTCCTCCGCCGACGAAAACGCAAGAGCTGCAAAGCCCAGTTCTCTCACGAGATCGGGCAACGACTCGCGTACAGATTCGTCATCATCGACGATTGTGACGAGCGTACGTCCGACGCTGCTCCTTTCACGCTGAGATTGAGGCAAGGCCCAGGCAGGTGCCTCTCCTTTAGGGGATTCGAACGCGCATTGTGAGCCTCCATCAGTCCAATTCATACGATTTCATCTCCGGAATCTATTCGACTGACAGCCAAGACATCTTCATTCTCAATTTCTTTCTCTCTCATGCACGGAAGAGAAAACGAAAAGGTTGCGCCCGATCCCTCGTTCAGCTCGGCCCATAAACGGCCTTGATGACTTTCGATAATGGACCCACTCACTGACAAACCGATTCCCATGCCGTCTTTCTTTGTCGTATAGAAGCTTTCGAACAGCCTCTCTGCTGCTTGCGGCTCAAAACCAACTCCAGCATCCTCAACGCTGAGGCGCACACGCTGTCCGTCGTCGCGCTCAGTCCTGATTACGAGCCGCCTGGGACGGTCATTCACAATGGCCATCGCATCGGAGCCATTGCGAACCAGGTTCAAAACGACTTGCTGAAGTTGAACACGGTCTCCCACAACAGACGGCAGGTCTCCAGTCAATTCCAATTGTACGACCACCCGATTTCTTTGCAACTCGCTCCGCAATAGAGAGACTACTTCTTCGGCGGTTTCATTCAAGTCCACTGATTCAGTTGCCGCAGTGCCCTTGGTGAACAGCAGTCGCAGCCGTCTGATCACATCGGAAGCGCGGTTAGCGTCACGAATGGTTCGACGAACTGTTTCAAGAGCGCCCTCAATGTTGGGAGTGGCAGCAGAGAGCATCCGCTGACAGGTATTCGCGTTGGTAACAATGCCTGACAGAGGTTGATTGATCTCGTGAGCAATCGATGCTGCGAGACTTCCAAGGCTCATCGCCCTCGCGACATGCGCAAGGTCCGTCCTAGCCTTCTCCAGCGCCTCGTCAGAAAGGTGACGCGCCGTCACATCCTGCACCATCGCCATGTATTCCAACTGGCCATTTTGATCCAAGGTCGCATGGGCAACCGCTTGCAGGTATTTGATCGACTGGTCAAGCATCAACAAGCGATACTGCCATTCAAAATGGTGATTGCCGGTTCGAACCTGAACCACCATTTTCTCGTATAAGGTGAGGTCATCGGGATGGACTCGCGTCCGAATCAATTCAGGCGTAATGAGTGCGCCAGCCTCAAAGTCGAAAATTCGATAGAACTGCTCCGACCCTCTGATTTCGTCATTTGCAACGTGCCAGGAAAAGCATCCCATTTGACCGAGACGCTGGCCTTCCGCGAGGAAATCCTCGCTGCGCTGTAACTCCGCCTCAGTCTGTTTTTGCAGGCTCAAATCGAGAATGAATGCCACGCCTTCATTCCCACTTCCTTCGAAAAACGTGCCGCCAAGCAGAATCGGAACACGGCTGCCGTCCTTCCGGAAGAACTCTTTTTCGTATGGCAGGAATGCCCCGGTTGCTTTCAGCTCCTCTATTCCTCTTTCATCGCGATTATGCCATTCGGGGGGCGTGAGGTCTGTCCAACGAACGCGTCCCGAGGTCAAATCGTCGCGGCTGTGTTGCACCATGTTGAGAAATGCATCATTGGCTTCGACGATTGCTCCCTCGAGCGTGAACATCGCAATTCCCACGACGTTGGCTTCGACCAGACGGCGAACTTTTGCCTCCAGACCACACGCCAGTTCCCGCACTTCAGCTTCAGCTTTTTCCCGCTCGGCCACCTGGAATTTCAGATCCTCAATGTGCATCAGGGCCTGGTACGCCGAAGAGGCAAACTTGCCCAGCGAGGCCATTACCCGGTCGTCCTCTGCATCGAACTTACGGCGATCACTGTGCATGATCGCCCAGATCGTTCCCACTGCCTTCCCTTCCACATAGAAAGGCACGAGCAATCCCTCTTCGGCAAGCGGTGTCGCGCAGCCCAAGTATGGATAACGCTTCTCCCAGTGAGTGAACAGCATAGTGGAGTTTCGGTCCAGCACGTCTCCGCATGGACCAAAATCACGCGGGGTTCCACCTCCCACGTGAGGGTTCCACATACCGGCGATCGCGGGCCAAAAAAACCTTTTGCCATCGACGTGCGGCGTTTTGCCATCCTTCGTCAGGAGGCTTAGTCCGGCAGAGTCGGAATCTGTGATCTCCAGGATCGTGTCAGCTAACGTTTGAAGAACCGTGCTTGGCGAGTCAGCCAGCGCACCCATCAGCTTGACCAGCGCCCGGGTCTCTCTCTCATAGTTGGGCCCACGCGACGCGCGGCGTCGAAAATCCTCCTCGCACAGGATTGCTTCAAGTGGGGCCGAGTCACCGGAGACGGAATCGTCAATCGGCCGGTCGGTGATCGAAGTGCCAGGGGTATTCAAATTCGCACCTCCGGACAGAATCAATATGCGAGTCAGGTTTTAATCCTGGTCTCGTGCACTTATAAAAGCAACGTCACAATCCTGGAACCGGATTCGCTCTCGAAATGAACGATGGAAGGAGCCCGCTCGCAGGGGCCCGAGAGGCAGCAAGAATACGTTCCAACCTCGAAGCTTGTCTACTATACGTTGGTATTGGTCTACGCCGAAGCGAAGGGGCCGAACTACAAGAGCGTTGGTTGCGATTGATGCGATGCCATGACTATACCAATGTCTTATTGCCTTGGGTGCTTGTTTCTGGCTTAGTTAGCCTTTAGGCTATTGCAGCCGCAGCGCGAATTGAGGCGACCATTGAGAAAGATAGAGATCGGATGGCAAGAATCAGCGCCAAGTGTATGGCGCAATTTCGCTCCTGTCGAATCCGATCGAGATGCGAAGTTCGGCGAAAACAGTATGCTCGAGCGGTTTACGGACGCTCCACTTGTCTCCGTACAAAGCTCCCCGTCAATTCTTGTAGTGAACGCAGCACTTTCTCTGCATGAGTCGCATGTGCAATTCATTCGGGCCATTCCGGCGATCGTTGAAATTGTTCCGTCATGCGCGGATCTTTACAGTCACAGCAAGCGGGGATATGCTCTCGTAATCCTTGCGCTCGACCGGGAAGCAGGCGAGACTACCGACGCTGCAAACTTTGCGCGTCAACAGTGGAGCACGGCAAAGATCCTCCTTATTGAGGCCGAACGCGCTACGATTGACGACTGGCTCTACGACGAGCGTGTCGAGCCCGATTGCACTGCAGAGGCGATATGCGACGCTGCAAAACGGTTGCTCGTCACGAGACCGCAGTCCTGATTGAATAGTCACTTGGATAGCGGATTCCTCCACTCGTTCCCTCTTAATGCGGTTTCGGTCTACAGCATCTTTCAGGAGCGCCATAGATCTCCGCGTCCTCACACGCATTGAAATTGCAAAAAATCGTGTAACCCGACCTCAAGCGCAGCATCTCATTCAACAAGCCTCGGATTGCAGTCGCGATGGGGTGTTCGCAAGGCGACTGCAAATCGAGGGAATGCTCCGCGATGAGGAAACTGGCGAGAGTCCTTCGCTATCTCTCGCAGCAAGCGTAATTCGAAAGTGGAAGCCTGGATTGACGATATGAGCGCCACGCGAAGAACAACAAGCGGGCCATCAACGCTGCAATGTCCGGAATCGGCGGATATGAGTCCAATGGGATATCCGACCGGCGTGCGAGCGATCGCAATTCGATAAGGACAACCTCAAGCGCCGCCTTCAGTGCCTCAAGAAACTGAAAAGGGGAGAATACTGTCTCAAGTTTGCCGCATTCACGGTAATTTATCGGAGCTTGCCAACGCGGTTTTTCGGAGGAGATTGCGATGTTGAAAACATCCAGATTCATGATCGGTCTGCGGGGCTATGCGCATTTGACCCTAACGGCATTCGCGTTGGTCGCGGTCGCGCTTATAAGTCCTGCACTGACGGCGCAGACAGATACGGGCAGCATCGCAGGAACGGTAACGGACCCGACCGGCGCGGTAATTCCGGGCGCGGCAATTACCGCAACTAACACCGCTACCGGGCAGAAGCTAAGTGCGGTTTCAAACGGCACGGGCGACTTTACAATCCTGGCTGTGCCGCGCGGCGACTACGCTGTGAGCGCTTCGGCGACCGGGTTTACAAGCGATTCCGCGGTTGTAACGGTAACACTTTCATCGGCCCAAACCGTCGCGTTCCAACTGCAACCCGCGGGCACGGCGACTACCGTGACAGTCAGCGCCGCAGCCCCGCTGATAGACACATCCAACTCGACTATCGGCGCGTCAATTCAGGGCAGACAAGTGACCGACCTGCCATTGAACGGCCGCAACTTCAGCGAACTGGCGTTGTTGACTCCAGGGGTAACCCGTGGCTCCTATGGCGATGAGGCTAGTGGAGGGGGCAGCGCGAATTACACAGAGACGAATCGAAATAACGAGAGCGGGGCAGCCGCTATCTCAGTGAATGGTCTTCGACCTCAGGCCGATAACTACATTCTGGACGGTGTAGACAATAACGACGGCCTGGTAAACACGATTCTTTTCTTCCCCAACATTGACGCCACCCAGGAGTTCAAAGTGAATACGAGCGTGGCTCCGGCCGAGTACGGCCGCGCGGGCGGGGCAATCGTGGTGAGTTCGCTCAAATCCGGGACCAACGATTATCACGGGTCGGCGTTCTGGTTTTATCGCGACCGCAGCTTTGACTCCAACCCCAACTATCAGTTCGATAGTGCTCCATTTACGCCGGCGGGCGGGTTCATACGCAACCAGCCAGGATTTTCGCTAGGCGGGCCTCTCATCAAGAACAAGTTGTTTGCGTTTGGCGACTACCAGGCACTGCGTGAGACCATTGCAGTTTCTCCGCACTATGTTACCGTTCCTACTACGCTGATGCGCACCGGCAATTTCACTGAATTGCTGAATCCACAAGGCGCAAACGGGCCGGGTTCGAGTTCTGCGTTTGAAAGCCAATATCCGCGCTGCTACCCCGGCAACATCCCGGGTGGCACCACACCTTACGCCGGTTCAACAACATTCGGTGCGCAGGGCGGATGGATCTTCGATCCGACCACGTGCTCTTCCGGCGGACCGCCGCTGCAGTTTGGAGCCGCGGATAGCACGCCAAACATCATTCCGCAGGGGCGCTTGAATGCCGCCGCAGTCAACTACCTTAATGCTTTTCCGACACCTTCGCGGACCGATCGCTACCTGAACAATTACCTGGTTACCCAGAGCGAGGCGAACAAATACAACACGTTCGACGGCAGGGTCGACTGGAACATCAATCAAAGCAATACCGCGTTCTTCCGCTTCAGCTACGACAACTCGGTCAACACCAAGACTTCGGAGTTTGCCAATCTTCCGGCCGGCGGGGGCACAGGTATCAACCCCACTCACGCGCGCGGCTATGACCTGGGTTATACGCGCATTCTTTCCGCAACAATGGTGAATGAGGCGCACATTGCGTACAACCGCGACAACTACGGCTATACGCCTCCGTTCTACGGCGATGCCGTGTCTGCGAATCTCGGCATTGTTAACGCCAATATCAATCAGGAGACCTCAGGCGGCGCATTGATCGGCGGTTGGAAAGGCGATCTTGAATACACCGGCGATTACGGTCTTTATGCTGTACCGCAGAACACCTACGAGGTGACTGACTCATTGAGCTGGCAGAAGGGAAACCACACGCTCAAATTTGGAGGAACGTTCATCCGCCGGCAGGTGGAGTTCTTCAATCCTCAGGAAGGCAAGGGCTATTTCTGGATCGATGAGGGCACAGTTGATTTCACCGGCTACGAGGTGTCGGAGCTACTGGCCGGCGGCGTCGATCAGTACGAAATCGGCTCGCAGGCAGGCTACTTTGCCAACATCCAGCAGGAAGATGGCATCTTCGCTGAAGACGACTGGCGCGTGAACCGCAGATTGACATTGAACCTTGGTTTGCGCTGGGATTTTCTTTCTCATCCGTATGAGGCGCATAATCAGCAGTCGGCATTCGATGTCAACAATGGGACCGTACTTGAAGCGGGCAGAAACGGCGTCTCGCCAAGCATTGTTGGGCAGGTTTATCACGACTTCGGTCCACGCATCGGCCTCTCGTATGACTTGAGCGGCCGCGGCACAACAGTGCTTCATGCCGGATACGGAATCTTTTACTATCCTGACTACGGGGGCATCGACAACCAACTAGGCGAGCAGGCGCCGTTCGGGGGCAGTAACGACTATCTGGCCAGCAACGGGTATTGCATCACGTTTACGGGTCAATTGAATCAGCCGACCAGCTCGACAGGCAACAACTATAACTGCGCGGGTTACACAAGCCCGGCGACGGTTGCGTACAGTGCCGGCGGGGATACCGGCAGTCCGCTCCCGGCGCGAGGCTATGTAAACTTCAATCCCCAGGCTCCGCCGGCCGGAACAAGCATGATTGCCGTGAACACCAGCAATCCAACCAGCAGGATTCAGGAGTGGAACGTGCAAGTGGAGCAGCAATACGGTTCTCACAACGTTGTTAACGTGTCATATGTGGGAACGAGAGGGTCAAATCTCTCCTCGTATTACCCCTATAACCTTTATCAATTCGGTACCGGCATACAGAATTTCCCTGGGCTGGGAGGAATCAATTACAACAACTACAACGGGATATCGAATTACGAAGGTCTGCAATTGCACGCGGAGCACCGGACCTCAAGCGGGCTGGTGGCGACCGCTTCGTACGCCTGGTCGCATACGCTCGATGACTCACCGGGTGCATTCGAGGGCCAGACCGCGGCCTTGTACTACGATCCAATGGCGGGATATGGCAACTCACTACAGGATCAGCGGCATGTGTTCAGCACATCGATCCTTTATCCACTGCCTTTCGGACGCGGCCAATTGATCGGCGGCAATGTTTCACCGATATTGAACTGGGTGGTAGGCGGATGGCAAACGAGCGTGATCGCCCTGGTGCAGTCGGGAACTCCTGTAGATCTGTCAACCGGCGAGGACGCGCCGGGGAACCGCCCAGATGTGTCCGGCCCCATCTCCTACCCTAAGGCGACGAGCGGCAATCCTGGTGCGGATTGGTTCCAGACGTCGTTGTTCTCAAATCCGCCTACAGTCGCTTCGTCCGCCTGCAATTGCACGGTATACACCCGACTCGGAACATTGAAGCGGGACCAGATATACGGTCCCGGTTATCGCAAGGTGGATTTCAGCGTCCAGAAAAACTTGCATTTCACTGAAAAGTACACGCTCGAACTGCATGGTGACGCATTCAATGTGTTCAACACGCCGGCGTTCA
>Ga0335072_10015670_pt1 | contig 10754 bp, 6 predicted proteins | sample Lox_Sample_21_FD_206725 | JGI IMG/M metagenome (GOLD analysis project Ga0335072, IMG submission 206725) | Soil microbial communities from Loxahatchee National Wildlife Refuge, Florida, United States - Lox_Sample_2.1 | ecosystem: Environmental > Terrestrial > Soil > Wetlands | place: USA: Florida... | reverse complement strand
CCCGGGATGCCAGAGCGACCGAATACCTGGAAAATGCCGTTCGTTTGACGCCGGATTCGGCTCCAGCGAGAACCAATCTCGCGGCCAACTTGGTGCGGATGAGAAAAATGAACGAGGCGGAAGAACAGTTCAGGAAAGCAGCCGAACTCTCCCCGGAAAACTTCGATACCAATCACAATCTCGGCGAGTTTTATGTCCGCATGGGAAATATTTCCAAGGCTACACCCTTGCTCGAACGCGCCCAGCAAATTGATCCTTCCTCTTACGACAACGGATATGATCTATCGCTGGCGTACATCATGACCGGACGCCTGGCCGAGGGGCGCCAACTGATTCGCGATCTTTTGAAGCGCAGAGACACGGCCGAACTGCACGATTTATTAGGAGATCTGGAAGAACAAGACGGCCAATTTGTGGCCGCAGAAAACGAATACGAATTGGCCGCGCACGAAGACCCCAGCGAGAGCAATCTATTTGACTGGGGCAGCGAACTTCTCATGCACCGCACACTCGATCCCGCAGTGACAGTTTTTCAGAAAGCCGTCCAGCGTTATCCGAATTCGCCACGCCTGATGATCGGACTGGGCATGGCCCTCTACTCTCGCGGCAACTACGATGATGCGGTTAAGGCCCTGCTCAAGGGCGCGGATTTGAATCCTACCGACTCCCGCTGCTACCTGTTTCTCTCTCGCGCCTACGATAGCTCCCCCAGCCAGGCCGATGCAGTCATCGACCGATTCCGACGATACGCTGAGCTTGAGCCGAGCAATGCGAAGGCGCAGTATTACTACGCCATAAGTCTGTGGAAGGGAAAGCGCACAGAAGACCCCAATCTCGATCTGCACCAGATTGAATGGTTGCTGAAAAAATCGCTGAGCTTGGATCCCAAGCTGGCCGACGCTCATTTCCAGTTGGCCAACCTCTACTCGGATCAGAGCAAATACGCCGAAGCGATACCGGAATATGTGCGGGCGCGGGAATTGAATCCGGATCTCGCGGACGCGTACTATCGTCTCGGTCAGGCGTATGTGAGAACCGGCGAGAGAGAGCGGGCGCAGCAGGAGTTCCGAACGTATCAGCGTTTGCGTCAGCAGCACTTGGCCGACCTCGATCAGCAGCGCGCCGAGATCCGACAGTTTGTGTTAGCGGAGAAGAACTCTTCCCCGGCGACACAATAACTACTTCTGGGCCGTGCGAGAAGTAACGATGTTTTGGAAATGATACCTGTTCGCAATTTCGCGGCAGACGATGCAAGCCGGCGAATCGCCCATTCGCGGCGCGACTTCCTGCGCAATGCCGCTCACCTGTCCTTGGGAACTGCGTTGTTCGGTCCGATAGCGGCGCGAGCCGGTGTCTCGACAAAGAAAAGAAAAGTGGTCGTGATCACCTTCGGAGGTGGGGCGCGCGATCAGGAAACCTTCGCACCCGAGGGCCAGAGCAATATTCCGCATCTCGTCGGTGAATTGATTCCGCAGTCAACATTCTTCACCCGGGTCGTCAATCGCGGAATTCTTGGCCACTATGTCGCCACGGCGAGCCTGGCGACCGGGGTTTATGAAACCATTAACAACTTCGCGTCCCTTCCGCCCGAGCATCCCACAGTGTTCGAATATTTCCGCAAGGATTTGAGGCGGCCCGCGTCCGATGCCTGGGTCGTGGCTCCCAGCAACGGTTTCAATCGCATCGGCGAAAGCAGCTATCGTTCCTATGGCTCGGGCTTCGGTGCGGAGGTGATTCTGCCCAAGCACTTGCTGAACGCCGCTCTCTCCGGCGGACATAGCGATTACCAGCATTTGTTACGTGACAATTACGAGACTCCGTTCTATGCGCCCGAGCTCGGCGGCAGCGAGTTCGAACTGCAGCAACTGGAAAACATTCTCAAGCTCTCGGTCGATGATTTCAAAGCACACGCCAAAACTCTATCGAGCCCCGACGAACTTTCGGTCTATGTTGTGCGCCAATTGATGCGGCAGGAAGCTCCCAGCCTGCTGTGGATCACGATGCATGATATCGACGTTGCTCATGCCGGCGCTTATTCGCTCTACCTCGACGGCATTCGGCGCACCGATCGTCTCTGCGCTGAAATTTGGAACTTGATTCAGAGCGAGCCGGAATATAGCGGAAAGACGACTCTTTTCGTCCTGCCGGATTTCGGCCGAGATTCCGACGAAGATGCCGGCGGCAACGGATTTCAGCACCATCGCACGGGCGATGCGCCATCCCGTACAACCTGGATGATGGTTCTGGGCTCCGGTGTGCATGAAGGCATCGTTATCGATCGTCCGCTCGATTCGACGGATCTGGTCCCAAGTTTGGGAGCCATGTTGAGTTTTTCTCCTTCGCTCGCGCAGGGCACGCCGATCGCGGAACTGGCATAGATATGCTTCCACGCGATCTCAAACCGGAGCATTTCGCAAATTATCCGCCGGAAGCCCGCAAGCTGGTTCTCTCGTACCTCGAAACCCTGCACCAGCTTCCACTCACGTACGTAGCGAATGTATTGCGGGAAGTCGTCGAATATGATTTCAAGTTTCCGACCGAACGGCGAGAACTGGAGAAGGAGCTTGCCAATGCGAGTTCTCTTTCTCCGGAAAACCGCAAAGAATGGTTCCAGGGTTTCAGCGCGATCACGCTGTCTTCAGAGCTCGAAGAAACAGACTGGCCTGAGCGTCCGGCGCAGTTCGTAGAACAGCTGTCGGCATTCCTTTGGACCACCCACCAGCTTGATGCTTTTCGAAGAGCTGCGCTCGAATACGCAGACCGCTTGCATCACGCCCTGGGCCAAGAACAGCCGCCGCTGCCGCGTCTTGGCATTGCTGTGATTGGACAAGGAGTCACGGCTTACGACGATCTTCTATTTCGCAAGTTACGGCCTCACGGCGCTTACTTCAGCCGTGTCAAAGCGGATGGCGGATTCGAACTGTTGCTCAACGAAGTTACTAAACGAGCCAAGGACTATCCCATTGCCTATGGGCATTGGTACGTGGATGGTGGACTCCCTCCCGAGCACGAACCGGAGTTGATATCCGTTTCGTATGAGCGACTCGCGCCGGTGCGCGAGGCGTTGCTGCGCAGAATGCATCCGCAAATCAAAACCCCAGGCATGGGACCGGAAGCACTGCGCACGTTCCTTGCCCAAGTCACACCTCAGGAGTTGGGCCTTAGCACTGGCGATCCCATTCTTGACCGGTTTCAGACGAAATTACTCACGGAGGGCTCAGGGACGCAGATCTTCAGTACCACGTTCGTCCAATGGACCGCCCGCGAAGCTTTGCGGCGAGCGCAGCCCTGTACACTGCTGGTGCGTTTCACGCCCAGGCAGCGGCAAAAACCGATGAACGAATTGTTGTCGGAAAAGCAGAATATACCCGAACTCGACCCTCTAGGGTCGCTGATCGACGGCGACCTTGGCGCTTACTACAACTGGATCAACCAGCAGCGCCTCCCTGGAGCCGAACAGTCTTTCTTCTTGGCTTGGTTCGAGAATCATGACCAGGCAGTCGCCATCGGCCCAACGATTCCGCGCGGAACTCAATCAAGCTCCGAGACGAACCTGCGTAACTTGCTGTCCTTAATGGACTGATTCAGTCCTGATTTCTTTCCCATCCCGGTCGAGCTAGCGTGAGCTTCAATGTCTCAGTGTGGTCTTCCCACTGGAAGCCGCCAACGGGGTTTCCCTTTCAATGTTGAGTTGACGGAATGGTGTCCAAACGCGGACAGCGCAGCGTAGAGTGCGGAACTTTCCAACCGGCATTCCCGTATGAATCTGTAGAGGAATCTTAAGTTTTGCCGGCCGGGGCCGGTGTCCCGATAGCGCACCACTGGCTCGTGTCGACCCCTTCGAACCGATTCCCTATTAGAACCGGGCAGTTCGCGGGAAAAAGTCTGCATCTAAGGTAGGAGTCAGAACTCTGATTGAGTTCAATTTCGGCCCGGAAGCAGGTTTCTCGAGATAGCAGACACGACGACAAACTGTCATTTTTGCTGTGTTCGAAATAACAGCGGGGGAATGAGCCAAAGCCGTCCTGGATCGTGAGCCGATCATGAGAAGTCTGTCTGACATCTTCATGCAGATTCTGCGGAATCTCTGGGCCCACAAGCTACGCTCATTCCTCACCATGTTTGGAATCGCATGGGGAGTCGGATCTTTACTGCTCTTGGTTGGAGTAGGCGAAGGTTTCCGTTCCGGAAACAAACGAGAACTGGCGGAGTGGGGAAGGAACATCATGTTCCTATTCCCCGGGCGAGCGCCAGCGGTTCGCGGCAACATGAATTCCGCCCGCTCGTACCTGCTCACCTATCAGGATTATCTGGATATCAAGCAAGCCGGATACGTTCTCAACGCGTGCCCGATTATCTCCCGGGACGATCTGCATGAGGTCAGCGAATTCTTTAACGCCAGCGGCGAAATCATGGGAACGGAGCCGCAGCTCAACGAGATCAGTTACCTTCCTCTCAAGGAAGGCCGCTGGTTAGACCCATTGGACGGAATCCAGAGGCGGCACGTCATCGTGCTGGGAAACGAGTTGCTGAAAACTCTGTTCCCCGGCCGTCCTGCGGTTGGCGCGTTCATCCTCTTGAACGGTATTCGCTTCGAAGTCGTGGGCAGCATGCCGCACCTGGGCCGGGGCGACAACATGTGGCTCAACATGCGCGGCTATATCCCCTTCCAGGTCATGTCGGAAGAGTTTCCCATCAAAGGGGAAAACCACGAGGGTGCGATTTCGTTCATCGAATATCAGCCTCTGGTAACCGCCGATCACCTGCTCGCGCAAGAGGAGGTTCACAAGATCGTCGGCCGTAATCATGGATTCGATTCCAGCGATATCAACGCCTTCGATGAGTGGGATTCGATCCAGGAGTCGAAAATGGTGGGCACGATTTTCGACGTTATGAACATGTTTTTGGGAGCGGTCGGAATGGTGACGCTGGCGTTGGGGGCGATCGGAGTGATCAACATCATGCTGGTCGCGGTCAGTGAGCGCACCCAAGAGATCGGACTGCGCAAGGCTCTGGGTGCGACCAACCGCAATATCCTGTTTCATTTTTTTCTGGAGGGCCTGCTGCTCACGCTGGGCAGCGGCCTGATTGGCATGCTCCTCGCCGGCGGTTTGATGTTCATCATGCGAGGCGTGCAGGGGCCACAGGGATTTGATCCCCCTCGATTGGTGCCCATGACCGCGGTTTTGGCGATTGGCAGTCTGACCGTGGCGGGAGTCATTGCGGGTCTCTATCCGGCGCGAAGGGCCGCAATGCTGCAGCCGGTCGAAGCGCTGCGGCAGGAGTAACGTTCGGACCCTGCCGTGGAGAGCACAACAAGAGTGTTCCTCATTCGGGCGGATGTGAAGCGAGAGCATTTTGATGCGTGATCTGCTCCATGAAGCCTATACGGCGATGCGTCACAATCGTCGCCGCACCGCTCTCACCATGCTGGGCATGGGCTGGGGCATCGCCACGGTAGTGATGCTGCTGGCTTATGGGGATGGCTTTGGCCAGGCCGTCCAGAACATCTTTGCCAATTTCGGCACAAAGCTCGTGATCGTCGTCCCGGGCACGACTTCTACGCAAGCGGGGGGCCAGAAATCGGGAGTCAACATCCGCTTCACCGAGGATGATGTCGAGGCTCTTTCCACGAATCTTCCGCAAATCACCCACATCACGCCTAATGTTGAGAAGCAGGCGAACGTCCAGTACGACACCAGAGATTTCACGTTCACGGTGAGCGGGAACAACCCCAACGTGTATGAGATTCGCTCCCTCAAATTAGGCCAGGGCCGCTTCTACAACATGCAGGACCAGATCCAGCGCGCTCGCGTCGCGGTGATTGGTTCGGAAGCCAAAGAGAAGCTATTTTCCGGACGCAATGCCCTTGGCGAGTACATCCGGCTGGACGGTCTCAGCTTTGAAGTAGTTGGCGTTTTGAGCGCCAAAATGCAGGAGGGAAATGATGATATCAACCGCGTCGTCTACATTCCCTTCACGACCATGGGGGATCTGAAGAACACACATTATCTCGACACGATCTGGTTTAATTACGAGACGCCGCAATTCGAGCAGATCGAACCGGCGGTCCGAACCATCATGGCGTCGCAGCACAAGTTCAACCAGACGGACCTTCAAGCTGTAAGAGTGTTCAACCTGATGACGCAGCTCCATCAGTTTCAAATCATCACGCTGGGATTGAAGATCCTGATGGGCTTTATCGGCACACTGACGTTAGGGATTGGCGGAGTAGGACTGATGAATATCATGCTGGTTTCGGTTACACAGCGCACGCGCGAGATCGGGGTGCTGAAAGCTTTGGGCGCACAACGTCGTGAAATCCTGATGCAGTTTCTTGCCGAAGCGCTGGCCATCACGTTCGTCGGGGGAATCTTTGGAGTACTGCTCGCCTATGTGGTTGCGCTTTCTGTGGGAAGTCTGACGTTTTACAGCGCGTTTGCCAAGAACGGACAGGCGGGCGACATTCGTCTGATCATTGCCCCAGGAACACTCATTGCTTCGACTCTCATTCTTGGCGCCGTCGGGCTGGTCAGCGGCATGATCCCGGCATTCCGGGCCTCGCGGCTGGATCCGATCGAGGCTTTGCGGCACGAGTAACCGCGGTCCTTAAAATCATTTGAGAACAGTCTGCGGATCGAGTTGAAGGCGGGAGACACCAAGAGCAACTGCCCGCGACTCAGGCCAATGTCACGCGTATTCCCGTCGCATGGGGGACAGTGACGGAGTACTTACCTTCTTTCAGCGAGTCGGTGGTCGTCGATGCGGTGATGTGCGCTTCGCGACTGTCGAGCGCCGGAGCGTGCAATGTTTCGGTTTCCAGGGCTCCGTTCATGCCGCGACCGAAGTCGAGTTCCACTTCGATGTCCGCGACCGCGTCCTTGTTCAAAATAATTACCGATGGCTTGCCGCCTGGCAGTTTCGCCGCGTAGGCCGTGGCATTGACTTCCGCAGCCTGCAGCTTCGCCGAAAAGTCAGTTTTCAACAGTGTTCCGCCGCTGAATGACCCGGCAAACTTGAGCCCGTAAGCGACTGGCTCCAGCAGATAGTCCGAGCCAAACGTTGCAATCGGCGTGTAGAAAGGATGCGGATGCGAGGCGATCTGTTCGGCGGTTTCGCCCTGCGATTCGAGAAGCGCGTCGCCGGGCAGTGATCCGCCAACAGAATTGGCCACCGATTTCCCAGTGCCTCCATGCAGATTCACACCGGAATAATTGTTGCTGGCCAGCAGCAGCGAATAGTCAGCTGCCCAAAGCGCAGCCGCAAACACGTCGGAGACCCCCGGCTTGCCTCCGCGGTAACATGTGTTGCCTTCGGTCATGCGTACGCGCGCACCGATCCGAGCGGCGGCAGCTGTTGCTATATTCGCCGTGTTCTGCACCTTTTGCATCGTCGCCGGTTTCAGCAGATTCGGAATATTCACCTCGGGGTTCGTTGCCGGCCCGCCAAAGTAGTAATGATGGGTCAGGGTGGTCACACGGGGCGGGTCCTGGATGGAAGGCCACTTGTCAGCTATGTCAGTGAGCCAGGCCACGGCGCTCGCAACATCCGGCATGCCGAACTTTGCTGCGGGCACTCGAGCCGTGATGGCCCGTGCGAGAGACAGCCATTCTTCGAGATACGCATTGGCAGACCAAGTCTTGGGATCGCGCAGATGGTGTGAAAATAAATCGGCCTCGTTTCCGATCTGGAAGTACTGCAGGCGGTTGCCCAACGTCTCGGCAGCGAAGCCCGCTTCGTCTGCGGCGCGTGCCGGTGTATTCGTACCCATCCCGATGCCGTAGATACAGGTCCAGCCAGCAGCGTCGAGGAACTCGGTCAGGCTTCGGACTGCCTCCGGCGTCACCGCATAGTAGTGAGCCTTCGGTTCACCGACGACTTCCCGCACTTGAGGATGCTCGGGTTCAGGAGAATCCGGCCTCGGCTTCCAGTCAGCGAACTCGCTGGTATTGCCCCCAAGGCGCAGAACGCCGTTTGACGAGAGTGCTTTGAACTCACGAATCAAACCGCTGTTCTGAGCCGAAAAGAAACTGGGGTCCGCGAGTTGCTGCACCTCATACGAGAGGCCCACAAAATCGGTCGGCATCTGAGGACCCTTTGCCTCGTTCGGAACGCTGAGGGCTACGCGAATCTTACTTTGGCCGTGGACGTGAAGACGTGCAGCGGCAACAGTGCAGGCTGTAGTGGCAATAAATTTTCGACGTGTCAGCATTGGCTGCCTCAATTCCACGCGATCGAGATTTGTCCATTCTAACTGCTAGGGACAGTATTCCGTCATCGCCACTGTGGGGGTACTTAACGCGTGCGTGCGAGCGGGCCGCCGAGTATTCCCCCAATCGAGAGGGCCAGCACCCTGCGATCCCATTGAACACCCGCTGATGCCGCTGCAAACATTCTAGAGCGGAGTCACCGACCACACGCAAACCTAAGTCTTGCGATGTGATCCTTAAGTGGTTTACCCTCGCTCCCTGGCTAATCTTTGGAGGTATCGTGCGCACTGCGTTTGCCATCTCTTTGATTGCAATTTGCTCTCTTGCTGCTGCCCAGACGCTTTCGCCGGGAGTTCGTCAGTTCGTGAGCGTCGATGCTCCGGTTGTGGTGCTGACTCACGTTCGCGTGGTGGACGGAACGGGGGCGCTGGCCCGCGAAGACCAGACAGTGATCCTGGCAAAAGGAAAGATTCAATCCTTCGCTGACAGTTCGTCCGTCAATGTCCCCAAGGATGCCCAGGTTCTCGATCTGCGCGGCGATACCGTTATTCCCGGACTGGTTGGCATGCACGATCACATGTTCTATCCCATGGGCAACGGTGTTTTCGGCGAAATGGCGTACAGCTTTCCGCGGCTATATCTTGCTGGCGGTGTGACCACGATTCGCACCACGGGTGCGCTCGAACCCTACACGGATCTTGAACTGAAGAAATCCATCGACGCGGGAATGACGCCAGGGCCGAAGATGCACGTCACCGGTCCATATCTTGAAGGCAAAGGATCTTGGGCAATCCAAATGCATCAGCTGAGCGGGCCTGACGATGCCACGCGAACGGTGAATTTCTGGCTCGATCAGGGCGTCGACAATTTCAAGGCCTACATGTTTATTACGCGCGCCGAGCTGGGAGCAGCCATCATAACGGCTCACAAACGGGGCGCGAAAGTGACCGGGCATTTGTGTGCCGTTACGTTTCATGAGGCGGCTGACCTCGGCATTGACGATCTCGAGCACGGACTCTTCGTCGATACCGAATTCATGCCCGACAAGAAGCCCGACGTGTGTCCGGAAAGAGGCGAAGACCCCGTGCGCATGGCACAACTCGACGTGAATTCCGGCGCGCTACACGACCTGATTCTCTATCTGGTCGCGCATCATGTCGCGGTCACATCGACGCTTCCGGTATTCGAGATGGGCAGCTTTACCGGACGCCCCACTCTGGAGAAGCGCGTTCTCGACGCGCTCTCGCCCGACGCGCGCAGCGCACTGCTTATGAATCGCGTGCGGTCGAGCGATGCGAACTTTCTCCGCCAGCGTTACGGAACCGATGTTTCGCCATATCCCGCTGCCTTCAAGAAGGAGTTGGAATTCGAATATGCCTTCTCGAAAGCCGGCGGATTGTTGCTGGCCGGCCTGGATCCAACGGGCATGGGCGGCGTCATTGCAGGATTCGGTGATCAACGCGAAGTCGAGCTGCTGGTCGAAGCAGGATTCACTCCGATCGAAGCGATTCACATCGCGACCTATAACGGAGCGCAGTATCTCGGAGAACTTGATCGCATCGGGACCATCGCCGCCGGAAAGCAGGCGGACATGGTCGTGATCAAGGGCGATCCTTCACGGAAGATCGAGGACATCGAGAATGTCGAAACCGTGTTCAAAGACGGCATCGGGTACGATTCCGCCAAGCTGATCGAATCGGTTCGGGGAATGGTGGGAAGCCGATAGCAAATCGTCGTTTTCGTATTCTTGTGCAAACTTGTTTAGTAGTTCTTTGCCAGATATTCGCGCAAATGGTCGAGCCGAAACGTTGCGTCGCCAGTCTCGACTTGTAGCAACAGCTGGGCCGCGGTGAGCTGGTTGTGAAAATCGAGCGCAGCCGACGTGTCCGGTTCACCAATGTCGCGGAGATTCTTTTCGATTTCGCTGCTTTCCTGCTGAAGCGACTGAAGCCTCGACTGCTGCGCAGTAATGCTGTCAGCCAGTTGCTGCTTTAGAACTTCGCTGTTGCGCACCACGTCGCCCTCCTGCACTCTCTTCCACTCGCCGTAGGAATCGACGGCGCGATCGAGATGCTTGTTGATCCAGTGGCCGGACAAGTTATAGTTCAGCGAAACTGCGCCGTAGGGCTGCGGCCCATAAGCGACCGGATTCACCTGCTGATGCACTCCAACGGAAAGTGCCACGTCCCAGTTATTCTGCTGGCTCAGCTTATCGAGCGCTTTTTGCTCACCTACTTCGCCGTTTTGTTTTTGCGCCACCAGTTCTTTCAATGGCTTGTCGTTAAGCGGAGGAACATAGATGGCACTGATCTTTGACTGTGTGTCGGCATGGTCGGCTTCGAGTTTGATCTTTGTTGTTTGCAGATTGAAAAGCATGAGGCGGGTCGCATTCTGCGCCGCCACTATCTTGGAGGTGTTGTCTGCCAGAGTTCCCAAAGATTGCAGGGCGGCATCGATGAGCGTGAGCCGATTGCGCAGCGCTTCTTTTTCGAGGCTCGAAATCGCGTACTGCACGTCTTGCGACGCCGCCGCCGTGGCTTTGTA
>Ga0335072_10015669_pt1 | contig 10754 bp, 11 predicted proteins | sample Lox_Sample_21_FD_206725 | JGI IMG/M metagenome (GOLD analysis project Ga0335072, IMG submission 206725) | Soil microbial communities from Loxahatchee National Wildlife Refuge, Florida, United States - Lox_Sample_2.1 | ecosystem: Environmental > Terrestrial > Soil > Wetlands | place: USA... | reverse complement strand
GACTGGGTGGGACATGTGCTGGGAACCGACGCGATCGTCGATATGCCGGAAATCGGCATCTCCGTGCCATTGACCGAATTCTATGAGGGCATTGATTTCTCCGCCCCGGCCCAGGACTGATCCCGCCGCACGGCGCGCAGCAAGAGGAACAAGCGATGGACGAAGAATCCCCCACCCGCGCCTGGCATGAGATCGTGCGCGACGTGTTGAAACGGCACAAGGTTTCCCTCGTCACCTACGTGCCCGACAACGTGCTGCGGCCGCTGATCGACGCCGTGCACGCCGATCCGTTCTTCAACGCGTTCTCGGTGGCGCGCGAGGAGGAAGGCCTGGGCATCGTCGCCGGCGCCTGGATGGGCGGCACACGCGGCATTCTGCTGATGCAGACCAGCGGCTTCGCCACCCTTGCCAACGTGCTGGCATCCCTCGCGGTGCCATATCAGATTCCCGTGCTGATGATCGTCTCGGAACGCGGCACGCTGGGCGAATTCAACATCGGCCAGGCGCTGGTCGCGCACACGATGCGCCCGGTCTTGCAGACACTGAACATAGAGCACCCGGTGATCACCCGGCACGACGAACTGGAGTTCATCGTCGACCGCAGCATCACCCAGGCCGTCGCCACCCAGGCACCCTGCTGCTTCATCCTCTCGCCCTTGCTCACGGGCGGCAAAGTGTTCGCGGCATAAGGGGGCGCGCCATGTCATTCACAGCCAATCATCCGGTGCGCCGTGACCAGGCCAAGGTGCTGAATCGCTTCGACATAACCCAACGCCTGGTGGCGCGGTTGAACCACGAGGAAGCGGTGATCGGCGGCATCGGCTACAGCAATTTCGATCTTTGGGGTGCCGGGCAACGGCCGCAGAATTTCTACATGCTGGGCAGCATGGGCCTGGCGGTGCCGATCGCGCTGGGCGTCGCGCTGGCGCAGCCGCAGCGGCGGGTATTCGCGCTGGAAGGTGACGGCTCGATCCTGATGCAGCTTGGTTCGCTGGCGACAGTGGCGGCGCGCGGGCAGAAGAACCTCGCCGTCGTCATCATGGACAATGGCACCTATCAGATCACCGGCGGCCAACCGACGCTGACCGAGCAAGGTGCGGACATCGTCGCCATCGCTCGCGGCGCCGGGCTGGCACAAAGCGCCTGGGCAGCGGACGAAGCGGCGTTCGAGGAGCTGGTCGCGCTGGCGTTGCGCGAGGACGGCCCGTGGCTGATCGGCTGCCGCATCGACCACGAGAAGCCGAAGCAGACGACAGAGCGCGACCCCGCGCGCATCCGCGACGTGTTCATGCGCGGGCTGGGGGTGAGGAAATAGGCCCTGGCACCTGGAGGAACTTTCATCCAGCCGCATAACCTCGGCAAAGCCGGTGGCCCGAGATTACCCGCATCCAACCGATCCTGCCTGAGAGGTTGCCGATGAAGTCCCTCCGCTATGCCTTGCTCGGTGCCTGCCTGACACTGCCCTTGTTCGCCGCGACAGGACGGGCTCAAACTTTCGAGACCCCGGCCCGAACGATCAGAGTGCCGCCGGGCGCGGTGGTGCTGATCATCCCGGCCCCCGGCGCCGTGGCCATGCGCGGCCAGCCCGCGGGCGTCACCGCGGCCGGCATGCCGATCATGCAACTGATTGCGCAACAGCAGGCGGCGATGCAGCGGATGATGGCGCAGATGAACGCCATGTTCCCGCCCATGGCGGCGATGCCCGACCCGTCGCAATTGTTCCGCGCCGCGTTCGGTGCCGGCGGGCAGATGCCGCCCCCGGCCGCCGGGCCCGGCCTGTGCAGCGAGAGCGTCAGCATCGTCCAGCACGGTGACAGCGCGCCAGTGATTACGCGGACCGCGTCCGGCGCCTGTGGCGCGCCGGCGGCCGGCGTCCCCCACAGCATCGAGCAAATGCGTCCCGCCGCGCCTGTCCCACACGGACCGAAGGTGCTGGAGGTCAGCAACCCGCCGCAGCCGATGGCGACCGTGCCGCCGCACGCCTGAACCGCGCGGACGGCCCTCGCTCAATTCCGTCCGGAGTGTTAACCCGACTGCCCCGCGGCCGGCCCAGGCAAACCTTGCCGCCTGCGGGAGAGGCTCGGCATGCACCTCTCCCGCTCGGTGGTGAGGTCGCAGCGCGAAGCGACGAGGATGAGGGCAATCGGGTCCGCACCAATCGGACTTCGGTGCTCTCCTGCCAACCGCCATCCGCTACGCGCTCGAGGGCATCGTCGCGGCCGGAGCAGGAGACGGCAATGACCGAAACTGAACTGGTGGGCGTCCGGCAGGACGCACGGGGCGTGGCATGGATTACCATCCAGAACGCGCCGAAGCTCAACACGCTGAACCGCGCGGTGATGACGGCATTGGTTGCCGCCGTCGAGCGCGTGGCGGGCGACGAAGCCCTGCGCGCCGTGGTGCTGCGCGGGGCCGGCGACCGCGCCTTCATCGGCGGGGCCGACATCGCCGAGATGGCGACGCTCGACCCAGAGGCGGCCCGCGATTTCATCACTTTGGTGCATCGAAGCTGCGACGTGTTCCGCCGCCTGCCGGTGCCCGCCATCGCTTGCATACAGGACTGGACTCTGGGCGCCGGACTGGAAGTCGCCGCCGCCTGCGATCTTCGCATCGCCGCGAACACGGCCCGGTTCGGCATGCCGGAGGTTCGCGTCGGCATCCCGTCGGTGGTGGAGGCCGCGCTGCTGCCCAACCTGATCGGCTGGGGGCGCACCCGCCGCCTATTGCTCACCGGCGAGACGATCGATGCCGCGACGGCGCTCGCCTGGGGCCTGGTCGAGGAGGTGGTGGCACCCGCTCAGTTGGAAGCCGCGGTAGAGAAGGCATTGGGCGGCATCCTGGCATCGGGACCGCGCGCGATCCGGCTGCAGAAGGCGCTGATCGCGGACTGGGAAACGCTGCCGCTCGCCGCCGCCGTCCAACGCGGCATCGAGTGCTTCGCCACGGCCTGGGAGACCGACGAGCCGCGCGCCCTGATGAACCGCTTCCTGGAATACCAGCGCCAGCGAAAGCGCTGAACAAAGCCGGATCAGTCCGCTGCCAGCCGGGTCGCCACCGGCGCCGGTACCTGCGCCTGGAGCATTGCCCGGCCGCGCGGCGTCAGCACCACCGTCCGCTCGGCATCGCCGGCGAACCGCACCAGTCCCTCGATCATCGCGTCCTCCCAAATCGAGAGGCGTGGACAGGAACTTTGCCACGTTGCCATGACGTCGGCCTGGGTGCGCCGGCCACAGGCCAACCAGTCGAGGAACTGTCCCATCAACAGTTCCGCTGCCGAGGACATTGCCGTCTCCCTAACCCCGGAAGCAGTGACGTTAACGGATGCCCGCATCCGCGCAAAGCAATTTCGCACCGGGCGCAGCGGCACCGGGCGCAGCGACACTGGCCGAACTTCGCACGCGAGGGCGGCGGTGCCAGGATGGCCGCATCCCGCAATCGCACCGGCACGCGGGGCAACGGGAAATTCAGATTCTCGCGTTATCCCTGCCGCCGCAGGAAGCGTCCGAATGCCGCCAGCGTCACATCCGAGACATGATGCTCTATGCCTTCCGCGTCTTGCTCCGCCGCCTCGGCCGGCACGCCGAGCGCCTTCAGTATGTCCACGACAAGGCGATGGCGCGCGCGCACGCGTCCGGCCAGACGCGCGCCCCCCTCGGTCAGGAACACGCCGCGATACGGTTTCGCGCTCGCCAGCCCTTCGCGTTTCAAACGACCAATGGTCTTGATGGCGGTCGCATGGGAAACGCCGAGACGACGCGCAATGTCCGTCGGCCGCGCCTCGCCGTTGTTCTCCAGCAAGTCGGAAATCAATTCGACATAGTCCTCCAGCAGCGCACTGGTCTGCGCCGTGCGCGTCTTGCCGAACCGCCGTGCCTGCGCTTGCTCGGTCGGCAATTCGGCGTGCGGGGCAGCTTTCGCCGGAGTCGCCATGCCCGATATCATGCTGCGTCCCGCGGCAGCTTGCTAGTACGGGACATCCGCCTCGCAGCAAGGGCCAGGGCGTGGCCCATGCTGGTGTCAGCCCGGCGGGGCCGCAACCACCTCAGGCCATGGGAACGCGGCAACGCGCCCGCCATTGCGCCACATCCCCGCCACGCCTAGCCTCCGGGAAACAACAGCAAACATCATGGAGGAGTTACGTCGATGGGTGAGATCCTCGGCCTTGGCTGCACCCACTATCCCGGCCTGTTGCTCCCCGACGAACGCCTGCCCGGCGGCTTTCACCACTTGCTCACCGCACCCAACGTGCCCGCATCGCAAAAGGACCGCGCCAACTGGCCGGATGGGCTGCTGACCGAGCTCGGCAATGATGCGGGCGTGTCGTCGGCGCGGCATTATGCGGCGCGGCTGGCGGACGGATTCCGCGCGGTGCGCCATGCGCTGGACCGGTTCAATCCGGATTTCGTGCTCATTTTCGGCGACGATCAGTACGAAAACTTCCGCGAGGACATCATTCCGCCGTTCTGCATCATGGGCCTGGACGAGAATTTCGCGATCCAGCCCTGGTACAACGGCAATGGCGGCAAGCCGAATCGCTGGGGCGAGGGCGGCAACTGGCAGATGAAGCTGCATGGCCAGCGCGCCGCCGCCAATCACATCGCACGCGCGTTGATCGATCGCGGCGTCGATATCGCCTATGCCTACAAGCCGCTGCACATCAATGGCCTGGCGCACGCATTTACCAACACGCTGCTGTATCTGGACTGGGACCGGCGCGGCCTGCCCTGGCCAATCATTCCGCTCGCGATCAACTGCTACGGCAGCAACCTCATCCACGCCAAAGGCGGCATGGCCGCCTTGTTCCAGCCGCCGCGGCCAGCGGAGATGCCGGAGGACCCGCCGGCACCGCAACCCTGGCGCTGCATGGACGTGGGCAAGGCGATCGCCGAGGTGCTGTCGGAATCGCCCTGGCGCGTGGCGGTGATCGCATCGTCGAGCTGGTCACACTGCTTCCTGTCGCCGACCAACGGCTATCTGTGGCCGGACCACGGTGCGGATCGGGCGATGTTCGACGCGCTCGGCCGCGGCGACTACGGGTTCTGGCGCGGACGGACGCGGGCGCAGATGGAGCAAGCGGGGCAGCACGAAATGCTGAACTGGATGGCCTTGCTCGGCGCCATGGAGACCCTGGAAAAGCAGCCGCACATCTTCGACTATGTCGAGACGCACATCTTCATGTCGGAGAAGTGCTTCGTCGCGTACGACTGAAGAAACAAAACCACCGGTAGCGGAATCGCAATCGTTCGGCATCGCCACAAGCGGCGCGGCGCAACAGTCCCGGTCGTTGGTGTCCCGCGACCGGCATTGCTCTGCCGCGCTGCTTTTTGTAATGCAACGGCCCGCGCAAACGCCGCGACAACCGTGACACCGTTGCCAACGGAAAGCCGCGAGGACTCCCATGGACATTGACACGCAGCATGCGAGGCCGCCGATCGATGTGACGGCGCTGTTTCCCCAGGTGACCGACATCACGGATGCGAAACTGCGCGCGGCGGTCATCGCCGTGTGGCAGGACCTGTGGTCGATGAGTTCCTGGCAGCGGATCGAGGAAGTCCCCACGTCAACGGAAATCCCGTATCCCACCCTGCCCCACAACCGTTGCGTGCTGGACATGGCGCTTGCCGTCGCCGATGCGTTCGAACGCCACCACGGCATCAAGGTCAACCGCGACTACCTGATTGCCGAGGCCGTGTTGCAGGACGCCAGCAAGGTCGTCGAGATGGAACGCGGCGCGAACGGCGAGGCGGTCGCAACGGCGCTCGGCCGAACCTATCCGCATGCATTCTGGGCCGCGCATCTGGCGCTGCGCCACGGCATTCCCGATGAGATCGTGCATGTATTGCTCACCCACACACCGCAGGCCGCGAAGTTCCCGGCCACGATCGAGGGGAAGATTCTCTATTACGTGGACCAGATCGACGTGATCGGCATTCACAAGGACCGTTGGCGCAAGGACATCTACATCACCAAATGATCACGCCCCGTGGTTTGTCGCGCCCGCGCGGCGGTGCTAGCGGACAATGCCGAAGGCACGCGGCCGCGGGCGCCGCCAGGCAAGGTTTCGGCGCGGCGGTGCCAAGGCAACCGGCATGATGAGGGCGACGGACACATGGTCAAGGCACAACGACTGCGCGAACTCATAGCGGCACCCGAGATTCTGGTGATGCCGGGCGTGTTCGACGGGTTCAGCGCCCGCCTGACCGAAACGTCCGGTTTCGCCGCCGGCTTCATCTCCGGAGCGGGCATCAGCGAAGCCAGCCTCGGCTGGGCCGACGTCGGCGTGATGGGGCTGGAGGAGAACCTGCGGGTCGTCCGCGCGCTCGCCGCCTGCTGCAAGGTGCCGCTGATGGCCGATGCCGATACCGGCTACGGCAATGCGGTGAACGTGCATTTCACCGTGCGGGGCTTCGAGAACGCCGGGCTCGCCGGCGTCATGATCGAGGACCAGCTATGGCCCAAGCGCTGTGGCCATATGAAGGGCAAGGAGGTCATCACCGCCGAGGAGGGCGCGCAGAAAATTCGCGCCGCCGCGGAGGCGCGCATCGACCCGGATTTCATCATCATGTCGCGCACGGATGCACTGGCGACGCATGGCCTCGATGAAGTGATCCGCCGCCTGAACATGTACTCCGAGGCCGGCGCCGACCTGTTGTTCGCCGACGCGGTGCTGACCGTCGATCATATCTCCACCCTGGTCCGCAATGTGCCGAAGCCGCTCTGCATCAACATGGGCTTCGGCATTCAGCAGCGTTCCACCACGCCGCTGCTGTCAGCGCGCCAGTTGCAGGATCTTGGCGTTGACGTGGTGATCTATCCGCGTCTGCTGACCGCCGCCGCCGTCCGGGGAATGAAAAATGCCATCGCGGCGCTGCAGGACTCGCTGCGCTCGGGCCAGGTGGTAAACCGGCCTGACCTCCTGGTTCCGTTCGAAGAACTCAACGACCTGGTCGGCATGGCCGAACTCGATGCCCTGGAGCAACGCTATTTGACGGCGGAGCAATTGCGGCAGAAGTACCGCAACTCACCCGCCGCCGCCACGGCCTGATCCACGCCCGGCCTCGATAGGAACCACGCCAAAATGAGCAATCCAAAGATTCAACAGATGCGCGCCCTGTTGGCCTCGGGCAGGATCGTTGTATCGCCCGGGGTCTATGACGGCTACAGCGCCCGGCTGGTAGAGAAGCTCGGGTTCCCGGCGGCATCGATGACCGGCGCCGGCCTGGCCAATTCCCGCCTGAGCGCGCCCGACATCGGCATCCTGTCGCTGACCGAGAACGTCGAGGCCTGCCGGTGGATCTCGCGCTCGATTTCCATCCCGATGATGGCTGACGCGGACACCGGCTACGGCAATGCCGTCACCGTCCACCACAGTGTGCAGTTCTTCGAAGACGCCGGCGTGGTCGGTATCAATATCGAGGATCAGGTCAGCCCAAAGCGCTGCGGCCATATGCGTGGCAAGGAACTGATCGACGCCCGCGAGGCGGCGAAGAAAATCGAAGCCGCCGTGAAGGCTAAGCGCGATCCCGGCTTCATCATCAACGCCCGCACCGATGCGATCGCGGTCGAGGGCATCGACGGCGCGATCCGCCGCGCCAGGATGTATGTCGCCGCCGGCGCCGACATGGTCTACCCGGACGCCATCGCCTCGGAGGAACAAATCAAGCGCTTCGTCGATGCGGTGGGCGCGCCGGTGAGCATTAACATGGGATTCGGCATCCGCTCCCGCCCGACCACGCAATTGCTCTCGGTGCGGCGTTTGCAGGAACTTGGCGTGGCGCGCGCGAGCTATGCCCGCATGCTGACCGCCGCGGCCATCATGGGCATGCGGCGCGCTCTGGAGGTGTTCCGCGATACCGCTGACAAACCTGACGCGCCCGATCGGCCGGACATGCTGGCAAGCATCGAGGACATCACCGATTTGATGGGTTACGGGCTGATCGATCAGCTCGAGGCGGAATTTCTGCTGCCCGAGGAGGTGGAACGCAAATACGGCAGCGGAGAGCGCAGCTTCGTCGTTCGCTCGTGACAGCAGCGCGCGTGAGGTCGGCAGGTGCGATATTCCGGCGACCGGCTCGCGAGAAACACTCCGCTGAAGCAATCCAGTCCGGAACCAGCCTGAATGTTCCTAATCAGAATGAGTAGACTTGCCTCGCCGCTCCGCCACTCGCAATAACAAGCTTCGTCCGCATCGTGTGCAACGAATAACCGACATGTGAGTCAAAGGGGGAAACCAAAACATGGCATCTGACGCAGGCCGCCGCGTACCGATCGCGGCCAGGATCGAGCGTCTGCCGGGGTCGCGCTATATGGCCGGCGTCATCGTGCTGATCGCACTCGGCACATTCTTCGACTCCTACATGCTGTTCTCGATCGGCCCGATTTCAGCCCACTTTTTCGCGTTTCTGGGCGAGAGATCCTACGCCACGATGCTGCCGCTCACGCTCTTCCTTGGCACCTTCATCGGTGCCATCACGCTCAGCACTGTCGCCGACAAGATCGGCCGCCGCAACGCATTCACCCTGGATCTTGTCGTCCTCGCGATCGGCGACCTCGGCGCGGTGGTGTCGCATAGCGGGATCATGTTGCTCGTCTCGATCTTCATCGCCGGCGTCGGCACCGGCGCGGAACTGCCGCTGTCATCAACCTATACCCAGGAACTCAGCCCCGCTCGCGTACGCGGCAAGATGACCAGCCTGCAACTGACATTTGGCTTCCTCGGCGGAACCGTCGGCGGCTTCATCGCCTTGCTCGTCGTGCCGCTCACCGATCTGCCGATCGCAGGCTTCAAGCTCGCCTTGCTGATCGCGGCGCTCGGCGGCTTCTCCTCGCTGATCATCCGGCTCCGGCTGCCTGAATCGCCGCGCTGGCTGGAACGCGTCGGCCGCCTGGATGAAGCCGACCGCGTCATGACCGCCATCGAAGCAAGGATCATCGCCGAGCGAGGCGGTGCGCCGCTCGATCCGCCGCCACCCCTCGTCTACAACATCGCGCGGCACATGCCGATCAGCGCCCTGGTTTCGCGGCACTACATCCGCCGCACGCTCAGCGCCTGGATCATCGAGCTGATGCAGGGCTTCGGCGCCTACGGCTTCACCACCTTCGTCCCGCTGATCCTCTATTCCCGCGGCTACACGATCGTTCATGCGCTGACCTATACCGCGGTGATCCAGATCGCCTATCCAATCGGTACGCTGATCTCCGCCTTCATCACCGAGCGGATGCAGCGCAAATGGGGCATGGCATTGCTCTATTCGCTGAACGTCCTGGCCGGCCTTGGCTTCCTCGTTTCGAACACTGTGCCGCTTATTCTATTGTTCGGGTTCCTGACGGAGATGCTGATCTTTCTCGATGGCCCGCTGCTGCACACCTACGAGGCGGAGATCTATCCCACCGAAGTCCGCGGCCGGGGCGCCGGCATCAGTTTCGGACTGAGCAGACTGGGCGGGTTTCTCGCACCGCTCGCGGCGGCGATGATCCTGCGCGCAAACCCGAGCGGCGGCTGGCTGATCGGCGCGGCCGCGGCGGCCTGGCTGATCTGCGCGCTCACCGCCGCGACGCTGGCGGTCGACACGACCAATATTCCCCTGGAAGGTCTGGAAGTCCGGGAATAGCCGTTCTCACCCTGGACCGGCTGCGGCCCACGAGTCATGATCGGCGGCAAATTGGTCCGCCTTTTGAGGTATCGATGCCCACCTACGATTACGCTTGCGAGGCCTGTGGCGCATTCACCGAAAGCCGCCCGATGGCGGAATTCGCCCTGCCGCAGCCTTGCCCGAGCTGCGGCGAGTTGGCGCCGCGGGCGATGTTGTGCGCTCCGGCTCTTGGCGGAGGAGCCAGCCCGCCGGACGCGTCCGCGCCGCGGCCACGCATGCATCCCGGGGGCTGCGCCTGCTGCGCCCCCCCACGCCGTTTCGCCGCCGAGGCGGTCTAGGACTCGGGCCGCCGCGCGCCGGTGCGCTGCGGCCGGCCGCCGTTCCGTCACGCCCGCCGTACGTTCCACAACGCCGTGATCGGCGCGCGCAGGAAGCCGGTGAGTCCTGTCCGGTATGCGTACGGAATGAAATATTGACCCAGCGGAATGAACGGCGGCGCTTGCAGCCCAAGCACCTGGATCTGGTCCGCGACCTTCCTCTGCGCCGGGAGATCCGGAGCGTCGAACCATGCGCTGCGCAGCGATTCGATCGCCGCATTTGGCTTCACACCAGACAGTGGGATGTTGCTCCCAGGATTTGATGGCCACAGCCCCGCCCACCCGACGCAATAGCAGCTCCAGCCGGCGCGCACCGTCGGGTCGGTGCTGCGCGCGCGCGCCGACAGCGTGCCCCAGTCCATCGACTGCGCATCGACGTTCAGGCCAAGCTGCTTCAGCAGCGCGCCGCTGACTTCGCCCATCGCCCGATATTCCGGCACTTCGGGAATCATCAGCACGACCTTCTCGCCTTGATAACCGGACTCCGCGATCAGCCGCCTGGCCAGGTCCAGGTCGCGCTTGCCGTTCAGTATCTCCATTCCGGCATCCGTTGCGAACGGCGAGCCGGGCGTGAATATTCCCATCCCGGTATGGGACTGATTTGGCAGATCGCCGACGACCGCCGCCATGAAGTCCGGCTGGCTGATCGCCGGCAGCAGCGCATGTGCAAGCTTCGGATTGTCGAATGGCGGCGCCGCATTGTTCAAGAACAGGATGCCGAAATAACCCAGAGGGTCGTATTGCGTCACACTGACACCGGAGGTGGATTTCAGTTTCGCCACCA
>Ga0335072_10015668_pt1 | contig 10754 bp, 6 predicted proteins | sample Lox_Sample_21_FD_206725 | JGI IMG/M metagenome (GOLD analysis project Ga0335072, IMG submission 206725) | Soil microbial communities from Loxahatchee National Wildlife Refuge, Florida, United States - Lox_Sample_2.1 | ecosystem: Environmental > Terrestrial > Soil > Wetlands | place: USA: Florida... | reverse complement strand
TCAGTCAGGCTCATGGTTAGCGTCTTTCCCAGAGCAATTCGGAGACGGCGCTGCCTACGGACTGCGCCTTGTCCTCATATTTTGTAATCGGGCGGACCACCGAGATCGCCAGGTCGCCGCGGTCCGGTTCGACCCGCGCCAGGCGGGGCTCGGCGTCACCGACCTCGGCGATCTGCTCGGCGTAGCCCGGATGGTCGGTGGCGGCGTGCAGCACGCCGCCTGAACGCAGCCGGTCGGCGATCAGGGCGACCGTGGTGGGCTGGAGCAGCCGGCGTTTGTGGTGCCGCGCCTTGGGCCATGGATCGGGGAAGAACACCCGGACCCCGCTCAGCGAGCCCGGCGTGATCAGGTTTTCCAGCACGTCGACGGCATCCCCGCGGATCAACCGGATATTGGTGACGTTTTCCCGATCGATTGCGCTGAGCAGCTGTGCCAGCCCGCGCCGATAAACCTCGACGGCGATGACATCGACTCCTGGCTCCAGTTGCGCCATCGCTAACGTAGAAGTTCCTGTCCCGCAGCCAATTTCGAGTACGAGCGGTGCATCACGGCCGAACCAGCAACGAGTATCCAGCGGCTGGTCGGGCGCATCGTGGCTGTGCTGCGACACCGCCATCATCCCGAGTTCGGGCCACAACCGCTCCCAGGTTCGCTGCTGGGCCGCCGACAGCGCCGACCGCCGGGTCCGGAAGCTGGTGGTCCGGCGATAACCGCTGGCAGTGCGTGCCGCGGACACGGCTTCTGGCGGTGTCGGCGGTGTGACCGCTTGCACCGGGGGCTGCGCACGCATCCGTTCATCGTTACCTATGAATGGATGATGTTGCCTCCCGCGGTCCAGATTGATACCCAACAGTTGCCTTCGGCTGGTAGCGAGTGGCTCGCATCCAAGCGGCGCAAATGTCACCATTCGAGCGGCAGACCCGGGCCGCCACCATGCACCCTCGGTGACAATGGGGCGGTGCTGGTACGGGTCTAGCTGGTGAAACACGTGATCGAAGAGGGGCATGAGATTTTCGTCGACGAGCTGAAGCGATTTGCCACCGAGGTGGCTGACCCGCGTTGCGCCGCGGTCGCCGATCGGCTGGCCGCGCCGCTGCGGGTGGCCGTGGCCGGACGTCGCGGCGCAGGCCGGCGCACTCTCGCGCGCGCACTGGCGCGCGTCGGTGTGACCGTGACGACCTCAGCGGAAGCCGACGTCGACGTCTACGTCCTTGCCGAGGTGGTCAAACCCGAGGATCGCGACGCGATCGGGGCGGCCGCTCGCCCGGTCGTGGCGGTGCTGAACAAGGCGGATCTGATCGTTACCACCGAACCCGGCGTGCACCCGCACGGCCCGACCGGTGCGGCGCGAATCCGCTGCGCACGGCTGTCCGCGGCCACCGGTTTACCGATCCAGCCGGTGGTGGGATTGCTCGCCGCCGCCGCTCTCGACGATCTGCTGGACGACACGCTGTGGGCGGGGCTGCGGACGCTGGCCAGCCGGCCCGCCGGGCTGCTGCCGCCGCCCGAACTGCTCGACATCCTCGATGTGTTCGGTGTCGAGCAGGCGGTGGCCGCGGTCCGGCGCGGTTCGACCCGGGACCAGACTCGCGCCATGCTGCGCCGCCTGAGCTGCATTGACGAACTGGTCGGCGCGATCGAGTCGGTCGGCGCGCAGGTCCACTACCGCCGGTTGCTGGACGCCGTCGCCGAATTGGAGACGCTGGCCGTCAGCGACCGGCGAATCGCGGAGTTCTTGTCTTGCGACGACACGGTGGTCGCGCGCATGGCGGACGCCGTCGACGTCGTCGAGGCGGCCGGCCTGAACGTCGATCGTTGCGACAGCGCCGCGGCGTACTTACGCCGCGCGGTGGGCTGGCAACGCTACAACCGCGGACCGGTCGCGGGCTTGCACCGGGCGTGCGGCGTCGACATCGTCAGGGGTTCGCTGCGGCTATGGTCGAAGGTCGGGAGTTCAACGTGACCGACCGGACAGACAATGGCGCATCCGCCGCAGAAGATGCCGTCGACGCAGTAGATGCAATGGTGGCGGCTATCGGGCCGCGCCTGGGTGCGCCGACCACGGTGCGCCGGGACGTCGTTCTGGTGACCGGTCCGTGGCTGGCCGGGGTCAGCGGCGTGGTTGCGGCATTGAGCGAACGGTTGCCCGAGTACACGTTCATCGAGTCGACCGACCTGGCGGCCGGCGAGGCGCCGACCGCGGTGGTGTTCGTCGTTTCGGCGGCGGCCGCGCTGACCGAATCCGATTGTGCGCTGCTTGACGCCGCGGCCGCAGATACCGACACGGTGATCGGAGCGGTGTCGAAGATCGACGTCCACCGCACTTGGCACGATGTGCTGGCCGCCGACCGCGAAGCCCTGTTGGCGCACGCGCCGCGCTACCGCGACGTGCCCTGGATAGGTGTGGCTGCCCTGCCCGACCGCGGCGAAGTGCAAGTCGACGACCTCGTCGCCGCGGTACGCGAACAGCTCGCCGATGCCGATCTTGCGCGACGAAATAGATTGCGGGCCTGGGAATCCCGGTTGCAAAACATCGCCGACCGCTATGACCGGGACGCCGACGGCGCGGGCCGGCGAGCGCGGGTCGAGGCGTTGCGTGAGCAGCGCAGCGGAATCCTGCGGCAGCGGCGACTGTCGAAGTCCGAGCGCACGATCGCGCTGCGCAGCCAGGCCCAGCAGGCCCGGGTCCAGCTGTCGTACTTTGCCCGCAACCGTTGTGCCTCGGTGCGCTCGGAGCTGCAGGAGGACGCGGCGGGCCTGACCCGACGCCAACTGCCGGCGTTCGAGGATTACACCCGCCGCCGCATCAACGAGGTGGTCGCAGAGGTGGACGAGGGCACCAGCACACATTTGGCCGACGTCGCGAAAAGCCTGGGACTGGCGGTCGACTCGCGGGCGCCGACCGCTTTGCCCACGATCGAGATGCCGGCCCCCCAGCTGAAGTCGCGACGGCTGGAGACCCGGCTGATGATGCTGGTGGGTGCCGGCTTCGGGTTGGGTGTGGCGTTGACGCTGAGCCGGCTGCTGGCCGACTTGACACCCGGCCTCACCGTGGCCGGCGCCGTCGCGTGCGCGGTGATCGGGCTGGCGCTGACCGTCTGGGTGGTCGGCACCCGCGGCCTGCTGCGCGATCGCGCACTGCTGGACCGTTGGGCCGGTGAGGCGACCGCCCAGCTGCGCTCGGCAGCCGAGCAGCTGGTCGCGACCCGGGTGCTGGGCGCCGAGTCATCGCTGACCGCAGCGATGGGCGAGCAAGACGAGGTCGAAAGCACGCGGGTAACCGAGCAGGTCGGTGTCATCGACACCGAGCTGCGCGAACACGCCGTCGTCGGGGCGCGTGCCGCTGCACTGCGCGGCCGGGAGATGCCAACGCTGCAGGCCGCGCTGGAAGCGGTGCGGGCTGAACTCGGCGAACCGTCAGCGCCCGGCAACGCCGTCAGCGAGAGCGAAGGCTCGGATACCCCGACCGCCGACTCGGACGCCGGCGGAGAGGAAATTGGCGAAACCGCGTCGCCGAATACCTCAGATAACGTCTTCTGAATCGTTCCTGTGAGTGATCCAATACCCTCCCGACCTGCCTAAGCGATATTCGCCGCGATAACCTGGGTATACGTTCACCGCAAAGCCGCACGGGCGAAATGGTCCGCTCTGGGCCATAGAACAGCCGCCTACGCAGACGAGTGCAGGAGATTTCGATGACTTCAGCGACCGTTCCCGGTCTGGATACCGCGCCGACCAACCACCAGGGCCTGCTGTCCTGGGTGGAGGAGGTCGCCGAGCTCACCCAGCCGGACCGGGTCGTCTTCGCTGACGGCTCCGAGGAGGAGTGGCAGCGGCTCTGCGACCAGCTGGTGGAGGCGGGTACCTTCACGGCGCTGAATCCCAAGAAACAGCCCAACTCCTACCTGGCGTTGTCCGACCCGTCCGATGTGGCACGCGTCGAATCGAGGACGTTCATCTGCTCCGAGCGCGAGATCGACGCCGGTCCGACCAACAACTGGATGGACCCGGCCGAGATGCGCTCGACCATGACCGACCTGTACCGCGGTTGCATGCGGGGTCGCACCATGTGGGTGGTGCCGTTCTGCATGGGTCCGCTCGGTGCCGACGACCCCAAGCTGGGTGTGGAGATCACCGACTCGGAATACGTGGTCGTGTCGATGCGCACCATGACCCGTATGGGCAAGGCGGCATTGGAGAAGATCGGCGACGACGGGTTTTTCGTCAAGGCATTGCACTCCGTCGGCGCTCCGCTGGAGGACGGGCAAAAAGACGTCCCGTGGCCGTGCAATGACACCAAATACATCACCCACTTCCCGGAAACCCGCGAAATCTGGAGCTACGGTTCGGGTTACGGCGGCAACGCGCTATTGGGCAAGAAGTGCTATTCGCTGCGAATCGCTTCGGCCATGGCTCACGACGAGGGCTGGCTGGCCGAGCACATGCTGATCCTCAAGCTGATTTCCCCGGAGAACAAGGCTTACTACTTCGCCGCGGCATTCCCGTCGGCGTGCGGCAAAACGAACCTGGCGATGCTGCAGCCGACCATTCCGGGCTGGCGGGCCGAAACGCTCGGTGACGACATCGCCTGGATGCGGTTCGGCAAGGACGGTCGGCTCTATGCCGTTAATCCGGAGTTCGGTTTCTTCGGGGTTGCGCCGGGCACCAACTGGAAGTCCAACCCGAACGCGATGCGCACCATCGCCAAGGGCAACACCGTCTTCACCAACGTCGCGCTCACCGACGACAACGACGTGTGGTGGGAAGGTCTCGAGGGCGAGCCGGACCACCTGATCGACTGGAAGGGCAACGACTGGGTTCTTCGGGAGACGGAAACCAAAGCCGCGCACCCGAATTCGCGGTACTGCACGCCGATGTCGCAGTGCCCCACGCTGGCTCCCGAGTGGGACGACCCGCAAGGCGTGCCGATCTCGGGCATCCTGTTCGGCGCCCGCCGCAAGACCACAGTGCCGCTGGTGACCGAGGCGCGCGATTGGCAGCACGGGGTGTTCATGGGTGCCACCATGGGCAGCGAGCAGACCGCCGCCGCCGAGGGCAAGGTCGGCACCGTTCGCCGCGACCCGATGGCCATGCTGCCGTTCCTGGGCTACCACGTCGGCGACTACTTCCAGCACTGGCTCGACCTGGGCAAGAACTCCGACGAGTCCAAGCTGCCGAAGGTGTTCTTCGTCAACTGGTTCCGCCGCGGTGAAGGTGGCAAGTTCCTGTGGCCGGGCTTCGGCGAGAACAGCCGCGTGCTGAAGTGGATCGTCGACCGCATCGAGCACCAGGCCGGCGGCCAGGACACCCCGATCGGCGTCGTCCCCTCCGCCGACGACCTCGACTTGGACGGGCTGGACGTCGACGCCGCCGATGTGGAGAAAGCGCTCCTGGTCAACGCGAGCGAATGGCGTGAGGAACTGCCGCTGATCGAGGAGTGGTTCGAGTTCGTCGGTGACAAACTGCCGACCGGCGTCAAGGACGAGTTCGAGGCGCTCAAGCAGCGGCTCGCCGAAGCCGACTAGTTAGTCACTCGCTGGTCAATTGCCGGTAACCGCGGCAGGGTAGCCACATCTTGAGTATCGGTCACCCGAACTCACTGTTACGGCCCCACTGACCAGCAAATTCAGGCCACATCGCCGGATTTATCGGTAGCCCGCCTACGTTGCTGGATTACCGCTCGGACGGTATCTTTTTGACCGGGCCGCGAGTGAGCCCTCCGAGCTCCGACGACGCAAGCGATGTGGATATGACGACAACGGCTCCCGGCGCGGTCCGCGCTGCCGCGCCGTCGCGGTCATTGTTTCGCCCGCTGGGGATCGTCGCCGTCGTCATCTGCCCGGCCCTGGTGCTGCGCATCATCGGCATCCACCCAAGCCCGGTCCTGGGGCTGATCACCTACGGAGCCGCGGTCGTCGCGGCCAGCTTCCTGCTGGCGTGGGCCGCGGAAGCCGCCCAGATCGACGTGTCGGGTGGCCTGGCGGTCGCGGTGCTGGGCGTTATCGCGGTGCTGCCCGAATACGCGGTCGATCTTTATTACGCATACACCGCGGGCCATGTGCCCGAGTACACCCAATACGCCGCGGCGAACATGACGGGCTCGAACCGGCTGCTGATGGGCCTCGGGTGGCCGGTCGTCGTTCTGGTCAGCATTCTGGTGGCACGCCGGTCCACCGGCCGCAAAGTCGGCCAACTGGACCTCGACGCCAGCAACCGGGTGGAGATCGGCTTCCTGATGTTCGCCGGGGTGGCCGCCTTCGTGGTGCCCGTGACCGGCCGCATCCACATTGTCTTCGGGGTGGTCTTGCTGGGCTGGTTCGGTTACTACCTGTACAAGCTGAGCCGCGGCGACGTCGAGGAACCCGAACTGGTCGGTGCCGCCGCCGCGCTGGGAGCACTTCCGGATCGAACCCGCCGGATCGCGGTGGCGGCGCTGTTCCTCTTCGCCGCGTCGGTGATAGTGACGTGTGCAAAACCGTTCGCCGAGAGCCTGATCGACGCCGGCACGCAGCTCGGCATCGATCGCTTCCTGCTGGTGCAGTGGCTGGCACCGCTGTCCTCGGAGGCGCCGGAGTTCATCATCGCGACCGTCTTCGCGGCCAGAGGCAAGGGCGCGATCGCGATCGCGACCTTGATCTCGTCGAAGGTCAACCAGTGGACCCTGCTTGTCGGGTCATTGCCGGTGGCGTTCATTCTGGGCGGTGGAGGCACGTCGATACAACTGGACGGCCGCCAGATCGAGGAGATGGTGCTGACCGCCGTGCAGACGTTGATGGGTGTGGCGATGATCCTCGGCCTGCGGTTCCGTCGCGGGGCGGCCTGGGCGCTGCTTGGCCTGTTCGTCGTGCAGTTCCCGATCACGTCCACCGAGGGCCGCATGCTGCTCAGCGCCGTCTATGCGACGGTGGCGGTGGTCGCGCTGGTGGTCAATCGCCGTCAGGTGGTGCCAACGCTGTTGGCGCCGTTCGCCGGTCGCGCCAAGCGCCACGGTGGGCACCCGCATGAGCCGGCCGATCAGGTGCCCGCGCGATAGCTGGCGTGTCCCGATGACCGGTTACGGCTGGCGTGCGACCTCTGCTTGAGCTTCCTCTATCTGGTCGAGGGCATACCGGGCGATGTTTGCGTTCGTCATGGTTGCGCCAGTTTGGGCAAGTGACTCGTAGGCCTTGTCGCCCAATACTTCTCGAAGATGCACGATCGTCTTTGCGGTCTCCGGGAACGCGGCCAGCGCGAACGTGGTGGCGGCGAATCCGACGATCGTCGCTGCGGCCTCGTGATGTGCGATCCGGTCGAAGTGCGCGGCGAGGGCTACCAACGGGGTGACCATCTGCGAGTAGCTGCCGGAGTCGTAGAAGCTGTTGATCGCCAGGGTCAAGAAGTCGAGTGCGTCCTCCGGGGCGCCTACGGTGCCGGCGAGCGCCGACAAGTTCACCGCGATGTACAACTCGGCCATTCGGTTGCCGCTGTCGTGAGCGATTGTCAGGCCTCGGCGAAGTGCGTCATAAGCGGCGTGAGGGCGGCTGTCACGCCAGGCGTATCCGCAAGATAGCAACGCGAAGGAGCGGGCGCCGGGGTCGTCGGTGGCTTCGGCGGCCGCCAGCAGTTCGTCGCAGGCCGCCCGCGCCGCATCGAGCTGCCCAGCGGTCGTCAAGGCCATGACCATGGCAGCCCGATTGTAAGTATTGACGCCCGTCCCGGCGGCAAATCGGTTGCGGCACAACTCCAACCACCGGTCGGCCATCCCGACAGTGATGTAGGTGCCACCCAGCGCGGTGGGTTCGATGTCGTAGAGCATGCGATCGAAGCGGCCGCTGTCGAGGGTCGTCAGAGCCGCGTCGGCATAACACACGGCGTCCTCCAGCCGCCCCGTCCGGTAACACTCGGAAGCCCCCACGTATAGCTGTCCCAGGCGTCGATGCTCGACCGCCCGGGCAGGTTCGATGAGCTCCTCCTCCCACGTTGAGGGCTCATGTAGCTCGATCCAACCGCCGAGGAATCCCGCATAAACGGCGATGCTTGCCGCGGTGTCAAGGTCGTGGCGGTCCGCGCTCCACCGAAAGGCGGCACGTAGGTTGGCCAGCTCGACCCTGAGCCACACGTAGGCCTCGCGCTGTCGCGAGCTGTCCCAGAGGGCGAGCACATCGGTTTCACATCGGGCGAAGTAGTGCGCGTGCTTGGTGTGACTCGCGTCGGCGGTACCCGCAGCCTGAAGCTGGTCTTGGGCGAACTGGCGGATCGTCTCCAACATCGAGAACCGAGTCCGCTCGGAAGTCCGGTCCGCCACCAGGAGTGATTTACGCACGAGAGCGTCGAGTAGGTCCAGTACGGCGAATTCGTCGTCGGCGCCGGTGACCGCGCACGCACCGGCGAGATCGAAGCCACCGACGAACACTGAGCATTGGTTCAGCAGTTCCCGCTCGGCGACATCGAGCAGGTCATAGGACCACTGCACCACATGGCGCAGTGTCTGATGGCGTTGCGGCCCGCGTCGGGAAGTCACCAGCAGCCGGAACCGGTCGTCGAGCCGATCGCGAACTTCGGGCGCGCTCATGGAAACCAACCGCGACGCGGCCAACTCAATCGCCAACGGGATGCCGTCGAGGCGTTGGCAGATTTCCACAACGGCGTCGACGTCACCGGACAAGGAGAATCCCGGTGTCACATCTCCGGCTCGCTCAACGAACAGTGTCACGGCGCTCGCGTCGGCGCTGGGACGCACGTCGAGCGGCAGCACCGGCCGCAATTGCTCGCCGGCGACGTGGAGCTCCTCGCGGCTGGTAGCCAGGATCTTCACTGTGGCCGAGCGGGCAAAGACCGCTTCGACCAACTCGGCCGCCGCGTCGAGAACATGCTCGCAGTTATCGAAGATCAAGAGCCGCGCCCGCCCCTCCAGTGCCGCGGCCACACTTTCCGAGAGGCTCTTACCCGGTTGTTGGGTGATACCGAGAACCGCCGCCACGGCCTCGGGGATAGCGCCCGAATCGGTGACCGAGGCGAGCTCGATGATCCACACCCCGTCCAGAAAGGTGGGCGCCAGGCGCGACGCGGTCTCCAGTGCGAGCCGCGTCTTGCCCACACCACCCGGCCCGGTCAACGTCACCAGGCGGTGAGTCTCCAGCAGCGTCTCCACGTCGGCGATGTCATGTTCGCGGCCGATAAAGCTCGTTGTGGTGGGCCGGAGATTGCCCGGCACCGGATCGAGCGTCTTCAAAGGCGGGAAGTCAGTCCGTAGACCGGTTGCCCGGACCTGAAATAGCGCAACCGGTTTGGCGATGTCACGCAACCGCCGCTGTCCAAGGTCGACGAGCTGGACGCCGGTCAACAGACCGGCTGTCGGGCCATCGACAAGGATTTGCCCGCCGTGTCCGGCCGACATGACCCGTGCGGCCCGATTAAGAACTGGTCCAAAGTAGTCGCCGCCTGAAAAGTCGGCCTGGCCCGTCGCGATGCCCATTCTGACCGGCAGTGCGAGCGCCCGCTGGGCGGCTATCGCCGATTCGATGGCTGCTGCGGGCGTGTCGAACGCCGCGCACACGCCGTCGCCGGTGTGCTTGAACAACCAGCCATGGTGGCGCTCGACAGCTTCGCCCAACACGGCGTCATGGGCTCGAAGCGCAGCCAGCATTTTCTCGGCGTCCGCCTCCCACCGCCGGGTAGACCCCTCGATGTCGGTGAAGAGGAAGGCGACGACACCTGATGGCGCTGTCCGACTAGCGGCCATTGAGCACCTCGACCTGCCCGATTCCTGGCGATCTAATGCTAGGGCGAACCAGTGCGCGAAACCGATTAAACCCTCTTGACACCTGTCAAGTTTCGCGGCGGTACAGTCTGCGCATGCAGATCCGTACGCATCTCGGCGCCAACAAGCCCGCTGTCATCCTTCATCCGTCCGGCACGGTCGTCACCTTCGACGAGCTGGAAGCTCGCGCCAATCGGCTGGCGCACTTCTTCCGTGATGCGGGCCTGGTTGAGGGCGACGCCATCGCGATCCTCATGGAGAACAACGAACACATCCACGCGGTGATGTGGGCGGCGCGGCGCAGCGGCTTGTACTACGTGCCGATCAACACCCACCTGACCGCGGCGGAGGCTGCGTACATCGTCGACAACAGCGCCGCAAAGGCGATCGTCGGCTCGGCCGCGCTGCGCAAGACCTGCGAGAACCTCGCCGAGCATCTGCCCGCCGGCCTGCCGCCAGTGTTGGCAATCGCGGATGATGATCTCGACGGCTGGCAGCGTTACCCGGAATGCGTTGCCGGCCAACCCGATACGCCGATCGATGATGAAGTCGAAGGCGATCTGCTGCAGTACTCGTCAGGAACCACCGGCCGGCCCAAGGGGATCAAGCGCGAGCTGCCGCACGTTCCGCCCGCCGAGGCGGCCGGGATGATGTCGGCGCTGGTCGGATTCTGGATGCATCCCGACGCGGTGTATCTGAGCCCGGCGCCGCTGTACCACACCGCGCCGTCGGTGTGGTCGATGAGTGTTCAGGCCGGCGGCATCACGACCGTCGTCCTGGAGAAGTTCGACCCCGAAGGCTGCCTTGAGGCCATCCAGCGCCACGGGGTCACGCACGGTCAATTCGTACCGGCCATGTTCACCCGCATGTTGAAACTCCCTGATTCCGTGCGCAATTCGTACGATATCTCGAGTCTCGAGCGGGTGATGCACGCGGCGGCGCCGTGCCCGGTGGAGATCAAGAAACAGGTGATCGACTGGTGGGGGCCGATCGTCGACGAGTATTACGCGTCCTC
>Ga0335072_10015667_pt1 | contig 10754 bp, 6 predicted proteins | sample Lox_Sample_21_FD_206725 | JGI IMG/M metagenome (GOLD analysis project Ga0335072, IMG submission 206725) | Soil microbial communities from Loxahatchee National Wildlife Refuge, Florida, United States - Lox_Sample_2.1 | ecosystem: Environmental > Terrestrial > Soil > Wetlands | place: USA: Florida... | reverse complement strand
TGCAAGATCTTAATATCCATCACGGGAAGAGTGCACACGGTAATAAAAGAGCTGCTGGGGAGCCAGCACTTGGACAAGCTCCTGGAGAGGGCCCCCGTCCTAAACAACTTCGTCCCCAAAGCACGGACGACAACTTTAGCCGTGGTCTGTCCCATCAGCCAGGTAGGAACTCATACTATGACTCCGCGCGAGACCCGCAGCCCGACACCTCCCAGGTTTCCGCCCATGAGTCGCCTTGCAACCAATCACCGCCAGCCGACCCGGCGTCCGCAAGATCACCGCGGAAGACAGCTGGCGTAAACTCCTTAGAAATTCCCCATTCTTCATTCCAGATCTCTTCCGGGCAAGCCAATACTGAGTTCCCTGCATATCACGAAACGCAAAAGGCCGCCTCTAGGTCGCCTCCCTCTCCGGCTTTCTCATTTGGTGACCGAGACTCTAGCATGTTATTACAGCCAGAGACTCGACCAATCACACAAGAACAGCTTGTCAATGAAGTCAAAGGCATCTACGCCGGTCTTGTCATGGTTGAGAAGAAGTGTGTGGAGATTGACCAGCAGCAAGCTTCCACTACGAATAAGTTGTCTGACGAACAATGGCAAGCCCTGATAGCTTTACATCGTACCCTTTTACACGAGCACCATGACTTCTTCCTTGCAAGTCAGCACCCGTCTTCTTCGCCAGCTTTACGACGTCTAGCTGTCAAATACGCTATGCCGGCGCGGATGTGGAGACATGGCATTCATAGCTTCCTCGAACTGTTACGGCATCGATTGCCTGACTCTCTCGATCACATGCTTGCATTTGTTTATCTCGCTTATTCCATGATGGCTCTTCTCATGGAATCGGTGCCGAGTTTCGAGGAGACCTGGATAGAGTGTCTTGGTGATTTAGCTCGTTACCGGATGGCCATAGAAGAGGCAGATTTACGCGACCGTGAAGTCTGGTCAGGCGTAGCCCGGATGTGGTACAACAAAGCCGCTGACAAGTCTCCCAATGTGGGCAGGATACAGCATCATCTGGCAGTGCTTGCTCGGCCCAATATCGTTCAACAACTTTTTTACTACTCGAAGGCCTTAGTTAGCGTCATTCCGTTCCAAAACGCGCGGGAGTCAGTTATGCTCTTATTCAATCCGTTCCTTGAAGGTTCCGAGATCGCCAGCCAACGATACCCTTTGGTCGAGTCCGCCTTGGTTAAGGCCAATGGTATTTTATTCACCCATGGTTCCGTTTCGGAGTATACATCCCTCATGGACCAGTTCTGTTCTATTCTGGATAACCATATCGGGCGTGTGACAGCAAAATTCAGGGTACAGGGTCCGGAGATGGCGTCCAGTTTGTGTGCGGCAACCTTTGACTTTGGTAATGCAAAAGCTTTCTTATCTCAAACTTTCCATGATCAGGATGACCGGAGAAAAGCGGAGATCGAAGCCTATCAGAGTTCTCGTGGCCGGGAAACCCCTCCTCCGGAAGATACGAAGGCTAAATATGCGTCCATGCAAGCTTACTGGGCATCCATTGGCGATACCTCGGACTCCATTTGTGCTAACCCTCATCATGCTAGAGATTCGACACCTGAAGGAGCCGTATTTTTGGATTCTTCTGACGTTGCAGCGTATGCATGTCGGTCGTTGGGTGAGGTAACCACCGTGGTCTCGCAACGCATCGGGGACAAGAACATTCTGCCATATATGCATGTGATTCTGGCCTATTTGTTCGGATTAGCATTCGTTCCCAATGCGCTCATATACGTTGAGGGCCACGTGCCTTGGGAGAACATTACGATCTTCCTTAATACGTTAGGTCGGTCCGGGGTCGTCGAAGCCCACTTCGAAGGCGCGGACTTCCCACAGCAGATGAGTGGTACTGGTCGACAGCTGCCAGAAGACTTCGTCATGCGAGGGCTTCTTTGGGCACAAAATTACTTCCCGGTTGACTTTTTCGGGGGTCAAATTGTCGACGAGGACGAGAGGAACCTCGAACTGCCCAGCCACGCCGCTCCTCGGGCAGAACGCTGCCTGTGGCTGGGTGTTCAGCTAGCATCTGTAAGTCATAGAATAGTCATATTTACCACAATACCTAATTATGCTACAGTTGAACAGGTGGATAAGCTATGACAGTCAAATAAAGCAGTTCTCTGTCACACACTTCGCAAGATCGCTTAAGAACATGTACGCAAATACGTTGGACTCACGTTCGCAGACGATGTCGGCGGAGCGAGACCTTGACTCAGACATGATCGATGTCGAACGTTGATGTTTAGAGCAAGTAGCTTCGACTTTTCTTGTTTGCAGCTTTCAACTTTTGCTCAAACGCCCTACCGCACATTGGCCTGATCCTCTAGCACCATGCATCCCCTCGCAATATGGAGCAAGCACCGCCATCAAGTGCGAATCTTCCCTGCTGTCTACCAGGCTGATGCTACCGACTACATGCTCCAGTCGCGGCTCTGTTCGGACAGGACTCTCCCTACATGGATGGGAACCCCAAGACTTTCTCGGAGACTGGATGTTGGAACGATCTTCTGGACTGGGAAGCTTCGAGCACCCCCGACTGCGCTGAGTCGAACCCTTGGCGAGTATACGTTGTGGCGGCCCTTTTCTTTCGGAACCTTTCGGTATTGCGGAGAGTTGCTTGGACCTACCTCCAATCTTTGATGTTTACCAGGAGTTGGGGACATGAGCCTGGGCGATGTGCCGAAGGGCGACATGTGTGGGGGCTTGGGCAAATAGATCCAAAAGTATTTTGTGTATATGGAATGCCCCACTAGACCATTCAGATGATGATTCAAATCCTTCCAAAAATCTTGCTCCCGTGTTCGAAGCCTTGCACTTGCAAAGTACGGCACCTGGCTGACCAAGAGCCTTCCCTTCCGTGCTTTTCTATGCCATTGTCCGACATACGTCTATGTCAGGTGTTCGGGGCATTGTGTTGGGTTCTCAAACCGGGTATATTTCTTTCGTAAAGGGCGATGGAGAGCGATTGGAGGTTGGCATTGTTCGCGCAGTCACTAGCTATCTCCCGCCCCTGGCCAATCTGCGCGCAAAAAGTCGGTAATCTGTGCATATGCTGAGGGTCATTCACGTGCACGCTTAGACGCAATTCTTCTCTACCATGACATGACCAGCGTGGATACCATTCACCTCGTTGACAAGTTGTTGCTGCGAGTGGCCTCGCAACTCATTGCGGACAGTCACCATGCTGCTTTAGATGGCGGTTGTGTTGTATCAGCACGTATTGAGTTATTAAAGCGCCTAGAGTATACCTGGACCCTGTTCTGCATGTAGCAGTCACGTTCGACTTGGCCGGAGACTCCGTCGTCGCTGAACCTTCGTAGGTTGAGAATGTGTCTTCGAAAAGCATCAGGCCATTAATCTTGAGTGGCATCGTAAGGTACTCTAACCTTGGATGGCGAGTTTTTCTCCTGTTTTTTGTGACGGCGGCGGCGGCGTCGAGCCGCCTGGGCGCACCCATTTTCTAAGTGTTGAACTCGCAGAATCTTAAGGCTTCACGCAGCCATCATGCTTGACATGCGATTCTCACATTACACCTACATCAACATATTCGTTACAGCGAGCACAGTATTTTGATCCTACTCTCATTAACTTCTACAAGGTAAGGGCTGAGAAACACCTACGTGGAAGTACAGGCCTGCAATCTGATTCTTCCGGGCAAAGGGCGCTCGAGCACTCGGATTTTTCTTCGAGCACCGCAGGGCACACTAAACCACATGTCGAATCTTTGACGCGCAACAGCAGAACCACTTAGATAGGATTACTCGTGTTAGTAAGAGCTTTCGCAGGAATCCACCTTTATATCCGGAAGTCAAGGTTTGCCTGCAAAATTATAGTTGTGAAAAGCGTCACTCACGTTTACAGAGTTCGCTTCTGCCGTTAGCGTCGCCCAAGAGTGGGTGACCCCGGAGTGAAAAATACCAATCCGTAAATTCAATACAAGTCCAAGGCTGGAACTTTGAGACATTTTATGGCATTATCTTGGCTTCCCTGATCGAGTTAGCCATACTTTTGCTCCATGCATAATCAGCTCCTAGTGTGGGTGAGTTGAGGCCATTGTTGGAACCCCCGGAGCCAGTCGGAAGGGTGATCAAACACACCCATGGGATTTTCTAGTGTGGCATCTGCAGCTTGCAGGGAAATTGATGCGCGACCTTAGCAGACGCTCAGAATTATTTGGATGATACAGCCAGTCATAATACGCCCTTCCGGCTGTTAGGCTGCGCCCAGATCCACAGCAAAGGGTCCGATTGTCCAGCTAAACATGACACTCAGCAACATTGACAGATACGAAGCCTCGCTACGTCAGAAAGCCCTTCTACAACTCCGCGTCTAGTCCTCCTCGCGAACCTGGTCGATTGACCTCGTGTGCACACTCCACGCACGGCCACCAATGGTTTCCCAATCAGAGGTCGCTCGCCAAAATTTGCTTTGCTCCTATGCTCTGTCCACATATGGGAACCTGCCGGATACTGAGATCCTTTTAGGCTAGAATCCAACCCTCCTGTGCCATTGGTGTTTCCTCGTTGCTAGACCACGCAATCCCTTGTCCCTCAGGATTTCCGTCAGGTGTGGAAAGGTCAGATGCACCGCCTGGCTTTTTGAGCTCGGGAATCTCTCCAGGTCACGTTAGTCACGAGCCTGGTCGAGCTTCGCCGCCCTTTGCATGTTGGACTGCCGGCCTCCGCTGGCTGGTGGGCGCATTTGCTGGCTCCTCGCTCAAAGGGAAGATAGCTCGTCTTGGGACCTCGTGGACAGCCGGCCTCAGCTGTGCGCTAGCGCGCTGATCTGCCACGAGGTCGGTGACAAGGCTTATGTTGGGCGAATCCCAGAAATCGGGCAAGATATTCCCGTTGCATTGCATGAGGATGACCAAGGAGGTTGATTAATTCCGTACAGAGGCTCGAGACCTGCTATTCGCTCAGTGCTCGCACGTTCAGCTCACAACTGGTCAATCTTGTCCGGAGTCGCCACATTTCGTCTGGTATCTAGTATTTGACGATGTCTGCTGATGGTGGGGTAGGTCTAATTTACTGCCCTTGTTGGCTCGCATCACCTTGCCCCAGTCTGTAGGACGAGGGCTGGGGTATAAATGGTGTTGCCCAGATTTTGCTGACATTTCATCTCTTCGTTGACCGCCCAATTTCTCATCTTTCACCAAACCTTTCCCAAGTGTTAGCTTTGAATTCTGTCATGGAGTAAGTTGTGCCTACCCAACCTTGGTCCGTCGCTTTAGTATACCCATGCTGATATCACTCAAAGTCGTGAACAGACTTCGACCAAATGCGGTCCTGCTGGACGTGTTGTAAAATGGCAGATGCTCCGCTTTTTGCAGGAGAATGAAAAAGACGGGCACTTCACCGGAATCCAGGTGCAGGCTGTTACCCGTCCTGGCTCTCGAGAAAGCCGGCTCTGATACGGATTGCGGAAGTTCGACTCTGCTCAGAGGCTGTGCGGATGGTAAGAAACGTCTCTCAGCTCAAGGGTGCGAGAACGGAACGCTGACCAGAAACGCCTCTCAGGTTTTGTCATTGATCATAGATGCATTCTTTGACGAAACGCAATCGTCATCGTCATCGTCATCGTCACTGTCATCATCACCGTCATTGTTGTCGTCGCCGTCGCTGTCATCGCCACCCCCGTCACCGTCATTGTCACCGTCACCGTCATCGTCATCGCCACCGTCATCGTCATTGTCATTGTCACCATCACAATCACTGTCACCGTCATCGTCGTCGTCATCGCCATTGTCACAGTCATGCTCATTGGCCTCCAATTCGGTATTTTATGCAGGTCTTTGACTGTCCCGCGTTTGGGGGATTTGGAAATTTGCACCAAGTAGAAGCATTCAGCCAATTTTCAGACTTAACTCCAAGTAAACTTTGCCTCTTCCAATTAATGTTTCATGGTTACCGGCGTGACTGGGGTCCATCCGCGTCTGCGCAGCTGTGCTCAGAAGCCAGTGTGGGCCTGTCGAAGCATCCTTGTAGCATTTGTAGGACGTTAACAGTCTCCACGCTCTGCATGCACGCAACCTACATTCTCTATTATTTCAGACAACTGTCCAGCAAATTGTCAGTTGTATGTGGCATCCTCGCTCATCAAACGGCATCTCGATAAGTTCGGAGTCTTCCGAGAGCTTCTAAACCCAAACAGTGCTCCTGCATCTTCTGGTTTGCTTTATGCTGCACATCCCAATGGATTTTCTGGGGGTGGAGAGGGTGGGAGAAAGGAGGATGTCGACCGGGGCGTAATTTATGTCAATTTGATAGACGGGATCGTAGGCTTCGGCTAGGAAGGTCCAACGCCTTCACGGCCATATTCAAAATGTTGAGCTGTACCATGCTGTTAGCGCTGACACTTGCTCGCTTTGAATTGGACCAGGTTTGATGGAGGAAGGCTACTTTCCATGAGCAAGCTCTCAAAGTGAAGAAGGCTGACTGGCAACCTTCAGCAGAGGATGAGTTTGAGAGAAGCGCGCTGTAAAGTCATAATCGCCCAATTTATGACTCGCACATACTGCAGTGACTCGTTCCGGGAACGCTTCACAAAACTGGTGATCTTGCATGTGGAGGTCCTGACCAAGAACTGCAGCTGAAGACCTGGAACTGCGAGGCTGACGTTCAGTTCCTCTTGTTATTGGAAGCTAACAAAGAGCTCCGGAAAGTTGTCGTCGATGATGGGAATTTGTAGAGGATGAAGCTGAGAGGTACTATCTCTTCCTTAGACAAACCTGTCTTGCTCAATTTCCCCTGCAGAGGTGCCTTCAATCGCGCGTCAAGCTCACGAATGACTTCACCACACAGATCACGTGACGCAGATCGTAAGCCGAATTAGGGTCCGGATGGAGGGGCAAAGTGGCCAAGAATGGTTGCCGTACTAAAAGCGGCGAGGAGACTCCTTTACGGTGGGGTAGAATGACGCTAAGGGTCTTTTTCCCAAAGGTCGAAAATCAAGAAAATGCTTCCCACATCATGATGGTCTACCACAACCTAACTAAAGGTGCTGTATAGAACCCAGATGGCTTAAGCAACGCGTTGACCTCAGTTCTATAAGTTCCTTCAGTCAATGCATCTCACACGTCCTTTTTGTACTTTCCACAGCGATACCGTGTTAGCAACAATGGAGATTGGTCGCCCACGACATACACGCCCATGAGAGGCACGCCATGAGAGACGCGCCCATGAGATGCACGCCCATGAGTTTCACGCCTCTAAGAGACACGCCCATAGAATGCACGCCTATGAAAGGCACCCATGAGAAGCACGCCCATGAGGTGAATGCCCATGAGAGGCACGCCTATGAGAAGCACGCCATGAGACACACACCATGAGAGACACGCCACTAAGAGGCACGCCTATGAGAGGCACGCCCATGAAAGGCACACCTATGAGAGGCACGGCACGCCCATGACAGGCACGCCCATGAGATGCACGCCCATGAGGTGCAGGCTATAGGATGCACGCCTGTGGGATACATGCCCGCGAGAGGCACGTCCATGGTATACACGTCCCTGAGTTGCATACCCTGTCAAATACACACCTGTGAGTGTACGCCTGCGAGAGATACTCCCATAAGAGATACGAGCCCGCGAGGGATGCATACCCACGAGAGATGCATGCCCGCGCGTTGTTTCCGCTGAGATGTTCCTCGGCCAGCGATCCGGGCTGTGACGCGCGCCCTGAGGCCCTCGCCAACCCCGTGGAGGAAGAAGACTCGGAGGAAGAGCAGTTGGAACCCTTTCACAAGTTGCTCGATGGCAGCGCAGGCGCCAGCGAGGTTAGCAATAGCGAGATCTAGTCTCCATAGCATAGATACAACTAATCAAGACCTTCGTGGCCCATCTACATCCTCCTCTAGCGTGACTATGTGACTCTGCAACTCGAATATATTGGGGTTTAGAAGTGCTCAGAATCGAATTTTGGGAAAAGACCCCTTTCGTCACTATACCCACCGTATCCTTGTTCCCTTTTGGCCACCCAGAAGTCACAGCGCATTTAGCCACTCATATGCACATCACACCATCGGTCTCCTCTTTCGCAAGCGGCTTCGCACCTCGGGACCTAATATTTCGGATGGGTATGATTTCACAGCTGCAAATCCAGCCTACAACGTTGTGTAGCGGCCAAGTCCTTGAGAGGCGAAGTTTCAACACGAGCCGAGTCAAACATTTTCATAAGTCTCATCCCAAACCTGTCAATCTCCCGGGCTTACCATGATATTCAAAGTACCCATACCCCAAGTTGAGGCCTTCTCAACCATACAAAGACATGGCATTTGAATCTCGAGATTCAGATCCCGCATCCACGGCTCGGGTTTGTTGAAGTGGAGGAGAGGTCAAGACTGGGGACGATGACGGACGGCAAAATTGCCTATACATGTTGCTAGGTTAGCTCCGGAAAGACTCGATTTCAGCACGCGCATATAGTAACTACGATATCTCCAACTGTGGACATCCGGCTGCAAAAACAGAGATTGGGCCGGATAGCTGAGTCGCTCCCAACACCTATAAAGTAAGGGGACTTCCTCAACGTCACTCCAGTAGCCAGTATCGCGGAAGGCAATTAGAGATCAGATGGGCACAATTTTTAACGGCGACGTCAGCAGGTGTCGCTCTTGTTTTCCCGCAAGGCAGTTCGCAGCTAATGGTTATGGAATTGGAGTTTAATATTGCTTTCAGCTCCCCAGTGACCTCATATATGACTACATCGACATTTTCAAGCAAGATGGAGCCGATCTGCAACGTCTTCCGCATCGGGTGCTACAGTTCCTTGACTTCGAAAGGCTTGTTAATGAGAGCCCTACCTCTAACTGTACTGACCAAGCTCTCATCATGCAGTCACAGTGTCGCCTCCGTCGCGGAGTACAGAGGTTTCGTCCTTTCGACCTCTGGCTGTTGCGGTTCTAGCTTGTCATGAGGTAGGTCATCCTTGCCACATGTTCAGCTTCTCATGTCTGTCTTTCAATGCCATGATTGAGACTAATATGGAAGGGATAAAGGTATGCCAAACAGCTGGTCGTTCAATTGAGAGAGCATGGCAATTAAGGAAAGGGAAAGCCTAGAGACGCGTTGTGTAGAAAACTTGCTTGTCGTCTATGTCTATGTCCTCGCAATCTCTAATAGGTACCCAAAAGACAGTTCCTCCGCCCATAAGAGACTAATGACCAGCTGGCCTCCAACACAGTATTTAGCTCCTCATTTACGACTCGAACCGCGTGGCTTCAGCTTGAGACTCTTTAATCCCTATGGTGGTCCCCGCTAATTGCGGTGTCGATCAATAGGTAACGCTAGATTCGTAGAGTATTGTCGCAGAGGCCGCAGTGTTGAGATCTTTTCAACTTCCGCTAAGTCGACGATTGGAACTTGGTGGAACACGAAGTATTTTATGCGGCTGCACCGCTTGAAAACGACAGACCTCCAGCGTAGTCAACACAGCGGCGTTCTAAATGCCTGGGCGGATAGTATCGGGGAGCCTGCCTCGAGGAGAATTCATACCTCGCAGTAAATATGGGACTCACCCGCCGACTGCTTGATGACACATTTAGCCTAGTATTTTCGAAGCGCTCAGCCACTGAAGCCAGCACAATGAAGAGCCAACGACAATGAAAGCCTTAGGACAATAAAGATACCTTCACTACCGTAGGATAGAACCCGGAGGAACCTGCACTGGGCGTAGAGCAGAACATGTAGGACGTAGAGCAGAGCATATAGGACGTAGAGCCGGGCATAGCATTGCCTGACTAGGACTTCCTCCTGGTAGCATTTCTTACTGAGGACTTTCCTCCTAGGAGCGTTTCCCGCCTAGCATCTTCCTCCTGAGAGCATTCATCCCCCAGGACTTGTCTCTTAGCATTTTTCGGCCAGGGCTTTCCTCCTGGAAGCATTTCTCACCCAGGACCTTCCTCCTCTGGTGGTGTTCGAGCCCGCACGGAGTGTGTCGAGTGATGACCCTGTCGAGCTAGTCGCGCCGTGAGAGTCTCTGACAATAGCATCGCGTGGGTGATTATGGCTGGTGGGGATCGGATAAGCGGAGCTCATCATGCGGTAACCTCGTCGGCGATGTTAAGGATCATGACGACCCCGCCAGCGACTTTAGAATCGACATCGGCGACCTCAGAATTGACCTCATCGTTGACCTCTTGGTGGCCTATCGGTTGGTCTGCCAGCTAGCGAGCTGGCCAATTGGCTAATGGGACGGGCCATTTACCAAACAGTGTTACTTTACGTACTCTGAGCGGCAGGCTGGCCCCATAGCCAACAGGACTGTTGGAGCATCAGTCCCAACAGACCTAGCCGACCTTTGATTACGATTGGCCTGCATCATAGCTGGATGACATTCATTAGGCCAAGGGCTTTGGGGCATTTGAATGGAGTGGCGAAATGAGATCATTGTAACGACTGGACCTTCGTCTCTGACAGATGCGCAGTTATTTGGTAACAGCAAGGCTGAAACGCTCGTTGCGTTCTAATGTGCTGATTAACAAGCGTATTGAGTCGAGAATTCGCGTCAGTTCTTTGGAACTGCGACACATAAGTATATGGCAATGAGGGATTTACGAGGCGGACATAAGATCAAACTTGCGGTCGCTCCACATGCGGTAGTTGGAGCCGAACTAATCAGTAGCAACGCGATCTGAAGGCCTGAATCGGCAGGAGCCCCTTCACGAGCCAGTTTTGAGAGGACAGTGGATAAATTTCAAGTTCGATTGCCATCGAACAAGTGACTCATACAACATGAA
>Ga0335072_10015666_pt1 | contig 10755 bp, 10 predicted proteins | sample Lox_Sample_21_FD_206725 | JGI IMG/M metagenome (GOLD analysis project Ga0335072, IMG submission 206725) | Soil microbial communities from Loxahatchee National Wildlife Refuge, Florida, United States - Lox_Sample_2.1 | ecosystem: Environmental > Terrestrial > Soil > Wetlands | place: USA... | reverse complement strand
GGGACTGGGCTCGCTGTTACGCGCCAATCGGGGCGTGGCGGACCGTCTGACGGTTGAGATTACCGAAAGCGCTGCCATTCAGGACATCGACGAGACACGCGGCTTCGTTGCGCGCGTGAAAGATCTCGGCTGCCGCATCGCTATTGACGATTTCGGCGCGGGCTACACATCGTTTCGCAACCTGCGCAAGCTCGGCGTCGATATCGTGAAGATCGACGGCGCATTCGTGGCGGACATCATGCGGTCGGAAGATGATCGCGCCTTTGTGCGTACGCTGATCGATCTTGCAAAGCGGCTTAAGCTTGCGACCGTGGCCGAATGGGTGCAATCCGAAGAAGCTGCCCGCGCGCTCGAGGCTTGGGGTTGCGATTATTTACAGGGCGCGCTTGTCGGCTTGGCGTCCACTGAGCGGCCCTGGAGCAGGCCCCAATCCGAAGCGGCGCGGCGCTGAGCCGAGCGGCATCAACTGCCAGTCTTGTCGTCGTTATCGGTCAGGCGGTCGACTTTTCTCTGCATTTCGTCGAGTTGACGCTTAAGGTCATCAATTTCGCCCGACTTGGCTGCGGATTTCTCCGGCTCTGTGGCGCCGCCGGCCTGACCTTCACGCCGCGCAAACGGCGTAAACATCGCGAAGGCGCGCTCAAACATCTCCATATTTCTCCGGACCTGATCTTCGAGCGCACCGAACGGGCTCACGCCAAAAGCCTGCGCCATTTGCTGACGAAACTTCTCCTGCTCGCGGGTCAGCGACTCGATGGAGACTTCGAGATAGCGAGGCACCAGCATCTGCATGCTGTCACCGTAGAAGCGGATGAGCTGACGCAGGAACGTGATCGGAAGCAGATTCTGCCCTTGCTTGCCTTCTTGCTCGAAAATGATCTGAGTCAGCACCGAGCGGGTAATGTCCTCTCCGCTTTTGGCGTCGTGGACGATGAAATCCTCGCCGCTTTTGACCATCCCGGCGAGATCTTCGAGCGTGACGTACGCGCTCGTCCCGGTGTTGTAGAGACGCCGATTGGCGTATTTCTTGATCTCAACTGGCTCTGCGGTCTTGGACGTGGCTTCGGACATGAGATTCCTGCGATCCGCCTCAGCTTTGCCATCAAAATAGGCGGTTTCGTCAAGCCCGGCTACCGTTTTGTGACGTCGCGCCCGGCGGCCGAAGCATGCTGCGGCCCAGGGGCTGCCTTTCGCCTTGCCGCCAGCGGACCGCCTCCTTATGACTTATATCAGGATCAACTCATCAGCGCGCGGCCAGACCGCGTATCTCCGCCCTAGCCCGGAAGGAACCAGTCATGAAAGACGACATCGTCATCGTCAGTGCAACGCGCACGCCGGTCGGCGCATTCAACGGGGCATTTGCAACGATACCGGCCCACGAATTGGGCAAGACGGCGATCAAGGCGGCCCTCGACCAGGCAGGTGTCGAACCACAACGGGTCTCGGAAGTCATTATGGGGCAGATTCTTACGGCTGGGCAGGGACAGAACCCGGCCCGCCAGGCCTCGATTGGGGCCGGCGTCCCGGTTGAAGTCCCGGCCTGGGGCGTCAACCAGCTTTGCGGCTCAGGGCTGCGCTCCGTCGCCCTCGGTTATCAGGCCATCCTCAATGGCGATTCCGACATCGTGGTGGCCGGCGGCCAGGAATCGATGAGTGTCGCGCCACATTGCGCCTATCTGCGAAGCGGCGTGAAGATGGGCAATTTCGACATGATCGACACGATGATCAAGGATGGCCTTTGGGATGCCTTCAACGGCTATCACATGGGCACAACCGCCGAGAACGTCGCGCGTCAATGGCAGATTACCCGGCAGCAACAGGATGAATTCGCGGTCGGCTCCCAGAACAAAGCCGAAGCGGCGCAGAAAGCGGGAAAATTCAAGGACGAAATCACGCCGGTGACGGTGAAGAGCCGCAAGGGCGACATCGTTGTCGATGCCGATGAGTATCCCAAGCACGGCACGACGCTCGAGGGGATTGGCAAGTTGCGCCCCGCCTTCGACAAAGAGGGCACGGTGACCGCCGCCAACGCGTCGGGCATCAACGATGGGGCTGCGGCCGTGGTGCTGATGAAGGCCAGTGAGGCGGCCAAACTCGGCAAGACGCCGCTTGCTCGAATCGTCTCATGGGCGCAGGCCGGCGTCGATCCGAAGATCATGGGAACCGGCCCGATCCCGGCCTCGAGGGCGGCGCTCAAGAAAGCCGGTTGGAACACAAGTGATCTCGATCTGATCGAGGCCAATGAGGCGTTTGCGGCGCAGGCCTGCGCGGTCAACAAGGATCTCGGTTGGGATACCAAGAACGTCAACGTCAATGGCGGCGCCATCGCGATCGGCCACCCGATTGGCGCGTCAGGGACGCGGGTCCTGGTCACACTGCTCTACGAGATGCAGAAGCGGAGCGCGAAAAAGGGCCTTGCTACGCTCTGCATCGGTGGTGGCATGGGTATCGCGATGTGCTTGGAACGCTGAGAGCGCGCCACGCATTCGTTTTCGAGGATTGATTTATGTCATGGCCGGGCTTGTCCCGGCCATGCACGTCTCTAAGCTACCTACAGGGACAACGGAGATGCCGGATCGAATCCCGAGCATCTTGGCAAATAGGGAGGTTGCTATGCCCCGCGTTGCATTGGTGACGGGAGGCACGCGCGGCATCGGCGCGGCCATTTGCAAAGCGCTCAGGGCGCATGACTACAAAGTCGCTGCCAATTATGGAGGCAATGACGAGGCAGCAAATAAATTTAAGCAAGAAACCGGCATCGCCATTTACAAGTGGGACGTCTCCTCGTTTGAGGCCTGTGCCGCCGGGATCAAACAAGTCCAAGCCGACCTTGGACCTGTGGAAGTGCTGGTCAACAACGCGGGTATAACCCGAGATGGCATGTTCCATCGCATGTCGCCCGAACATTGGAATGCGGTCATCGGCACCAACCTGGGTTCGCTTTTCAACATGACCCGGCAGGTGATCGAAGGCATGCGCGAACGCAAATTCGGCCGCATCATCAACATCTCGTCGATCAATGGCCAAAAAGGCCAGACCGGCCAAGTGAACTATTCGGCGGCGAAGGCGGGCGAACTCGGCTTTACCAAGGCGCTGGCGCAGGAAGGGGCACGAGCAGGCATCACCGTCAATGCGGTCTGTCCCGGATACATCGCGACCGACATGGTGAAGGCGGTGCCGAAGGATGTGCTGGAAAAGAACATCCTGCCGCAGATTCCAATAGGCCGGCTCGGTGAGCCCGAGGAGATCGCGCGTTGCGTGGTGTTCCTCGCCTCCGATGAGGCTGGGCTGATCACCGGCTCGACTTTGACGGCGAATGGCGGACAATATTTCGTCTAGCCTGCGCACTTTGCGTCGAGTCATTTCGGCGCCCAACCCCTCGGCGCCAGTTCGAAATTGCCGAACTCAAAGCCGGGCGCGACGGTGCACCCGACGAGTGTCCATTCGCCGAGCGTAGCGGCCGCTTGCCATGCATGTGCCGCTACCACCGCCTGCGGACGCTCGCCGGCGGCGAGATCGCCGCCAAGCGTTACGCGTTCGATGGTCCCGTTCTGCACCGTTTCAAGCGTGAGCGGTGCGCCAGCATACCAGTGCCAAACCTCGGCTGCGTCAACGCGATGCCAGTGAGAACGTTCGCTCCGTGCCAGCAAAAAATAAATCGCGGTGGACGCGGCGCGGCCGGCATCCACCCGCTGCGCATCCCGAAACGTCTCTCGGAAATGTCCGCCCTCTGGGTGCGGTTGCAGGTCGAGAAGGCGAATAACGTCGTTGGCAGTGAGAGGGGGCGCAGCCTGGTGCACTGTCAAAATCGATTCTTACGCTCGCGAATTTCGGCAAACACCTTCCAGGGCGGATTGCCGGAAAGGCCGAGCGACCTTGCCAGCTCGGCGTCGTCCGCGCGAAAAAACGGATTAGCAGCCTTCTCGGCCCCGATCGTTGCCGGAATCGTAAATTTTTGTGCAATGAGGAGCTTGGCGACCTCGTCGGCGCGTGCGGCAAGTGCCTTGTTGTTTGGTTCGACCGTCTTGGCGAAACGGATGTTGGCGTCGGTGTATTCATGGCCGCAGTAAAAACGCGTGTCGTCAGGCAGTGCACGCAGCTTGAGCAGCGAATTCCACATCATTTCGGGATCCCCCTCGATGACGCGGCCGCAACCGATCGAAAACAACGTGTCCCCCACGAAGGCGAGCTTATCCGACGGAAAGAAATAGGAAATGTGCCCGGCGGTGTGGCCGGGTGTGTCGATGACGCGCCCCTCAAGCGAGCCGACGCGCACGGTGTCGCCGTCACCGACCGTTTCGTCGACGTGCGCGATACGTTTGGCTTCATCGCGCGGCGCCACGACGCGGCAGCGATGATGCTCTTTGAGGGCAGCGATCCCTTGCGTGTGATCGGCGTGGTGGTGCGTGACCAGAATATCGGTGAGCCGCCAGCCGGTTTTCTGTAATGCGGTTTTAATCGGCGCTGCCTCAGGGGCGTCGATCGAGGCCGTGGCGCCGCTTTGCGGATCGTGCAGCAGCACACCGAAATTGTCCTTCAGGCAGAGAAAGAGATTGGTTTGCGCGGGCATGTTTCCACCATCAGCTTTACAGGGGCCGGCACGGCGCAGAGCGAGCGCGTCGCGATAGACGACTCAAGGTAAGCTGCGCGATGCATTAACCGCAAGATTGCGGGTGCCGATTGCTCCGGTCCGCGACTGCAGCAAAATGTGCCGCCCCATGCTATTTTGGGCGTCATGGACGTTGTCGACCTTCGTAATTTCTACGCGCAGCGGCTCGGCACCGTCGCCCGCCGGTTTGTCGGCCGCGGGATCCGTGCGCGCTGGGGCGACACCGGCACGCTGCGGGTGCTCGGTATCGGGTACGCGACGCCCTACCTCGGGCTGTTTCGCGACGAAGCGGAGCGGTGCCTGGCGCTGATGCCAGCCCCGCAGGGCGTCGTGCGGTGGCCGTCTACGCGACCTGCGCTTGCGGCTTTGGTCGAAGAGGACGAACTGCCCCTGACCGACTCTGCCGTCGACCGGGTGCTCTTGGTTCACGCCCTCGAAATGTCGGCCGATCCGGCAGACCTGCTGCGCGAGGTATGGCGGGTGCTGGCGCCGGGCGGCCGATTGCTTGCTGTGGTGCCTAACCGCCGCGGATTGTGGGCGCGCATGGATACGACGCCGTTCGGGCATGGCCGCCCTTACTCGCGCACCCAGATAACACAACTTTTGCGTGAGGCGTGGTTCACCCCGACCGGCTGGGGAGAGGCGCTTTATGTGCCCCCCATCGGTCGCGGCTGGTTCCTGCGTTCGGCGGTTGCTTGGGAGCGCACAGGCGCGACGCTGTCAGCGCCATTCGCCGGAGTCCACATCGTGGAAGCAACCAAGCAAGTTTATCGCGCCATACCGGCGCGGCGCGAACGCCGCCGTCTGGTTCCAGATTTGAAACCCGTACTGGCGCCGGCGCCGGGAGCGGCCGCGCTACGCTGATTTCCGCATTTGAAGAATTTAATGCGTCGGCGATGGAACGTTTCGCATACTGCGGCTTTGGCCGGATATTGGCGACACGACGACACCATGCGTGGAGATTCGACAATGGATACGGCCGACCGTTTCCTCCGATTTGCCGCCGAATGCGAGGTGATGGCCAAATTTACGCGGAGCCGCGAAAATAAGGCGGTGTGGAATGGTTTGGCGCAACGCTGGCTGCGCTGCGCTGAAATGATGGATCAAAACCGCGCGCCAGCGCATCATCATCAGAACGCAGCGAAGCGGCAGCGGTCGTTTCTGCATCACGTGCCGAGCTAAGGCCGGCAGATGATTTCAAACATACGGTACTGCTAGCTTCAGCCCCGTCGACTGTGCTCAGAGCGAGCGGTGGTAGCGAACCACCAGACTGGCCGGGCCAAGACTGTGGCCGGCGATCGCGGTGAGCAGTTCATCTCGTCCAAGACCGCCCTTCAACGCGCCGGGAACAACGTCGAGTGCGATGATGTCGATCACGTAATGATGCGGCGCGTCGGCGGGCGGCCCGCACGGTCCTGTATAACCAAGGGTGCCGCGCGAGTTCCTGCCTTCAGCAAAATCCGCTGCGGCACCGGCTGCGCCCTCGCCTTCCTTAAGTCCGGTCCGCGCCACCGGGATGCCGTAGGCGACCCAATGCACAGAGCCGAGGCCGCGCCGCCCGTCCGGATCGATCATCACGACAGCAAAGCTTTTTGTTCCAGGCGGCGGGTTAGCCCAAGTGAGTGGTGGTGAGGCATTGCCGCCACGGCTGTCCTTCCCGCACGAGAGACCGCCGGCATATTTGAGAGGCAGGATGCCGTTGTCGTCGAATGCGGGTGAAGACAGTGTGAATGGTAGCGCGGCCGGCTCCGCAATGCCGGTACGGCTTGCCGCGAATACGAGCGCGACAAATCCCACACCCGCTGCCCTCAGCCGCGTCATTTGATCACCTCGGTCCATCTGAGGCCTTCATGCATGCTGCGCCGCCAAGGATGGCTCCGCAAGTTTCATTCCTTGAGCGGCGCTCGTAATCTTCCCGGTTCCGGGGCGAGTGCGCACACACCAGTTGGCAGCTAAGTCCCGGTTAAGCTTACTGAATCATTGGCCCCGTTCCGTTTCTAGCTCCAACCGCAAAGTAACAAATCTGTGGCAGTCGGTACTCGGTTGCTCCGCCCTCTCGCGGAACATGAGGCTCGTCGCTATGGCCAAATGGATCCAGGCACTCCGGCAGACCACGACGTATCTCGGCCTTGCCGTGATCGCGATCATTTGGTGCGGCATTTATATGCTCTCAAGCGAGCAACGCGCGAGCGCTTATCAGGATGCGCTGCGCCACGGGAGCAACCTTGCTCGCGTTCTGGAAGAGTACATCAAGCGCATCGTTCAGGAGTCGGACGGCGCGTTGCTGGAGTTGCGACAAGTTTATCAGAAAGACCCGGCGCATTTCAACATTTCCGAGTGGGCTGTGCGGACTCGGGCCTACGCCAATCTGACAGTCCAGTTCGGCGTTGCCGACGCAAACGGTTTCGTGAAGCTGTCAAGCCTCGGACCGGTGACCGGCCCGATCTATGTCGGTGACCGGCCGAGCTTCAAGTTTCAACGCGAGCACGCTGACGATCAACTGTTCATCAGCGATCCATCGTACGGCAAGGTGACGAAGAAACTAACGATCGACTTTACCCGCCGCATAATCGGACCTGGTGGTGCGTTTGCCGGCTCGGTCGTCAGCTCACTCAACGTCAACGAGATCGAAAATTTCTTCAGTTCTCTCGATCTCGGCGAATCCGGGATAGTTACGCTGCTCAGCACGGACCGAGTCATCCTCGCCCGCGGCGGCGCCGATCCGGCAGCGCGACGTTTCACCGGCAAGGGCAGTACCCGTTCGGAATTATGGCGTTTCTTGCCCCACTCTCCGGCCGGAAGTTATTGGAACACACCCGAAAGCAGCTCGCAATTCGAAGGCGTCAGCAGGCTTATGTCCTATCGGCGGGTTGCCGGGATGCCCCTCATCGCCCTGATAGGGTTATCCAGAAAGGATATTTACAAGAACGCTGACGCCACGCTGCACAAGTACATGCTGGCTGGCACCATCCTGACATTGATGGTCCTGGCCGTCATGATACTGGGCGCGGCGCGGCAAGCACGGATGCTGTCCACCGCCGCGGAGCTGCGGCGCTCCAAGCTCTCTTTCGAGCGATCCAATCTTCTGTTGCAGGCCGCCATGACGAGCATGGCGCACGGCCTCTGCATTTTCGACCGCGACATGCGCCTGGTCGTCGCCAACCAGCAATACGCGGCGATGTACGGTCTTCATCCAGATCAGGTTAAGCCCGGTACGACGCTGCGTGCCGTCCTGGAGGCGCGCGTCGCCGCCGGTCTGGTGCCCGGCGATCCTGACCGGTATATCCAAACGCGGCTTGGAAAGGCCTCGTTCAGTCACGCTCACTACGCCGAGAATGAATTGAGCGACGGGCGCGTGTATGCGGTCAGCCACCGGCCCATGCCGGACGGCGGCTGGGTGGCCACTCATGTGGATGTCACGGAGCAGCGTCGCGCCGAACGTCAATTGGACGAAACAAAGCAGTTCTTGGACTCAATCATCGAACACATACCGATCGCCATCGTCGTCAAGGACGCGAACACGCGCAAATACTTGCTCGTGAATCGGGCGTTCGAAACGATGCTCGGGATTCCGCGGAGCGAACTGCTTGGCCGCACGACGTTCGATATTCACCGGCCGAAGGACGCAACAAAGATCGACGGTGCCGATATCGAAGCGCTGGAGAACAGTGATCGCGTCAGCTACAAAGAAATAGAGGTCGATACGCTGTTACGCGGCGCCCGCATGCAAGCTACCCATCGCATAGTCATCAAGGACAATCAGGGCGCTCCGAAATGCCTCATTGCGGTAATTGAGGATGCGACGGAGCGGAAAAAGGCCGAACAGCGCATTGCCTTTCTGGCCCATCACGATCCGCTGACAGGTCTCGCCAATCGTGCCGCGCTGGCGCAGAAAATCGAAGAGGCTGCCGCACGACAACGCCGCCGCAACGAGCCGTTTGCGGTTCTGTTGCTCGATCTCGACCGTTTCAAGGAAGTCAACGACACGCTTGGCCACCCCGCAGGCGACACGCTGCTGATAGAAGTCGCAACGCGGCTCAAGTCGTTGTTGCGGGAAACCGATGTTTTGGCGCGGCTCGGCGGTGACGAATTCGCCATTATTCAGGCCGGCGAGAGCAACCAGCACGATGCGGCGCGGGCGCTGGCGGAACGCATTCTTGCTCTGCTCGGCCGGCCGTTCGCGATCGAAGGCGATGATATCAATATCGGCACCAGCATCGGCATTGCGCTCGCTCCCGAACACGGCAGCAGCTCGGATGAACTTTTGAAGATGGCCGACCTCGCGCTTTATAGGACAAAGTCGGCAGGCCGCAACGGCTACAGTTTCTTCGACCCGGAGATGAGCGAGGTCGCCAGCGCGCGGCAAGAGATCGAGAGCGACCTTCGTCGCGCGATGCAGCAAAACGAATTTGAACTGCACTACCAGCCGATTCTCGACGCCAAGACGCGAAAGATATGCAGCGTCGAGGCGCTGGTGCGCTGGCGGCATCCGACCAAGGGGCTGCTGTTCCCCGATCTATTTATTCCACTTGCCGAAGAGACCGGCCTGATCGGTCACATCGGCGAGTGGGTGCTGCGGAAGGCGTGCGCCGATGCGGCGGTGTGGCCGGCCGAGGTCAAGGTCGCCGTCAATCTCTCGCTGGTGCAGTTTCGTAAAACAAAGCTGGCCGATACGGTCATGCGCGCATTGCTCGACTCCGGGTTACGTCCGGAAAGGCTGGAGCTCGAGATTACCGAAACGGCGCTCATCGAATCGGCTGCCGAATGTTTGCCGGCGTTGCGGCAGTTCAAGGGCCTCGGGATTACCATTGTGCTGGACGATTTCGGCACGGGATATTCATCGCTCAGCCAGCTGGCGATGTTCCCGTTCGATAGGATCAAGATCGACAAGTCCTTCACGCAGAACCTGACCAAGCGCAGTGAGTGCGCCGCGATCATATCGGCAACGCTTACGCTGGCGCAGAGCCTCGACATTGCGACCACAGCCGAAGGCGTCGAAACGGCGGATCAATACCGCGTGCTCCGTTTGGCCGGCGTAACTTCCGTGCAGGGCTATCTGTTTAAGCGTCCAGGTCCCGTGTCGGAACTCGACTTCAATGCGGTGTATGGCGCCGTCACGTTCGACAATGCGGCTTAGAATCATGCGGCGCCATAGCTCACGCTGTTAGGACGGAAATGGCCCCCAGGCGCGCTTCACCGCCGGCCGCGCCTCGATCGCGTCATGCCAACGCTGCACGTTGGGATAGTCTTTAAGCCCAACGTCACGGACGCCGTGAATGTGCACATCCGAGTACATCGTCATGTCGGCAATCGAATAGGCGCCGCCGAAGTATTCGTTCTCTGCCAAATGCCGGTCGAGAGTGCCGAGCATGTCGCGCAGGTTGGCCTCATAGTGCTGTTGCGCGGCGGGCGCTTTGACGGGGGAACGGATGGTCCAATGCCCGAACTGCTGGGCGAGCGTGGTGAAGGTCGCCGAGCCGTAGAATAGCCATTGATCGACCTTGGCGCGGGCCGCCGGATCGGACGGGTAGAACTTCCCGGATTTTTCGCCGAGATATTTCAGGATTGCTCCTGACTCACATAGCGTTACCCGGGTTCCGCCCGGGCCGTCATTGTCGACAATCGCCGGAATCTTGTGTCCCGGACTGATCTTGATGAAATCCGGCGCCATCTGCGCTTTTTGCCCCAGATTGACCGGAACGATGCGATGCGGAAGCCCCGTCTCCTCCAGCATCATTCTTGGCTTATAGCCGTTGTCCGTCGTCCATGTGTAGCAATCGATCATTTTCACCCTCCCGATTGCGGTTTCTTCATGCCTGATTATGACCGGGCCATCGCTTGCCGCCAAGTGCGGACGATCGCCGCCATCCAATTGTGCCGCCCGTAGATTCACCAACGCCTAAGTCTCGTTGTGGCGGTTTCCAGTCTAGTTCATTCAAATTGTGCGGATCGCATTAAGCCAAATTTGGCTCGGCCTCCGTATCATTTCGGATAGCCATTATCGGGACTGTTGATGGGGATCGGATGTTCGAACAGTCAGCCATCGCTTCGGGTGAGCCGGATGTAGCTCGCGCGAATGCAACGCGAGCGGCACCGCCGCGACTTCTCGTGATTGACGATGATAATCTTCATCGCATGATCATCTG